>Ga0209617_10001853_pt1 | contig 9948 bp, 7 predicted proteins | sample LakEriepJuly2011_2_FD_187459 | JGI IMG/M metagenome (GOLD analysis project Ga0209617, IMG submission 187459) | Freshwater microbial communities from dead zone in Lake Erie, Canada - CCB epilimnion July 2011 (SPAdes) (version 2) | ecosystem: Environmental > Aquatic > Freshwater > Lentic >... | reverse complement strand
CGTCACGACCTCAATCACGGCGGATGCCTTTTACCGTCATCACGAGCTGAGTTTACATGCGAAGGGAAAGAAGATCTTTTACCCGAAGGAGTTGCTTCAGCGGATTCACGATGCAGCCTCGGCGCGAAATCAATTGTTGGTGATTGGACTTCAAGACGCACAAGGGGCGCTTCACGCCGCATTGTGGATTGTTTATGACGGTCATTGCGCCTACAATCTGATTTCGTCCATAGCACCTGAATATGCCTCTTCCGGTGCTTCCTCCCGCGTCGTTTATGAAGCGTTGCATCACCTCAAGGATAAGTGCCGCACCTTTGATTTCGAAGGCAGCATGGATGAAGGCATTGAAAATAGTTTCCGTCAGTTTGGCGCCTTGCAAACTCCCTACTTCCGTGTGAGTAAGGCGTATAATCGTTTGGTATTTGCGGCGGTGAAGGGGAAGCTGTAGTGGATTACGGATGACAGATTACAGATTACGGATTGGGCATGGGTGACAGTTTGGTGGAGCTCGGGTGTGCCAAAAGAAAGCTCCATCCTTCATCCTTCATCCGTCATCCGTCATCTGTCATCCGTAATCCTCATTCTTCTATCTTCGCCCCAAACACAACAACCAACACTATGTCTTTCCCAAGCGATCTGGAAATTGCCCAGTCATGCAAAATGCAGCACATCAATGAAATTGCTGCCAAGCTGAACATCGCCGTCGACGACCTCGAGCATTACGGCAGGTTCAAAGCAAAACTCCCATTGGCGTTGATCAATGAAGAGGCGATTAAAAAGAACAAGCTCATTCTCGTTTCGGCTGTTACGCCAACTCCGGCCGGAGAAGGCAAAACAACGACCTCAATCGGTCTCACGGAAGGACTCAATAAAATCGGCAAGAGGGCAACCGTAGTGCTGCGCGAACCATCGCTTGGTCCCGTATTCGGGATCAAAGGTGGAGCTGCCGGTGGCGGTTATGCTCAGGTTGTGCCCATGGAGGATATCAACCTGCACTTTACAGGCGATTTCAGCGCCATTGAGAAAGCCAACAACTTGCTCGCTGCGCTTATCGACAATAACATTCAGAACAAACAACATAACCTCGGTCTCGATCCACGCCAGATCTATTGGAAGCGTGTAATGGACATGAACGACCGTTCACTGCGCAACATCACCATCGGCCTCGGTGGAACGGCCAACGGCATGCCGCGTCAAGATGGCTTCAACATCACTCCGGCCAGCGAAGTGATGGCCATTTTGTGTATGTCGAAGAACATCGAAGATCTCAAGGAAAAATTGGGCAACATCTTCGTCGGATTCACCTTCGATAAGAAACCCATCTATGCCCGCGACCTCAAGGCACAGGGCGCTATGGCTCTATTGCTGAAAGACGCCATCAAGCCCAATCTGGTGCAAACACTCGAAGGCAATCCGGCCATCATCCACGGTGGACCATTCGCCAATATCGCTCAAGGTACCAACACCATCATTGCAACGAAGATGGGACTTTCACTGTCCGATTATGTCGTGACGGAAGCCGGCTTCGGCGCTGACCTTGGAGCAGAGAAGTTCATGAACATTAAGTGTGGCTATGGTAATATCAAGCCCGATGCTATTGTGCTCGTGGCCACTATTCGTGCACTGCGTCACCATGGCGGCGCGAAGAAGGAAGAGTACAATACCGCTTCGATGGAGCGCGTCACTCTAGGCTTTGGCAATTTGGCCAAGCACATTGAGAATTGCCAGAAGTTCGGTATCAATCCGACCATAGCCATCAATCATTTCCCAACCGATAGCCAAGAGGAACTCAATTACGTCATCGAGCAGTGCGCTGCAATTGGCGTGAAGGCGGTCGTGGCGCGTGGCTTTGCGCAAGGCGGTGAGGGCATGAAAGACCTAGCAACAGCCGTTGTAGGAGAAATCGAATCAGGCAAAAACGCCTTCAAGCCGCTCTACGATTGGTCGATGCCGGTGAAGGAGAAGATTACGCGCATTGCCACAGAAATCTACGGTGCTGACGCAGTCAATTTCTCCAAAGATGCCGAAAGCGATTTGAAGATCATTGATAAATTGGGTCTGGCTGGTTTGCCCGTATGTATGGCAAAAACACAGAAGTCATTTAGTGATGACGAATCGAAAGTAGGTCGCCCCACAGGCTTTACCGTCACCGTGCGCGAGTTCGAATTTGCCGTCGGTGCAGGCTTCATCATCCCCATCTTGGGCGATATGATGCGCATGCCCGGACTGCCTGTTGTGCCCGCCAGTGAAGGCATGGACATCGATGCTAATGGTGTGATCAGCGGACTTTCGTAAATATAATATTCCAATAAGTTATGCCCATGGGGAATAGGATAGGCTGCCATGGCACCTGTCCTTTGCCTCATGGAATACAACCCCCGTGAATGGAAGGTTTGGTTGGAGTTCACTCGTCGTGAGCTTCAGGCGTTGTCGGTGCTGATGGTGCTGTTTGCGTTGGCCATTGGCATGCGCTGGTATGTGCACGTCTGCTCCAAGCCTAAACTGCCCATTGTCTATCATAACGATGTTTTTGCTGGTGATTCAATCGATGCACAAACGACTCAACAGCGCAGTGAATTTGACAAGGAGGATGAGTACAGCGGGCGTCGGTATTCAAAACGTAGTGGAGAAAGAAATGGTGATTCACTCAAACCCACGGAACGTGCGCCATACACACCGGCTTATCGCAAGAGTCGGATTGTAGAACTCAATTCGGCCGATACCATCGACTTGCGCAATCTGCCCGCTATTGGTTCTTGGCTTGCGCGAAAGATTGTGGAGTATCGCGACGGCCTTGGAGGGTTTATTAGCGTCGATCAACTGCTGGAGGTTTATCGCATGACCCCGGAAAAACTAGACACTTTGCGACCGTTTTTAGTATTGGACACCTCGTGGGTGGAGCGGTTCAACCCTAACACTGTGACCTTGGAACGGTTGCTCAAGCATCCCTATTTTTCTGCAACACAAGCCAAGGGTTTCATCAGCTATCGTCACAAGCATGGTGGATTCAAGACAGCAGCTGACGTGAAAAAGTGTTTGCTGATCGATGAAAAAACCTATGATAAGATTAGGGATTACATCGAAGTTCGTTGACTTTTGCCGCTATGAATCTCGACCAACGTATCAAAGAAGCCATGGTGGATGTGCATGATTTTCCGAAGCCGGGAATCGTTTACAAAGACATCACCCCCATTTTTCAGGATCCCCATTTACTCAATGATATCCTTGACAGGATGGTGGAGGAGTGCCGGGGGTTGAATATTCAGGCGATTGTCGGTTTGGAAAGCCGCGGTTTTTTGTTGGCAGTGCCGCTTTCACTTCGACTGGGTATTCCATTCGTGATGGTGCGTAAAAAGGGCAAACTGCCACGCGAGTGCCACACGGTGAATTACGATTTGGAATACGGCAGCAGTGCAATTGAACTGCATAAGGATGCCTTAAAACCGGGCATGCGTGTGTTGATCCACGACGATGTGCTGGCAACCGGAGGCACGGCGGAAGCAGCGGCACGGCTTGTTCAAATGGCCGGAGCTGAAGTAGCGATGTTTCAGTTTCTCGTCGAGTTAAGTTTCTTGAAAGGAATGGAGCGCATGGTGCCCTTTACATCCCACGTCACTACTTTTGCACGCTTTTAATGAACTGTTCAGATGAACGAACGGTGCATCTAATCACAACAGAAATCTTATTTACGCAAAGCAATGAACTTTGAAAAATCAGAAAATCAGTTGATGATCGCCCAAATGGTGCGTGATTTTACTGAAAAAGAAATACGTCCGCATGTCATGACATGGGACGAATCACAAGAATTTCCTCGCGAAGTGTTTCGTAAAATGGGAGAGCTCGGCCTGATGGGCGTGCTTGTTCCTCAAGAATACGGTGGCTCAGGTCTGGGCTATTTTGAATACATCTCAGTGATTGAAGAAGTAGCTAAAGTGTGCGGTTCCGTGGGTCTTTCTGTGGCTGCTCACAATTCGCTTTGCACCAATCACATTCTCGAGTTTGCCAACGAAGAACAGAAACTAAAATATTTGCCAAAGCTCGCTTCAGGCGAATGGATTGGCGCCTGGGGACTCACTGAAGCCAATACCGGCAGCGATGCCATGCGCATGAAGTGCACTGCTGTCCAGGATGGCGACTATTGGGTCATCAATGGCACCAAGAATTGGATCACACACGGTATCTCCGGTGAGGTAGCGGTGGTACTGGTTCGCACCGGCGACCTGCTCGATTCACACGGTATTACAGCGTTCATCATCGAGCGCGGAACTCCCGGTTTTTCGGGCGGAAAGAAAGAGAACAAACTCGGTATGCGCGCCAGCGAAACCGCAGAGCTCATCTTCGACAATTGTCGCGTTCACAAGAGCCAGATTTGCGGTGAAGTAGGGAAGGGCTTCCAGCAGGCGATGAAGATCCTCGACGGAGGTCGCATCAGCATTGGTGCGCTCGCCATGGGTATAGCCAAGGGCGCTTTCGAAGCTGCAGTGAAGTATGCCAAGGAGCGCGAGCAGTTTGGTCAGCCGATTGCCAACTTCCAAGCAATTGCTTTCAAACTCGCCGACATGGAAACAGAAATCCAGGCAGCGGAGGCGTTGCTCTATCAGGCGGCGTATATGAAGAACAATAAAATGAGGATGACGAAGGAGTCTGCTATGGCGAAGTATTACGCCTCAGAGGTCTCGGTTCGTTGCGCCACGGAAGCCGTTCAGATTTTTGGTGGCTACGGTTATACCAAAGATTTTCCGGTAGAGAAATTCTATCGCGACTCCAAGTTGTGTACGATAGGCGAGGGAACCAGCGAGATTCAAAAGCTGGTGATTTCGCGGGAGATTCTCAAAGCATAGTTTTTTAACCGCAGAGGCGCAGAGTGTGAAGAGAAAAATGATTTTCTGCTACTTCTGCGCCTCTGCGGTTAAAACAATCACGCTCCCACCACAACACCCATCGCGCAGAATTTATCTTGACGTTGGCGTGTGCGAGTGGCTGCATCTATTTTCATGAGAGCAGTTAATTCAGTCTTGATGACTTCCTTCACGGTGTCGAACGTTTCCGTTGGATTGGTATGCGCGCCGCCCAGTGGTTCGCGGATAATGCCGTCGATGAGCTTGTTGGTGTGCATGTCTTCTGCGGTGAGTTTGAGTGCTTTGGCAGCTGTCACTTTGTGATCCCATGAGCGCCACAAAATCGAGGAGCACGATTCGGGTGAAATCACAGAGTACCAGGTGTTTTCCAACATCATCACACGATCACCGATACCGATACCCAGTGCTCCGCCCGATGCGCCTTCGCCGATGATGATGCAGATAACAGGTACCTGCAGTTTCATCATCTCAAACAGGTTGCGCGCTATGGCCTCACCTTGTCCGCGTTCTTCGGCTTCAAGTCCCGGAAATGCGCCGGGCGTATCAATTAAGGTAACAATGGGTTTATTGAATTTCTCCGCCAGCTTCATCAGGCGCAGAGCTTTGCGATATCCCTCGGGGTTGGCCATACCGAAGTTGCGGTATTGACGCAGCTTAGTGGTGTTGCCTTTCTGCTGGCCGATAAACATGACGCTCATGTCATCGATAAAACCGAAGCCCCCCACCATGGCCTTGTCGTCCTTGACGGTGCGGTCGCCGTGCAGCTCTATCCAGTTTCCACCGGTGATATGCTCGATGTATTGCAGGGTGTATGGACGGTCGGGGTGACGGCTCACCTGCACGCGCTGCCATGAATCGAGATTGCCATAGATCTCTTGGACTTTCTTTTCCGCGGCTTCTTCGAGCTCACGGATAGCGGCTGACATATCAACGCCGGCTTTCTTTTCACTCTCCTTCAACTTTTCAATCTGGGTGTGAAGCTCTTTGATAGGTTCTTCAAAATCAAGATAATTCATAGCGTTTGCTGTTTTACGAGCGCAAATTAGCCAAAATAAGCTCCGACCGATGTACTATTCAAGCGGATGTTTTCGAACCTCTAATGCTCAAAACTCGCGGAGACGTGCGCGCACCCTTCGCTTGTCGGCACGGGTATAATCGCGGCGAAAATCCAACTTGCCGTGGACGTAAAAAACGGTATTGATAGCAGTGTAGTCGTCAAAATTATTGAAGTACCTACCGTCAACGCCAAATGCCAAACTGCGTATGGGTAAACGCAGCCCTACAGAAGTGCTCATTCCCATGGGTCCGTTGATATGTGAGGACTCATTGTAGACAGCACTAACGTTGTAGTGGAAAATTCGCATCAAGACACCATCGGCACCGGCTTCAACTAAATGTCCTTCAAGCGTCGGAATCAAGTCGTTTTGAATGGTAAAGGTGCTCGGGAAATGGATATAACGCATGCGCAAGCCGATCACGTCCGACCGCACGGCGTATCCTTTTTGGTCATTGATGGGGCCATGGTTATACTTGAAATAAAGTCCGGCGGAGAATCCCAGGTAAATCGAAGCAGGATTATAGACTTGAATGTCACGCAGTGGAATTTCGTTAGAAAACCCTTCCGGACCGAATTCGAAGGAGTTCAGGTGCGGCCTGTATTTCTTCTCTTCGGCGATTTCCTGGTGGACGATTTTCTTGAATAATTCCTCTTTAAGTGATTTGAGTTCACCGGTATTGACTCCGTACAATTGCTCGGATGTGCGCAACAGGCTATAGGCTTCCCAAAAATTGCGTTTATCGCGTTCAATACGGGCCTTCTCCATGAGACGATCAACCTTATATTGCTGGTAGCGGCCATCCAGCTCTTTGAAGCGTTCGGGTTGAATGTCGGCCAATGCCATCAATTGTTGATGGTAGATTTTACTGGGCTCGTCTTCCTTGGCGCGCATAGCGGCAGCGAGTCGTTCTGCTGTTTCATTGAAATAACCTGCACGGATTTCCTGTCGCAATTCTTTTGCTTCAGTACTGCACACTGCGCTTTCGCAATAGTTGTCGACGAGCTCAATGGCCTGCTCGTATTCATGTTGTTGCACTAGTTTGGATGCTTCCACACGGATATGACGCAGGTAGCGGTCGTAGGCTTGCTGCAACTGAAATTCGACTTCATCATTAAGCTTGTGTTTGGCCCTTAAGGCTTTGAGCAGCGCAATAGCTTCTTCAAACGCATCCTTATTCACCAAGTCAGAAGCCTGATCGATCGAGGCCTGCAAGTTGAGCAGTTCTTCCGAATTATTAATGGTACTCAGTGCAGTATTATAATCGGCAACCAGCAAATTCCACTCGGTAGTGCTGATGCGGTGGTTGAGGAATACCGCTGTTTTAAAATCGGATGCGATGGCTTCATACTTGCGCTCCAGGGGCCTTACGTTTACGGTATTGTTGGATTTCGACTGCGCATCGATTTCTGCTTTCAGTCCAATCATGCGCGTGATGCAGTCCTTTAAGATGGACTCTGCCAGGCCGGTTTTATTGAGTCTGCAGCGGCCAAAGAGAGTCTTATACTTGTCGTCGAAGCAGGTTTCAAAGCGCAGGTTTCCCAACTTGGTGTTTGAGTTGATGCGTGTTTCGCTGCTAAATAGTTGCGTGAGTGCGTTTCCCTCTTCCTTGACATAACTCGTTGAGCCGCTCTCTACTTCAATGATGATTTTCTCGGAAAGTTTGACCAGCAGATCTTTCTTAATGGAAGCCTCGGCTTCATCAACTTCCTTGGGGCTGCGTGTTTTCAATTTGATACTCGACGTAGCAAGGAGCTCATCGGGCTGAGCTACGGATTCATTGCGCAGGCCTGAGCAGTCTTGCGCGTTCACATGCAGCGCAACAATGAGTGAAATTGTGATGAAAATGAGGTGTTTAGTCATTAAGCCGTGGCGTGATGCAAGTGCGCGCTAAAATAACCTACAATCCTCTTTCGGCAGACGCTGATGATGGATGTCGCATGGATAGCAAATATTAGTGATTGCCAAGTCACCGGACTTCGGCCACTTTCGCCGAAACATTTAATCTCTTATTTCTTGTCATGAAAACCATTTTAACCTCTTTGGCATTGTCGCTCACTGTGGCGGCCAATGCAACGATTTTCACCGTATCTAACAACCCAACTGTGCCGGCGCAGTACTCCGATATTGTAGCTGCCCACAATGTCGCTGAGCCTGGAGATACGCTTCAACTGGTAGGATCGCTCAATACCTACAGTTTAAATTTGACCAAGCGATTGCATATCATCGGTCCGGGATGGGGCACGCCTCCCGGTATGCCGGCATATATGAACTCAACCAATTTCAGTACCGGCTCTGATGGGAGCATAATGGAGGGTGTTCAAATTAGTTATGCCAGCATTAATGCCGCGAACATTACTATCAAGGATTCATATGTCTATCAGTTGAATCAGAGCGCAGCAGCTACCAATCTTTTGGTTCGCAATTGTGTTGGATTACGCAATATCTACGATATCGGTTCAGCCGGAGGGCAGATGTTCTCCAACTGCCTATTTAACTACGTTGATGGTGTGGATAGTTCTCAGCCTCACGCTTATCTCGATGGAAATAACAGTGCTATGGCATATCCAACGTTATTCACCAATTGTACATTCTATAAAATATACATGTGGGAGCTTTACAATGTCCAGTTTTCCAATTGTGTCATGCATAGTTTTCAAGAATTATATCCCGGATACACCCAAGACTATAACAATTGCCCCGGCTGTTCCATCAACAACAGCATGCTCTTCTGCTCGGGTTGTGCATTTACGGATATAGGTGGTGGTGTTACGCTTGCTGATAATTTGAACAACGGCGCTAACCCTTTTATAAATGCCCCACAAACGCTGAATGCCTACGCGAACAATACCATTCCGTTCAACCAATTGAACTTTAGTTTGGTTGCTTCGTCGCAGGGTATCAATGCAGGTTCTGACGGCACAACCATCGGTATCCAAGGCGGTGCGTATCCATTTGCGGAAGGATCGATTTACGGAAGCTTGAGTGGACAAGTCCCTTACGTGTCTTCATTCATCATCAACAACCCGGTAATACCGCAAGGCGGAACGCTTGACATTCAGGCAACCGGTATAATTCCTGCAAACCAATGAGAACTTCCATCATCACCGCAACACTTGCGCTGCTGATGGCTCTTTCGGGAACGGCTCAAACCATCGTGGAGGCGGAAGGCTTCTTCGATACCGATCCCGGAGTAGGCAACGGAATACCTTTGGGCAATAGTCCAACGGGTTCTTCGACCGTCATCAATAGCAGCTTGCCGCTCAACATAACCAGCGGTTTTCATTCTTTCTTCGTGCGCTGCAAGGCTTCCACTAATTTGTGGAGCAATGCACGTGGTCGCACGGTTTACGTTTCCAACAGCGCCTACCAGCAACCGGTAGTGCAGGAAATTGTGGCCTGCGAGTATTATATCGATACCGATCCCGGTGTGGGTAATGGCGTGGATGTACCTGTAACGTCAAGCCCGACGCTGGCTTCGATTGTTGCAACAGTTGCAACTTCACAAAGCCCGGGTGTGCATCAACTGGGTGTGCGTTTCAAAGCGTCGGGCGGCTTCTGGAGCAATACCCGTTATCGCACTTTTATTGTTCGCACAGTCAACGATTCACCCATTGCTGATCAAATCATCGCTGCGGAGTACTTCTTTGATACCGACCCGGGCGTCGGAAATGGAAATGCCATACCGCTGGATGCGCCCGGATTATCGGTGGCACTGACCGCTAGCATGGCGATAAATTTGACTCCGGGAACTCATCAGCTCTTCGTCCGGTTTAAATCGGATGTAGGTTATTGGAGCAACGCACGCGGTCGAACTGTTATAGTTACTGAAAGTGCATTGCTTCCGGCCATTCACTACATCGATGCTGCGGAATATTATATTGATACCGATCCGGGACTGGGCAACGGAACTCCCATTGCAGTGCCAACGGCATCGACAGTGGATATTGACGAGATCATTGATGCATCGGCAGTTGCATTGGGCGTGCATCAACTCTATATCCGTGTACGCTCGGATCTGAATGTATGGAGCG
>Ga0209617_10001850_pt1 | contig 9959 bp, 10 predicted proteins | sample LakEriepJuly2011_2_FD_187459 | JGI IMG/M metagenome (GOLD analysis project Ga0209617, IMG submission 187459) | Freshwater microbial communities from dead zone in Lake Erie, Canada - CCB epilimnion July 2011 (SPAdes) (version 2) | ecosystem: Environmental > Aquatic > Freshwater > Lentic >... | reverse complement strand
TGATTGAAGCAGGGCATGAGATCGAAGCGGTGCTCACTCAGCCCGATCGGCCGGCAGGTCGAGGTATGCATCTTCAAGCCAGCCCGGTAAAGTTGCTTGCGCAAGAAAAGGGCATTCCGGTATGGCAGCCTCTCAGCTTAAATATTCATGCGACCGATCCACAAAAACGGCATGATGCAACAGCAACTCTTTCACAGCTAACACAAGCGCAATTTGATGTGATGGTTGTGGTCGCCTACGGCTTAATTTTACCGAGCGACGTTTTGCAATTAGCCGAACGCGCTGGCCGCTTTGCGTGTTTTAATATTCATGCCTCTTTGTTGCCACGTTGGCGCGGCGCGGCACCCATTGCGCGTGCAATTGAGGCGGGCGATACTAAAACGGGTGTGGCTATTATGAAAATGGAGGCCGGACTAGATACGGGCCCGCTATTAATAAGCCAGGAGGTCGAGATCCATGCAGAAGAAACCAGCCAATCTTTGCATGATCGCTTGGCCAAGCTCGGCGCCACTTTAATGGTAGAGGCCTTACAAAGCATTGCGGCTAATAAAGTTCATTTTTTGCCACAAAGTAATGATGGGATTAGTTATGCTAATAAGCTACTGAAAACAGAGGCTTCAATTAATTGGCATACAAAAGCCCAATTAATTGATCGCAAGGTGCGTGCTTTTAATCCATTTCCAGGAGCAAGCACACTGTTTGATGGAGAGCTCATCAAAATTTGGAGGACGCGTTTACCCAATACCGGTGAGCAAGAGCTCCTTGCGGCAAAGAAGGCTCCAGGCTCTATCATTGGGCTAGGCGCTGACGGGATTTGGGTCCAATGTCAGGATCAATGTCTTGAGGTGCTGGAGTTGCAAAAATCGGGTGGCAAAAAGATGTCAGCGCGCACTTGGTTTTTAGCGAACAGCAAAAGCTCAAGTAAGCAGTTTTTGAGCTAACTCACACTTACTAAGCGGAAAGTTATTCTGGATAAGCCAATCGAGAGGGTAAGCGGTATAACTCAGAGCGCAGCGCTTGCCCAGATATTGCAGAGCTCCGCCAGTACACTCGAGCAAGTTATCTATGAAGGGCGTTCATTGGGGCAAAGCCTCGATAGCTTGGATTCTAAATTACGACCAGCGGTGCAAAGCATTACCTTTGCGGCCTTGCGTTCTTGGGCACATGCGCAAGAGCGGATTCAGAAACTGGTTCCCAAAAAACCCAGCAAGGAGGTTGACTTACTCTTATGCGTGGCATGCACCCTCATTCTTGATCAAGAGCGTGGGGACACCCAAAATAGTTATCCAGTTCACACGATTGTGAATGAGGCTGTTAAAGCAGCAGGCAGCTCACCCAAAACCAAGTTTGCACAGGGGCTTGTTAATGCGGTCTTGCGAAAAATTGCCAACCCAAATAACGATGAAGGCAAAACGAAAGAAGGGTTTGGAGTGGCCTTTCCAAAGTGGTGGCTTAGTCAATTACAAGCTGCTTATCCAAAACAATGGCAGGATATTTGTGACGAACAGAGCAGGAGACCGCCATTAATCCTACGAATCAATACCAACATAATCAATCGTGCCGACTATTGCGCTCTATTGGACTCTAAGCATATTGCACATGCAATCATTCATTCATTAGGCGGCATAGCGCTAGATACTGCGATTGTGATTGAGGATCCAATTCCGGTATCGCAGATACCTGGATTTGATGAGGGACTTGTTTCTGTTCAAGACGCAGGAGCGCAGTTAGCTGCAAAGCTGTTAAGCCCGCAGTCAGGCGAGCATATTTTGGACGCATGTGCGGCCCCCGGGGGCAAGACCGCTCACTTGGCCGAGATCATGGGCTCAAGGCCTTATCAACTACTTGCTTTGGAAATCAATTCCGAGCGACTTAAAAAAGTGGAGGGCGCTATCGAGAGGTTGGGTTTACCAAAACACACTATTCATCTTGTGCAAGGCAGCGCGAGTCGTCAAGACTGGTGGGATGGCCAGGCCTTTGACAAAATTTTATGCGATGTACCGTGCTCCGCCTCCGGTATTGTGAGGCGTCACCCCGATATTGTTTTTTTGCGACGCAAAGAAGATATTGCAGCGGTGATTAAGGTCCAACGGGCTATTCTAGAAAACGCATGGCGGATGCTTAAGCCGGGCGGCAGCCTCTTATATGTTAGTTGCTCAGTATTCCCGCAAGAGGGGGAGGAGCAAATGGCCTGGTTTGTATCTCAGCATCCGAATGCTTTACGATTGAGTGCCCCCGGACAGTTACTTCCCAATTTAAGCCATGATGGATTTTTCTACGGTTTGTTAAGCAAGGACCAAGAACAGAGTAATTAAGAATGATGGGTTTACTGCGCAAAATTATCTTAAGCCTCATTTGCATTTTCACTATTTGCATCAGTGCGCACGCCCATGCCCAGGGTATTGTGGTGAAGCAGGCAGAGCTTGAGAAGACCGATACGGGGTGGCTACTAAATGCAAATTTTTCGATTACGCTGCCAACAGGATTGGAGAATGCATTAAATAAAGGCGTGACCTTATATTTTACTTACGAGTTTATGCTCACTCGCGGTCGTTGGTACTGGTTTGATGAAAGAGCTGTCCGTGTAGAGCGACAAATTCGCTTATCGCACCAACCGCTCATTAATCAATATCGCATCACGGTTGGCGACTTTACATTTAGCGCCACAAGCCTGCCTGAAGCATTGCGAGTAGCTGGAACGATAGGTGGGTGGAGTGTCATCGAGGCTGCTGCAATTAGCCCGGCAAAACAATATGACGCTACTGTACGCATGACTTTGGACTTGGGCAAGCTTCCTAAACCATTTCAGGTTGATGCGCTCAACAGCAAGGACTGGTCTCTGGCGGGTGAATGGTTGCGATTCCCATTTAATGCATCGATGGGTAATGTTGTGGGACGGCAATAATGGATACTGTTGCTGCCTTAACAAGCAAAGACCTTATTAAGCGCAGAGCTCTGCCAGCGCTCACTTTGCTTGCTGGCCTAATTGCCCTTGTTCTCTTGCTTCTTCTTTCTACGGCCACCTCTAACACGGAGTTTTTTGATAACTACTTTATTTGGCTCTATGCTGCCAATATTATTGTAGGAGTCTTATTGTTGTTATCCATCATTGTCTTGGTGGTTGTCATTAGTATTCGTTGGCGCAAGGGGCGCTTCGGCACTCGCTTAATTGCTAAATTAGCCATGATTTTTGCCTTGGTCGGGGTGGTGCCCGGAGTTATTTTGTATAGCGTATCTTGGCAATTCGTCTCCAAAAGCATTGAGACCTGGTTTGATGTCAAGGTTGAATCAGCGCTCAACTCGGGGCTGGAGCTAGGGCGGGTAACCTTAAGAATTGCACAAGAGGAGATATTGGCCGAGGGCAAGTTCATTGCTGAGCAGGTTGTTCAGGTTCCATCAGGAACCACTTCAGAGCAGGTTGGCAGCATGATCGTTAAGATCCGCAATCAGTTTGGGATTCAAGAGGTAAGCCTCTTCACACTACAGCGCATTTTAATTCTGAGCACAGAAGCTAAGCCCAAGGGGTATTTTCCAGCGCCTAGTGCGGACGTTGTGGCTGAAGCTTTTAAAAAGAATGGCATAACTTTCTTAGATGAAATTGAGTCGGTTGAGGGAGAACAAGGCTATCGCGTAAGGGCGATTGTGCCAATCACTCGACAAAAGGCAGTGCCTAGCAAAACAGGCCCCAGCAAAATGGTCGAGGATAGGTATTTCTTACAATTAGTGCGTTTCATACCAGCGCCTTTGGCCAAGAACATCTTTGCTGTCGAGTCTGCCTATAGTGAATACCAGGAGAAAGCTCTTGGTCGCGTTGGTCTGCGCAAGATGTATATCGGCACCCTTACGCTCACCCTCTTTTTTGCCTTATTTGTTGCAGTTACACTTGCTCTCCTATTGGGTCGGCAATTAGCACAGCCTTTGTTGATGCTCTTGCGCGGTACCCAAGCGGTAGCGCAGGGCGACTTATCACCCAAGCCAGAACTAGATACTGGGGATGAGCTTGGTATGCTAACCCGCCAGTTCAACGTCATGACCAAGCAGCTATCAGATGCGCGCACCTCTATGCAAGAGTCTAAATCTTTCCTAGAAACAGTCTTAGGAAATTTAACAGCTGGCGTTTGTATTTTTGATAATCAATTCAATTTAGTATCGAGCAACCCTGGGGCAGCAAAAATTCTTGGGACTCATTTGCTCGATCTAACTGGCGGCCCATTGGGTGGCACTCCCGCCCTTCAAGAGTTTTATAGCGCGGTTCGTGAAGAATTTGCAACACAGAACTTAATAGCCCCCACGACCAATCAAGCGCCTGATGGTGGCGGGTCGGTTTGGCAAAAGCAGATCCAAATTCATCCGATTAACGAATATGAAAATGATTTAGGGTCAACTCTATTTGTACGGGGCACTCAGCTCTCTTCTGAACTGAAGATGATTGTGTTTGATGACATTAGTGATGTAATTGCTGCACAGCGTTCGATTGCTTGGAGCGAGGTGGCAAGGCGCTTAGCTCATGAGATTAAAAATCCATTAACACCTATTCAGCTTTCTGCTGAACGCTTACAACATAAGCTACAGGGACAATTGAGCCCCGAACAAACAGAGATGATCGAGCGTAGTACGAACACCATTATTGGCCAGGTTCAGGCCATGAAACAAATGGTCAATGAGTTTAGAGATTTTGCAAAAACACCCACGCCCAATTTAACATCCATAGATCTGAATGCCTTGATAAAAGAAATTATGGGCCTCTACGAGGGGAGTGCGATCCAGGTTAATCTTGTTAGTGATTGTCCCCGAGTAATGGGCGATCCAACTCAATTACGTCAAGTGATCCACAACCTATTGCAAAATGCACAAGATGCAAGCTTAGAGGCTGGTCATTTAGAGGGCGCTATCGCCATTAAGACAGAGTTGGTACCCATAAACGATATTGGCCAAAGTAAGTTTGCAGTGCGAATGACAATTACTGACAGCGGCCCTGGTTTTCAGGCTAAGATATTGGCAAGGGCATTTGAGCCGTATATCACCACCAAAGTTAAGGGAACCGGACTCGGTTTAGCGGTCGTGAAAAAAATTATTGATGACCACGGTGCAAAAATTGAGATTAATAATCGTAAACAGGGGGATGCAGTGTTAGGTGCCCAAGTATCCATTTTGTTTGTAAATCTTGCGAAAGAGGCTGCATAAGTATGGCTAGTATTTTGGTCGTTGACGATGAGATGGGAATCCGAGAGCTCTTGCAAGAGATCTTGACCGAGGAAGGGCATACGGTGTATCCCGCTGAAAGCGCTATGCAAGCCAGAGCAGTGCGTGAGCAAATGGAACCCGACCTCGTTCTCTTAGACATTTGGATGCCTGATACTGATGGAATTACTCTCCTAAAGGAGTGGGCGCGAGACAATTTACTAACAATGCCAGTTGTGATGATGTCAGGCCATGCAACGATTGATACGGCAGTTGAGGCTACTCGTATCGGCGCACTTAACTTTTTAGAGAAACCGATTGCACTTCAAAAACTCTTAAAAACTGTTAGCAAGGCGCTAGAAAGGGCCCCTCTCAGAAAAACCGATGGTGAGGTGATAGCAACACAGACAAGCTCACTCGAGCTACCAAAAAGCAATAACCCCGATGAATACATTAGCGGCATTGCAAAGACCTATTTTGGGTTACCCCTGCGCGAATCGCGTGACCTCTTTGAGAAAGCCTATTTTGAATACCAAATGCTGGCAACTAGTGGCAGCATGACAAAAATCTCAGAGTTCACTGGCCTAGAAAGAACACACCTTTATCGCAAGCTAAAGGCCCTTGGAATAGATGTCAGCAAATATAAGGGCGAGTGATCCTATATAATCGCAAATCTTGGCCTGGTAGCTCAGTCGGTAGAGCAGAGGATTGAAAAGCATCCTGTAAGACGGCAGAGCCATATAGAATAAGGCTTTGCGGGCGATTAGAGTTTGGTAAGTTACAAACTTTGCTAAACATAATCACAGAATATTTTTACAGTCGTTAAAAATTTCTTCAAATAAAAAGTAGCGTAGCAAAACGTAATTACGTATTTCAAAACGTGTGACGTTGCCAACGCTTAACCATTTTTACTATGCCTGTCGTCAGTGCCACCAATATTTTTTTATACAGCCATATTCACCACTAATACCCCGTCATTTGGCGGATAAACGCATTTAGATAAAGCGACGTGTTGAAACGACACTTACTTGTTGTCAAACTTTTGCTGCGCTACGTTACGCAACGCCAGCACTTTATCTGTTTCAGTTGGTTGGGCTTGCTGCTTTAAGGCGGACTGGGTATAGCGATTAGCAAGCGCATTCATTTTGCGTTGCTGTACGTTGTGGAGTTTTTGCGGAAGGGTTAGTGGCTTCGCTTGTGGGGGCAGTGCTTTTTGTTGTGGGGGTTGGGCAGAGGCTGGTGAGGGTATGGCTTTATTAGGCGGGGGTATTGGTTTAGGTTGGGAGGGTTGGTTGGGTTGGGCTTGTGGCGCAGCAAACTTACTGGCAAAGAATTGGTTTAGCAGTTGTAACAATTCATTCTTATCCTCGTCCTTCATAAATTCATTCATACGCATAGCACTTCTCCTTTTATGTATTTATTGGAAATGCTTACGTAGTCGTGTTGAAACGACAGCAAAAACGCATTAGGGCGTAGATTTGACGTTGTTACAATTTGTAGCTACAATAGCGGCATATAGAAAAAGGAGCACAAAATGCTAACTACAGACGTGCGTTGCCGAATTGACGCTAAAGTAAAAGCAGACGCAGCAGAGGTAATTGAAGCAATGGGATTAAATGTCTCTGACGCTATACGCTTATTCTTAAAGCGTGTAGCTACTGACGGCACTATTCCGTTTGACTTGCGTGTGCCCAATGCCAAAACTATTGCGGCAATGGAGGAGATTGAAAATCCAAAAACACGTGCTAAGTTAAAACGTCATAAGTCCGTAGCAGAAATGAATAAAGCATTAGCCCGTAGCTAATAGACGCCAGCTTAATGCTTGTTCCTATTACCAGTACGCAGTACGGCAAAGACTTTAAGCGGATTGTCCAAAGCCCTAAATTTAATCACTCTGAATATTTGGTGGTGTTGAGTTTGCTCATTGCCGGCAAAGCATTGCCAGCAAAGTATGCCAACCATCCACTAATCGGCACATACAAAGACTTTTGGGATTGCCATATTACCAATGACTGTGTGCTTATCTACCGCATTATTGAAAAAGAGTTGTACTTAGTGCGCATTGGTACGCACTCTGAAGTATTCAAAAAATAAGTGAATAAGAAGTGGGTGCTACGCATATGGCAGCACCCTTAAATACTTGTAGCCGCTTAATGCCATTTTAGGCAGATTTGGCTATGGTTGATAGGTAGTTTTAAGCACAATCGCAGACAGAATTAGTTTAAAGTCCGCAAATTGGACAATGGCAGACACGATTACGTATAATTAGCAATCTTAAATGGCCTGGTAGCTCAGTCGGTAGAGCAGAGGATTGAAAATCCTTGTGTCGGTGGTTCGATTCCGCCCCGGGCCACCAAGAATTTAAATAGCCCACTTGTTGGGCTATTTTCATTTGGTCTGGCGGATGAGGTTCCGTTAGTTAGGATCACAAGCCCATTAAAATTGACCAATGAAATTAACCAAGGCTATTCACTCTGATATACCCGAACTCGTTGAGTTATTAAAGACCCTCTTTGAGCAAGAGGCAGAGTTTGAGCCTAATTCAGAAGCCCAAAGAAAAGCCCTTAGCAAAATCATTCTTGATTCAAAGATTGGCATCATTTTGGTTGCCAGAGATGATGAAAAAATATTAGGAATGACTAACCTGCTGTTTACGGAATCTACTGCTCTTGGCTCCAAGGTCGCCATTCTTGAAGATATGGTCGTTCTGGCTACATCCAGAGGTCAAGGCATTGGCTCTAAATTAATTGACTATGCGATTAGCGAAGCTAAAAAAGAGGGCTGTAAACGAATTACCTTATTAACTGATATTGAAAATACCAAAGCCCAGGCTTTCTATCAAAAGAAAGGTTTTGTGAAATCCAAGATGACGCCATATAGGCTTTTGCTGGATTAGACATCCTCGGCCCTGATCGATTCCGCCCAGAGCCATCAAGAATTTAAATTGTCCACTTGCTGGGCTATTTTCTATGGGGCTGGCTGGCTTAGACGCCATTAGTCTCGGATATCCCCATCATGAACCGTCCTTTAAAAGGACACGTCAATTATTCATCCTTGCGTCAGTCGATGTCGTTTAAAACGATAACTTAAGCGCTGGGTAGTTCAATGACAAACCATGCTCCGCCATCAATAACATTGTGAGCTGTAATCACCCCACCATATCTATTGACGGTATTTTTTGAGAGCCAAAGACCAATTCCAGAGCCATCGATCTTCATACCGCCATAGACCTTGCTCCAACGGTAGTAACTTTGCTTCACCGTACCCACTTCTTTACAGGCCCCGGCTAGGGTTTTACCATTCGTTGTAAGAACATCAATTTGACGCAATAAGGTGACGATTTGCTCAGGTTTGAGACGCCGACCTTTAGCTATAAGCTTTAGGGTGAAGATTATCAAAAATCCTCTCTTTTGGAGTGGTACTAAAATTTAGTTCAGTTCAAGGCATGAATAAGCAACCAGACTCTAGTCCGATCTACTCTGTAGCCAATCAAAGAGATTGTTCTTGCCGAACCATTTTTTAAAAGCCTCCTCCCGATATGCCGTGAGGATTACTACCCTTTCTGTCTCAAAATTTATTTTTATAGTCTGTCCTTGATGACCCATCATTAAGGCGGTTGCTGGCCTCGGAATTGGAAATTGGTAGCCGTACCACCAATGTTCGTTCATTCGTATTTGTCGAGATACGGCCTCTCTAACGTATCTCTGAAGACAAGTATCGCCAGACCGACCCTTATAGATATCTACGATGTGTTGCGATACCCGAGCAAAATCTCGCAGGCTTGCGAAGAAATATGCGCTAGCGAGAGCCTGTCTATCGCTATCTAGGTACCATACACCTCTGTGCTCCGCTTTTATATTTTTCCAAAGTGTCTGTTCGAAGTAATCTTGAAAGTTTTGCTTTGTCGCGCCCGAAATAACTTGCCCGAGGGCTTCGGTATCTAAATTGTTGTACGAATAGACTTTACCGGACTGGGTTCTGCCTTCGCCCTGTCCGAAAGTTTTTAATGCTTCCTTGACAGTTAAACGATTTCTTGTCATCAGCCAACTTGGGCCAAAGCCGTTACGATCGCGGTAATCGCCATCTATCTCGAGCCCCTTGCTATTGGCGCCACTAGCCATCATCAAAAGATCCTTGACTTTTGCTTCGCCCCAAGCAGTATTTCTTAAGTTTTCAGCATATTTGTCCGCTCTATCATCAAGACTCTGTATTTTTCCTTCGCACAGAGCATAGCCAACAATGATGCTCGTCATACTCTTTGCCATTGACCAACTTGGATAAAGATTGTCTTTTGCGCCTCGTAATTGTTTTTCATAAATTATTGAGCCGTTTTTCAGCGCAATTGCGGCGAGTGCTACATTTGGATCACTGGCAAGAATCTCGTCAAGTCTCACCTGTATAGCTAAATCAGAACCAAGATTCTCTTTCCACGGGATAGGGTCCTTTGATGGCGAAAGTTCGGCGACGTATTTCGAATAGTAATGCCGCTTAGACGCATCAAACCAATAACCTACAGGCTCGTGATCCGCGTAAGATACCGAGGTTGTTTGAACGACAATGAGACCTATAGCAAGGCGCAGTAGGAGATATTTTATTTTAAAAAGATGTCTATACATCTTATCCACTTTAGCACTTTAATAAGCAAACTATGTTCGCTTGCTCTTCGCTTGTCGCCCATCACTTTTTTCTACCTTAACTACTTTTTATCAACGCACTTGATTTTTGACCACCCAATTAATTCAGTCGTTTGATTCAAAATCGGTGGTTCGATTCCGCCT
>Ga0209617_10001849_pt1 | contig 9959 bp, 8 predicted proteins | sample LakEriepJuly2011_2_FD_187459 | JGI IMG/M metagenome (GOLD analysis project Ga0209617, IMG submission 187459) | Freshwater microbial communities from dead zone in Lake Erie, Canada - CCB epilimnion July 2011 (SPAdes) (version 2) | ecosystem: Environmental > Aquatic > Freshwater > Lentic >... | reverse complement strand
TATTTTTAACGGATTATGATAAATCTGTTAATTTATTGAGGATCTACCCTCATATCTAATTATTTTTAATAACCGATAGCAAACAAGTACCGTAAGGGAAAGGTGAAAAAGAACTTTTTAAGCGTAAAAAGACCCTAAAATTCGATGCAAACAACCTTTTGAAGTCTTAATAGATTACAAATTACCTTTTGCATAATGGGCCAGTAAGTTTTTAAATTAGGCAAGTTTAATTTTATTGAAAACTAAGAGAAATCAAAAAATAAAATTTTTTTTAAGTCAAATTTAAAAAACCCGAAGCTAAGTGATCTAATCATGAACAAGTTGAATGTTTCGTGGAAACACAAATTGAAAGACTGAACTCGTATCTGTTGAAAAAGATTGAGATGATTTGTGATTAGGAGTGAAAGGCTAATCAAACTTAGTTATAGCTGGTTTTCTGCGAAATATATTTAAGTATAGCCTATATTAAACTCAAAACAGGGTAAAGCTCTTTTAAAATGCTGGGGGTTCTTAACCTTACTAATTTTTGAAAAACTATGAATATGTTTTGTTGTTTTGTATGGAGTCAGACTATAAGCGCTAAGGTTTTTAGTCAAAAGGGAAACAGCCCAGATTAATCAATAAGGACTTTAATTAAAAATTAAGTTATAAAAGTGTTTAAAAACAATGACAATTATAAAGTAGGCTTGGAAGCAGCCATCTTTTTAAGAAAGCGTAACAGCTCATTAATTTAGTTTTTATGCCTTAAAAATTTATAGAGACTAAAATTTTAATCCGATTTGATAAATATAAATTTATTTTATAAAGTTATATGGTAGCAGAACGTTCTGTACGTTTATAAAGATTATTTGTAAAAATGATTAAAAATATCAGAAGTGATTATACTGGCATTAGTAGCTTAAAACAGTGTTTAATCACTGTCGCCGAAAATCTAAGGTTTTTCGATTCAATACTGTATAAAATCTAAAAAAGATAAATCGGTCCCTAAGATAAATTACAAATGTATATTTTAATGGGAAAATAATCTGTGACAAAAAAGATTAAGTTTTTATATGTTTATTGATAATAAACATATAAAATTTCTTTTTTCTGGAAATAGCGATTATTATATAAAACCGTACCTTAAACCGACACAGGTAGATTTGTAAAATACTAAGGCGTTCAAGATAATTATGTTGAAGGAACTCGGCAAATTAACTCTGTAACTTCGGAAAATAGAGTAACAATTTTTATCAAAATTGTTGTCACTTAAATGAAAGGAGCGACTGTTTATCAAAAACACAAGTCTCTGCTAATTCGAAAGAAGATGTATAGGGACTGACACCTGCCCGGTGCTGGAAGGCTATGTGGATTTGCTTCGGCAATGAAATTAAACCCCAGTAAACGGCGGCTGTAACTCTGACGGTCCAAAGGTAGCGAAATTCCTTGTCGGGTAAGTTCCGACCTGCATGAATGGTGTAACGACTCCTTTACTGTCTCCAACATAAGCTTGGTGAAATTGACATACCCGTGAAGATACGGGTTTTTTGTAGTTAGACGGAAAGACCCCGTGCACCTTTACTATAATTTCAAGTTGTAAAATTATTCTTTTTGTGTAGAATAAATGGTAGCTTTTTAATATGCAACAATGAAATACCATTCTTAAAATTTAATTTTACTAATTTAATAAAAGACAGCTTGTGAGAGGTAGTTTGACTGGGGCGGTCACCTCCTAAAAAGTAACGGAGGTGTACAAAGGCAAATTTAAATATTTTTATTTTTAAACGTAATGGTGAATGTTTGCTTAACTGTAAGATTAACAAATCGAACAGAGATTTTATGTCGGTCATAGTGATCCGGTATTTTTTTGTGGAAAAATTATCGCTCAACGAATAAAAGGTACGCCGGGGATAACAGGCTGATGGTTTCTGAGAGTCCTTATCGACGAGACCGTTTGGCACCTCGATGTCGGCTCATCACATCCTGGAGCTGAAACAGGTTCCAAGGGTTAGGCTGTTCGCCTATTAAAGTGGTACGTGAGCTGGGTTCAGAACGTCGTGAGACAGTTCGGTCCCTATCTGCTACAAATGTATAAAAACTAAAAAAATCAAATTCTAGTACGAGAGGACCGAATTAAGTAGATCAATGGTGTATCAGTTGTTTTTCAAAAGCAACGCTGAGTAGCTAAATCTGTAAAGGATAATTGCTGAAAGCATATAAGTAAGAAACCTTTTTTTAAATAAGTTTTTATTTTTTATTAAAAATATCGTAAAAGATTATTACGTTAATAGGTTTAAAATGCAAGTACTGTAAAGTATTTATTTTTTAAATACTAACAAAACTATATAGAACAATTTTTTATTTTAAAATTTTTAAAATATTACTAAATATTATTTTTTTTTGAGTTTGATCCTGGCTCAGAATTAACGCTTGCAGTATACTTAACACATGCTAGTCGTATGTATTATAACATGGCGCACGGGTGAGTAATACAAAAGAATCTACCTTAAAATTTGATACAATTATATTTATTAAAGAATGTTTAATCATTAAAAATGTCAATAAAGGTTCAATACTGTTTTAAGATGAGCTTTTGGAAGATTAGGTTGTTGGTAGGGTAATGGCCTACCAAGCCGATAATCTTTAGCTGGTCTGAGAGGACATTCAGCCACACTGGAACTGAGACAAGGTCCAGGCTTTTATAGCCAGCAGTGAGGAATCTTGGACAATAAGCGAAAGCTTGATCCAGTAATATTGCGTGAATGAGGAAAGCACAAAAGATTTTTTAAAAAAATCGGCTGTAAAATTCTTTCAATAAGGAAGATAATGACGTTACTTATAGAAGAAGCCCCGGCTAACTTCGTGCCAGCAGCCGCGGTAATACGAAGGGGGCGAGCGTTATTCGGAATGATTGGGTGTAAAGAGTTTGTAGGCTGTACTTGTTATTATTTGTAAAATATCAAATTTATTGTTTGAAAATGCATTTAATACGCTTTTACTTGAGTATAAAAGAAGATAATAGAATTTCATACTTAGGAGTAAAATCCAATAATTTATGAAGGAATGCCAAAAGCGAAAGCAATTATCTAGTTTATAAACTGACGCTGAGGAACGAAAGCATAGGGATCAAACAGGATTAGATACCCTGGTAGTCTATGCTGTCAAAGATGAATACTATTACTAAGATTTTTTTGGTAAAAAGCTAACGCGTTAAGTATTCCACCTGGGAAGTACGATCGCAAGATTGGAACTCAAAGGAATTGACGGGGGTCTACACAAGTGGTGGAGCATGTGGTTTAATTCGATAATACGCGCAAAACCTTACCAGTTCTTGAATATTTTTTATTATTTAATTAAGATTAAATATTGTTTAAATATTTTTTTTATTTTTTCAAAAAATTACAGGTGTTGCATGGCTGTCGTCAGCTCGTGCCGTGAGGTGTTTGGTTTAGTCCTTTAACGAGCGCAACTCTTATTTTATTTTGGTAACTTTTTCTATTATTTAGAAAAAAACAACTATTAAAAAACTGTTCGTGATAAACGAAAGGAAGGTAAGAATGACGTCAAGCCTTTATGGCCCTTATGAACTGGGCTACACACGTGCTACAATGATAATCACAAAGAGTTATACTATAAGTAAAATTAAAGTAAATCTTAAAAAATTATCGTGTTCAGATTATAAACTGAAATTCGTTTATATGAAGCTGGAATCACAAGTAATCGTAGATCAGCATGCTACGGTGAATTTGTACTTAGACCTTGCACACACCGCCCGTCACATGCTGGGAGTAACTTTTATTTGAAATTTGATTTATTTTTTTATTTACTAGTTTTTTATAATTATTTACTAGTTTTTAATAAAAAATATAATTTAAATCATTATAAAAGTTGTAACTAGGATGAAGTCGTAACAAGGTAGTCGTACGGGAACGTGCGGCTGAAACAAAAAAATTTAACATTATAAACTTTTACAATAGAGAACTTGTAAAAACTTATTTATATATTTTATACTATAAGTTATTTTACGTAAATTAACAAACTTTAAATATATGTTTTTAATACAGTTATCGATAAATTTATTAGTTTTTTTGATAGGTTTAGTTGGTATTATTACAAATAGACGCAATATTTTAATTGCTCTTATGTGTATAGAACTTATTTTACTAAGTTTAAATTTAAACTTTATTCTTTTTTCAGTTTATTTTGATGATTTAACAGGACAAGTTTTTTCTTTATTTATTTTAACTGTAGCTGCTGCTGAATCAGCCATTGGTTTAGCTATTATTATTCTTTACTATAGAGTTAGAGGAAAAATATCTATAAATCAACAATCTATATTAAAAAACTAATTAAAAAGACTTTTAATATTTATAATTATATTTTATATGCCACAATTTGACTCATATTCTTTTTCTGGACAAGTGTTTTGGAGTTTATTAGGTTATTCTTTTTTTTTTCTATTCATATTGAAATGTTATTTATCACAATTTTCTGAAATGTTTAAATTTCGTCAGAAATTAATAAATATGTATTCACCAACAAATAATATTATAAAGAAAGAAAATAACTACTTAGATTTTTTCTTTTATAATAAAATTGTATAATATAACTTTTATTCTATTATACAATTTAGAAAAAATAGCTCAGCGGTTAGAGTGTTAGCTTGTCGAGCTAGAAGTCGCGGGTTCAAATCCCGTTTTTTTCGTATAATATCACACCACATACATTTATATTAAAATTTGATATCTTTTTTATATGTCAACAGTAAGTTCAATCTATTCTTTTTCATCAAGATGGCTTTTTTCAACTAATCACAAAGATATTGGTATATTGTACCTAATTTTTGGTGGTTTTTCAGGTGTTTTAGGAACAACAATGTCTATTTTAATTCGAATGGAACTTTCTCAACCTGGAAATCAAATTTTATTAGGAAATAATCAGCTATATAATGTTTTAGTTACGGGTCACGCTCTTTTAATGATTTTCTTTATGGTTATGCCTATTTTGATTGGAGGATTTGGAAACTTTTTTGTTCCTTTAATGATAGGAGCACCAGATATGGCATTCCCTAGAATGAATAATATTAGTTTTTGGTTATTACCACCATCACTTTTTTTAATATTATCTTCAACTTTAGTTGAAGCTGGTGCAGGTACTGGTTGGACAATATATCCTCCATTAAGTAGTGTACAAGCACATTCAGGACCTTCTGTAGATTTAGCTATTTTTAGTCTTCATTTATCAGGAGCTGCTTCAATATTAGGAGCTATTAATTTTATTGTTACTATTTTCAATATGAGAGCTCCTGGTATGACTATGCATAGACTACCTTTATATGTTTGGTCAGTTTTAATTACTTCTTTTTTATTATTATTATCTTTACCTGTTCTTGGGGGCGCAATTACTATGTTATTAACAGATAGAAATTTCAATACTACCTTTTTTGATCCAGCAGGAGGTGGAGATCCTATTCTTTTTCAACATTTATTTTGGTTCTTTGGTCATCCAGAAGTTTATATTTTAATTTTACCTGGATTTGGAATGATTAGTCATATTGTTTCTACTTATTCAAAAAGATCAATTTTTGGTTATTTAGGAATGGTATACGCTATGGTATCTATAGGTGTATTAGGATTCATAGTATGGGCGCATCATATGTATACTGTAGGTTTAGATGTCGATACTAGAGCTTATTTCACAGCTGCTACTATGATAATTGCAGTTCCTACTGGTATTAAAGTGTTTAGTTGGATTGCTACCATGTGGGGTGGTTCTCTTAGATTAACAACTCCTTTATTATTTGCAATTGGTTTTATTTTCTTATTTACTGTTGGTGGATTAACAGGAGTAGTTTTATCAAATTCAGGCTTAAATTATGTAATGCATGATACATATTATGTTGTAGCACATTTTCATTATGTTCTGTCTATGGGGGCTGTATTTGCGATTTTTTCAGGTTGGTATCATTGGATTAATAAAATGACTGGCCTTTCTTATCCAGAAACTTTAGGTCAAATTCATTTTTGGGTTTTCTTTACAGGAGTAAATCTTACCTTTTTTCCAATGCACTTTTTAGGATTAGCAGGTATGCCAAGAAGAATTCCAGATTATCCAGATGCTTATGCAGGTTGGAACTCAATTGCTTCTTTAGGATCTTATATTTCAGCTTTTTCAGCAATTTTATTTTTTTACATTGTTTATGTAACTTTGACATCAAAAACTGTTAATTACAATTCAAATGATAGTAAAATTTATAATCTTGTATTAAAAAATAAAAAATTTACTGAAATATCTTTAGATAAAGAAGAATATTAAAATATTAATGTTCGATTTATCTAACAATAAATTTAAAGATTATATAGCATTAATGGCAATGCAATAGATTGCAAATCTACTAGAAGAAGGTTCAAATCCTTTTATAATCTTTAAATTTAATTAAAATAATAATAAAATTTAATTGTTATGTTTTTTATTATAACTTTTGTAAAAATTTTAATCATCATTATTCCATTATTAATTTCTGTTGCTTATTTTACTTTAGCTGAAAGAAAAATTTTAGGAGCAATTCAACGACGTAAAGGTCCTAATGTTGTAGGCTTATTTGGTTTATTACAACCATTATCTGATGGATTAAAATTAATGGTAAAAGAAACAATTATTCCTAGTAATGCAAATAAATTTATATTTGTAATATCTCCTATAATAACTTTTGTAATTAGTTTAATTGGATGGTCAGTAATTCCGTACGATAAATATTCAGTTTTAGCCGATATAAATTTAGGAATTCTTTTTTTATTAGCAATATCTTCTTTAGGTGTTTATGGTATTATAATGTCTGGTTGGTCAAGTAACTCAAAATATGCATTTTTAGGGGGTCTAAGATCAACTGCTCAGATGGTTTCATATGAAGTATCCCTTGGTTTTATTATAACAATAATTATAACTTGTTGTGGATCTTTTAATTTGTCTTTAATCATAGAATCTCAAAAAAACATCTGGTTTATTATTCCATTTTTACCTTTATTTTTAATGTTTTTCACATCTGCTTTAGCAGAAACAAATAGACATCCCTTTGATTTGCCAGAAGCGGAAGCAGAGTTAGTGTCTGGTTATAATGTGGAATATTCTGCCATGGGATTTGCGTTATTTTCGTTAGGAGAGTATTCAAACATGCTGTTAATGAGTGCATTGAATTCTATATTATTTTTTGGAGGTTGGTTAGCACCACTTGATATTTTAATGTTTATACCAGGTAGTTTTTGGTTTTCAATTAAAATTTGTTTTTTTGTTCTTCTTTTTATAGTTATGAGAGCAGCTTTACCTCGTTATAGATATGATCAATTAATGGGATTAGGTTGGAAAGTTTTTTTACCTCTTTCATTAGCTTATTTAATGTTTACATTTTCTATTTTAATTTCATTAAACTTTTTACCTTACTAAATTTATTGTCAAAGTAGAGCAGAGGGTTAGCTTGTTGGGCTCATAATCCAAAGGTCATAGGTTCAAATCCTATCTTTGATACGTATTATTATCTAGTATTAAGTCGAAATGGTGAAATTGGTATACACATTAGGTTTAGGTTCTAATTCTAATAAAAGAGTAGGGGTTCAAATCCCCTTTTCGACATCGTATAAAGTATATAGCTCAGAGGTAGAGCAATGGACTTTTAATCCAATGGTCCTGGGTTCAAGTCCCAGTATACTTAAAAACATTCTTAGCTTAAATGGATAGAGCAATAGCCTTCTAAGCTATCGGTTACAGGTTCAATTCCTGTAGAATGTATTTTTCTTATTTAAACTACTTATTTGGCGGAAGTGGTAGACGCGACAGACTTAAAATCTGTTCTTATAATTAAGATATTGGTTCAATTCCAATAATAAGTACAAATATATTAATAATTAAGATTAAAAAAAAAGAGCTCCATTATTTTTTTATAACGTATGTTATTACAATCTGCACAAAAAATAGGAGCTGGTCTATCTACTTTTGGATTAGCGGGAGCTGGTATTGGTATTGGATTAATTTTTGCATCATTAATTTTTGGAATTTCTAGAAATCCAAATTTAAAAGATGAATTATTTAGATTTGCAATTTTAGGATTTGCTTTAACTGAAGCTATTGCTCTTTTTGCATTAATGATTGCATTCTTAATTTTATTCGTTTAAAATTAATTATTAAATTATATAAAAAAGTAAATTTATAGCAATTAAAATAAAATAGAATATAGCCAAACGGCAAGGCATTCGTTTTTGATACGAACATTTGCAGGTTCGAATCCTGCTCTTCTAAATAAAAGTCTGTATACAACTGTAATGTTTTATTTAAAATTAGTATAGTTAGACATTTTATTTTTAGAGCAATTACTCATTATAACTGAGTTTTTAGTAAATTTATTAGACCTATAAAAATCTTTAAAATTAGATTTTATAGGATAGTAATTAATACTTGTAATGTAAGAATCAAATGTTTTTTTAATATTTTTATTCAAAAATAAAAAATTATCTTTTTTATCAAAATACACTATTGCTTCTATGTTTTTAAAATAATTACTATTGATTTCATCTTTTTTTTTTGAAATGCTATTTACTAATTTAAATTGAGTCATACTATCTACCAAAGAAGTTAAAACATTGGAAAGATCATAAACATCTTTAAAAGATTTAATAACTTTTAAAGCTGTTTGTGGTTTTTGTTCAAAATTACAAAAAACATCTTCAAATTCAAAAAAAGTAGTTGTAGGTAAAAGATAATCAAACTTTAAAGAAAAAAAAGAACCATGTGAATTAATCCATATTATTTTTTTTTCATCCATTTTATTTTTGTTATAAAAATCAAATGATAATAAATTTCGTAATTTATAAATATCATCTAAATCTAAACAAAAAACAAAATCTGATTCTATTATATTTTGTTCCGTTAAAGAATTAAAATTAAATAAATTTAAACCTTGAGTATTACAAAAACTACTAACATCTAAAATTATAGAATTAAAAAAAAAATTTTTAATGCTTTTAAAAACATTTTTATGATTGTTAATTCTTTTATAAAAAGAATTACCAAAAATAAAAACTGAATTGTTTTCTTTTATAAAAATATTTGAAAATTTTTTTTCTTTTCCTTCAAATAAATTAATAACATAATTTAAATGTAAATTTATAACATCTAATTTATAATTTAAATTATAATTTAAACCAAAAGAATATAAATCAAAGCTTTCATTTAAAGATTTTAATCTTAATCTAACATTTAATAAAGCACTCTCTATTTTGATATTAATTGCAAATAAGCAACAAATTTTTGTTTTAGAAGAGATTGAATTTAATGAATCATTAAATTCATTAACAAAAAAATTTGTTTTTTTATAATTTAAAGAAACAAATTTAAAATCAAAAAAGTCTGTAGTAGTGTTTTTAAAAACATTTAAAGCATTAAAAAGTTTAAGACCTTTTTCCTCATCAACAATAAAAATACATTTTATTCTTTTAAAAGGATATTGAATCTTTTTGAAAAAATCATATTTTATTTTTTTAAAGAATCCCCCCCAATTAACTTTTTGTAAAAGTTTATTTTTATCTTTATAATAAAGATTATTAAGTCTGTTTGTATTTAAACTATCGTATGAAAACCTAGCTTTATCTGATATTAAATTATTATTTAAATTAGAATTATTTTTAGGCAACACTCTGCTAATTTGTGACTCTTTAAAATTAACATAAATATTAGCACCAAAACTATCAGTACAATCAATACTTTCACAAGATTTTAATTCCCAAGGTCTGAATTTAAAAGCATAAGGCTTAGAAGTTAAAGCTCCTACTGGACATAAGTCTATTAAATTACCCGAGATTTCAGAGACAAAGACATTTGAAAAGTAAGAACCTATTTCAGTACTACCTCCTCGATTTAAAGTACCTAAAAATTCAATACCAGCAATTTCTGAACAAAAACGAACACATCTAGTACAATGAATACAACGGGTC
>Ga0209617_10001848_pt1 | contig 9960 bp, 5 predicted proteins | sample LakEriepJuly2011_2_FD_187459 | JGI IMG/M metagenome (GOLD analysis project Ga0209617, IMG submission 187459) | Freshwater microbial communities from dead zone in Lake Erie, Canada - CCB epilimnion July 2011 (SPAdes) (version 2) | ecosystem: Environmental > Aquatic > Freshwater > Lentic >... | reverse complement strand
AATTGATGGTTTTGATCTGGAGGTAAAGCATCTGAACCAATATCAATTACTTTACCCTTAATATCACCAAATTCACTAAAGGGAAAGGAGTCAATTCTCACATCTACATTCATTCCTTTCCTGACAAAACCAATATCTTTATTGGTGATGAAAACTTCCGCTATTAGACTATCTTTAGGGACAATTTGCAGTAACTTTTGGGTAGAATTAGCAACAAAACCGGGATTTTTAGCTTGTAAATCAAAAACTACACCTCCCACTGGAGCGCGAAGTTCTTGATATTTAACATTTAATTGTGTTTGCGATATTTTGCTATTGACATCTGCTAAACGCTGTTCATTGTCTAAAATAATCTTCATGAATTGACTATCAATTTCCGCAATCCGTTGTTTGTTACTACCTATTTTCTCCAAAATAGTCTTATCAGAACTAGCAACTGTATTGGTTGATTGCTCTTTTCCTTTATCAATATCGAATTTTAGACGTTTTGCTTCTTCTTGTAATTGTGATATTTCCGCTTTGAGAGTTTGTACCTGTTGTTGTTGGTTAAGATATTGAAGTTTAGAAATACCACCTTCTTCAGCTAAGGTTTTAAGACTAACTAAAATCTGACTTTGAATTGCTAAACCATTTTTAGTATCTTGGAGTTTAAATTCTGTTTGAGAAAGTTGCTTTCTGGTTTTTTCAACTTCCAAATTTGCAGCTTTGGAACGGGATTTTAATTCTGTTTTTGCAACTGCTAATAGTTGTTGTTCATCAATTCCTGTACCTGCTGCTCCTGGTAAGTTTCTTAATTGAGAACGTAATAATTCATTTTCTGCTACTAAGGAAGCGCGACTTTTGAGCAGAAAAGCTGATTCTCCTGGTAGTTTACTGCGTAAAAATGCTATTTCAGCATCTATTCCCGTAGTCGCTCCCATTAACCGCCGATAGATATTGTTTTCTTGAATTAAAGCTACCCGAATTTTATTCAATGAATTTAATTCGGCTAGGGTTGCAATAGAATCAAAGGTTAATAATAAATCTCCTGGTTTTACCTGTTGTCCATCTTTTACATACAGTGACTTCACAACTCCATTAATAGGAGCTTGCACATCTTTAACTGTTCCTTCTGGTTTTAATTGTCCTGTGGCGGGGACTACTTGTTCAATTTTCGCTAAACAAGCCCAAATAATTCCAAAACAAGCCAATCCCATGAGAGTAATCATGATGGTTCGTGACCAAATTGGGGATTGACGGAGAACTACAGATTGCTCGAAGTTATCAAAATTGAAGTCGGGTTTTGGCTGTTTGGGAGTGGGTTTGGGCGATGTTAATACTTGTGCATCTCTATGGGATGCTCTCCCATTTCCGTTACCCTTTCCATTGCCATTTCCGTTGGTGTAATTACCATTAATTTGAGTCATAATAAGTTTAGATTTTGGATTTTAGATTGAATATTTAATGGTGCGTAATTTTATCTTTAATCAGTTATCAGTTGAATCTTATAGAAACAACTGACAGGGTTTAGCACTGCTAAAGCCCTACAACTGACAACTGACAAATTACAAGTTTACTTCCTGTTGTTGATAAAGGTAGAAATAATGACCTTTAGCTGCCATGAGTTCTTGATGATTGCCTTGTTCTATCATTCTACTATTATCCATGACGACGATAGTATCAGCATTACTAACAGTATTCAAACGGTGGGTAATGAAGAAGACTGTATTACCTTTAAAAGCGCGAGCTAAGTTCAGACAAATTTGTCTTTCTGTAGGATAATCTAGGGCGCTGGTGGCTTCATCTAAAACTAATATTTTAGGTCTTTGCAGAACAGAACGAGCGATCGCAATTCTCTGTCTTTGTCCACCAGAAAGGGCTGATCCTCGTTCCCCAACTCTTGTATTATAACCATTGGGCAAGGTCATAATAAATTCATGAGCAACAGCAATTTGAGCCGCTTCAATAATTTCCTCAGTTGTGGCATCAGGATTAGTTAAAGCAATATTTTCTTGAACTGTGCCATCAAATAAGAGCGTATCTTGGGGAACTACGCCAATTTGTCGCCGCAGCGAATAAAGTTCGACTTTGGAAATGTCGTAACCATCAACTAAAATTCTCCCAGATTCTGTGTCATAAAGTCTGAGCAGTAATTTCATCATTGTACTTTTTCCTGAACCACTTTGCCCGACAATGCCCACAAATTTACCTGGGGCAAATTCGACGGTGACATTGCTGAGTTGTAGTGGTCCGCTGGCAGCAAATCGGAAGGAAACGTTTTCATATTTCACTGCACCGTTAACGGTAGGAAGAGAAATATTATTCCGATCTAGTTCTGCTTCTTGTGGTGTATCCACAATATCACTTAATCTTTCTAAAGATAAACCAGTTTCTTGGAAGTTTTGCCAGATTTGTGCCAAGCGTAAAATCGGGGTAGTAACGTAACTAGAAATAATCCGAAAGGCAATTAATTCTCCTAAAGTTAGTTCTTGTTTTAAAACTAAATAAGCTCCCACCCATAAAACTAATAAGCTACTAAGTTTACTCAGAAACTGACTGGTTGAATTCGCTAATGTGGAAGTGAGAACAGTTTTAAAACCGGCAGCGACAAACTTGGCATATTTCTTTTGCCAAGAAAACCGGGAGCGTAATTCAATATTTTGGGCTTTAACTGTTTGAATTCCTGACATGACCTCAACCAAATAAGATTGAGTTTCGGCATTACGTTCAGCTTTGGTTCTTAATTGTCTACTCACTGTGGGAGCAGCGATTAATGTCACTACCACAAATAGAGGAATTGTCCCTAATCCGACGAGAGTTAGTTGCCAACTGTAGAACAGCATGACAACTATATAAACAACGGAAAATAGGGCATCTAACACCACTGTTAAAGCCGTACCGGTGAGAAACTGACGGATATTTTCTAATTCATTAATCCTGGTGGATAGTTCACCAACTGGCCTTTTATCAAAATAGCGCAATGGTAAACGCAGCAAGTGGTCAATAATTTGTGACCCCAAACTCATATCAATGCGGTTGGTGGTATCTACAAATAAGTAAGTCCGCAAGGTGGTTAATACTGCTTCAAACACACCCACTGCTAATAGTAATACTCCTAAAATATTCAGGGTGCTAATACTATTTTGCACAATGACTTTATCAATAATTAACTGAATAACTAGAGGATTAGCGAGGGCTGCTAGTTGGACGAAGAAGGAAGCAATAAATACTTCTATCAGCACCCGACGGTAACGCGATAAATAGGGAACAAACCAAGATAAACCAAAGCGTTCTTTCGGTGTTTCTTTGGTCGCACTCAGTAATAAAACTCTAACTTGTGGTTGTAAGTTAGCGTCATCGGTTTCTAATTCTTCTACCAATTGACTAATTTGGCAGTTGATAATACCTTGAGATGGCAAACCCAAAACTACTGTTTTTCCATCTACTGCATAGAGAACAGCAAAACTGTCACGATAGCGAATTAATGCTGGGGTAGGAATCCGATTAATGGAAACAGCAGGAACATCAACTAGCTGGGATTTAAGTCCAATTAGTTCAGATAAATAAGCGCAAACTTGAAAAGATATACTCCCTTGCCGCTTAATTTGGTCGGTTAAAATCCGCCGCACTACTTCTTTCCGAAAGGGCATTTCTAAATGCTTGGATAGCATTTGAAAACAAGCCAGACTAGAATCTAATTCTCCTTGTCCCCGGAAAAATGGATAGTTTTGATTTTTTAATGGCTGGTTTGATGTGGTGGGGGGAACAAATTCTGGTTCTTGGGCGTAGGGAATTTCCGAATCTACGCTGCTATCTGATATAGTTTCTAATGTTTCTGATTCGATGGAAATACCATCAAGTAGTGATAGATCTTGAGGATTAATGCCCAATAAACGAACAGGAATGTTGCCTTTAACTTCAATTACGTCGGTTTCTAGACGAGAACCAGGTGGGAAATTGGGCAGGGAACTACGACCACTCACAAACCAAATGCGATCGCTGCCTAATTCTTGTAAGGCTGTTTTTCCTGGTGATAAATAATGAATTTTTGAATCTAATTGAGCCTGTTGGGTAACGTCTTTGAGGTTGTGATTTACTAAAGCCTTTTGTGCTACCTGGGAACTCAAAATATCAAAGATTTCAATTAGGTGACTTTGATTTTGACGAGCTTTTGCAAAGGCTGGATTGCGGTTGATAAATTGCAAATAATCTGTGGCTTTCCAGGTTAAACAGATTACTTCTGTGGAAGCTATGGCAGTTTCACAAGGAAGCTCACGTAACCAAGAAATTTCGCCAATTGTTGCCCCTGGTTGCAGTAATTTTAATGTAATTGGTAATTGGTTTTGGGGATTATATCCCAATAGTCTGACGTTACCTTGATGAAGAATGGCGATCCTTTCTGGTAGTTGTTCTTTACCAATAATTTTTTGTCCTACGCGATAACGTAAAGGCTGGAGAATTTGTGATGATAAGAGGTTGTTAATTTCCCCTTTTGATAATTGATCAAATCCTTCAATACTAGCAATGAATTCTTCAAAGGTACTCTGAATATAAGTCATATTGATTGAGTTAGTTATTTCGCTTTGTATTGGCTAAAAGGTTGATATTTGGCGATTTATACGGTCTGAATTTGAAATTTTTGTTCTGTCATTTGTGTTTGTAACCACTGATTAAATCGTTCATTTAGTAACCGTTGTCTTGTGGAACGATCTAATTGGGCTGGGAGTATTTTTTCTAATCGGACAATTACTATCACATTATTAATTTGAGTCGGTGGTGATAGTTGTTGTGGTTGACTTTTGGCAAGGATATTTACCAATGTAGGATGGAGAGATTGTAAATCTATTGGTCCGACTAAGCCATCTGTTTGCGATTCGGGACCTTGAGCATATTCCCGCGCTAATTGGGCAAAGGATTGTTCACCCTCTTGAATACGAAAGTAAATTTCCTGAGCGATCCCAATTTCTGAGGTGGTAATTAGGGAATAAATCACCCTATCTAACTGGCTTTTACGTTGGAAAAAGTAGGAGTTTAAATCCCCTCCCCAGGTTTCCTCTTTAAACTTTTCTAGTTTTAATTGTCGTACCGCCATAATTCTCAACTTTTGGAAACTTTCGCTCTGTGGTTCTAGTCCCTGATATTGTTGGGCTAATTGTTCGCAGGCTAGTTGTTCTTCTTCTGGGGTACAGACAATTTCTGCGATCGCTTGATCAATGAATATTTCTTTGATTAATAGCGGTAATAGCTGATATTCCGATAATAATGATAAAACCTCTGTGGGCTGGAAGATGCGATCGCCTAATTGTAGAACTTTATTCATATTGCTTGTGATCAGGTTTGTCGTCATTGTTAATTTCTTTTGAAAAGATAATATAACTAGATTGTCCCTAAGTTATATTTTGGTTAAATTATACAATTTATTGCAACTTTACTCTGGATTGGTTTCAGTGTAGTATTTAAATACTAATTATTTGCCAATCACCAAAGGTTGATTTTTTGAGTTTAAGTAGGTTGGCGTTAAAAATTGTCGTTATGACAAGGGAACAGGGAAGAGGTTTTGGGTAACTTTACTTTTTGTTATATATTACTCTTCGAGAAGCCTCTCCGGGTCTACGGTTTTTTTCCGTTCACCTACTTAGTCACAGTGTTGATATTTGGATATTATCATACCAACTTACCATAAATTGATAAATTTGTCATAAGCTGTTACGCATTTACTTTTTTTGCCCGAAAGCCTTACGGCAAGGACTCTAGGCTACGAAATATCAGATTTAGCTGCGTAACAGCTTATCAAACTTATTTACTAGGGAATGGGGCATAATGACGAATTAGCAACCTAAATTAGATAACCAGTCACCTCGGTTATTGCGGACTCTTCACTTACTAACTAATCTTCAAAAATCAATCCAGCCTGAGAAATAATTACAACACCTAATAAGTTAATACAGGACAAAATTATATAAAGGGTAAATTTAATTTCTCTAAAAAGGTAAATATAATCACAAAAATACTGTAAGGGCAAACCCCCCGTGGTTGCCCGGAATTGTGGTTGCCCGAAATCGGAGACAAACTTAGTTAACGAAATTTGCTAGGATTTAGACGGCTGGGAGCTTGGCGTGTGGTATTGGTATTACGTCTAATTTCTACTCCATTTCTCAGTTTTCCGCCTGTACCACCGTCTTTAGGATCAAGATAAGGTTTCAAATTAATGCCCTGTTTAGCAGAACTCACCTGATTTTTACCACCTAAAAGCGTTTGTCCCAGGCTATATAAGCTATCTCCATTACCTCTGTTACGATTGGTGTAGGTATTAACGGCAATAGTCTGTTGTCCACTATCAGCGGTAGTTAGGTTTTGGAATACACTATTGCGAATAGTATAGGGATCTTTACCACGGGGTACTGTCAAGACAATTCGACAATTGGGCTGAGATTCAGTGGTTACACAGATAATATTTTCGCTATTTTCTACAGCTATTTGTAATTCTTGTAATCCATCGGGGCGATATAATTCTAAACGGCTGGCGATCGTTTCACAACGTCTTTGAGCATCCCAATTCCCGCCTAAAGTTTGAGGTGCAGCCCAAGCAAAATATTGTCCAGGTTGACTTTGGGGCTGATACATGACCGTAGGTTGTCCATTATTATATTGACAACTAAACCTTTTACTACTGTCAACTGTGGTGGAAGTTGGTATGGTGGTTGATGAGCCTGATGGAACTGTAGTAGAACCTGATGGAACTGTAGGCACAACAACTTGAGCAAAAGCTACAGTATTACCAAAAAAGACAGAACAACCAAGACTACTCAACAATAAAAACCGAAGTGATTGTAATGACATAAATATAACCTCTGTTAGAAACAGGTAAATAGCTGATATCTCTATTGACGGAGAATATATTTTTTTGATTCATTGAAAAGCCTGTTTTTTTATTTTTAGCATACATAGCAGAAACCGCTACAAGCTACGAAGGATTATCAGCAGCTTACAGCGGTTTCTTGATTAGGTTGTAGTTCAATACAAAAATATATAAGTGGACTGGACAAGCAATCAATTAAATTCGACTTAAATTACGCTTCCATTGTTTTCAATTATCAGGCACTTCTGGCTGTGAGTTCCACACCTCCAATAACAATTTGGTGAGATTTAGGCGAAAAAACTTTGATAGGAAGCTACAAGAAAAAATTGATTGCCGGGACACTAGAGCAGGAGGCACAAACTCTAATGAAAAAGTTTGGATTTAAGGTTTGACTTTTAACCTTTTTGTACCATGCCCTTAATCTAGCACGAGTTTTTTGATTTATGTTATCTGTTTACTAAACTTGAAATTCATTAACATATTGCAACAATTCTGACTGGGCGCACGCCCTGCGCTCCTACTTTGGTGACTCCTGCTATATTAGAGGTTTTATGAGTTCTGCACCGATGGAAATTATTATTGGTTGGCTATATCCTAAGTTGATGAGTACCTACGGCGATCGCGGAAATGTGATCACTATTCAACGCCGCGCTCAATGGCGGGGGTATAATGTGATCGTATTACCCTTAGACCAAGACTCCACCGCTGAGGATATAAAATCAGTAGATGTGATTGTTGGTGGGGGCGCACAGGATCGTCAGCAAGAAATTGTCATGCGGGATTTACAAGGGGCAAAAGCGGAGGCAATGCGTGATAAAATCGAACATGGAACGCCGGGAGTTTTTACCTGTGGTTCTCCCCAATTGCTAGGAAATTATTATGAACCAGCCTTTGGAAAAAGAATCGAAGGTTTGGGAATTTTAGATTTAGTTTCTATTCATCCTGGTGAAAATACGAAAAGATGTATTGGTAACTTAGTGATAGAAGTTACAGCTTCTCGATTGGCACAGGAAATAGAAGCAATGACAGGGACAAAACCTTATTTAGTCGGGTTTGAAAATCACGGTGGCCGAACGATATTAGGGCAGGTGGAAGCTTTGGGGCGTGTGGTGTATGGTTTGGGGAATAATGGAGAAGATGGCACAGAAGGAGCGTTTTATCAAAATGCGATCGCTACCTATTCCCACGGGCCATTATTACCCAAAAATCCTTTCGTTGCTGATTGGTTAATTCAAACCGCGTTAAGGTTAAAATATCAGCAAGAAATCAAACTTTCCCCGTTAGATGATACCTTGGCAATACAGGGACGGGAAGCAATGTTTAAACGCTTAAAAGTGAATTCACCCAGTGTAGCTGGAGTTAGTTAGAAACATGGGTAATGGGTAATTACCAATCATCCATTACCAATCACCAATTACCAGCCTAATAAACTACATTATTTTTTTATAAAATAAGAACGATTTTCGGTAAAATGTCTGATAAGTTACTATAGAAATCCGAAATTGTTTAGTTAGTCATTATTTTAAATCTGTGCAACTTCCTTTCGACTCCGCTCAAGGTAAACCTTCTTTCCCAGAATTTGAAAATCGCTCAAGTTACCACCCCAATCAGGGTTTGCGAAAATTACTCAATCGTCTTGTCATCAAAATGCAACGGGATGAATTGATCAGACAAACGACAAATCAACTGCGAGAATCACTCCAGGCTAATCGTGTAGTATTGTATTATTTCTATGAACAATGGCAAGGACAGGTAACATTTGAATCATTGAGTGCTGATGAATATTCGATTCTTGGTTTTACCGGACCAAGCGGTTGTTTTAACCATGAATATGCTGCTTTGTACTTAGAAGGACGGGTTAGAGCGATCGCTGATATAGAATTAGAAGCAATTCAGGATTGTCACCGTGATTTTCTTCGCAGTATGCAAGTTCGCGCTAATTTGGTAGTACCAATTTTGATACCAAGAGGATTATGGGGACTATTAGTAGCACATCATTGTCAAAGTTCCCGTAATTGGACATTAGCAGATATTGAACTAATGCAAACAGCAGCGCGAACTTTAGCCACAGACTCTAACATTTTAAAGAGTTAAAAATCAAATCCATTAATTCATCCGCGTTTATCTGCGTTCATCTGCGTTTAAATCATTTAAATTCCCAAATTTAGGACTCCACCATCCTTTAGCAGTATGAAAATAAGCCACATCCTTATGTTTGGTATCCTTCCATGAATCCTGACCAGAACACCGCAGCATAGTTTTATTTTGCCCATCTTTGAGGTAACTGTATTCCTCCAAAGGTTTCTTGCATACAGGACAGGGATATGCAGTGATTTTTGCTGAAGGTTTGGGAGCATTTTCATCTGCAGATGTTTTAGTTTTCGGTGCTTCCCACTTTTTGTTAAAATCACTCCAAAATAGCACAATGTTTTCACAGCCACTCACACATTTAAGAAAGTATTTCTTTTTAACTTTACTGCTGGGAATTTTAGCTAAACAGTTCTTACAATTAGGACAACGAGTTTTAGAAGTTTCATATTTACGCTCAACAAAATTATTATTTTTACCTGTAGTTGATGAATTAACAACCACAGTTTTAGCTTTGGAAAGTGCAGGAACAAAATAACTTTGATTCCAAGTAGTTAGGTAATGTTGCCAAGAGTTTTTTCCTTCAGAAATTGCATCTAGGGCATCTTCCATTTTAGCAGTAAATTCTGCTTCTAATAAATCTGGTAAAGCCTTTTGTAAAAATTCATCAACTTCTAAACCCAAAGCTGTGGGTTGAAGATTATCTTTTTTCAACTCTACATAATTTCGTTTCTTTAAAGTGGCAATTGTCGGAGCATAGGTACTAGGACGACCAATGCCTTTACGTTCCATTAATTGGACAAGTTTGGGTTCGCTGTATCTTGGTGGTGGTTGGGTTTGTTTTTGGTCATGTCCAGCTTTGGCTAAATTCAGTTTTTGTCCCTGTTGCAATAAGGGTAAAACTGCATCTTTGCTAAGATTCAGCCAATATTTTGCATAACCGTAAAATTCAATTACCTGCCCTCTAGCTTGCCATAAGATATTACCTGATTTCGTAATTACCAGAGTTTTACGAAGTTGTGCTGGACGACATT
>Ga0209617_10001847_pt1 | contig 9960 bp, 12 predicted proteins | sample LakEriepJuly2011_2_FD_187459 | JGI IMG/M metagenome (GOLD analysis project Ga0209617, IMG submission 187459) | Freshwater microbial communities from dead zone in Lake Erie, Canada - CCB epilimnion July 2011 (SPAdes) (version 2) | ecosystem: Environmental > Aquatic > Freshwater > Lentic >... | reverse complement strand
GCCTCCTCGCATGGGGGCGCGGCCAACCGGGTCAGATCGGGAACGAAGCAGCCCTAACCGAATGCCTCCAGTGCCGGGGTCAGGCTCGTCACCTTTTTCAGGGATGCCCTTTATCCATGGGAATCCCAGCCAGATAGGGCCTTTTGAGCAGCGAAGTGTGTCACTCTGATGTGTCACTTCGCGCAGCTCACGAGGTGTCCCGATGGCAAAACTTACAGGTCTGATGAAGCGCGGTGGAACCTACCACCTGCGCGTAATGGTCCCGCTTGACCTCCGCCCAGCTCACGAGGGGCGCAGCAAAATCATCAGAGCCTTGAACACCTCCAATCGGCACGAAGCGTCACTCAAAGGCCACGCCTTGAGGGCTCAATGGCTTGCACGCTTCGAGGACCTGCGAGGACGACCCACGGACGCGCACAGCGTTGCGCTACCGAGCAGCGAACCTGTCGCGACGCCTCCCTCTGCCAAACAACACCATCCCAGCCTTCGACAGGTCTTCAATGCTTGGCAAAGCGTGGGGGAGCGAACACGAGACAGTGTTCAGGCTTGCAACAGGGCGCTAAAGCAGTTTGAGTCCACGGAGGGAGAGTTGCCCGTCAAGGACATTGCGTATGAGCACGGTGCTCGATTTCGCACACACCTCCTCGGCAGCGGCTTGGCCCAGAAGACCGCTCGCGACTACTTCGTTTGGGTCCATGCCCTTCTACGTTTCGCGAAGACCGACATGGCCACCCTCGCCCGCGACCCTTGGGCTCGCTTGAACATCGAGAAGCCTCGGAACACGCCTCGTCGCCCTTGGCGGACAGACGAACTTCAGCGCTTGTTTGCGCAGGACCTGTTCACCAGCTATCGGTTGCCCACGGACCCGAAGGCAGGCAAACACGCAGCCTACTGGATTCCACTCCTTGGCCTCTTCACCGGGGCGCGGGTGAGCGAGCTAGCGCAGCTTCGGATTGGTGACGTATGCCGGGGCCCATCTTCCACATGGCTGGCCATCACCGATGAAGGCGACGGTCAGCAGCTCAAGACCTCCAGCAGCAAGCGTCAAGTACCCATCCACCCGGAGCTGATACGCCTGGGGTTCATGTCGTACGTCACCGATGTTGGCGGGCGCCCTGAGGACCCTCTATGGCCCCACCTCCCACTCCGGAAGGGTAAGCCTGGAGGCTACTTCAGCCAGTGGTTCGGTGAATTCCGCCGCAAGGTGATTGATGAGCGCTACCCGGACTTCCACTGCTTCAGACACACGGTCAGGACACAACTGGCAGAGGCTCGTTACCCAGAGTCGGTCAAGGACCGAATCACAGGACATGCCGTAAAAGGCAGCGTGGGCACACGCACCTATGAGCACACCACTCACCTCATCGAGGAGGCAGTCCGTTCAGTGCAGTACCCAGACCTCAGCCTCCCAAGAATCTATCGTCCGTAGCCCGTATATTCGCTGCCCATGAAATGCGACGCGCCATCTGAAGAACAAGCAGGCCCGAGAGGCCCATCCACGTCCACCGAAGTCCACCCAGTCGTGGGTCAGGTGAACGTCATGAAGCTCGCGCTTCGCGCCCTTGAGATTGTGGTCAGCGACTTGACGGGCTATGGCAACACGGTGTCAGAGTGGCATCGCGCTTCGCTCCTGGAGCTGCTACAGACCTTCGCGTCGTATTGCTCAGGCAGCGAGACAGGGCGTCACACCTTTGGGCTCCCGACCGGCATGGGGAAGACATCCGCCATTGCAGCCTTTGTGACGGCGCTGCACGAACTCGGTTACGAGGTTCCGGTGGCCATCGCTGCCTCGCGTGTGCAAGCAATCACTGACCTCAAACAGAAGCTGATTGCGCACGGCATCCCTGAAGAATGGATTGGAATAAAGCACGAGTCTTGGGACGCGGAAGAACCATCGACGGGTAACGACTCTCGACTGATTCAGCTTGTGACGCATGCCCGTGTGCGTAGCGGAGCCGATTTCAACTTGTACGGCGAGCACAAAGGCAGGCCGCGCCCCCTCATGATTTGGGATGAGAGCCTGCTACGTTCGAATGCCAAGGTGTTCCCACTCACAGCACTTCGGCAAGGCGAAGCGACCTTGTTCATTGAACTGGAGGGTAAGACTGACGCTGTGTCGCTCGGCCTCCACCAGCGCATCCGCGATACGGTCCAAGCTGTACAGAATCGGTGCGCGGAACTCGACCTACAAGGCGACCCCGAAAAGACGGGACTGCCACTCACGCTGCAGCCACTGGAGCAACCCGTTTTAGAGGCGTACACATCAGCGCTCAGGCGCACCGCTCGAACACTCAAAGACCGTGCCCTACTCCTTTCCGACTTCATTGAGGCCGCACAGGGGCCCATGCAGGCCATCAAGGTCGAGCAAGGGGCAGGCGCAGTGGCCATCTCTGAAGCCATCCCTCCTAAGCTGCGAAACATCGTCATCCTCGATGCATCGACCGCTGTTCGGAAGATCGTTCATGCGGACCGCTCGGTACGTCCCGTAGAGAACTTCCGACCAGAACACCAGAAGAACTTTTCTCAGGTGCGAATTCACCAGATTCTCTCTGGCGGGGGGCGCTCGACGATAGAGGCGTACTTCAAAGGTGGTGAAGCATCACCGGTGAGCATGGAGGTCATTGACATCGTTCGTGAACACATCGCCACCGCTCGGGCCTTCCTCATCTTCACATTCAAGAAGGCACGCATCGACCTCGTGGATGCCTTGGGCCGGGACATGACCCGCGCAGGCATCAACTTGAGGGAGACAACCACAGAGGGCAAGGCTCGATTCGAGTTCCTCACTTGGGGGAACCATGAGGGTATCAACGGCTTCGAGCACTGCGATATTGTCATCATGGTGGGAACAATCCACCGTGGTCACCTCGACCTCGCGGGCACACTCAAGGCGCAGCTGCACGACCTCTCTGCGCCCACCCCATCCGAGCGACTGCACGAACTGGCTGAGAGCGAAGTGGCCCATGCCATCTATCAAGGAGCCAGCCGCGGAAGCTGCCGCAGAGTCAATAACGGTCTAGCAGGGGCAATGGACCTTTACATCATCCATCGATCTAAAGAGCTTGCTCAAACCCTGGCACCCGTTATGCCGAACGCCATCTGGTCGTACAGGGAGCCTAAGCACATTAGACGAGCGCATGAGGACGCCAAGACCCAAGTGATGCTTGAGCAGGTCGTTGTGTTCCTTCATAGCTTGCCTGACCATGTGCACAAAGTGAGCACAACAGAGGCCAAGAAGCAGATGGGCCTGACCGGCTCAACCAAAGCTGAGACGATGCTTTTTACGAGGGCGTGCAGGCTTCTGCATATCGATGAGCACGGATGGGAGCATGAAGGCCGCTCGTTCGTTAGAGCGGCAAGCGACGCACTCTCTGGGCACACCTAAGCGACATGCATCCTTATATTTAGGGTTGATGTGGTTTAGACACTAGTGATGCCGCGCTGCAGTCCTCAGTTGATGTGGACACTTCATTGGTCATGCTGGAAGTGGACACCAATGGGGGAACTGGGCTCAATCAGCGAGCCACCTGTATACCCTTCAACGCAGCCTCTCAGGCTGCATCCCGAGCTCCACCCTCGCATCCCGAAGGCGTACCTCCCTCATCCACCTGGGCAGCCCTGTCTGGGTAAGCGTGTCTGGCGGAACCGGGCCACGGCATAGGAACGTCACAGGTTGACAGTCGATTGTTCCGTACTCGTGCCAAGAAGCCGATACGGCCGAAGGTTGCTCGTTCAACATGAGGCGCCTGAGCGCTGCCCTGAGCCTTCGTGTCATGTTCGGATGCTGGAGGAGGTCCCAAAAATCGCTACAAATTTGTCAGGTGCCATCTGACCGCTCCGTGTGTCTAGCCTTCCCCCGTGCCCCCCCTTCGACAGCTCTGCAAGGGCCTATGACATGCCGAGAGCCGGCGCCCTTTTGGGCCCGCAAACGGCGCACTCTGGACGAGACGACTCGCGCCCTCCTTAGCAACGGCACCCAGAATCACAATCCGGGTCTCGCTGGTTCGTTTTAGGTACACCTTTGTGGATGTTCAGCCACATGGTTCGCTTTCCGTTGATTGACAACTCAAACGGAACCAATATCATGCGAACCATCCTAACGAAACCAGCACCAAACCATGACCTTCCTCCGTGCGTACCTCAGAGCCTCCACAGAGGACCAAGACGCCTCCCGTGCCCGCGCTGACCTGGAGCACTTCGCCTCTGAGCGGGGCCTGAAGGTGGCCGCTTGGTACGTGGAGAACGAGTCAGGGGCCAAGCTGGAGCGCCCCGAGTTGTTCCGCCTCATCGCTGACGCCCACGAGGGGGATGTGCTGCTGGTGGAGCAGGTGGACCGGCTCTCCCGGTTGAACACCCAGGACTGGGACACACTCAAGCAGCGCTTGAGCGATAAGCGCATTCGGGTGGTGGCCTTGGACCTGCCCACTTCCTGGATGGGCGCAGGGGCGAACCTGGATGAAACCACACAGGCCCTCCTGGGCGCCGTGAACCGGATGCTCCTGGACGTGCTGGCAGTTGTGGCACGCAAGGACTACACCGACCGCCGCAGGCGTCAGGCCCAAGGCATCGAGAAGGCCAAGACAGCGGGGCTCTACAAAGGGCGCAAGGCAGACACCGAGAGGCACGCAGTCATCGCGGACATGCTGGACAGGGGAATGTCCTGGTCCCAGGTGTGCGCCGCTACGGGGGCCAGTCGGTCCACGGTCAAGCGGGTGGTGGATGGGCAGAAAGCTCAAGCCTGACGCCCCCGGAGCGCCCTCGCCCCCCCATCTGTCCCCTTTCGAGGTTCGCCAGCGCACCACCGCGCCGCCACAAAGGCTCCCTATACTTGGTGGATACAGGGAGAGGCGAGTCACAAGCGATTCGTCATGAATAAATCGTGGAGAAATTTACCCTCCGGGCCACGCTACGTTCGCCCATCATCCGCAGGGGGTTTGTGACGCTGGATGCGTTGCTCATGGCCTTGCTCGAACGTGGGGACGTTTCAGACCTGATTCGTTGTGAGAACGAGCTTTACTTCGCTAGCGCAGGATTCGCGTCAGCACAGGGGTTGAAGCAACAAGCATCGTTTGTGGCCAGCCTCCGTCCTGAGCACACCACCGAGTGGCTGGAGGTCATCAAGCCAAACACAAGCACCCCAGGCATCGCCTCCCAGCCTGGGAGCAAGCTCAATGATGTGAAGATTGGCTTGTCTCGGCAGAGGGAAGGCGGCAACGTCCTGAACGGCTACGAGGCCATAGTCACACCGACCATCGAGTGGTACGGCACGGGACACCCCCAAGCGATTCTGGGTGTTGTCAGCGAGACGCCTTTCATTGGCAAGAAGCGCACGGCAGGATATGGCGAGGTCGTGGAATGGGCCATCGAGCCCGGAGACCTCGACGGTATCTGCGGCCACTTTGGCGAACCGCTACGACCTATCCCGACAGAACGATGGTCACACGGGGGAGACTGGATACCCGTGGAGGCAGCTTGGAAGGCCCCCTACTGGGATGTCAGGAACAGGACCAAGTGCTACGTTCCGGAGGCTGCATGAACGGCGCGGAGTTCTTCATGCAGCATGCCGGGTACAGGCTACTCCCCCCGGACAGGAAAACCGACGATGCAGTCCACGATGCGGATGTGTTGTTTGGTTTGTCTTTACCACTCAACACAGGCGCCACGCTCCGGCTGTCGAGTTGCTGGATGGTGGTCACCCCCTCGTGGGTCGAGACCAGCTTCAAGGCACCAACCTCCACGGCATTCCGTGTGGGGGGTGAGCGTGCAGTCGCCATCCTCGCCGCGCTGAAATCGGAAGAGCCATGCCTGCTGCTTGCGCTCGGTAAAAGGACCCTTGCGGCACGCGACCTGTTCGTGACCTACGACCCACGGGCAACCCGACTCTGTAGCGAGGGATTCACAAAGACCTTTGACGCAACCAAGGAGCGCTGGTGGACATCCTGATAGACAAGCCTCCTCGCCTGCGGGGCTACGCACTGCATCGCATCGTTGAACAACACCAACAGGGCAAGCCTGCTCTATGGGCAGACGAAGGCGACAAGCTGCGCATACGACCAAGAGACGCAGTCCCACCCGTTTACTCCGAAGGAACGCTGCTTGGGTTCATCACCAAGGCCTGTGTCGCATTCGGCAGCAAGCATCGCTACTTGCCGCTGGACGACTGGCAGGGGAGGAAGCAGTGGCTGGAGCAGCAGGGCTCCCGAAGAGGGTTCGAGGTCGTGGGCGTGCACGTCAGGAGCGGCATGGAACGCGTGCAAACCCACGATGGCCGGAACTTCACCATCGATGCGACCGAGTTCACAGGCCTGCTACGAGTCACCGACAGCGAGGCGTTCGCAAAGTGTCTGGTCAATGGGGTGGGCAAGGTTGGCAAGGCATTTGGCCTCAACCTGCTTCTGGTCCAGTAAGTCAAACAGGGAGAGCATATGAACGAGAAAACTTCATACATCGTTGCCGAGCTGGTGGTAAGCACCCTCCAACCGCTGACGTTCACCCATCACGGCATCAAAGACCTGCCGATGATGATTCGTGGAGTGGATACCGAGGGCCGTCCACAAAGAACCGTCTTCCTACCAGCAGGCCAACTGAGGGGACGTATCCGCCACGAGGCCGCTTTGGCGAAGATGCGTGCGATGCCCGACAAGGTCAAATTGGAAGAGGCCTACATGCTCGCGCTGGGTCAGGACCTGAGGCCCGAGGAGGAGGACGAACCTGAATCGGTCCGACTCGGTGAGCAGGTCAAGTTCCGCCAAGCGAACCCGTTTCTGGACCTGTTCGGCACCTGGAAGGTGGCGAGTCGATTGTTCGTTTCTCACCTTCTCCCCGAAGTGAATGTCATGCCTGACCGCATGGCGCATATCCGTCGGGACCTCGACACGAACGAGGACATCATGCAGGAGCTTGGCGAGATTGAAGAAGACCGATTCTATGACCGACAGGAGAAGCAGTCACTCGCGTCTAAGGCGGGAGCCATTATCAAAATCGTTGAGGCTGAACTAAAGTCCGCCAAAAAGGCCAAGGACCAAGCCAAGGTGGACCAACTGGAAGCAAAGCTGGCGGAGCTACTGGAGTTGAAGAAGAGCCACAAGGGCAGCGACGAGAGCGAGAACACCAAGCATTTGGTTGAAATCCAGGCCATCCCTGCTGGAATCGACCTACATGGCAAGCTCACCATCAAACATCCACTCCCATCTGACGTGGGTTTGCTGGTCGATGCATTGAACGGCATCAGTCAGTCGCCCTACATGGGCGCACAGCGCGCGCGCGGATGCGGAGAGGTGTTGGGGAAGGCCACATTCAAGACCACCGATGGCGAGGTGCTGGTCAAAGTCACCTTTGGGGGCCATACGCCCGCATCCATCGAGTGGACAGAGGCGGGCAAAGCCTTCATGGACGCGCAACCAGTGGTGGCATGACCTACCGCAGCCCTGAACAAGCGGCTTACGCCAAGCTCATCCAAGGGGCCACGAGACCCGGCCCACCATTGCTTGCTGGAGCTGCCGCAGGCCTCGGGAAAACGCACGGCTACACCATCCCACTTGTGAAGTCTGGTCTGCGGGTTGCTGTGGCCATGAGCACCCGACAACTCATCACGCAGTACCTGGAGAGCGACGCCGTCAGAACTGCTCAGGCCATACGTCCGTTCAGCATCATCGCTCTACAGGCACGACGAGAATTTAAAACGGACAAGGCATACAGGGAACACAAAGCTCAGGCCATCGCTGCCGAAGTTTTGGTGGTCACACACGCCGCAGCATGCATCGACAGTTATGCACCAAGCTACGCACATCTTCGAGAACGTGACGTTGTGTTGTTTGACGAAGCCGACCTTCTCGCAGATGCTGCAGACCTGAGGAGCACATGTTCCATTTCGGCCGACGATTTGGTGGCACTCCATGCGGAGCGCCTGCCTCACCTAGAGGCAGCGCAACGGGCGGTCTCCACAAGCGATGACCAAGAACTCAAGGGAGTCGCCAAAGCCATCCTGGGTGCCCTGGAGCGGCCCGCTTGGTACAAAGAGGTTGGGAAGGAGGAGGACGGCACACTCACCCTCAAGCACCGACTACCGGGTCGAATGTTGAAGGCCTTGATTGACGAGTGCCCCCGATGCATCTTTACCAGCGGCACCCTGCAGGTTTCTGGACGCTTCGACCATTTTGTCCAAGCACTGGGACTGAGTGCCATCGCCCCTGAGAGCCGTCACATTGACCCGAAACATCATGGGAGATTACATGTGGAAGTCGCTTCAGACGAGCTGACTCCACAGGCTGTGGTCGAGCGCATCGTGGCTGCACAACGCCCTGTGCTGGTCCTGACGACAAGCCATGCCCTCAGCCAGCAACTGAGCCAGTTGTGCCCAGAGGCTGCCTGCCGCGCTCCGGATGAGCCGCTGTCCAGCGCCGTCGGTCGATGCCCAGACGAAGGCATCCTGATTGCAGCCGGTGCGTGGTCTGGATTGGACGAGCCACGGCTGCGCTGGAAGACTGTCGTGATTCCAAAGACTCCCTACCTGCGGCCAACTGTCCTTGATGGAAGGCACGTCACTCGTTACCTTGACAGCGAGGTGGTGGCCATACGCCGAACCAATCAAGGGCTACATCGAGGGCTCAGGACACCGGACGCTGAATGCACTCTGCTGCTGCTTGACCCACGAAGCTCCCGCGACGCGCTGCGAACTGCCATCCCAAGCAGGTTTCACGTTGAATGGGAGGCCTTCGAGGAAGGTTCACTAGTTGTGCGCAGCCACGTCCAAGCCGAACGACATCGAGACGCCAGCCTGCGCAATTTCGCGATTCGCAAGCTCGGTCAAAAGTGCTCGGCACCAGGATGCACCGAGACAGCCATGCACCGGCTGGATGTCCACCACCTGAAACCCATTGCCGAGGGGCAACGCATCACGACCCTGAGCGATGTCGTTGTCCTGTGCAAAAACCATCATGCCGACGCTCACCATCAGATGAGGATGGCAGCCATTTCGGAGATGGATGCCCTTGAATCCTGCGGTTCGACAGCTACTTAGTTGCCCCCTGCTCAAGCCACCCTTCACCTGGGTGGTTACTGGAACCCAAGCCGGAGCCGATGACGGATGAGCAGGGCTCAAGCCACCCTTCACCTGGGTGGTTACTGGAACTACAAGAAGCTCCAAGCGATGTCCGGCGTGGCTCAAGCCACCCTTCACCTGGGTGGTTACTGGAACGTTAGCACCACGGGGCCCACCAAACGAGGAGCTCAAGCCACCCTTCACCTGGGTGGTTACTGGAACAACATGAACTACACCGTGTACCTGCCGGTGGCTCAAGCCACCCTTCACCTGGGTGGTTACTGGAACTCGAAGCAGCAAAGGAAGCCAAATGACCCTGCTCAAGCCACCCTTCACCTGGGTGGTTACTGGAACTTGTAGCCCATCCGGTGCAGCAGGTAGAGCAGCTCAAGCCACCCTTCACCTGGGTGGTTACTGGAACATCAGCACCACAAACCGCAAAGCAGGCCCCGCTCAAGCCACCCTTCACCTGGGTGGTTACTGGAACACCCCACCAAGGACACCAAGCAATGACCACGCTCAGCCACCCTTGACCTGGGTGGTTACTGGAACTCGAAGACCTTGAACGAGCGCCGCGCGCCAGCTCAAGCCACCCTTCACATGGGTGGTTACTGAGGCTACGCTGAGCAGTCAGTGTTTCCTCACCAAGCTCAAGGCACTCCAAACGCGTGGTTACTGGGCCTATTGGTCCAAGCAGTTCTGCCATCACGGATGACGCCGATTGGGCGATGCTATAGTGATGTTTGGTGTGTCACTTCGGTGTGTCACTCCTGCTCAGGACAAGACTGAGCTTCAGCACTGGAATCAATCAGTTGCCTCGGGCCTCCTCGCATGGGGGCGCGGCCAACCGGGTCAGATCGGGAACGAAGCAGCCCTAACCGAATGCCTCCAGTGCCGGGGTCAGGCTCGTCACCTTTTTC
>Ga0209617_10001846_pt1 | contig 9963 bp, 5 predicted proteins | sample LakEriepJuly2011_2_FD_187459 | JGI IMG/M metagenome (GOLD analysis project Ga0209617, IMG submission 187459) | Freshwater microbial communities from dead zone in Lake Erie, Canada - CCB epilimnion July 2011 (SPAdes) (version 2) | ecosystem: Environmental > Aquatic > Freshwater > Lentic >... | reverse complement strand
CTGTTGTAATACCAGTAATTCTAACATTACCAGCAACGTGAAGTTTTGAAGTTGGATTTGTAGTTCCAATACCAAGATTACCACTAGAAGGATTATATACTAATAGTGTAGTTGCTCCAAAACCTGTTGTATTACCAAATGAAGTTGCATAAGGAATATACTGTTCTTGGTTAGTCGTATTTGTTGAGATAGAAACACTTGAACCTCCACTAACACTGCTACCAGAAATAGTAACATCAACAACTTTAGTTGTAGAATTATAACTAAAAGTATTACCGGAACCAACAAAATTAATAGCAGTAATTACACCAGTAGTAATATTAGTTCCACCAGACTGAATACCTATATTAAATCCACCAGTAGCAGTTATAATACCTGTAGTATTAACACTAGCAGTTGTAGAGAGACCAAGAGCAGTAGTTGCTGTAGTAGCAGTGCCTTGAAAAGTTGGAGCAGTAACAGTACCTATAAATCTTCCAGCACCATTTACATCCAATCCTGCTATAGGTATATTTGTTCCAATTCCCAGAAATTTTGCAGCAGGATTAAAAATAATATAATTGTTTGATGATGATACAGTTGAAATAGTTCCAGAAGTTTGAGGAGTAACTAAAAGATACTGAAATACATTAGTATTAATACCAGAGGATTGATTTGTCAATACTCCTGTTAAACCAACACCCGAACCTACAAAACTAGTAGCACTTACAACACCCGAAATATTTGCATTTCCACTTATATTTAATCTTTCAGTTAGAACTGTGGTTCCAATACCAACTGAATAAGAATTTGATACAACTACATTTGATACAACTTTTCCACCGATGGAAACATCTGTGCTAATAGCAACAGTTGTTGCATTGATATTTAAATTATTAGGACTTATGATGGTCGGCGTTCCAGTTTGCCCTATTAGGTTTAAACCTCTTACGCCAAAATCTTTATCTGCCATCGGTTTTTTAGTTATTTATGTCTGAGTGAAGTAACATCCCGAAAGAAATACTCCTTGCATTTGTGCTTGAGTATTATTTGCAAATGGATTATAAAGAATTCTATGAGGTGAATCTCTAAGTCCATAATAATTGGACCAATACGACACAGAATTTATTCCAACTGCATCATTTCCTTTATATTGATCTAAAAATAAATCATCAACTACTTTTGATCCTTGATTTAATAACCAATCTCTAGTAGAAATTCTAGTTGCTTTTGGATTTGTTTGAAGATATAAAGCAATCACACCAACTACATTTGGTGTAGCCATACTAGTTCCATCAAGATACTGAAGATAGAATGATGAATTACGAGGATCTGATGTTGCAGGAATACCTCCAAAAGGAGTAAAATCTGTATTCGAAAAAGGAGATAATATACTAGATCCAGCAGACCAAACATCAATTGAAGGACCAGTATTACTATAAGATACTTTTCTTTCAGAAGTAATTCCAGATGCATTGACAACGGTGGAATCAATTGCTCCCACTTTGATTACTGCATCTGGTTGGTCTATATGAGTAATTGAAGGAGTTCCATTTCTACAATAATAAGTATCATAACCAGATGAATAAACAAAAGTTCCAGATGTGAACTGATTGTTATAATCTATTCCTGTTGTAATATCCTGTTTTCCATTACCAATGCCAGAGTTTCCAGCAGCACAAACTAAAATTACATTTTGGCAGTCTGGATCTTCAACTAATTCGTCTGCTTGAGTTTGTCCTGATGTTCTTTTTGTTGTAAATTCATAATAACTTGTTCCTTCAGGTATTTTTATATAATAAATTGCTGGTACATTATTTCCATTTGCTTCACTATAAGTACTATCAAAAGAATTGCCTCTAAACGTGGCAGTATAAAATTGAGAATATGAAACAAATTGTCTATGACCCCAACTACAATTGACTACTGTTGGATTTCTCATTCCAGTTGCTGGATTAATAGGTTTATTTTTATGCCAAACTTTTATATAATCAAATCCATCTGATGGTTCTGCCCAACCAATATCGGATCTATCGACACAAGCAATGGTCCAAATATTTGCATCAAACGCAAGTCCAAATTGATTTCCAGCAGCAGTACCAGCAACATGACTTCCGTGCCAAGATTCATTGAATGAAGAAGACTGAAGAGCAGTTGCTGTAGTATATCCAGTAATTGATCCAGATCCAGGAGCAGTCAATCCATTTGATGCCCACGTAAATCCAAATTCAGAAGGTCCATGAAGAAGAATATCTCTAACTCTAGAAACTGAATATGTGGAAACTCCAACAGGAACAGAAGTATATCCTGGTTTCAAAAACTCTGGATGATCCCAACGAACTCCTGTATCCATAATAACAACATCAACATTTTTTCCAGTCAATGAATATTGTATATCAGAATTTACTGTCGTATTAGTTCCAAAATTATTCGTTGAACTTTGATGACGAAGCAACCCCCATTGAGTAAATGTGAGTGCAGTTCCTGGAGAACCAGTCGTTCTTATATTTGCAACATTTGTTTTGAATCTGTCAATACTTGTATGTCTATCGAATTCTTCATCAAGTTTTCTTTGCTCCAATGCAAGAGGATTATGCATGGAAGATTTTTCAATCCATTTTATTTTTGGATGTTGTAATAAATTATTAACTTCATAAGAAGATAATATATAAACTGATCTTGTTGGGGAAAATGGAAGTTCTGTTACGCAAGATACCTCTCTGTTTGGGATATGTTCACAATTTGAAACTCCACATAGAGTGTCATGAATTTCTTGCCAATCCTCTTGAGAATTTACACAAATAGTAAATTCTTGCCTCTTATTAAAATGAGGTTCATCTACTAAATTTCTTTCGAATATTTCCTCATTTAAATTTTTCATATCAAAGCAACGTATTTCTCGCAAATCTATAAGTTGTCAAACCACTAACACCAGTTTGTGGAGTTGCTTGAAGAATACAATTCCCTCCACTAATTGTTGCTCCAATAGAAACAAGTAATGAATTATCATACATTACTCCATATTCTTGCGAATAAGCAGTAGTTTGGTTTTGCGTTACAAGAACCTTTTGTGCCTGAATATAAGAACCAACACCAATATGAACTGTATATTCGGCAATCTTAAAGTCAGTAGAAGAAACAGAGAAACTATCTATAGTTGTAGAAACACCAACAGATGCAGTAAATGTTCCAACTCCAGTTTTTATTCCATAAGTCTCAACTTGAAGAGATGTCTTTGGATTTGTGGTCCCAATACCCAAATTTCCACTTGATGGAATATAAGTTAATGTACTACTTACTAAATTAGATGTTATAGTTCCACTAGTGGCACTTACAAACCCAATATATTGTGGAACAGTTGTAGAAGAAGTTGATACTGTATTAGATAATAAACCAGTTAGATTGGAACCAGAACCAGAAAATGAAGTTGCAGTAACTACACCAGTAAATCTACCACCACCAATAACATGAAGGTTTGATGTTGGATTTGTGGTTCCAATACCAACAGAACCTATGATAAAAGTATCTCCAGATACTTGAAGTTTTGAGGTTCCTGTTTGTATTCCAGAACCAATTACTACTGGTCCACTAGTAAATGTGGAAAATCCACTAACGGTCAAATTATCAAGTATTTGACCAGTGTTTGCTATAGACCCAGTAATATTAATATCATAAGTTCCAGATAATCTTTCTCTTGCTATTGTACCAGTTGTTATGCCAGATGCGTCAGCAAGATTTGTAGCAGTAGTTGCTGTAGATGCTGTACCAGTAAGACCTCCTACAAAACCTCCAGTAGCAGTTATAATACCAGAAGTATTGATACTAGCAGTTGTGGATAATCCAAGAGCAGTTGTAGCAGTAGATGCTATACCAGTAAGACCTCCTACAAAACCTCCAGTAGAAGTTATAATACCAGAAGTGTTTATACTAGAAGTTGTAGAGAACCCAAGAGCAGTAGTTGCTGTTGTAGCAGTTCCAGTAATTATTCCTGATACTTTCAAACTACCAACAACTTCAAGAGTTGCTGTTGGTTGTGTAGTTCCTATTCCAATACTTCCACTTGAATATACAAAATCAGTTGCTCCTGCTAAAAGTCCGTTACTTGCTTTAAATGGTATTGAATTTACATTTCCTGGTCCAATCAAATCTGTTACAGTAATTCTAACTGTTGCAATACCAGTTTGTAAACTTGGATCAGAACTAACTGAATCGACAGTTACTCCAGTACCAACGAAATTAAACTTATTGAAACTATTTGCAGCACCAACTTGAATATTGTTATTGAATACAGTAAAAGAACCAGGAATTAATCCAGTACTACTAAGATTTGATGTGTCAATCCAATATCTTTTCCCAGTATTTCCACCAGCAGCAACTAAAACATATTTACTTCCACCAATTGGGGCAGGATTTGCTCCAATAGAAGAAAGACCAACTAACGGGTCTCCCAAATCTGGTTCTGCTTGGTCTAGACCCAAAAATTCATAACGGTCTGTCGTAAGACCAGTTTGTGATTTCTTTTTAACTCTTTTGCTAAGGAACTCTGAACTTGCCATTTATCTATTATTGATTTGAGGTTTCAAGAACACTTGTAATGAATTTAAGTTTTGCTGGAGTTGTAGTCGCACTTCCACTGATTGAAATGAAATCACCAGTTTCCAATACCAATTTACCAGGCAATAGATTTGCTGTATCGTTTGCTGGAATATAAAAATCTTTTATGATTTCTGTGGTTACAGTTGAACCAGAACTTACACGATTGTGATACCAACTAATCGATTGAGTGCTAGTGCTAATATTAGAACACTGAGCTAATAGAAATACTCCAACATATCCTGCGGGTGCTGTGTAAACAAGATCAGTCGTCAACCCAACGACTTTTGTAAATGTTTTAAAATTATTTACTGCTGCTGCTGCAATTGCCATTTCTAATAATCCTCCTTAATCTGATAGTGCAAGAATAAATGGTGTCATGGTAGTGAATAGTGCTTTTGTAAAATCTCTACCTGATATTTGACCTGTTGATTGATTAATCACAACACCATCACCGATATTAAAATTACCTGATTGGTCTGTACTTGTGTAAGTTACAGTTCCACCGTCAATTTGAATTACTTTATTTTCAGGAATTACAACACCACCAAGAGCAGGTTTTGCTGTAAAGATGTTTGTACCAGCACCAACGTATTCGAATGAAATTGTAGATGCGAGTTGTAAACTTCCCCTTGAAAAATAAACAGTTGTTCCAGCACTAACTGTATTATTTAGTGTCTGTAAAAATGTGACCGTAGAAATACCAGCAGACGGTAAAGTTGCAGCAGCAACCTTATAATAAATTGGTTGATAATTAGAAATAGATGCTGTTGCTGTTGTTCCTGCTCCTGCTGGACCTGCGATTGTAACTGTTGCCCCAGCATTCAAATATTGAGAACCAGCATTCAAAACGTTAATTGCAGTGACTGAACCATTTACAACTGTTGCTGATGCTTGTGCTACAACTCCATTTGGTCCAGTTGGAGCATCAATCGTAACAGTTGGTTGTCCCGTATATCCAGAACCACCACCATCTACTTGAATTTCATTAATATTATAATACAAAGTTCCAAAGTAACAAGATTGACCGTCATAAGGACGATTGGTTCCAACACCAGAAATAGTAATTACATTTGACCTTTCTGTTGCTTCTGTTGTTGCAGTTCCAGTATAACGATAAATGGATTTTGTTGTATTGTCACCAACACCAACAGAATATAATCCATAGTTACCAAAAGATGAGTTAGAGTTTGTAATATCGCACTGCCCACCAGATGATGTATAAATCGCAATATCATCACAAATCGTAAAGATAGAAACTAACTGTGCATATCCACCATTTGTAATTGATACCCCAATACCACCTTGATTGTATTGAGTATAACTATCAACACTCATTGAACCAGTTACACCAATATCAGTTTGGTCTCCTGGTTCTGCTGTAAATCCATCGACTTTGAGACCAATACTATTTGCAATGAAGTTAGTACAGTTACGAATATAAGGTCCCTTATCAATATTTCCAACGCCTGGAGAGAATGATGGGTCATTTGGATTGGTAGTTCCAATACCAGAATTTCCAGGGTATGTAGTATTAATTCCTACACCAAGAACACTTAACCCATCTCTAATAATTGTCGTAACAACACCAACACAAGAGTAAATTGCTGATGTAACATTCGCACAACCACTTATACTTTGATTACCATATGCACCATCGGGTTGCATACTCAAATCTTTTACTTGAGTATAATAATTTTGATAATTTCCACCACTTGTTTTTGCAAAAGAAACATTATTAATGCAAGACCTTGCAATTCCAGCAGCATAATTTAGTGCATCAATTGTTTCTGTCTTCACTCCGACAATATGTTGAAGTGCTCCTGCTTCTGTATAATATGATTTACCTGCTCCAACAGACTTGGAGTTCCCACCTCTCGTAATATCAAAACAAACTGCTTTAAAAATTGATACAATGTCTTCCTTACAGTTTCTTATTGTACTTACACCAATTGTAAATGCTGGATTTCTATAATCAGTACTTGTCAAATACCCTACAGTTTCATTTGCAATAAAATCAAGATTCAATCGAATCATTCTTGCACCATCAAAAAATCTATTTGATGAAACACCAGATAATGGAACAAATGATACAACTGCTGCACCATTAGTTGCTGGAGAACCATTAAAATTCAGGTTCGTCATATGACAACCGTTATTCACATAGAACAAATCTAAATTTGGATATTGCGGAGTTACGGTACAGTTGCGAAGTTCTGTTCCTTGAACGGAAACATTTGCTGCTAATGTGATTGGGTTGTCCTCAACAAAAGTTCCAGGGAACACTTTAATTGTATCACCAGGTAATGCAAGTGCTGCTGCTGCCTTTATTGTTCTCTTTGCATCACTTTCTATCAAACCAGTATTTGTATCACTTCCCAAATAAGAAACATAAATTGTTTTTCCAATTGAAGTTTTAATTCCAACTTGAACTGTTCCTTTTCCAAGTAACTGAGAAGATGTTAAAGTAATACCAGTTCCTACCGTAAGTTGTGTTACAATACCAACTAAATTAATACCACTTCCAGAAAAGAAAGTTGCAGTAATAATTCCAGCAGAACTTAATTGACTTACAGTAGTAACACCAAGAGTTGTAATACCAGAAACTTGAAGACTAGAAGCAGTAATAAAACCTACTGTTGTAATACCAGGACCGACTTGAAGTTGTGTAACAGAAGCAATACCACCAATAACATTTACTGCTGTCGTTGCTGTGGATGCTTGAGAATCACCAGTAATACTAATATTATAAGTTCCAGATAATCTTGCTGGGTCTATTGTACCAGTCGTTATGCCAGATGCATTTGAAAGATTACTAGCAGTTGTAGCAGTTCCAGTAAGATTTCCACTAAATGTGGTTACAGTAATTATACCTGTACTAATATTAATTTCATTTATAGTTGCAATACCAATATAAGCATTCGTAATTGAAGCAAACCCAATAGTTGCTATTCCAACACTTGCTATTCCACTATTAATTTTGTCTAAGGTTGTAAGTTCTATTGCTCTAATATAATCAACAGTCAAATTAGTAATACCAGCAGTACTAATATTAGATAATGTAGTTGCTGTTAAAACTCCAATTCTTGCATTTGGTGTAGAAATACTAGATGCCGTTAAAAATCCTACAGTCGAAGCACCAGAAACATTAATATTGGTTGCGGTTAAAAATCCTACAGTTGCAACTCCAATATAAGCATTTTTTATTGTAGAATATCCAATCGTTGCGGTATTTGATACTGTTAATGATGTAACTGTTGTAATACCTAAAGTAGAAACTCCAGTAATGTTTAGACTTGTTCCAGTAACATTACCACCAGAAAGATTAGCAGCAGTGGTCGCAGTTGCTGCATTTCCAGAAATATCAACAGCATAAGTTCCTGGTGCTAAATTAGATGCAGTAGCAGCAGAAGAAACAATAATATTATATGTTCCAGTTAATCTTGCTGGATTTATAGTACCAGTAAGAATATTTGATGCATTAGAAAGATTGTTTGCTAGTGTTGCTGTACCAGTAATATTAATTCCATAAGAACCACCAAGTCTAGAAGAACTAATTGTTCCAGTAACTATATTTGCTGCATTATTTAATATATTTGCATTATCTACGGAAATACCATAATAACCAGATAATCTAGAACTACTAATAAATCCACCAGTTATATTCGCAGCATTATTTAATCTATCAGCAGTTGCTGCGTTTCCTTCTAAACTTCCAACAAACTTAGTTGCGGTTATAGTTGTAGCACCAACAATACCACTATTTTGGAGATTTAAATTATCACCAGAAGCCAACTCCTCAATTTGATTGGATGTTGGATTGGCTATAAGTGGAAATCTGTCCGTCATTACTTATTGCGGGTACTTTTTTTCTTATAATATATAGGTTTCATTCTATGGAGCAATTTTAAACAGTTCCAATATTAACATCGGAAGAAGATATTTTTATAATTCATATATCATAGCACCAATTTGAGGATTTGTCAAGTGATTCAATCCTTAAGAAAAAGGAGGGTTTGTCAATAATATAATATATAAGTAAAATTACCACCACCATTATCAAATATTTCACCCTGACTTGGATACCATCGAAGGTCATTGTAGTCGTCATCAACACTATCTTCCAACCACATTTGATTGAGGGGGTATGTGCCAATTTGATTCCCAAATTCGTCATATATAAAATCATACCCTTGTATAATTTTGCTCCTATTTGACGTAATTGTATAGGTTACGTTTGGTGCAATATAAGAGTCAATTGAAAAATCATTACCATTCGCTTCGGCAGTGAGAGTAACAGTTGGAAACCCATTAGCAGATAAGTAAAAGTAATTTTGAAGACCTGCGTCTCTAGAGTATCCCATTGACACCAGTATGCCACGCCATGCTGAATAAAAATTTGACAGTGCTATTGTTCCACCTGTGGGAACATTTGTATTATTATTAGTAGTGTATGCTCCACCACGATAGTATTCTCCTCCTAATGAAATAGGATTAGCACCACCAAATTCAGTTTGTATTTGACCTTGACTTATTTGATTGTATGCTGCCGGTAATGTCATTTTACTTACCTTCTAAGATTTCTAGTCTATTTTGTAGATTTGCAATTATTTCTTGCTGTCCTTTAATTGCCTCAATTAATAGTGGAACAAGTTTCTCATACTGAACTGTGAGATAATTAGAATCTACAGGAGCAGGTTTGACTGCTTCTGGAAGAACTGCCTGAACTTCTTGTGCAGATACGCCAACATTAATTACTGTGCCATCAAATCCAAGTGATTGTCCGGTTTCATTAAAATTATAAGTGAATCCATTTAGTGTAAGAACCTTATCAAGTGCATTTTCAAGAGGTTGAATATTTTCTTTGAGTCTTTCATCGGAAACAAATGCGACAATATCCCCAGCAGCAGACATAGTGCCAGTGTTCATATGAACGTACCAACGCCATGTATTGGCACTCCATCCACCAATACCGAAGTATCCAACAGGATTGTTATTATCGTCACGGGTGGCTCTGAGATGCATATGCATAGCATATTCATTTTGGCAATGGAAACTTATTGCAGCAACATCATCCTCACCAGTTCCTCCATTATTCATTATTTCAAGACCAGTATCATTTGCAGTGGAGGTACTTCCTGCATATGGTCCTAAACGGGCACGACTTCCATCAAAAATAAAATTTGCTTCACCATTAAAAGGTGTATTAGAATCTCCAGTTGCAGTAACTACGTAATTATTCGTATTATTGGTAATTGCAGTTGCTGCAGAAGTACCTTGAGTACCTTGTAATCCTTGAGTTCCTTCCCCAGAAATGCCCTGAGTACCTTGTGTTCCTTGAGTACCTTGAGTACCTTGAGTTCCCTGTAATCCTTGAGTTCCTTCCCCAGA
>Ga0209617_10001844_pt1 | contig 9966 bp, 7 predicted proteins | sample LakEriepJuly2011_2_FD_187459 | JGI IMG/M metagenome (GOLD analysis project Ga0209617, IMG submission 187459) | Freshwater microbial communities from dead zone in Lake Erie, Canada - CCB epilimnion July 2011 (SPAdes) (version 2) | ecosystem: Environmental > Aquatic > Freshwater > Lentic >... | reverse complement strand
TCTCAATTTTTTATTAGTGAGTTCTTACGATCTAATAAAAAAATGGTTTATCTCAATTTTTTATTAGTGAGTTCTTACGATCTAATAAAAAAATGGTTTATCTCAGAGTCTTGCGATCTTAGATACTTGTTAATCTATATTTTCTAACCTTGACCATTTGAATTTGTCCATCAATATTAATATTAATTAATTTGGATTCTTTTGAACCAATTGAATATTTCATAGTTATATTGGATATATTTGGAGGTTGATATGGTAAAAATTCCATTTTATCGTCTAAAATATTATATGGGATAATTTGATCAATTAGATCTTTAGATATTTTAGTTAAACCTAACAGTTCCTCTGTTGTTCTTATTCCATAAAATACAAAAGGTCCTGATAATTGTATTAAAGATAATTTTGGTAAAGGAGTTTCTATTAAAGTAGTTGTATTTAGTAGTTTATTATTTGAATACAAACATAAATTACCCATATATGATTCTAATAAACATTTTAATATATTATCTTTATGTGATAGAGATTTTATTATTGGATACATTTTTTTAAATTCAGGAACAATCTCTAAAAAAGTTTTTTTTTGAATTAGTTTTTTTAAATCTGTATACATTCGCATTGCATCTTTAATAACTTTTGGGTTAATAAAAAATTCATCACAATATTTAGGATAATTGAAACCTTCAGAACTACCTAATGATATTATTTTTCTTTTTGATATATAATCAGTATATCTTTTTTCTGAATTTGATTTAGTATTAATATATTGTGTAAAATCAATAATTTCTGACTGATTAATATTATTAGATTTTAACTCCTGTGAATATTTTTCTAAATAAATTTTATTACCATATTTTTTTACTAGATCTCTAAATTTATCAAATGATTTTTCTACAAAAGTTTTTGAAATTTGAACTTGATTTTTATCATTTGATTCTTTTGCTTGTATAAAAAAATTCATTATTTTTAAATATGAAAATAGTTCAGATTCATTAGATGACCAAAGTCTAATAAAATTATCATAATCATTAAATTTAGGATTTATCTTGCTTTTAGAAACAAATGTTCTATATGATCCAATTGAGTAAAGTAAAGAAAGAATTTTTAAAATATCTTCCACGCAGTTATATCCATGTGCAACTAATAAAGTCTTAATAATTCTAATAATATTCTCTTCATTATTTATTTTTTTAACAAGATAACCAATTGATTCTTCCTCTTTATTTAAAATTGTATCAATATTTATGTAGTATGAAAATTTTTTAATATATTTATAGTCTTCTTCAATATCATCTGAATTAATAGATTTTTCAGTATAAAAATATTTAATATTTAATAATCTTTTTAATGATCTTACTATTTTTTTAGATATATAATAATTTTTAGTTCTATTATTTGTTTTTATAATAATTTCACCAGTAACAACATTTCTTTTTATTAAATTTTCATCTGGATGTATAATATAGAAATCACCATACTTGTCAAATAGCTCTCTAATAGTATAACCATCTTTAAAAGGAGAGATTAATGTTTGTTTCATCATTTGATATGGATTTAAATCTACATTTGTCCTTGCTTCTGAGTATTGATTCATATAAATTTTTTTAATTTTTTCATTTGGTTCCTTTTTTTCATTTTTATCATTTGGTTCATTTTTTTCATTTTTATCATTTTTATCATTTGGTTCTTTCTCAAACTGTTTTTCCCATGTTAGACTAGGATTTTTTAATTTTTTTTGAATAAAATTCATTGGATGTAATTCATAATCATAAATAGGTATATTATTATCTTCTGTTTCACAATGAGTAATTTTAAATAAATCAAAAGTAATATCTGCAGTTACTATTCCATAACGTGGTTTTATATGAGCTCGAGATCCCTTGGCATATGTATAATAAACTGTTCCTGGTGCTACACGACCAACACGACCTCTTCTTTGTAATCTTGATGCTTCTGGTATTGGATCAATTGATTGAGTAACATCAGATTTATCATCATCAAATACTACTGAATTAAAATATCCTGTATCTATAACAAATCTCAAAGTTGGAATAGTAACTGATGCTTCAACAATATTAGTAGCAACTATTATAGCAATTGTATATGTACCAGGACTTACTTTTATAGGAGCAGATATATTTCCATTAATTACATCAAGTATTTGTGATTTTGAATATGTAAATTTTGATAAATTTTTATGTATATTTTCAATCTGATCAAACCAATTGCCAGGTTTATTTTTCAAATCTGCATATAGTGGTAAAGCTATTGCATATGATGGTGATGAATTATTAATTGCTTCTATAATACTATTTACTGACATAACAGTAGTTGTAAAAAATAAAACATCTCCTGTTGTATTCTTTTTTAAAATCTCATCAAGTATTTTTAATCCTGCAGCTTCTGCCTCTTGATAGTTTTTTGTATCAGTTTCCAAGTATTTATCAACAAGTTTATATTTTGTAGTAAGACCTGGTGGAGATATATGATATCTTCTATCTACAACAATCTTGTCAAGAACATGTGTTTCATCTTCCGAGTTCGAGTAATTATTTAAATATTCAAGTTTTGTCATAATTGGAGATATAGGATAACCATAATTATCATCTAAAATCCTATAGTATCTTCTGTATATGTACTCGTCATCATTCATAGTTGCTGATGTAATTATTAGCTTGACTTGGTTATTTATATTTACAACGTTTCTCATAAATGTTAGAATCAAATCCATATTAATAATATGCATATGTGCTTCATCAACAATAACAACATCATATAAATTTTCCATTGTAATCTGGTTGTATTTAGTGTCTTTAAATCTTTTTAAGTAAGGATTTTTAATTATCTCATCAAATAAAGTACGATCAGTTACTTCTTTTATATATGTTTGTGAACCAGCAATTAAATGTTTTTTATCCTGAGTAGAGTACTGTAAATATGGACTAGATGTAAGATAACCATTAATTTCTATTGGTACTCCCAAGTTAGTTGCTATTATTTTTGCATTATTTATTGTTGGAATAACTGTAGGTTGAGTTGATACAACACGTCCTGAAAAATTTAAATTTACTGCTTTGACCGCATAGTATAACAGTTTGGGAACTTCTGTAGATTTACCTTGTCCAGTAGCACCTGTCACAAATATAACTCTATTTGAAATAAAATGATGTAAAAAATTTATTTGTGAAACCCAATTCATTGCAAATGAATAATACCATGGTTCATTATCTTCAAATGTTATTTCAAACCAGTTAGATTCTTTTCCTTTTTTATTATATATTTCAAGATTAGAATATTTATCTCCTGTCAAATAGTAATAAGAATCTGCTAAAATAGACTTGAGTTCTGGTTTGGAAAACTTTTTTTTAAGTAACTTTTTAATATTTATCTTTCTTACTGTTTCTGACTCCCCAAGTAGATTTTCGTCAGTTATACTTGGATCTATTTCAAACCTATTTAGTAGACCAAGTTGAATCCAACTAGTAAATACAATGTCTTTCAAATTAGATAAAAAATATTCAGTAATATATTCTTGAATTTTTTGAACAGGAATTAGTGACCCATAGGTCTTCCTAAGTACATTCCCTATTTTAAAATCTGTCGTCTCTTCACGATTTATTATTTTAATAAACTGTATTTTTTGTTCTGGAGATAGATTTCTTGCATCTGCAACTTGTACACTTCCATTAGCTGGTACACCCATAAATTTTATTGCAATTGATTTTGCATAGTTATATATATTTTTATATGTGGGATAGTATGTTATACCATCAATTATAGTTTTATTACCAGAAGAATCTGAATTAAACTTTACTTCTGGATCAATAATAATTTTATTTTTATCAGTTTTAATTATATTTTTACCATACCATGTTAGTTTAAATTTTTGTATTTGTTCTGTTAAAAACTCGTATATTACTTCAAAAGGTAGTATAGCAAATATTTTTAGCTTGCTAATATACTCAAAATATAACTCTTTACCATAATCAATTTTTGATAAATCTAATAATGTTATATTATCTTCATCAGATTCTAATAAATTATCATCATCAACACTTGTATCATTTAATCCGACTCTTCTTAAATTTTTATAAAGTTCTTTATAATCATATGAATATTCTTCAGCAATTTCATCTGTACAAAATTTTTGATCAAACTTAACAACAAGCAATTTGATAAAATTAGCGTATTCTGATAATGGATTTGAAATAACTTCTGCGATAATTTTATTCCATTGAATTTCTATCTTTTTTCTTTCTTTAATATCTATTATATCATAAATTGTTATTGAATATAGATATTTAATTGGAACAATCAAATCTATCATTTGAATATACATTGTAGGGCGTATTGATTCTTTTCCTGATTCTTGTTTTTCATAAAGCAACCATTTAACACCAGACTTGTAAATTTCTCCAAATAAAAATACATAAATTGTATTAAATACATCTCCTGCCCCTATACCTCCATATGCTCTTAGTTTAGAGTCTAATTCTAAATTCCAAAAATCAAAATCATATGATTCTGTACCATCAAAACCAGGACACATAAACTTTTTTTTTGTTGAATTCCATTCCATACTTTGTTTGTACTTGCTAGATAGTTTATATTCTGATAATGTAATTGGTATTATATTAATCCAATTAACATATAATCTAGAAATAACTTGATCAATAGTTGAAAGTACTAGTTTGAATGATATTTCTAAATCATAAACTGAATATTTATATTCATAATATCCATCTGCATCTTTTATATAAAAATTCTCTTTTAAATACTCTATATAACTGGGATCACTTAAAGCTAAATTTACATCAACATATCTTGAAAATTGAAAGTTTGATATGATATAATTATTTGAATTAATATTTCCAGATCTTTTTTTACATGTAATATCTTCTAGTTTAACTATTAACTTGTATAGCTCATAATTATCTCTATCATCAATATAAGGTAGTAACAAATACATTATTGAAATTATATCTCGAGATTGATTTTGAGATAGTTGCCTGAAAAAATCATTAATTGTAGATTTTGTAAATCCTAATTTACATCCAATACAATCAATTAAATATATAGTAAATAGTTTAATATATTTTTTATGTCCAGTAATTAATTTAATAAAGATACTATCAATTACCCCATCAATATGATATTGCATCTGTTCTGTTAATAAATAAATTTTATATTCAGCCATTTAATATAACATATAAAAATATTTTATCTAAATTTATTTTAATATGAAACATATTGAAATAAATGTTATACAACTTCTTCTCATGATTATATTTATTTTTTTATTCACATACTTATGGCTTCCAAAAATAAATATTAATAAAACTGCTGAATATAAAAAACTTGCAATTAAATATCTTGATTTACTCGATGAAAAAAATTACTGGCAGAATTTATACACACAATTTGTTACTCCTGGATCTAATAATATGTCTCAACCATTACAATTAGGTGAAACTTCTATTGGATCTAAAACATCTGCACATTCTGGTTCAATCACACCTAGAAATATTGATTCAAATGATAATGCTCTAATTAATCAATTCTTTTATTAATTTCTATTCTTTTTCCCCTTTTTACTCTTTATTTCTTGAAATTCTGGTTCAACAACTGCTTCTGGTTCAACAACTGCTTCTGGTTCAACAACTGCTTCTGGTTCAACAGCTGCTTCTGGTTCAACAGCTGCTTCTGGTTCAACAACTGCTTCTGGTTCAACAGCTAGTTCTTGTTCAACAACTGGTTCAACAACTGGTTCTGATTCAACAACTGATTCAACAACTGGTTCTTGTACTGCTTGTTCAATAACTGGTTCTGAAATATTTTCTACTTGAATAGAAGAAGTAGAAAGTGACTTGTTAATTTTGTTAAGCAGGTGAATTCTATGCATTATAAGATAATAGTATAAAATTATTTTTAAATCTTTTTATTTAAATAATAATAATAAATTATTTAAATAAATAATAATTTATTATTATTATTAATGGGTAAAAAAAATAAAACGTCTAAAAAATCTGAGTCATTAGATATTACTATAAAAATGTTAGAAGATCCAAGAATTACAACTAAAGATATTGAACTATATAATCTAGTTTTGCAAGATTTTCCATTATCACAGATTAATGACCCTATTTCAATATATAATTCAAAAACAGCTGCTCTAGAAACATATAATAAATATATAAAGAGAACATTAGAGACTCCTGGATTAACAGAAGAACAAATTAAAAAATGTTTATTAAATTCTTATGTGAGATATTATACTCATATGCTTGGGTTTAATAGCTAGTTGTGATCGCAAAACTCTGAGATAAAAAATTGAGATAAACCATTTTTTTATTAGATCGTAAGAACTCACTAATAAAAAATTGAGATAAACCATTTTTTTATTAGATCGTAAGAACTCACTAATAAAAAATTGAGATAAACCATTTTTTTATTAGATCGTAAGAACTCACTAATAAAAAATTGAATTTTTAATCTATTTATTTATATTAATTAAGTTTAAGTTAATATGAAAAAACTAATTTTTGATCCTGTACACAATCATATTGAAATAGATAGGGAACTAATACAAATTATTGATACTCCTGAATTTCAACGATTAAGAAATATAAAACAGTTAGGGGTTGCATATCATGTTTTTATTGGAGCATCACATAATAGATTTGAACATTCGATAGGAGTTGCATATCTTTGTGGTTTACTTATGGAAAATATTAAAAAAAAACAACCTGAACTATATATTTCAGATCGAGATATTATTCTTGTTAAAATTGCTGGTCTTTGTCATGATTTAGGTCATGCTTGCTATTCACATTTTTTTGATGATTATTTTTTAAAGTCAAAGTTAACAGGTACTCCAAATGAACAATGGATTCATCACGAGTTCAGATCTGAAGTTCTTCTCAAACATATTATTTCCAAATATAAACTAGCATATACTGAAGATGAAATAGAATTTATTTGCGAGTTAATTAATTCCAAACGTAGACCTAAGAAGCTACCTAAACACCGAATTAGAAGACCAGAGTTTATGTATGAAGTTGTATCAAATGGAAAATCAGGATTAGATTGTGATAAGATTGATTATTTGTTGAGAGATACAAAGAATATTGGTTTAGGATCATCATTCGAGTATAATAGATTATTTTCACAAGCTCGAGTAATTCAAGATACAATCTGTTATCCGTACAAAGAAGTTTATAATATATATGAACTATTTCATTCTAGATTTAAAATGCATAAACAAATTTATCAACATCCTGTAATTAATCAAATTGATTTTATGATTTTGGATATATTAAATGAAGTTGATGAAGAATTTGGAATATCAACAAACATAACTGATATTGATAAATTTGTATCATATACAGATTGTCTAATAGACCGAATAAAATACACAACAACAAATCCAATTGCTAAAAATATTTTATCACGAATAGATATGCGAGAATTATATCAATTTGTTGGAGAAATTATTTTTGATGGTAAAAATGAAGATGTTGTTCAACAGATTGAAGGATTTAAAAATTTAGTTGTTGCAAAAAATTTAGAATCTGATATAATTATAACTAAATTTAACATTAATTTTAATCTTAAAAATAAAAATCCAGTTGATGAAATTTATTTTTACACAATATCTGAACCAAATACCAAATATAAAATTAAAAAAAAGATGGTATCTTTATTACTTCCATCTGTATTTGAAGAAACTATTTATCGTGTAATTATTAGAGAAAATAAAATTATAAAAGATGGAGATGTTGATATTTTACTGAAAGACTTGGTAAAATCACATATTAACTTTGGATAAATTTAAATTATGTAGCTCTTGAGCTTTTTCAAGTCCAAATTTAATTAAAAACATCCCATCTGGAATTTGCTGTAGTACACGAATTTTAAAATATTTTTCAGTCTCATCTATTGCTTCCAACAATAACATTTTTTTATTTAACATTGCATATACTACAGATCTATCAAAATCATATGCAGTTAATAAATCAGCTTCTCTTACTATATTATATGCCAGTTGATCTAGGGGATTTGTAAATTGAGCAAAACCAACTTTTTTTATTTTAGTATATGATATTGTTGTAATTATTTTGCAAATTAAATCTATGGAGTTCTGGTCTAAATGTAAATCCCCATGTAGAAACTTTACTATACGTTCAAGTCCAACTTCTTCTTCTATATATTTATAATCACACATATCATGTAAAGCAGCCGAGTACATAATTATCTGGTACTTGGATTCTAATTCAGGATTTGTATTCAACTCATCCTGATATATCTGTTCAGCATATCTGAACACATCTATAGAATGTTTTAATCCATGTGATTCATCTATACTATACTTTTCACATGTATCAATAACAAATTGAAAAATCTGATTTATATAGTTATTCATTAGCTATATAAATAGAGTATATCTTTAACTCGGGTTGAAAAATAAATTAATTAGTTTGCACAATACTCTAAAAACTGATCAAATGTTTTTACTGTAAACAATACTCTAAAAACTGATCAAATGTTTTTACTGTAAACAATACTCTAAAAACTGATCAAATGTTTTTACTGTACCTAATGTAAAATTTTCTTTATCAAGCAAAACTTTTGAAGGAATTTTACTAATAAACTCTTTTGATAGAATACCAAATCTTTCATATAATCTTATCTTTGACCATGGAACTATTGTTGCTTGATCTGGATGTTCCCAAAATGTTTTTCTATAAGATCTATCAAAAATTGTAAAACATATTGGAATATGAGGTACATACATTATCCATCCTCTGGTATATAGTCTAGCAAATATATCCATCTCTTCACCAAAAAATAAGAATGGTGTATATGGATCATAAGGAGCATCAATTAACATCTGAGATGGTCCAAATGCAAAACATCCAGACCAACCTTTTGATTCTTGAGGTTTTACCATCAAGGTTGAGTATTTTGAATTATATCTATCAAATCCATCTGTTTGATCTATACTTTCCACATACATTGGACCTCTCAAAGGATTTATTTCTATTTCACCTGTATTAATATTAAATGTTGATACATAGTTAGTTAAACATACTAATGAATCTCCCTTAAGGCTTTGAGCTTGTTTTAATTCTCCAATACATTTGATATCCCAAGATTCAACAAATCTTGTATGCGAATCAATCTGTAAATAATACTCTTCTCCATCCCACATTTGATTTATACAAAATCGAGCCCAACAAGGCCCTTTTGCTTCAGTATTAGGTATTTTTATATATTTAATAGTTGCACCACGAGTTTTTGTTGTAACACATTCAGTATCTGATAAATCATTTTGTTGACAAATAACAACAACTAAATTTTCTGGATTGGATGCTTTAGAAATTGCATCTAGTACTGTTAAAGGACATTGAGGGTCTCTATATGAAGCAACTGATAAAAAAATTTTACTATTTGATTTAATTTGATTTGAATTAAATATTTTATAGTTAATACCTTCAGAAAAGTATTGTGATAAATTTGGAGGAATTGGTGTAGATTTTTTAGATTCGCTGATAGTCTTAATTGTGTTTATATTAGTAAAAAACTCTTGAAACAAAATATTACTTCTAGTTCTACAACTAAATGTATAAAGAAAAAAAAGTATTATAATAATAAGTATAATATTTAAATTCATATTATTATAATACTGATAAAAAATTAAATCCTTGTATATAATATAATGGAAAATTTATTTGCCATCAGTATAATTCTATTTGTGCTATTTAATGTGTTTGGTAGTGAAAAAATTAAATCAACTAAAAAATCAACTAAAAAATCAAATAAAAAATCAACTAAAAAATCTATAAATGATTTAGAAGAAAAACAAAAATATATTGCAGAAACTATTAATAATATTTTATCAAATAAAGTACCTGAAGAGGAAGAGGAAGAGGAAGAGGAAGAGGAAGATGAAGATAAAGATGAAACAAA
>Ga0209617_10001843_pt1 | contig 9969 bp, 7 predicted proteins | sample LakEriepJuly2011_2_FD_187459 | JGI IMG/M metagenome (GOLD analysis project Ga0209617, IMG submission 187459) | Freshwater microbial communities from dead zone in Lake Erie, Canada - CCB epilimnion July 2011 (SPAdes) (version 2) | ecosystem: Environmental > Aquatic > Freshwater > Lentic >... | reverse complement strand
TCAGCCCATCCTGCGACCGATCGGCATCACCGGCTGGCAGAAGGTGAGCAACACCCCCTTCGTGCTGCTGCAGGGGCCAAGCAACGCGTGGTTCGTGAAGCTTGGCGCAAACAGCTGGATGACCGCCGCATCGCTCAGCGGGCCGTTCACGCTGAGCCAGTATCCGCCGCCGTCGGACGTGATCTCGGGTCTTGGCCAGATGCCGCAGCCACCCGCTGACCTCACCAAGGACATCCAGCGCACCACCACCGCCGCTGCGCAGCCACCCGCGGTGATCGTGGCCACCACGCCCACCACGCTAGTGAGCATCAACGGCACCATGAAGCTGGCGCCCGCCGGCCCCGGCCTGCAGATCGTGACCAACACGCAGCAGACCATGCTGGTGCGCGAGCAGGCACCCACCTACTGGGTGCTGGCATCGGGTCGCTGGTTCAGCAGCAACGCCACAAGCGGTCCGTGGACCTTCGTTCCAGTCAGCCAGTTGCCACCTGACTTCGCGCAGCTGAATGCCGACGGCGGCAAGCTTTCGTCGGTGATGGCCAGCGTGCCCGGCACCAACGCCGCCAAGGAGGCGGTGGTGAACAGCGGACTGGTGCACACCGTGGTGCTGAACCGCGCCACCGCGCAGTGCGACGTGAAGTTCGCGGGCACGCCCACGTTCGCGCCGATTCAGGGCACCAACATGCAGTACGCCACCAACGCCAGCCAGCCGGTGATCGAGCTTGGTGGTGCGGTGTACTGCTGCGACAACGCGGCGTGGTTCAAGGCGGCGAACGCCAACGGCCCATGGACGCTGTGCGATCAGGTGCCTGAAGCGATCTACGGCATTCCCGCCAGTTGCCCGGTGTATCCGTGCACCTTCGTCGAGGTGTACGGCAGCTCGGCAGACTCGGTGACCTTCGGCTACACGGCCGGCTATCTGGGCACCTACATCCAGGATGGCGCCGCGGTGTTCGGCACGGGCTACAGCTACGCAAGCGCCACCGCATCCGATGGCAGCGCGCAGAACTATCCGCAGACCTACGGCAGCGCCAACAACTACGACCAGGACACCGGCACCTACACCCCGATGGCTGGCGACGGTGAGGCGGACTACGGCTACGCCGGCTACTACCCCGCCGTGTATCCCGACGTGTACTACGGCGGCTATCCCGGATGGGGCTGGTACGGCGGCTACGGTGCGGCGTACGCATGGGGCTACGGTCGCTGGGGCGCCTACAACAACTGGAGCAACTGGTATGACCACTGGCACCCGAACTACGGCGCGTGGAACAACGGTCTGCACAACTGGAGTCAGGCGGGCCTGAACCGCTGGAACGGCACCAACGCGGTGGCGAATCGCGCGGGCTTCAACAATGGTGAACTGGCGCGTGCCAGCACATGGGGTGGCATGCGCAATGGCGTTGGCGGCGTGGGTGGCGTTGGTGGTGTCGGCGGCGTTGGTGGCCCCGGCGCCGCGTGGAATCGCGCGGGTGTGGGCGGTGATTTCAATGCACCGTTCGCGGCCGGCGGTGGTTTCTACAACAACGCCTTCGCCGATCGTGGTGGATGGAATCAGGCATGGCGCCGACCCAACAACGGCCAGGCCAGCGGATTCCATGCAGCCAACCAGAGCTTCGACAGTCCCGGCAATCGCTTCAACGCGAATGCCGGATACCGCGGCGGCAACTACCGCAGCAATGGTGAGAATCGAGGTGGCGCCATGGGTGGTGGCGCCGCGCGTGGCGGTGGCGGCGGTCGTCGCTGATCGAATTCAGCGACGCGAACCGCGCTTGCCGCCGGCGGACTTGCCACCAGCGGACGCCCGCTTGGTTGGCTTGCCACCCGTTGGCTTGCCACCAGTCGGCTTTCCACCTGCAGGCTTGCGCTTGGCAGGCTTGCCGCGACCACCGGTGCGCGGTGCCTTGGCATCCGCACGCTCCATGGTCTTCGGCTTCACCTTGCCGTAGGCGCGTCCTTCGGCGTTGCCCTGTCGGCGCACGCGGCGCTGCGGCGCCTCGATCACCGAATCATCATCGGATGCGGACTGCATGGTGGGCTGCGGCACGATGCCGCCTTCGCCGTCCTGCCAACGCTTGCGCGCGCTGAACTGCAGCTTGATCGGCACCTCGCTGAACGGCAGCTCTTCGCGCAGGCGGTTCAGGAAGTAGCGTTCGTACTGGCCCTCGAACATCGCCGGCTTGTTCACCACCATGGCGATGGTCGGCGGGTTCACCGCGATCTGGCTCACGTAGAACACCTTGGCCTTGGTGCCAAGCTTGCTGCTGGGTCCGCGCTCCTCGAGGATGCGACGCACGGCGGCGTTCACGCGACCGGTGCCCTCGCGATGGTTCGCCTGATCGCGCAGCGAGAAGCTCATGGCCACCGCATCGCGCAGGCCGGTGCCCGCCTTCGCGCTCACGAACACGATGGGCGCGAACTCCAGACCGGGGAATTCCTGGGTGAGGTAGTCCTGATAGTTCTTCGGCGTGAGCTTCTTCTGCACCAGATCCCACTTGTTCACGACGATCATGGTGGGCTTGAAGGCCTCGGTCAGCTGGCCGGCGAGCTGCTTCTCGATCTGGCTGCTCTTCTCGGTGGCGTCCAGCAGCAGCCACGCCACGTCGGCGCGCGCGATGGCGTCGGTGGTGCGCGTGTTGGCGTAGAACTCGATGTCGCCATCCCAACTCTTGCGCTTGCGCACGCCGGCGGTGTCGATCAGGGTGATGGCGCGCTCACCCATCTGGATGCGCACGTCCACGCTGTCGCGCGTGGTGCCGGCGATCTCGCTCACGATCACGCGGGGCTCACCCGCCAGCTGGTTCACGATGCTGCTCTTGCCCGCGTTGCGGCGACCCACGATGGCCACGCGCAGGTCGCTGCCCGGCGTCTCCTCGTCGATGTCGTCCATCTTCTTGGGCAGACGCGCGCAGATGAAGTCGCGCAGTCGCTGCAGGCCGTTGCCGCTCTTGGCGCTGACGCAGATGGGGTTGCCGAAACCGAGGCGCGTGGCTTCCTGCGCGGCGGCCTCGAAGCTGCGGTCATCGGCCTTGTTGGCCACCAGCAGCGTCTTGGTGGCGTAGCCGCGCTTGCGCAGCAGCTCGGCCACCGTGCGGTCCAGCATCATCACGCCGTCGCGCACATCGATGGTGAACAGGATCACGTCCGCCACCTCGGCGGCCGCCATGATCTGGTGCTCGATGTCGGGGGTGAGATTCGCCAGGTCCTTGCCGGCGTCGTCGATGCGGTTCTTCTCGGTGGTGTACACGCCCCAACCACCGGTATCGACCACTTCCCACGCGCGCGCCGGGCCGTGCGTGGGCTTCAGCGTGATGGCGGCCGACACGCGATCGCGCGTGACGCCGGGCGTGGGATCCACGATGGAGATGCGCTTGCCAGCCAGCCGGTTGAACAGGCTGCTCTTGCCGACATTGGGACGACCGAGGATGGCGAGGCGCGGAAGCATGGACAACGCATGGTACGAGCAACGGTGCGGGACCGGATTGGCATCTAGACTCCACGCCCATGCAGCCTCGAATCATCGCCCGGATCCTTTCGCTCGCCGTCATCGCATGCATGCCCTTCGCGTGCACGCGTCCGCCACAGGCATCGGCCCTGCTGGTGGAGTTGACGGGCCCGCAGGCCGACTTCGGCGGCAATGCGGCCGCTGGCGCACAGCTGGCCGTCGCCAACGGCGACATTCAGGCGGCCGCGCGCGGCTCGAAGCTGGCCGGCCTCACGCTGCTGCAGGCCGACGTGGCGCCATCGCCGGCCATCACCGCGGCAAGCCTGGAGCGCGACAGCATCGCCGGCATTGGTTGCACCGACAGCGATGTGGCGCTGGCCGCGGTGCCCGTGTTCGCCAAGGCCGGCAAGCCGTTCATGATCATCGGTGCCACCGATCCAACGCTTCCGAACCGCTGCGGTCGCAACGTGTTCCTGGCCTGCTTCGGTGACGACGCGCAGACGCACGCGGCGGCGATCTACGCGGGCAAGACCTTCGGCAAGCGCGGCGTGATCGTGTTCGATTCGAAGTACGACTACACGCGCGGCCTGCAGCGCTACTTCGGCGACTACTTCAGCAAGTTGCGTGGCAGCGTGGTGGCGCGTGTCGACATCCGCGACAGCGGTGCCGCGCAGGCGATCAAGGATCTTGGCTCGAAGGATGGCGTGGACTTCGTGTATCTGGCCGTGGAGCCCGACACGCTGCCGGACGCGTTGGCGCGCGTGCGTGCCGCGCTGCCGGGCAAGCCGGTGATCGGAGGTGACGGGCTCGACTGCGGATTCATGGACACCGCACCGCCCGAACTGACCGAGCGCGTGTATTTCACCACCCATGCATGGTTCGGCACGGGCGCAACGCCCGAGGCGCGCGCCTTCGCCGATGCGTACACCAACGCGTATGGCAAGCCTCCTGCCAACGGGTTCGCGGCGCTGGGCTACGACGCCACCATGATGATGCAGATGGCCGTGAACAACTCGGGCGGACCGCTGAACACCACCCCCGCCGCCGTGGCGAAGGCCATCGGCAAGATCCAGAACTATCGCGGCGCGAGCGGCGTCATCTCCTACGCCAACGGCCCCGTGCCGCAGAAGGATGTGTGGATCGTGCGCATGGCCAAGGGTCAGCGCGCGCTGGCCACCCGCATTCCCGCCGGCGACCTGTGATTCGCTGATTCAGTCCGGTGTTCGCACCACGCGAAAGCCCAGCGTGGGCTCGCGCGTGGTTGGTTCGCCCATGCTGCGACTGTCGCACTTGGCGCACACCGGGCAGTTGAACCAGCTTCCGCCGCGGAAAGGCTGGCGCGCACCGGGCGCGGCCGTCGCGTCGAAGCACCACTCGAACACGTTGCCGTGCATGTCGAATATGCCCCAGGCGTTCGGCTTCTTGCCCGCCACCGCGTGGGTGCTGCCGCTCGACTGATCGCGGCTCCACGAGAAGGTTCCGATGGCCTGTTCATCGTCGCCGAAACACCATGCGCCGGGGCTTCCTGCGCGGCACAGGTATTCCCACTCGGCCTCGCTTGGCAGCCGCCAACCGGGACCGCCGACATCCTTCACCACCGCGAAGTCGATGCCGCCGTCGGTGCGACGCGCGAGATTTTCCAGCGCGTAGCGCGGCGTCAGACCATCGCGCTTCGAGCGCGCGTTGCAGTACTCCACCGCGTCGAACAGCGTGACCTGCTCCACCGGACGCAACGCGGCTTCGGCGGCGTCCTTGAACTTGGATGGATTGCGGTGCAGCGTGTTCTGGTATTCGCCCTGCGTGATCTCGGTGCGACTCACCTGCAGCGGCTTGGAGAAGGTCACCGTGGTGCCCGGACGACGCGTCACGCCATCGGCCTCGAACTGGCCCGTGCCCTGATCGAGCGCGCTCATGGTGAAGGTGCCGGCGGGTGCGACCACCACATCCTTGGTGGCACCATCACCGGCGGCCACACACAGGGCAACCAGCATGGCGACGCCGCACTTCATGGCTGCGTGGTGGCCTTGGGCGCGTGATGCTCGGCCGTGAACCAGCCGTCGGTGAATGTGACCGGTGGCTCCGGCACGATCACGATGCTGCCTGGGGGGCCCATCGGCACGTTGCCTTGACCGCCGCCGGGGCCATCGGGGCCGCGACCTGGTGCACCGCGCTGTATGCCGTGGCCATCTCCGCGCGGCGGACGACGACCGTCCATGGGAGGCGGTCGATGATCGCCCTCACCATCGCCACGCATGTCCGTGCCGTCACGCGGCATGCGCGGCATGCCACCCTCGGGCCACTTGATCTCCATGCGCTTCACGCGACCGGTGAGCGTGTTGATCTGCACATCGATGCGATCCGGCTCGCCTGATCGACCCTTGACGCGGGTGGCGACAAGACGCTCCACGCCGGGCTCGATGTTCGTGGTTTCCTCTCGCTTCCAGTTCCAGTCGGGCAGGAGGCCGGTCTCGAGCATCTCGGCCATGTCCACCACCAGACCGTAGCGCGGGCTCTCGATCCACACGGGCCACGGGCGATCGGTGCGATCCACGCGCGTGACGCCACGCGGTCCGATGCTCCAGGCCGAATCACCGTTGCGGCCCATGATCTGCTCCTTGCCGTCAGGCATGCGAAGCGTGAGCACCATGTGGCTTGCGTCGCGCACATCCAGCGTGCCGGTGAGTGGCTCTCGATCGGCATCACGACCGGTCGGTGGCGTGAGCAGGAACATCATGCGGCGATCCTTCGCGGCTCGCTCGTTCTGCGCGGCGGCGCGCGCACGATCGGCGGCGTTCACTTCGCGCGGCGAGATGATCAGCGCCGCCACCAGCACGGCAGCCACGGCGGCAAGTCCGCCCAGATGCCGCACCACACGGCGCCACGGCGCGTTGCGAAGCGACTCGCGCTGCACGCGCTGCATCAGTCCCTGGATGCGGCGCTGACGATCGATGGGCAGCTCGTGCCTGGTCACCAGCAGGCCATGCACCATGCGGTCACGCGCCTGCGTCTCGACCGGCTCACCCTGCTCCATCGCATTCATGTTGCGTTCGTCGCTCACGCGAAAAGTCCCTTTCGATGCAGGCACTCGGCCACCATGGCCCGCGCGCGCTGCACGCGCTTCTTGATGGTCTCGATGTTCTCCTGCACATGCGCCGCCACCGCATCCAGCGGCTGCCCGGTGCGATACACCAGATCGATCGTGGTGGCGTATGGCTCGGCCAGCGCCTTCACGCAGGCGTCCAGGTGCGCAAGGCGCTCACTGAACTCGGTGCCCGACGGTCCATCGAAGCGCGAGGCGTGCGACTCCACCGCCTCCAGCATGGCCTCGCTCGCGATGGTCTGCTTCGAGCGCCAGCCTTCCATCACCACCATGCGCGCGATGCCGCGCAGCCACGGACCGAAGGGGCGCTCGCGGTCGTAGCTGTCGAGTCGACGCCACGCGCGCATCATGGTTTCCTGGAAGATGTCGTCGGCGGTGTTCGAATCACGCGACACCGCGCGCAGGTACGCCATCAGACGATCGGCATGCTCGCGCACCAGGATCTCGAACAGGGCGTGTGCGGAGGGATCCGGCATGCGTCACATGTTCAGCAGGAGCAGCGAGATGTCGCTTGCACCCACCACACCATCGCCGTCGACATCGCCGGGCGTGCGACCACCGATGTTGAGCAGCATGTAGGACAGGTCACCCAGATCGGTTGCGCCCGATTCGTCCAGATCGAAGATGCTGTAGTTCACCGCATCGCTTGCGGGCGTGATCCTGCCGTTGGTGGTGTTCAGGGTGTCCACCACGCCGTAGTAGGCAGGACCGATCATGTATGGATAGGCCGGCACGCCGTTGGCGTCGATGGTGACGAAGTACGCGTAGGTGCCCTGTGGATATTCGGGGGTGATGCAGGTGCGGCCGTTGTACGCATCCAGCTCGCCGTATCCCGGCACATACTCGTAGTCCTCAACGTAGTAGCCAAGCGGATAGGTGCCACTGACCGCGGGACCATAGTTGGCCGAGGTGAGCACGGTGCCGTTTGGCAGCGTGGTGCGCGTGGTGATGCTGCGCTTGCGGTAGCTGCTGCGCATCATGCGGATCTCGCCGGTGCCGTCGGCGTTGGCGTAGCCATAGGGTCCGTAGATGGGATAGCCGTCGAAGCCGAAGCCCACGATCGACGAATGCAGCGCTGGCGTCTCGTCGAAGATGCACGCCGCGTTCTGGTGGTTGTGGTACTCGCCGTTGGGCGACGGGTGACCGCCGCAGGCATCGAAGCTGGGCCCCTCCACCATGATGGCGTTCTGGTGCCACACGTTCTTGTTGTTGTAGCTGCGCGCGTCGCTTGCGTTGTAGATGGCCACGCCGTTCACCCACACGCCGATGTGACCCAGACCCGTGGCGGTCTTGGTGCCGGTCTTGGGTGTCGGATTGCGCGTGATACGGAAGCCCCAGTTGCCATCCACCGGCGTGTTGGGGTTGGCCGGCCAGGGACCGATGCTGTACGAAGGCACCGAGCTGCACGACACGTACACGTACGAGGCGTTGTACTTCACCTGCTGCACGTCGGCTTCCAGACCGTTGTAGCCGGTGCGCCCGATCTCGTTCAGCAGCCAGCACTCCACCTGCGGCGGGGCGGCGAGGGTTGGCATGGCAAGCGCGAACGCTGCGGCGATGGCGAGGCGGGTGGTCATGTCAGATCGATCTTGCACCCGTTTTGGGGGTCGGGACGGGCCGAAACCCAAAATCGCGTCCATTTATAGGAGTGCCACCCCGGTCATGGGGGCGGGAACCCCCATTCCAAGCATCTTCAGCAGGGTTGGCGCCACATCCCCGAGCCGCCCCCCATCGCGCAGGCGGGCGCCCTTCCATCGCTGGCCGACCACCGTCAGCGGCACGGTGAAGTTGGTGTGGGCGGTGTGTGGGGCGCCGGTCACGGGGTCCTTCATCTGCTCGGCGTTGCCGTGGTCGGCGGTGATGATCAGCTCGCCGCCGCGCGCAAGGGTTGCATCGATGATGGCCTGCACACACGCGTCCACCACCTCGCATGCCTTGATGGCCGCGGGCAGCGAGCCGGTGTGGCCCACCATGTCGGGGTTGGCGAAGTTCACCACGATCAGGTGCTCGCAATCGGGCGCGGCCAGTCGCGCAAGCACCGCATCGCGCACACCCGCCGCGCTCATCTCGGGCTTCAGGTCGTAGGTGGGAACATCCTTGGGGCTTGGCACGATCACGCGCCGCTCGCCGGGGAACGGTTCCTCGCGATAGTCGTTGAAGAAGAAGGTGACGTGCGGAAACTTCTCCGTTTCGGCGCAGCGGAACTGCGTCAGGCCCGCATCGCTCACCACCTGCCCCAGGATGCCCTGCATCTTCGCGGGCCGCATGAAGATGGGATGCACCGGCAACCCGCGCTCGTACTCGGACATGGTGACGAAGTGCAGGTTGCGCGGACACGGCGAGCGATCGAAGCCGCCGCCCTGCACCGCCGCCCACGCCGCGTCATCCAGCATGAACGCCTTGCACAGTTCGCGCGGACGATCGCCGCGGAAGTTGAAGAAGATCACGCTGTCGCCATCGGCGATCACGCCGGCATCCAGGATGCGCGTGGGTGGCAGGAACTCGTCACCCTTCTGCGTGGGGCCCACCGGGTTGGCGATGTTGCGCTGCACCGCCTGCAACGCGGTTGCCGCGCGCGCACCGCCGCGTCCGCACAGCAGGTCGAACGCCTGCTTCACGCGTTCCCAGCGGTGATCACGATCCATGGCGAAGAAGCGGCCACACACGGTCGCGATGCGACCGCCCGTCTTCTGCAGCACGCCCTCGAGCCACGGGATGTAGTGCAGCGAACCTTCGGCGGCGGTGTCGCGGCCGTCGGTGAACGCGTGCACGAACAGACGATCGCTGGGCACACCCTGCGCATGCGCCAGTTCCAGGATGGCCTGCAGATGCGGCAGGTCGCTGTGCACCTGACCATCGCTGAGCAGACCCATCACATGCACGCCGCGACCGCTCGCCTTGGCACGCTCGAAGGTCTGCAGCAGCGTGGCATTGCGCGCGAATTCGCCGCTGCGGATCGCGCGCGTGATGCGCATGAGTTCCTGATCGACCACGCGACCGGCACCCAGGTTCTGGTGTCCCACCTCGCTGTTGCCCATCACGGGACCGTCGGGGCCAACGGGCAGACCCACATCCTCGCCGCTGGTCTTGATGAGCGTGGTGGGCCAGTCTCGCTCCAGCATGTGCGCGCACGGGGTCTTCGCCAGCTTCACGGCGTTGGCGGCGTCCTGCTCGGGGTGCGGATTGCGGCCCCAACCGTCGCGGATGATCAGCACGACAGGGCGAGGTGCGTTGCCGGCGTTTCCTGCTGCCATGCGATGAGTGTAGGAACCGCACCGATCGCGTTTCGCGCATTGCCCGCAAGGTCGCCGGGGGCTAGCCTGCGACGCATGGGAGAAAGCACCGCCACCGCCCCTCTGGATGCTGCCAGCGCAAGCGCCCTTCGTGATCGCTGGAACAGCGTTCGTGATCGCGTATCCGCCGC
>Ga0209617_10001842_pt1 | contig 9970 bp, 9 predicted proteins | sample LakEriepJuly2011_2_FD_187459 | JGI IMG/M metagenome (GOLD analysis project Ga0209617, IMG submission 187459) | Freshwater microbial communities from dead zone in Lake Erie, Canada - CCB epilimnion July 2011 (SPAdes) (version 2) | ecosystem: Environmental > Aquatic > Freshwater > Lentic >... | reverse complement strand
CATTGGAATCTCGTCGCGCTGCGCCGCCAGATACGGCCCGCCGTCGAAGGGATCCACATGGTCGGTGGACTTGAATCCCTGCCGCTCCAGCAGCACCTTCGCCGGCACGGTTTCCTCGCCCACCTTGCCGATCAGCGCGCGCGCATCCGGCGGCAGGATGCTGGCGTGGATCTCGCCGCGCGGCCACAGGCTGGTCATGAATTCCTTGCTGTGCTGGCAGAACAGGTCCGCCTCCTGATAGCTCAGGTTGATGAAGCGCCGGCCCAGGTATTCCCACAGCAGCGTGCGGCTGTCCGGCGTCACCGGACCCATCAATTCGGCCAGCACCCGCTTGTGGAACTTGTCGCGGTGCAGCCCCATGAAGTGGAATCGCACCAGCGACAGCAGCGAGCCCAGGCGCTCCTTGTGGCCACGATAGCCCGGCGCAAGGATCAGTCCGCCCACCTCGCTGAAGCCGGTTTCCTCGGTGCCGAACTCGACCGTGACATGCGTGATGCCCTGCTGCAGGTCGCTGCTCCAGTGCTCGCGACGGCGCACCTGCAGGAACACGTGCGGCCACCCGGGCCAGCCCACGCGACCGATGGCGCAGCATGTGCCCACCACGCTGCCGGTGTCGGCATCCTCCAGCACGAACATGAACTCGCGCTCGCGCTCGTTGGCCTCCTGGCCCGCGAAGCTGCGACGGCTGCGCGCGATCTTGGCCGCGATCAGGTCGCGGTCGGCGGGCAGGTTCAGGAAGTGCACCATCTTCGCCAGCTTCAGCAGCGTGGAAAGATCATCCGGCATCGCCTGTCGAATCACGAACATGGATCGCCTCGCTTCAGGTGGTTCGGGCCAGACTCTTCTCGAGGATCTCGAACACGGGCTCGAAATCCTTCGGCTCCATCACGCCGATCGGCGGAAGGAATCGCAGGTGATGCGGACCGTGACCGCAGATGAAGGCGATCACGCCGTCCTCGAACAGGTTCTGCAGCAGGCGCCCGATGCGCTCCTTGTCGCCGCCGAAGGGCGTCAGGCGCATCATGCCGCCCGTTCCGCCCACGAACTGTCGGCTCTCGCGACCGAAGGCCGTGCGGATGGGCGGGAACCGCTCCGGGTGCCGCTTCACCAGCGCCTCCGCATGCGCGCGGAACGCGGCGTGCAGCTTGGCGATGCGACCCTCCGCGCCGTAGTACCCGCCATCACGCATGCGCTGCAGCGCGCTCAGGCCCGTGTGGAAGGCGGTCACGCTGGCGCTGAAGGTGCCGCTCAGCAGACCCGCCTTCGGATTCATGGCCTCCGTGTACAGACATGCGCACGCCTGGCTCATCTTGCCGATCGACACCACGTCGATGTACTCGCCCAGATCCAGCGCCTCGTACGCGAACATGCTGCTGGTGCGACCGAAGGTCTGCACCTCGTCGTCCCACACCGGAATGCCCGCCTCGCGGCACGCGCTCATCAGCGCCACATGAAACTCGCGCGGAGCGGTGTTGAAGCCCCCCTCGCCCTGGATCAGCTCGAAGGCGAAGCACGCGTGCTGACCCGGCCAGCGACGGATGCACTCCTTCAGGTGCCACAGGCTCATCTCGATGCTGCGCTCGCCCATCTCGGGGTTGTAGAACGGGATGTAGTCCACCAGCACGTTCAGCGCCACGCCCTGCCGATACGCGGGTTCGTCGCCGATCTGGCTCATGGCCACGCTGCGACCCATGAAGCAGTCGCTGAAGGCCAGCACGCGCGGCGCGCCGTCGGTCTTCTGCTGGCACACCTTCAGCGCGGCCTCGTTCGCCATGCAACCCGAATTGGTGACAAAGCAGTGCTTCAGGCGGCTTGCCCGCGCGGCCTCGGCACACAGCACTTCCGCGAACGCCACGCTGTCGGCGTTGAACTGCAGGTTGCCCTGCATCACCACATCGCTCATCGAGGCCTGCAGCGAGGCGCGCATCATGCCAGCGTCACCGTGCCCGAACATGTGCACGCCGATGCCGTTGATCAGGTCCCACTTCACGCTGCCATCGAGCAGTTCCACCAGCGCACCGCGACCGCGACCACTGCCCACGTAGGGGTAGTAGCCGCCGCGCGCGCGCACCGCCTTGGCGCGCTCAAGCCAGGCGTGCAGCGTTTCCTTGCCGCCCTCGCGCGCGGGGCGCGCACCCACCAGATCCTTCGTTGAGTCGTCTGCGGCACGAATCACCATGTCGATGGCCTGGGCGACCTCGGGTCGCTGGGCCAGCGGTGGAACGATCGGTGATGGCGATGCGTCAGGTCGCGCGGCGGCGGTCGTCATGCCCGAATGCTATCGGAGTCGGCGCGCACTTCGTCAGCCGAAGGCTTCGCCGGAACCGTCACGAACCGATCGGCACGCAGCGCATGCTCCCCATCCCAGCGGTACGCCGCCAACCGCCCGCCCTTCGCCACCGAGTAGTCCACGCACGCCACATTGGGCGCGAGCGGCGCCGGATCCACCGCGGGCGAAAGCCAGTAATGCCCCACCACCACCGGCGGCGCATCGGGCGGATAGTGCCTCCAGGAAGCCACGAAATCGCTCGGCAGCGGCTGCGCAGGCACGCCTTCGCGCGCAGGCAGCGAGATGTCGGCATAGGTGCGACCATCCGCCGGCTCGAACCAGCGTGCGCGAATCGCGGTGCGTCGATGGCCCTCGGGGTCGGGCAGTGACACGCCCTCGGGCAAATCCACCTCTCGCCCCTTCAGGATCGCCTCGAACGCCTGCGCTTCAGGTGAGCCACGGTGATGCACCGCGCGGATCACCTCGGGCGTGCTCTGCCATCGCGGCCCAAAGGCGCGCGAGAGCGTGTGCATGGCGGCATCGTCCCAGCATGCGTGCACGCAGCGCAGATCGCCAAGATCAAGCCACCACGGAATGCCGCGGAACCAGTCGAGCCACCCCGCCCACTCCGCGGGCGGAATCTGCTTCAGCGTGGCGGCATGGATGCTGTGGTTGCGATCGGTGCGCGAGCGGCACCAGTCCTGCGCATGCAGCGGCGCGTGCGTGGCGGACTTGGGCGTGGCGTACGCCAGCGCGTTGGTCTCGTGGTTGCCAAGCACCGCCTTGGCCGCGCCACCTTCCACCATCTCGCGTACCACCTCGAGCGCCTGCCGGATGTTCGGCCCACGGTCGATCCAGTCCCCCAGAAAGATCGCCGTGCGATCCGCGTGACGGAACGCGCCGCCTTTGCGGCGGTAGCCCATGCGCTCGAGAAGCTCCACAAGCTCCTCGGCATGGCCGTGCACGTCTCCGATCACGTCGTACATGCGGACAGCGTAGCCCGATGAAGGCGCATCTCCAAGCCGGCGCACCGGCGATCGGGCCTCACTCCCACTCGATCGTGGCGGGCGGCTTGGTGGTCACGTCGTACACCACGCGGCTCACGCCTCGCACCTCGTTCACGATGCGGCTGCTCACCCGCGCCAGCACGTCCCACGGCAGGCGGCAGAAGTCGGCGGTCATGAAGTCGGTGGTCTCCACCGCGCGGATGCCCACCACGCTGTCGTAGGTGCGACCGTCGCCCATCACGCCCACGCTGCGAATGGGCAGCAGCACCGCGAACACCTGGCTGGTGCCCCGATACAGGTTCGCTGCCTGGATCTCTTCCAGCAGGATGTGGTCGCACTCGCGCAACAGCGCCAGCCGCTCGCGCGTGATGTCGCCGATGATGCGCACCGCAAGACCCGGCCCCGGGAACGGATGTCGCCACACCAGCGTGGGCGGCAGACCCATCACCTCGCCGAGCCGGCGGACTTCGTCCTTGAACAGGTCTCGCAGCGGCTCCACCAGTTCGAACCCCAGATCTTCCGGAAGCCCGCCCACGTTGTGGTGCAGCTTGATGTTGGCCGCGGTGCCGGCGTGGCTCTGGCCGCTCTCGATGCGATCGGGATACAGCGTGCCCTGCGCCAGGAACTTCACGCCAGGGCCCACCTCGGCCGCCGCCTGCTTGAACACCTCGATGAAGCGGTGCCCGATGCGCTTGCGCTTCTCCTGCGGATCCTCGATGCCCTTCAGGTCGGACAGGAACGCCTCGCTCGCATCCACCACGCGCAGCTCCGCATCGAAGTGGTTGCGGAAGGCGCTCTCCACCAGCTCGCGCTCGTTCTTTCGCAGCAGGCCGTTGTCCACGAAGATGCAGGTGAGCTGCTTGTGCACCGCGCGCGCGATCAGCGCCGCGGCCACGGCGCTGTCCACGCCACCCGAGAGTCCGCAGATCACTCGGTCGGTGCCCACCTGCGCGCGCACGCGCTCCACCTCACGCTCCAGGAAGTCCGCCATGGCCCAGGTGCCCGTGCAGCCGCAGGCCTGTTGCAGGAAGTTGCGAAGGATGTCCTCGCCACACGGCGTGTGCGTGACCTCTGGATGGAACTGCACGCCCCAGAAGTCGCGGCTGCGGTGCTTCACCGCGGCATACGGGCAGCTTGGCGTGCTGGCCAGAATCTCGAAGTCCTTCGACAGGTCGGCCACCTGATCACCGTGGCTCATCCACACGGTGGTCGGGCTGGCGATGTTCTTCATCAAGCCGTCGGCCTGCTTCACATCCAGACGCGTGCGGCCGTACTCGCGGGCCGGCGCCTTGTCCACGCGGCTGCCCAGCAGGCTGCAACCAAGCTGCATGCCGTAGCAGATGCCCAGCACCGGCACACCCAGCTCGAAGATGGCCTTGTCACAGGTGGGCGCACCCTTGTCGCTCACGCTTGCCGGTCCGCCGCTCAGGATGATGCCCTTGGGCTTCATGGCGCGCAGCCGCTCCACGGACTCGCCCGGCGACACGAGCAGGCTGAAGGCGCCGGCTTCCCGCACGCGGCGTGCAATCAACTGTGCGTACTGGCTGCCGAAATCGAGCACCAGGATCGTGTCGGGCGTGTTGTTGGCGGCTGGGGTCATGGGATTCCGGTTGGGAATCCGATGGTACAAATGGAATGGTGAACCGTCGCCCCTTCACATTCGCGGTGCTTTCGCTGATCACGCTGTCCGGCTGCAACACGCCCTCGGCGTCGTCCACGGACTCGATGGACCGCATCCAGGCTTTGCAAACCATGGGACGCTCGGGCCATGAACAGGACGTGCCCCGGATCCTGCCCTCGCTCTCGAGCGAGGATCCGCTGGTCCGGTGGACCGCGCAACGCACGCTCGTGACGCTCACCGGAACCACCAACGGCTACGACTGGGCCGCCGATCGCCTTGATCGCGCTTCCGCCATCGAGGCATGGGTGAAGTGGTGCAAGGATCGCGGCCTCACCCCGCCGGAGGCGCGGTGACGTGAGCGAGCCTTTCCACGATCCCGCCATTCACCTGCAGATCCTCAGTCGCCCGGAACTCCTGGCACCGGTGCGAGCGCTTGTGAACACCATGGCGGCGCACGAAGGCCTGGATGATCTGGCGGCCTGCCACCTGATCCTCGCGATGGACGAGGCGCTCACCAATGTCATCCGCCATGGATACGACTGCGACCCCAACGGTCGCATCTGGATCGCGGTCTCCACCCTTCAGGAGGGCGCCGGGATCCGCGTGGTGATCGAGGATCGCGCCCGAACGGTGGACCCAGAGGCGCTGCAGAGCCGCGATCTGGAGGACATCCGACCGGGCGGCCTGGGCATGCACCTGATGCGCACACTGGTGGATCGTTTCGAGCACCTGCCGCGCACCGACGGCGGCATGCGCGTGGTGCTGGAAAAGCGGGCAACCCTGCGCACCGCGGAGTCCGCCGCCTGAGCCCGTTGCGGTGGCAGCGAACCTGCCCCGCCACTACCATCGCGGCATGCAGCCAGGCCCCACCCTCGAGATCGCGATCGACACCTCCAACGGCGCGACGATCCTCTCGCCCAAGGGCGACGTGGACATGGCCCGTTCGCCGGTGATGCGCAAGACCATCACCGACTCGCTCCAGAAGAAGCCGACGGCACTGGTGCTGGATCTCTCCGGCGTGCCCTACATGGACAGCTCGGGTCTGGCCACCATGGTGGAAGCGCTGCAGAACGCGCGCAAGGGCCAGACGCCCCTGAAGCTCTGTGGCCTCACGGCGCGCGTGAAGAGCATCCTGGAAATCGCGCGCCTCAACACGGTCTTCACGATCTTCGACACGCGTGAGCAGGCGCTGCAGGGCTGAACGCCGAAGGCATCCGCATGACACGCCTCAGCACCACCGCCCGCGGCGCAGCGAACCAGTGGGCCGAAAAGTGGCTTGCCACATTCGAGCTCGTGGGTGCCGTCACGCTGCTGGGCGCACTGGTGTTTCAGTGGCTGCATCGAGCGCTGCTGCTGCGTCGCGTGCGCTTCGGGTTCCCCGCCGCCGTGGCACAGATGGTTCGCGTGGGCGTTCGCAGCATCTCCATCGTGATGCTGGTTTCCGGCTGCATCGGCATCATCCTCGCGCTCCAGACCTCCCCCAGCCTGCGTGACTTCGGTCAGACCGACAAGGTGGCCAACCTGATCGCCGTCGCGGTGTTCCGCGAGCTGGGCCCGCTGGTGGCGGCGATCGTGCTCACGGGCTTCGCAGGCGCCAGCATCGCCGCCGAAATCGGCACCATGGTGGTCGGCGAGGAGATCGAGGCGCTCGAGAGCATGGCGCTCGACCCCGTGCGATTCCTGGTGGTTCCGCGCGTGGTCGCCACCACCATCAGCCTGGTGCTGCTGGCGGTCATCGGCGACCTCACCAGCGTGATCATGGGTGGCGTCACGGGCGTGTTCTTCCTGGACATTCCCTACGAGCTTTACAAGAGCAACACGATCAACCAGCTCAAGGTGGGCGACTTCACCACCGGCCTGTTCAAGGCCGGCGTGTTCGGCACCATCCTTGGCCTGATCGCCTGCCACAACGGCCTGCGCGTGACCGGTGGCGCAGCGGGTGTGGGTCGCGCCACCACCGACACCGTGGTGCAGACCGTGGTCACGGTGGTCCTCGCTGACCTGCTGTTCAGCGCACTCTTCTACGCTTTCGGCTGGAATTGATCGGCGCACGCGCTGCCGCGTCTTCGATCCGTCGCTAGGCTGCGGCGGCATGCTCGGGCATCTGCTCCAGGTCGAGGTCGAGGAACTCATCGCGGCACGCGACTGGAGCGGTCTTCGCGGCATCATGCATGGGCTTGATGACGCGGACCTGGCGGACATCCTGATCGATCTGCCCACCGAGGACGAAGGCATCGTGTTCCGGCTGCTCGCGAAGGACCGTGCCGCGGCCGTGTTCTCCTGCATGCCGGTGGATCGTCAGGCCGAGCTCGTGTCCTCGCTCTCCAGCGACCAGTTGCGCGACGTGCTCGACGGCATGACGCCCGATGACCGCGTGTCGCTGCTCGATGAACTGCCGGGCGAAGTGACGCGACAGGTGCTGGAATCGCTCAGCCCGCAAGCGTTGGCGGCCACCCGCACACTGCTCGGCTATCCCGAAGGCACGGCCGGGCACGTGATGACGCCGGAATTCGTCTCGCTGGCACCAGACATGACGGCTGCCGAGGCGCTGGACACGGTGCGCCGCTCCACGCGGCGGGTGGAGACCATGAACGTGGTCTACGTGATCGACCGCGCGGGCACGCTGCTGTTCGACCTGCGACTGGTCGATCTGGTGCGCGCCGATGCACAGGCACGTGTGGGCGCGCTGCAATCCCGCCCGCTGGTCACCATTCCGGTGCGCACCGAGCTGCCAGAAGTGGTGCAGCTTTCGCGCCGCTACGACCGCGTGGCGCTGCCGGTGGTGGATGACGCGGGCAAGCTGCTCGGCATCATCACCTTCGACGACGTGATCGACATGAGCGAGGTGGAGGACACCGAGATGGCGCAGCGCCTCGGTGGTCTTGAAGCCATCGACACGCCCTACGCGCGCACCGCCTTCACGACCCTGCTGCGCAAGCGCGGGCTCTGGCTCTCCGTGCTGTTCGTCGGCGAGACGCTCACCGCCACCGCCATGGCGCGTTTCGAGTCGGAGATCGCCGCCGCCGTGGTGCTTGCCCTGTTCATTCCGCTGGTCATCTCGAGCGGCGGCAACTCCGGCAGCCAGGCCGCCACGCTGATCGTGCGATCCCTTGCCCTCACCGAGCTCACCCTGCGCGACTGGTGGCGCGTGCTGCTGCGCGAGGTTGGATCGGGCCTGCTGCTCGGCGGCTGGCTTGGTGCCATCGGGTTCGCGCGCGTGATCCTGTGGCAGCAGATGGGATGGACCGACTATGGCCCGCATGCCACCCGCCTGGCCGTGACGGTGTGGGTGAGCCTGGTGGGCGTGGTCACCTTCGGCACGGTGGCCGGCAGCATGCTGCCCTTCGCGCTGCGTGCCGTGAAACTGGATCCAGCCACCAGCAGCGCACCCTTCGTGGCCACATTGGTGGACGTGACCGGCCTGATCATCTACTTCACGGTGGCCGCGCTGATCCTGCGCGGCTCCATGCTGTAGCGAGCGCGCTAACGAAACCGCACGCCGGAGAGTTCCAGCATGGTGACCGCCGCCATCGCCTCGGCGGTGCCGATGCCGGTAGCACTCGCGATCTGGTCGTAATCCACGCGCCCGACCTGACGGATGGCCGCCAACACCCTTCGCTGCGGCTCCGGAAGCATCGCCGGTATCGACGCGCGCGCCTCGGTGGCAGGCCGCAGCGCTCCCGCAACCAGCATCGGCGACGCATGCAACTGCTCGCTGACATCGGCCACGCAGGTGACCAGCGATGCCCAGCCCTCGCGAATCGCCCGGTGACACCCGGCGCTCGCGGGCGAATCCGCGCGACCCGGCACGGCCATCACCTCGCGCCCGTGATCCTCCGCCGCCAACCGCCCCGTGATCAGCGCACCGGAATTGCGCCGCGCCTCCACCAGCAGGGTTCCAAGACTCAGGCCGCTGATGATGCGGTTGCGCCGCGGAAACAAGCCTGCCTCACTCGGGAACATCGTCGGAAACTCGCTGCACACGCACCCGCCCGCCTCCACGATCGCGTCGAACAGCGGGCCGTGCTCGGGCGGATAGGGAAGCCCCAGCCCACCCGCCAACACCGTGATGGTTCGTCCGCCATGACGCAACGCAGCGCGGTGCGCCGCAGCGTCGATGCCTCGAGCGCCCCCTGACACCACGGTGAACCCCTGCTCGGCCAGCCATCCCGCAAATCGATCGGCCTGCTCAAGCCCGTAGCCCGTGCACGCACGGCTTCCAACCACCGCCACCGCGAATCGGTCCGCCTCCGTGAAGGCCCCGCGAATCCACAGCGCCAGCGGGGCGGATGGAATCGCCTCGAGCAGTGGCGGCCAGTCCGGGTCACCGGGCAGCACGCCGCGAATGCCTGCGTCGTCCATGCGCCGCAACTCCGCCTGCACGTCCACGACATGCAGCGCCTCGTGCACGCGACAGGCAGGTGCCTCACCGATCACCGCAGCCAGATCATCCGCACTCGCACGCAACACCGCTCGTGCGTCCCCGAAAGCCTGCAGAAGCCTTCGACCCTCCACGGGGCCTACTCCGCGCGCCATGGCGATCGTCCACTGTTCCGGGGGAATGTCTGCTGGCGCGCGGGGCATGTGCGCAACCTAGTGACGCATCGCGCCCCCTCGGAATCATGCTGCCTTTTTTCCAGCAGATCGATTCAGTCGGTGCCGTGGCCTCGAAGCCACGCATCCTCGGCCTCGGCCTGATCCACCTCGATGGTGTCCTGCCAAGCCGACGCGATCGACGCGCCATCCACCGTAGCACTCGTCTCCGAACCCGCCAGCTCGAAAGGTGGCTGCACCTGCGGCCATTCGAACGACTCCTGCTCCAGCGCTTCGGCGGTGGCGGCGGGGCCATCCACATCGCCCGTTTCCAGCGGCAGTTCATCGAAGGCTTCATCCGCCGTCACCACGCTCACGCCCTGTTCGGCCTCGGCTCGCTCCTCAGCTGCCGCTTCGGCCTCCGCGGCCACTTCGGCCTCCACCGCCTCGCGCCACGATTCCACATCCGGCTCCTGCACCGGAAGCGAGGGCCTGGGCGACACGCTGAATCCCATCACCAGACCAAGGAACACCACCACC
>Ga0209617_10001838_pt1 | contig 9985 bp, 4 predicted proteins | sample LakEriepJuly2011_2_FD_187459 | JGI IMG/M metagenome (GOLD analysis project Ga0209617, IMG submission 187459) | Freshwater microbial communities from dead zone in Lake Erie, Canada - CCB epilimnion July 2011 (SPAdes) (version 2) | ecosystem: Environmental > Aquatic > Freshwater > Lentic >... | reverse complement strand
TTGAACCCGCCGCTGCGGCTGAGGATCGCGGTGTTGATGCCGATCAGGCGACCGTCGCTGTCGAGCAGCGCGCCGCCGGAGTTGCCGGGATTGATCGCGGCGTCGGTCTGGATGAAATCTTCGTAGGTCGTGAGCCGCATCGCCCCGCGGCTGAGCGCGCTCACGATGCCGCTGCTCACCGATTGGCCGACGCCAAAGGGGTTGCCGATCGCAAGGACCACATCGCCGACTTCAAGTTGGTCGCTGTCACCGAGCGTCGCCGCGGTCAGGCCCGTGGCATCGATCTTGATCACCGCGATGTCCGCTTTCGGATCGCGACCGACAATCGTGGCTTTGAATTCGCGGCGCGGCTCGCCGAACGCGACTTTCACCTCGTCGGCGTCCTCGACCACGTGGTTGTTCGTGAGAATGTAGCCGTCCGTCGAAATGATGACGCCCGAGCCTTGGCCTTCTTGGGTGGGGCCACGGCCGCCGCGGTCATCTTGTTCGGGCACGCCGAAGTAACGGCGGAACTGCGGATCGTTGAAAAACGGCGACATCTCGCGTTGCGCGCGGACTTTTTTCGAGGAGAACACATTGACCACGCTCGGAGCCGTTTTCTTGACCACGGCCGAGTAGCTGACGCGGTCGGCGGCCTCACGGTTGACGGCTTTGGCGTCGGACTTGAGGACGAGCGGCGGGCGCTCGGGGGTCTTGGACTTGGCTTTTTCCTGAGCTCGGAGCGCGAAAGGCGCGACGGCGAACAAGGCGACCGAAGCGAGCAGGGTGAGAGAGGTGGAGCGAAGCGTGCGGAGTTTCATGACTGGATAGAAGGGAAAGGGAATCGCCCCTTCGACTTTGTCCAGCGCGCGAGGTTCCATTGGCCCGAGGTTCCGCCCCAAAAACTGAAAACTTCCGCGACCCCCGCAATTTCCGTCCCTGAACCTTGACCCCGGGCGTGCGTTGGGGCATTGCTCGCCGGCTATGCCAGACGCTCCCTCTTCCGCCACGCCGGCTCCGGCTCCCGTTTCGATGGAAAACCTCGTCGCGCTCGCCAAGCGCCGCGGGTTTATCTTCCAGTCCTCCGAGATTTACGGCGGCTTCAACGGCTTCTTCGACTACGGCCCGCTCGGCGCCGAGTTGAAGAAAAACATCCGCGACTGCTGGTGGGCCGACATGGTGCGCCGCCGCGACGATGTCGTCGGCATCGAAACTTCGATCATCATGCACCCCAAGGTCTGGGAGGCCTCGGGCCACGTCGCCGGATTTTCCGATCCGCTGGTGGACTGCAAGGTAAGCAAACAACGCTACCGCGCGGATCAGTTGTTCTTCTCCCCGATCATCGTCACCGGCGCCGACGGCGTTGCCCAAACCGTCGGCTACGTCTCCGCCCTCGAAAGCGAAAATACCGCCGGCGAGCTCCAATCGGCCGCCGAGACCTTCAAGCGCAAGAAAGCCATCCAAGGCACGCTCACGCCCGTCGTCGCCAAAGACCTCACCGAAGCCCGCGAAGACGAGATCGCGCTCATTCCTTCGCCCGCCACCGGCGAGCCCGGCAGCCTCACCGCCCCGCGCGCGTTCAACATGATGTTCCAGACGAACGTCGGCGCCATGACCGACGGCTCGTCCGTCGCCTACCTGCGCCCCGAGACCGCGCAGGGCATGTTCGTCGATTTCAAGAACGTCGTGGACACCGGCCGCGTGAAGTTGCCCTTCGGGATCGCTCAGATCGGCAAATCGTTTCGCAACGAGATCACGCCGCGCAACTTCATCTTCCGCTCCCGTGAATTCGAACAGATGGAGATGGAATATTTCATCCACGAGGACGCCGACTGGTCGAAATGTCACCAGGAGTGGATCGAGTGGTGCCGGCAGTGGCTGCTCTCCGTCGGCCTGCCCGCAGCGAAGCTCTCGCTCTACGAGCACAAGAAAGAGAAACTCGCGTTCTACTCGCGCGGCACGACCGACATCATGTTCGAGTATCCGTTCGGTGTGCAGGAGCTCTGGGGCATCGCCGCCCGGGGTAGCTACGATCTCACGCAGCACGCCAACGCTTCCGGCAAGCCGCAAGAAATCTTCGACGAGGCCACGAAAAAGAAATTCGTCCCGCACGTCATCGAGCCCGCCGTGGGCGTCGACCGCATTTTCTTGGCGGTGCTCTGCGCCGGTTACGCCGAAGAGGCCGTCACCGACGAGAAGGGCAACACCGAGACGCGCACCGTGCTGCGCCTCTCCCCGCGCCTCGCGCCGGTGAAGGTCGCCGTGCTGCCGCTCCTCAAAAACAAAGAGGTCCTCGTGGCCCGCGCGCAGGCGCTCTACAAAAAACTCCAGAAACGCTATGCCGTTTTCTACGACGAGACCGCCGCCATCGGCCGCCGCTACCGTCGGCAGGATGAGATCGGCACGCCTTGGTGCGTGACTATCGATTTCGACACGATCGAAAAGCCCGGCGACACCTTCACCCTCCGCGAACGCGACTCGATGCAACAACGCCGCGTCACCGAGGCCGAACTCTTCGCCTTGCTAGAGGAACACGTTTACTGAGCCGATTCCGCGCCGGCTGCCCGCCGGCGCATTGTCCGTTTTCTCCGCCTGCCGGCTCACCGCCGGCCCCTTCCCTCTTCGCTATGTGCGCCAAAGCCCGTCCTCCCGTCATCCGCAGCGTCCAGACTCCAGACGCGCTCGCCGCGCTGCGCACGTGGCTCGACACGTTTGAATCCCGCGCCCGCAAGCTCGGCGAAGCCCTCTCGGCTACCAGCCAGGTCAAGAAAATCGTCGCCAACGCCGACCACTACATCGAGACGGTCGTCACCGACGAAGAGGAAAAATTCCCGCTCACGTTCTTTCTCACGCGTGGCCAGTGGACGGCAAAATGCGCCTGCGACCAGCGCCACAACTGCCGCCACATCTATGCCGCCGGTCTCACGTGGCTCGCCGAGGCGAATTCCGGGGCGCCCCCCGCCGATCCCGGTGCCCTGCTCACCGCGAAAAAAGCCGCGCCCGTCGTCGCCGCGGCCGCGCCCGCCGCGCCCGTCAACAAGCACACCTTCCGGGTGCAATGGTCGCCCGTGTTGGTCGAAAAACTCGGCCGTGCCCTGACCGAGGGCGAGACTCGCCAACTCGGCAATCTCGCCGCGCTCTTCGCCGACTTCGCCCGGGGCTCCGGCAAGCTCCACGCCAGCCAACTCCGCACCCACGGCCTCGAGTTCGTGCCGCCGCCCGGCCACGAGCTGCACTCGCCGATTTTCCAGGGTTGGTGGAATAGCGACAACCCGCCCCGCGATCCGTGGGCACTTTGGCAATATATCGCCTACCACTACGAGCAGAGCGGGCGCGAAATCCCGGCCTTCCTGCAGCCTCTCACCGATACCACCGCCGTCCACGCCGCCGTCGACGAACAACTCGTGCAGGACGAACTCGCCGTGTGGCGCACGGCCTTTGCCGCGCCCGAGACCACCGGCACCGCTCACGCCGACAACATCGCCACCGACATCGCCGGGCTTCGCGCGCGCCTGAATCCCCTTGGCCGTTTTCTCGTCGAGGTGAAACCCGCCGTGGACAAGCCGTGGCGTCCGCCCACGCAACGTTGGTTCACCGCGCTCGCCGCCTCGCGCCCCGCCGATTTCGCCGACCGTCCGCCCGCCGAAGCCGCGTTGGCGGCCTTGCTCATCTCCGAGAGCCGCGGCTACGGCTGGCAATACACCCATCGCCTCGCCCTTTCGGCCGACGCCGCCGCCGCGCTGCTGGCCACCACCGCGGCCCGCGACGCCATCTTTCGCACCGACGAGACCCCGTTTGTGATCGAGCCCGAACCGCTCGTGCCCGAAGCCGCCGTCTCCACCGTTCAACGCGACCGCCTCGAACTCCGGCTCCTCACGTCCGACGGTCAGCCCGCCGACGAGGCGCGGATCATCGTCAAGAAACCCACGGCGCTTTATCTTTTTGGCGGCCGCGTGTTCCGCGGACCGCCGCCGCTACCCGCCCGGCACATTCCTGCCGCGGTGTTGGCCGACGCCGGCCTCATGTCCCGCCTGCGCGCGTCCGGCCTGCGTCTGCCCGCCGCCCTCGAGGGGCGCGTGCGCCGCGTGCCGCTGCGTCCGGTCATCAAGTGCTGGAGCACCGCCGACACCGAGCCCGACGCGTCCGAATACTTCCAAGCCCAACTCTTCGCCCGCTCGGGCAATCCGGCGTGCGAGCAGGTCTGGGACGGCGAACGCGGCTGGCAATGGGCCGCCGGCAAAGCCCCGGCTCCCCGCGCCGGCGAAGAGCGTCTGCTGGAGTTCGATCTCAACGGAGCCAACGCCATCGCCGCCGCCTTCACCGAGTTTCGCCTCACTTGGAACCGTTGGGTCAACGTCTGGTCGCGCTCGATGGCCAAGACGTTTCCCGAGGAGTTCCTCGCTTGGCGCGAGACCCTCCCGCCCGATCTCGAGATCGAGGCCTCGCCCATGCTCGAAGGCCTCCTCGGCCCCGCGCTCCGAGCTCACGTCGAATTCACCACCGAGGCCGCCCCCGCCGCCGAAGGCCGCGATTGGTTCGACCTCACCGTGCAACTTAAGGTCGAAGACACCCGCCTCAAACCCGACGAGCTCGCCCTCCTGCTGAAGGCCCGCGGCAAATGGGTGCGCCTCGCCACGCACGGCTGGCGGCGCCTCGAGGTCGCCGACAATCCCAATCACAACGCCGCAGCCGCCCTTGATCGCCTCGGGCTACGCGCCGAGGACATGCTCACCACCGGCAAACCGGCCAAGCACCGCCTCCACGCCCTGCAACTCGCATCGGAGGCCGATACATTTGCCGCCGCCGACACCGCTCTCGCCGACACGCTGCGCGAGCGCGCCGCTGCCCTCATCGCCCTGCCGACGCCGGAGCTTCCGACCGGCTTGCGCGCCACGTTGCGCCCCTATCAAGAAGAAGGGTTTCATTTTCTCACCCACTTGGCCGCCCGCGGCTTCGGCGGCATCCTCGCCGACGACATGGGCCTCGGCAAAACCGTGCAGGCCCTCGCCTGGCTCCTCCACCAATCGCACGCCCACACGGCGGCCGGCGCGACCAAGCCTTTTCGCGCCCTCGTCATCTGCCCCAAGAGCGTGATGCACGGCTGGCTCACCGAGACCGAGCGTTTCGCCCCCGAACTCGCCGCCGAAGCGTTTACCCCGTTGCTGTCCCTCGCCACGCGGATGCCCGGCCCCGCCGATCGCGGCGCGATCCTCGTCGTCAATTACGCGCAACTTCGTCTCAACACCGATTGGTTCCAACGGCACGCGTGGGACGCCGTCATCCTCGACGAAGCCCAGTTCATCAAAAACCCCACGAGTCAGACCGCCGCCATTGCCCGCGCCATCCCCGCCGCGCACCGCGTCGCCCTCACCGGCACGCCGATTGAGAACCGCCTCCTCGATCTCTGGAGTCTGTTCGCCTTCGCGCAGCCCGGCCTCCTCGGCAGCCAAGCCGGTTTCCGGCGCCAATATCCGGTCGAGGACCCCACCGCGCCCGCCCGCCTCCGCCGCCGCGTCCGTCACTTCATGTTGCGCCGCACCAAGGCCCAGGTCGCCCCCGAGCTCCCGCCGCGCACCGAAGACATCATCCTCGTCGACCTCGACGGTGAACAACGCGCCCTCTACGACGCCGAGCTGAAACGTGCCCGCGCCCAACTGCTCGGCATCGAAACCGCCCGCGCGCTCGACGCCGTGCGGTTCAACGTCCTCGCGAGCCTCCTCCGCCTCCGCCAGATCTGCTGCCATCCCGCCCTCGTCTCCGGCGCCCACAGCGAGATGCCCAGCGCCAAACTCGACGCGCTGCTCGAACGCCTCGAAGAACTCCGCGACGAGGGCCAACAGGTCCTCGTCTTCAGCCAGTTTGTTTCCCTGCTGGAGCTCATCGAACCGCGCCTGCGCGCCGCCGACATCGGCTACCTCATGCTGACCGGCGCCACGGAGAATCGCGGCGAGCTCGTCGACCAATTCCAGTCCGACAAAACCAAAACTGTCTTCCTGCTCTCGCTGAAAGCCGCCGGCTCCGGGCTGAATCTCACCGCCGCGAGCTACGTCATCCTCTGCGACCCATGGTGGAATCCCGCCGTGGAAGCGCAGGCGATCGACCGCACGCACCGCATCGGCCAGACCCAGCCCGTGGTCGCCTATCGCCTCGTCGCCGCCGATACGGTGGAGCAAAAAATCCTCGCGATGCAGAAAGACAAAGCCGCTCTCGCCAACGCCGTCGTCCAAGAGGAGTCCCTCGCCAGCGTCCTCGACCTCGACAGCCTCCGCGAAATCCTCGGTTAAATCGGCCGGATTCCCCTCAAGGCCGCACCGTGATTTTTTTTATCACCACCGGCGTGGTCGGCTGGCTCATCGCCCCGTCCATCCCGCGGGTGGTCGCTACCCCGGCGATCGCGTCGACGATTTCGAGGCCCTTCGTCACCTGCGCAAAAATCACGTAGTTCGGCGACAGCGGGTAGTCCGCGTGCATGATGAAGAACTGGCTGCCGTTGGTGTTCGGTCCGGAATTGGCCATCGCCAGAATCCCGCGTTTGTAACCAGCCCGATACAACGGGGAGTCAGCCTTGATCTCGTCTTCAAACTTCCCGCCCCACGCGCTCATGCCACCACGGCCCGTGCCTTCGGGATCACCGCCTTGGAGCATGAAGCCCTTCACGATGCGGTGAAACGTGACGCCGTCGTAATAACCGTGCTCGGCGAGCAGTCGGAAGTTTTCCACGGCCTTGGGCGCATCCTTCGACAAAAACTCGATCTCGATCACGCCCTGCGCGGTCTCGAGCACGGCCTTGGTCCCGCCGGAACTTTTCGCGCCCGCCGGCACCTTGGGATTACCGCCCGGCGAACCGCCGCAACCCGCGAGCGTGGCGGCCAGACCTGCCACCAGCAGCACAGTAAAGGCGCCGCGAACCGTCCGTGAAAGCGAAGATGAAAATGAAAACGACATAGCCTACTCCGAAGCGCCCCGTTTCGCGGAGTCAAGCGGCCGGGTCGCGCTCCTGGTCGTCGTCAAGCACCGCCTCCGGCCAAATTCAACGGGCGCCGTCGAGGGGCCGCTCCACCCCGGTCGATCGACCACGCTTCACTTGAACCACTTCGTCACCATCTGCCGGGCCTTCGCATCTTTTGGCGTATCTTCGGCGATCAATTTGCCGTCGGGCCCGAAAATTTTGAAATGCGGGATCGAGCGCATGCCGTGTTGCACGGCGACCGGTGATTTCCAGTCGATGCCTTTGGTCTCCGGCCGATTGATGTCCACGAAGACCACGACGATGTCGTCCCGCGTGGCATGGAGCTTTTCGAGGTCCGGCGCGATGGCGACGCACGGCGGGCAATACTTGCTCGTGAAATCGAAAACCGTCGTCTTCCCCGGCAAAACATAATCCGCCAAGTCGATTTTTTGGCCAAACGCGACGCGCAGCGGCTTCGGACTTTTCGTTTTTGGGTCGGCGGCGAGCCCGATCGCCGGAAGCGCGAGCGTGACAGCGAGGAGGAAGGAGCGGGCAAATAGGCGGCGGTGCATGGGAGTTTTTGATCGAGTTGGGGAGGCGACGTGGCAGCGAAAGAAGCTGTCCCAACATTTCTCGCGACGCAGTCCGAGTCAAATCACGACCTTGGCCTTAGGACCCGGCCCCCACGCCACCCGGCCCATGGGCAACCGCCCACGCGGCCAACCAAAACCTCGCCTAATGCGAAGCGAGTTTATACTTAAGCATCTTTAATGGCCAACGCGTAGTCCCCTGCTGATCGCCGCAGGCCGATATGCTGCGTTGCGCTGTCCGTTTGGCTTCAGGATGGTCGACACCCGTTTCAAACGTTCTATGCAAAACACCCAAGCCCGACTAACGACGATCATCGCCCTTGCGCTCACCAGCTGGGCTACGGCCCTAGCCCAGTTTGCTCCCGATCCCACGCTCGCGCTCGACGAGATCACCGTCACCGCCACGCGCATCGCCCAACCCGTCTCCGATGTGCCGGCCAGCGTTTCCGTCATCCGGCTCAACGACTTGCTCAATCCCGCCGCTTCCCTCGCCGACCTCGCCCGCCGCGAGCCTGGCGTCTCGGCTCCCGCGGCCTTCGGCGCGACCGGCAACGCCCCGCGTAATTTCCCCACCACGCGCTCCTTCAATATCCGGGGCATCGACGGTAACCGCGTCCTCATCCAAGTCGACGGCGTGCGCCAACCCGAGCAGTTCACCTTCGGCAACGCCCAGCTCATCGGCCGCGACTACTTCGAGCCGTCGCTCTATCGCACCGCCGAAATCCTGAAGGGCTCCGCCTCGGCACTCTACGGCTCCGATGCCGTCGGCGGCGTGCTCTCCTTCCTGAGCCCCGCGCCCGGCGCACTCCTCGCCGACGCCAAGCGCGACGTACTCGCCGGTACCTCCGTCACCTACGCTTCGGCCAACGACGAGTGGACCGGCACCGCCAGTGCAGCCGGCCGCAAGGGCAAATTCGCCGCCGTCGCCACCGCCACCCGCCGCGAAGGCCATGAGACCGAGCCCAACGGCTCCTATCCCGCCGACCCGTCCGAATTCACGGTCGATGCCGCGCTCTTCCGCGCCGACTACACGCCCGCCGCCGGCAGCACGCTTTTCCTCACCGGCGAGACCTTCACCAAGACCACCGAGGCCTCCTTCCCCAGCCTCATCACGAGCACCTTCGCCGGCCAGACCGGCCGCCAACGCATCACCCGCGACCGCCTCAGCCTCGGCCACGACTTCACCAGCGCCTCGGGCTACTTCCGCAACGTCCAGACCCGCGTCTCGTGGCAAGATGCCAAAGTCCGCGAGGCCTACGTCACCCGGCAGTCCATCCCCGCCGGCGCGCCACCGCCAGCCCCGCAGGTGTTCGTCCCGCGCCTCCGGGTGCGTGACTCCAATTTCCGCAACCGCGGCTGGTCCGGTTCCGTCCAAGTCGAGAGCTCGGCGCAGATCGCCGGCGGCTCCCACCGCATTCTCTGGGGCGTCGACGGCTCCGTCACCCAGCAGACCCGCAACGAAGATTTCACCCAGTTCGACGGCAACACCGGCGCGTTTCTCAACAAAATCTTCGTCGGCGAAAACTTCCCGCTGAAGCGTATTCCCGACGGCGACATCGGCCGCTATGCGTTCTTCCTCCAAGATGAGTTCAACCTCGATGTCGCCCAGAAGTGGATCGCCACCTGGGGCCTCCGTTTCGACCACTACGAACTCTCCGTGGAGAACGACGCCCTTTACCAAAACCTCGCCAAGGGCACCGCGCCCGTCGGCTTCGAGCAATGGTCCGTTGCACCCAAACTCGGCCTGCTCTGGCGCGTCAGCGCCCAAGAGTCGTTCTTCATCCGCTATCACCGCGGCTTCCGCAATCCGACCAACGAGGACCTCAACGGCTCGATCGTGAACCTCACCACCCCGCCGGTTTTCTATCGCACCACCCCGAATCCCGCGCTGAAAGCCGAGACCAGCGACAGCTTCGACTTCGGCATGAGGGCCCGGCGCCCCGGCGCCACCTACGTCGTGAGCGTTTTCTACAACGACTACTCGGATTTCATCGAGACCTTCAGCCCGACGCGCAACCCGCAGCTCCCCAGCTCCCCCGGCGATCCCGTCGTCTACCAGTCGAAAAATCTCTCCCGCGCCCGCATCTACGGCGCCGAGGCCACCGTTGAGCTCAACCTCGGCCACTACGCCAAAGTCCTGGACGGAGCCACGTGGTCCAACTCCTACGCCTGGTCCCGCGGTGACAACCGCCAAGACAGCAAACCCCTCAACTCCATCGAGCCGCCGAAGTGGGTCAGCGCGCTCAGCTACGCGGCCAAAGATTCGTGGGGCCTGCGCCTCACCGGCACGACCCACGCGCGCCAAGACCGCGTCGATACCTCCGCGATCCTCGCGCTCTGGGACGGCCGTCCGCCCGCACCCGTGCAATTCGTCCCCAGCGGCACGACGATTTTTGATCTGACCGGCTATGTGAACTTCACCAAACGCCTCCGTCTGAGCGCCGGCCTCTATAACCTCACGGACCGC
>Ga0209617_10001837_pt1 | contig 9986 bp, 7 predicted proteins | sample LakEriepJuly2011_2_FD_187459 | JGI IMG/M metagenome (GOLD analysis project Ga0209617, IMG submission 187459) | Freshwater microbial communities from dead zone in Lake Erie, Canada - CCB epilimnion July 2011 (SPAdes) (version 2) | ecosystem: Environmental > Aquatic > Freshwater > Lentic >... | reverse complement strand
AAAGTTCTCAGAAAAATATCCTATCCAAGTTTAAAGGGGTTTCTCAAAAACCTTACACTTGCCTTGGGGACTCAATGTGACAGGGACCCAAAAAGCTGAGTAGCTGGGCTACTTGAGCAGACTGGACACACTGGAACAAAACTGTAATTCCAAGAAAGAAAATGGTGGGTTTTATACCCCCCTCTTGACCTATCTATACCTATATAGGGCATTCCATTCTTTGGGTGTTTTGAGAAGATGGAGGGAAAAGAAAGAAAGAGAAAAAGAGAAAAAGTGGTAAAAATAAAATAGATATGTCATCTATTTTAAACAGACGTTTTATGCTACGTTTGATTCTTCGTTTATTCGAAAATTGAAGAATCATAACTTTTTATTATAGCATTTTTACAAAATGTTCTTAAGAAGGAAAATCTCATCTCAAAGATACTATCCGCTTACCCAACATGGTAGGCGGATTTTATTAGTTAATTTGTTTATTATCAATAATATTGTTTTATTAATAATTTCCTATAAACTCCCGGGGGATCCCAGTGGCAGGCTTGTGTAAGGGACAGGACATGACTTTGAATGATTTGTCATTGCATTGTTCTGGCCACATTCCTCCTCAAGTGTACAATTGTGCCTTATTTCAAATAAGAGTACAATTTTGGGTCCAATGAGTTTAAGTTTTAAAACAAATATTAACTATAATTTGATAGAATTGGAAAATATAATATTCACCCAATATTAGGCAGTCAGCTAATATTCCGGATAAATGTTTTGCCAAATTTATGAGCCAATTATGAATTCATAAATTTGCAGAAAAATTTTCTCAATGCTGAACGGGGCAGAAATCTAGCCTGACCTGTACACTATCCCCTTACTAAAAATAGGAGAAAAATATATCCTTACCCCACTAATTTTGTGGAAGGTGTATATGTACAAAAGGTAAGTTTTGTCCCCAAAAAAAAATTTTGGGGCAGTAAGGTGAACTATCTTAATTCTATCCCTACAATAAAACTATCAACCACTATTTTGGTTATTTCAATTAAACTATGAACAAATCATGTTTATAAGAAAATAATTGTGGAGCACTAAATATTGTCTCTGCTCTCATGTATGATGTCTCTCTGCTGCTATGGCAGGAGAAAAGTTTGTCTCACAGTGGGGGAGCACAGGAGCAGGTGCTGCTGTTGCCAGGGACAGGATTCAGGGCTAGTCCATGTGGTGGGGCAGGGCTGAACCAGTGGTGTGTGGCTGCTTTCCCAGCACCCAAAAATGGCGGTTGAATCTGTCATCACATGGCATCTGTTGTGCAGTGGATCCCACTGGCAGAGATGTCTATCTTCCAGCGAGGGCGTTGGGCAGAGTGGGGATCCTCTGTCTGGGTACCAACTGATCTCGTCTGGGTCTCAAGGTTTGCTCTCCGGGGAGCAATGACCTCCGAGGTCACCTCTCGATTCACTCCATGACACACTTGCATGGGTGCACGGGGAGGAGATGTAATGGCATGCAGAAAATCTATTTGCCTTTGCATTTCCTGTTTCTGCTTAATTAACCAAGTTATGTGGCCATTTTGAAGGGATTGGCTCACAGACAATTGCTCCACCAATTTGGATAATTCATTAGAATTGGCTTGGCTATGTGCTGGCTCATTCAATGGCTCATCTGGTAATGGCATGCTTGAAACGGCTGCTGGCTGTAAATCAGAATTTTCTGTAAGAGGTTGCGTGATTGTTACAATCCGATAAGGGGTATTGTTGCAATCCGTCAACCTTTCTAATAAAGGATTCATCATGGCTTCTTCATAGGCATCTTCTAAATAAGAATCATCATCAGAGAAAAATAATTCATCATTATTTTCATCAGAATTGGATATTTCCGCCCTCTCCCTATCCATTGTGGGGGGGGGTAAGTTCTGAAAGTCTGCTCTGCTCACTTGTTATCTCTTTTGAGATCTCTGACTTTGTTTTTATAGCGTGTGGGTAACCCAAGGATGGTTCAATGACTGTTATCCTTTCTTCAGCACTATCCTTGGCAGGGGGAGGTAGAAACACTGTTATACACCCAAGCCCCCCAAAGTTCAGTTACAACTCAAGAGTTGAGCAGGCAACATCCAATTCTGATTTTGCTCTCCCAGTGAAAAATTTGCAAAAAGTTTCATGTACCAGTAAGGCATAGTTAATTGCTGCGGCAGTAATTATTTGTAATGGCTTAACCTAGTCTAAATAATGTGTGTTCCTTAGGGATCCACATGTGGTGTGTTGTTCTCCGCTGAATCTTGTTGTTTGTCTACTAATTAGCATATCCATAACATTTGTTCTATAGGAAAAGCTTGCGCTTGAATTTTATTGAATAACTGCTAAAATATGAATTTTATAAAGGTAATCTGTCAGAAAAATATTTCAAAAATAAAAATTTAGCAAATAAAATTTTATGCAAAAAAAATTTAGCAAATAAAATTTTAAACTAATTTGCGAAAAATTTTAGCAATGTGGTATTGTAACATTTATTTTCTTTTGACAAAAACAAAAATAAAAATTTTATGCAATAATTTTACCAAAAATTATATTTTCCTTTTAGAAACAATTTGTTGTGGAATACTCCTGAGCAGTGGCAATGCCTGCCGCTGCTTATAGTGAGGTGTTGAGGAAGTACATCAGAGGCCTGCTGAATTCTGGGTGGACTATTGAACAGATTAAAGACAGTGGTATTAGTGTAGAGGAGTTCATTTCGGTTACCTCTAGTCCGACTGTTGAGAGTACAGTGAGTACCACTACTGAGTACAGCACTTCCACTTCTACTGTGAGTACCACTCCAGAGTACAGTACCATTCTGAGTACAACCCCTGAGTACACTACCTCTACGGAGTACAGTACTTCTGCTGAGTACATTTCTACTAGTGAGTACAGTACTTCTACTGAGTACAGTACTAACACTGAGGCAATTCCTGATATTGTTACCTCTACTTTGCATTCAGTGAGCAATATTGTTTCCAAAACTTTTGACCAGATTGTGTCCACCACTGCAAATATTGCGGAAAATATTTCTGAGCAATTTGTTGCGGAAAGGGGGAATGTTTCCTATGAGAGTGATAGTAACATCCAGCTGGTGAATTCCATTTCTGTGGAAAATATTTCTGCTAGAAATATTACTCAAGTGGCTGACCTGGGGGCAGATATACAAGGTAGCTCTATAGAAGCTGACCAGCTCTATTCCGGCCTCAGGTGGCTGCTACAGGAATGGCTGCCTAGGCAGTTAGACGTGGTGACGCTCAGTGAAGGAGGCAGCCATGTGCTACCATCTACAGAGCTGTGGGATGCCTCAGATTCCGCAAGGGCTGAGATAGAAAGTGATACAATGTCAGTTGACCGCGAGCTACCTGGCCATGTCACCTCAGCTGACCTCTCTTTGTATCGAGAGCCCCTGTTTCTGACACTACTCGCGGCTGTGGTACTCATTCTAGGTAAGCAACTCAACTTCCAACTACCAATGAGATTTCATGAGAAAAGTATACCGTGACACATTAACATTGCAGCTGCCCTCACACCGTATCGTAAATTTCCCCTGTACTCCTCCTTGGTGCTAACGTTGGTGTGCCCATCGTGTTGAAACAAACACAAATTGAAGTAGATGAAGTATGTATATGAATGTCGTCGTTGCGAAGATGTGCTAATGTTAACTGCGTAGAGGCTGTAATGTGGCTGCTTTTGCTGCTTGCAATAATTTGCTGCTGATTTTATCTGTTGTTGTAGATGTGTATCAGTGGGTACAGCAGATGCCAATATGTACAGCATGTGCAGTGAGTTTGTAGCAGGTGTTTTCGTTGAAATGATGACATGTACATATGTGTTCATGTACTTGTGCAAAAATGTGTTGTTGTATTTTTGCAATGTAGCTAACCAACCATTTGGAAAGTTACCTTCTCAATAGCAAAGGGTACGTTCTATTGAGGTAAATTTGAAAAATACTTAGGTGTATCGTTAGGCTGCTGCTCATCAAATGTTAAGGCCAAAATTAACTTTTCCTAATTCTCACTTTCAGTGTTGGTTATGTTGCTGACCGGAATTACTGCCCACATTTGCTCGCGTGTGCGAAATCGGGATAGACAACGGTCAACTTTGGAGCTCGAGGAGCCAGTACCTACACGTTCTTCAGACTGTATCGACTCTCCTATCCAGGTATACCCCTTTAGGTACCCAAATCACTCCACAAAAAGAGCTGTAGATAATTATGAAACTCTACTGTCTACCTGTCCACTGTCCTAGTACTTTCCTGTGTAAGATCATCTTACCAAGAATAGACTGAATTTTGCTTTCTTAATAGACCTATTTAATCCTAGTATATATTTTGCACAGGTGTACCTGTTGAGCAGTATATATATATATATGGGCCAGATAGTACTTTTATTCACACTCATTTGGAAAGGAAATTAAAATTCTAACCTTTCTTTTCAGGTGGATCTAGAGACTGGGGGGTAACAGTACCTGTCCTTAAGGAAAACTTAATTTTGATGAATTAATTTCAAAAATGAAACAATATATTATGCTCCTGAGAAAAGTAATTAAATTTCACCTTTTATCAATGATTGAAATGCATGATTAAAATTGCATCAGTATTGGATTCTCTTTTAACTTTCCTCTTTTCGATACTTCCTTACTCTTATACTAGTACTTGTATATATGTAAGTACTTATAAAGGAATAGGTGCGGAACAATCCAATGGTCAATCTATTAATTTCAAAAGTTCATCAATATCAACTTTTTAGGTGACTTCAGCAGATAGAGACAAGAATAGGAGAAAACACTTATTTCAGACTTTTGATAATTTTACTTTACTGGGAAAAATTGATGTTCTTTTACTTTTAAGAAGATAAAACCTTTATTTTAGCCAGATGTCCTAAGCAGAATCTAATTCATTCCGCTGTTCATTGTTTTATACTAACCTCTTTGTTGAGCAATTTTACCCTGAGTGTCTGCTCCAGGTTCTCCTATTTCTCGCGCACATCTATAATCCTGCCATTATCCCATTTAGGGGCTACACTATTTAAAGGGTGAACTGTTCAAAATTCAGAATTCCCTAAAATGTAGGCAATTTAATGGACTATTTGAATTTTTTAGAATTGCGAAAAATATTTACAATGGCATCTTTTACTAGCCAGGCGGAGTTATCTGCTCTAGATGTAAGTATATAAACATTTGATTTTTGCTTGTCCAAATTCTACAATTTTCTATATAAGTTTGTTTACTTATTGTTTCCACATTTGTTTTGAAACTGTAAAATGTTTTACAAAACTGTTATATTTGGAAAAGCAAAACTTTAGATGATTCTTGTGCCATTTCTCAAAATTTATAATTGTCTATAATTTGCAAAGAGGTTTTATGCAAAATTTATTTTGGAAATTTAGCTGCAATTAATTATAAATCTTTATACTACAAACTTTTGCTAGTACTATTATAATAATCATCATAAAGCTTTAGCAATTTTGCAAATTATGGTTAATAATTTTGCAATTTGTCAATTTGTAATTTTGCAAAATAGGGTAGTGCCAATTTTGTTTTGCACTGTACATATTTATTTGCAACAATTCTTCTGGGGCCAATTTTACTTTTCAGAAATTCTCCTTTTGTATTAAATTTATGTAAAAATTGATAGATATTTTTACTGTTCTCAGGAGTGTATCCAGGCTGGGGCTGAGATGACCCGCAGGCTCGCTGAGACTGAGGAGAAGGTGATGGCTGCCCAGGACGTGGTGGCCTTCTGCAAGGGGACCATGGGCTCCCTCTCGGAGGCGGCGTTGGCGTTGGTGGATGGGGACAGCGTGGTGATCTGTCTCTCCATCTACACTGCTTTGTCCCTGCTATGGACATTGGCCAGGCTGACCCACATATGGTGGACAGGGCCTAATGGGGGAAGGTTCCCTCCGGACGTTACAGCTGCCTGGCTGTTTGCTACTGTTATCCAATATCTTTGGACCAAATGTAGGGACAAGCTTGCAAGCTGTTTCCAGGAGAAACATGTCTCTCCTGACCAGTCTGCTAATGTGGCCAGACTCAGGGCCTATCTCAACAGGACTGGGAACAGGGAGGCAGACAGGTTGCCAGAGGAGGCAGGCCCCAGCACTACTGGCTTGCAGGGCCCGTCCTTCATGCTGGTCAACATGTCTGAGACGGCTGACAGGAGAAATCCTCTAGTGGACATGTCCACCAGACCTTTTCTGCCTGTGCCCACTGCTGTTCTATCTAACAGAGTGGTGGACTGGGTGAATGACAGTGCAGACTCTGGGAGATTGTCTGCTCCAACCAGTGAAATTGCTTCTCACTCTGCGCATTTTACTGCGAGTGGAAGTGGTGCGTCAGTGAGAGGACATCCCTCTGATAATGAGGACGGGTATGCCTCTGTACCTGAGGACAATGAGGACAGTTCCTCTCAAGCATCTACTGTGCGTGAGAAATCAAGTGGAACCAGTGACCTTGATGCCAACTATGACGAAGTGGCCCGCTCTGTGGACTCTGCGGTACCTCAGGTTAGTAACCTTTCTTTATGCACTAATTTTAGTACATTTTGTGGGGCAATATATATTAGTGGGTAATGGATTACATTAAATACCATTTCTTCCCCTATATAATTTTTTGTATTGCAAGAAGAATTTTGCTCCATGTAAAAATATTCAAAAATTATATATTGTATATGTATAGGACACTGCCACTGCTGCTGAGAAGGGAGAGAAAAGCAAGAGAAAGAGGAAGAAGAAAACTACCTCTGATGAGGAGGTGAGGAGAAGCTCAAGGCTGAGCCTAGTTGTGAAGGTAAGTTCCGAAATCTTTTAGCTCATATCCTTAATTATTGCCAAGTTCATTTTACGTGAGGGGAGAAAGTCAATTAAAGGGAGAATCTCACAATCGTGCAGATCTCAATAGAGCTTTTGTTTCTTTTTGATTTTGCTTCCTCTTTTGTTTGGCTACTATTTTACGCTGCTGCCTTTGTGTAACTCTATTTTTAAGGCCTAGACAAATCCCGCATAAAGTCATAGGAGCCAAAATTCCCTCGATGAATATTGCAATCCATTCAATATAATCATGAATATTGAATGTGAAGCTTAATTCATCCCAAAAAGCTTTGTTTTTCATAAGTAAGATATTCACACTTGTTAACCTGCTCTTTACTATTGTATTTACAGAAGGGGTAACCAATGCTGGAAAGATTAATTCCTGTCCAACTTTGCTTATCTTTACCTGCTTATCACTATAAATTACATAAGGGGTTGATTCATAAATAGCTCTCCCATCCTCAGTTACTGTTAAATTTTCACCCTGTACCAGGATTCCTTCATCTAACAATCTAATGGCTATAGGTGGCTTAGAATATGTAAAATGGCACCCTTCTAATATCTTATCTATATTATCCATCATCAGGCCTTCTTTGCAGAGGTCTGATAGTGGAATTTCTTGACATACTGGTGCTTTTGCATTGATCCATCTCAAATCTGTGCTACAATTCAGCAATTTGACTATTGTTGAATTGGGGTTTCTTGTGAAATAAACATTTTCAGACTCTCCCCTTAAACTTATACCACCGTAAACGATAGGGGTTAAATGATTTAATTCTACCAAAGAGTTGGGGATGCCAATATCTAATTCAGCAATGAAACCATTTTTTATTGGAGTGGTACTTAAAACTGTAATTTGCTCAAATTCATGACCATTACCTGTCAAACAACTCGCTACTTCAATTTTACCCTTTAAGCTCTCAGGGAAAATTAGACCATCTAGTGTATCTAATTCTCCAATAATGTTAGAAATTTGGCTATGCCAATCTGAACATATACTGTTAAAAGAGGTAATGAAATTTGCAAGAGCGGCCATTTTGGTTGTGTCAGCTTTCATGAGAACATCAGTTTCCGGTCCTACAAGTTCTAAAAATTTTGCTTGTAAAAACTTTGTTCCCTCAATGAATGTACTATTATCAATCATGGGAAAAGTCAATAAGCAGCTAGATTTCGGTTCAATATTTTTATCAGCATCAGTAAAAGAAAATAGTTGAGTATAGAGATTAGTGATAGAGGACAAGCTATTTATACCAGGATTTAAAGCATCTATGTACTTGGATCTCATTGTACTACCTTCTTGTAAATACAGCAAAGTTTTGTAACTTGTTACAATAGTGTTTAATGAATTGAAATTTGTTTTGACATTTAATAGGCTTATGGCTGTAGTGAACTTCAAACTTACTCTCAGTCCCTTAACGCTAGTTTCTACATGAATTTTGGAGGATTCTGCTAGAAATGTAAAGCTAGATGAACTTTCTGTAGTATTAATTATAATACCTACAATTGCTACAGCAAGCAGAAGAATCTTCATGTCTCCCATCTTGTGTAAGACTGCGCAGAAAAGAAAGTTTTTAGAAATCCCCAAATATACTCATAAGTAGCCCTTTAAATAGCAGCACGTGTGACTAGTGTTAAATACACACACAGATACATTTGTTTTTACAGGGGAAGAGCAGTGCAGGGGAAGGGGGGAAGTCCTAACAAGGCTACCAGCTTCACATCCTGTCACCACTCAACCAGCTTGGGTGAGTATTTGACCCTATATTTTCTGAGTGATCATTCACCTCAGACTGGAAACTCAAACAAGATAAGCGTTGAAATTCTGGTACTATCCAGGGCAGTAGAGAGTTGACTAGACACAGCATGAGATCATGTACTCTACGGTAGTATTCCCGTGTACACACTTTTTCATGATTGAATAAGGGCTCAATGGCCCACTGAGGGTGATTCATCACCGTACCCATGTCTCTGTGTTCTGATTGAATGACTAGGCTGCACACTGCTAGTCCTAGTTTTTTACCAAACAATGAACCTACAACCTCTAACTTCCTGTGATTTATTTTCTTTGCCCTGTACTCAGCTAGTCCATCATGTCTATCTATGCAATATGGAGGAATCACCAATACAATAGGACCATTGTACTCTCTTTGCAACTGTGCCAAAGAATATACTGCTAAAAACAACTGACTTCTGTCACTGCATGTGCTTCTGTTGTCTAGATAAAACTCAACTAGAATTGGCAGGACACTATTTCTTTCCAAAGAATAGATTCTTTTGCGAACTGCATTGGCTAGTCCCATTTTGTCCCTTGCCAAAGAAAGTTCACCCTGATTTGTTATTCCCAAATTTAAGAAGGTTTCCCAAGAGGCTTCATGTAAGGTTAGGAGAGATTTTGTCCCAACTATCATTGCCAGAAAACTGTCTAGTGGCATGGTGGTATTGATCAGCAGTTCAGAATTGTAAGGGCCATAGGTAGCATTGCATTCAGTTGGCAATCCTACCCTTTGGTGGCCTACATTGCATTTCATGCATTCTTGATTCAACTGGTAATCTTGTGAACCAAAAAGTTCTTGTTTTTCAAAATCAATACTTACAATTGAAAACCTGCTTCTCAAATCCCCCATGTGCTCAGCAATTATCTGGTGAAACAAGTACCCAGAATTGACTAGCAGAAAATCATAATCATCTTTTGTGACCATAAAGTTTTGTTGCATAGCTTGTACAACCGCCCCAGCATAACCCGCCCATTTGTTAGGTGGTGTTATTGCTGGAGTAGGATCGAAATTGCAATAGTTCTCCTCCAAATACGTAAGATATGCTTTTACTTGCTCTGTGGTGAGAGATTTGAACCCTACCTTTTCTTCAGGGCCCAATTTTTCTACCAAAACTAATGGACTTACAATTGGTGAAGTAAAATGCATCATCTTGATAGGAAGCTTCTTGGCTAAAGTGCAAAGGTTTTTGCGCTCAGAATCTCATGACACTGTCCCTTTAATTTGTCCTAATAAATGTTCCTTATTTTCAGGCCTGAAGCTATGAGTGTCTATCCAAGTCATCACCTTCCCAGTCCCATTGTGTTAGTTCCAATTCATGCAATACTGGTGTACCTTGTACATTTACATAGGTAATCATGCTGTACATATTCCTAGCGTATCGTCAAAAAGGAAGCGGGGGGGGT
>Ga0209617_10001835_pt1 | contig 9992 bp, 19 predicted proteins | sample LakEriepJuly2011_2_FD_187459 | JGI IMG/M metagenome (GOLD analysis project Ga0209617, IMG submission 187459) | Freshwater microbial communities from dead zone in Lake Erie, Canada - CCB epilimnion July 2011 (SPAdes) (version 2) | ecosystem: Environmental > Aquatic > Freshwater > Lentic >... | reverse complement strand
AAAACAGACTATTAAATACCTTCGTGAAGACATCGCAGAATACAAAAAGAAAAAGAAACTTCAAGATTACCAAAAACGCGGATTGGCCGAGCTTATTGTATCTTTGGGTGCTATTGAAAAGACTTTTGATTATTACGGAGGTAACTTAAAATGATAATCCAAGTAACACAAAAAGATATTGACAAAGGACTCAAATCAACTTGTTATTATTGTCCAGTTGCTCTTGCTTTTAAGCGCAAAATTAAAAGCGAAATTCCTTGTGGCGTTGCCGTTAATGCCAAAAACGTACATCATTTTCATGGAAAATCATGGGACAAATACAAATTACCAAAAGAAGCAAAAAAATTTATTCAACGATTTGATAACGATCAATCTGTAAAACCATTCAGCTTTGAAATTAAAAAGGATTTAAAATGAAAAAGAATAAAGATTTAGAATACTATCAGAACGAATGCCAACGTCTTCGTTCCGAACTTAACTACAAGTTCCAGACTGATCCGGTAACTGCAAGTGCAGCCGCCAGAGAAGACCAGCGCCTTTACCGTAAGGTGGGCAAGAAGTTTATTCCCGCAAACGACCCTTACAGTTATGATGGTCTGCGCGAAGGCTTTTGGCTCATTCATATTAAAGAAGGATGCACTTCTATTCGTCAGCAAATTTATCCAGAGAAGTCTAGAATTACTGCGGCGGCTCGTCTTATGGAAAATAAGCTAGTTGATATTATCCGTAAAGCAGGTGAGGCTCGTCCTGCCAAAATTGCTCTCACTCCCGAAGAAAAGAAAGACTGGGATAAATTTATTGCAAAACACGGGGACTCGTTTAATACTCTTCACTATCCCTCTATGCAAGAGAATGCGGAGAAGATTGTTGCTGCTTTGGTTGATAACAAATGAAACACGAACTAAAAAATCGCAAATAAGATATACGTTAGAACCAAATACGAACACTTTTAGGGCAAATAAATGATAGAGATAGACCTCCATCCACAGCTCGTCGCAACCGCATTAGAATTAGCGAAAGATAAGCCAAAATTAAAAAACTCCATCCGAGACGGCGATGGCTGGAAAATCGCCATGATCTCTGACCTAATGGTGCAAGAAGCTCTAGGCGGCGAAATCATCTCTCACGAAGACTACAACTCTGATTGGAAGTCAAACAAAGGAAAACGCTTTGAAATAAAAGCCAAAGAAAGAACAGTTAAGCCAAAACCTCATTACAACTGCACCGTTTATCAGTTCAATACCTTACAGAAGTGCGATTACTACTTATTCACCAGTATTCTTAAAGACTATTCTAAAGGTTACATTCTTGGTTACATGAATAAAAAATCATTTTTAAATCAATCTTTGAACTGCAAAAAAGGAGAACTGGATGAATCTTCTCCTGCCCACAAGCCTTATCTTTATCCAGCAGACTGTTTGAACTTGCGTATCAGTGAACTGCAAAAATTCAGCTTTAGCCAGTAAAACCATTGACAAGCTAGACGCTTTCTGATCTAGCTCTCTTACATGAAACTATCTCTTTGCTGCATATCCGAAATCCTTGCCGAGCACAAAGGCTTCAAGTTTGAGACTATGACTCTCACTCGATTCCTTTCTCTAAATCGGCGTGAAGCTATTCGCGTTCTTAGCCAACGCATCCTCAATAACTTTTTTGTTACGCATCAGATCATTAAGCATTGCCACAGCTACGGCATTGCTGGCTACCGTTTGTCCTCTAGCTTGACGCCTGTTATCAATCATCCTAGCGTTAATCTTCGTTTGCAAGACTTACCTGATTGGCCTGATATGCGTGACGCCTTGCACAGAATCGCTAACGAAATCAAAGTTAGCGGCGTCAGAATCTCCTCTCATCCTTCCGAATACATTACGCTCACTAGCCAAAATCCCGATGCAGTAACCAACAGCGTGCGCGATTTGATTTCTCACGCTGAGTTGTTTGACTTGCTTGACTTGCCTCAAGACTATTACTCGCCGCTCAACATTCATTGTCGTCAAGATGGCGACTGCGAAGAAATTTCCAAACGCTTTCTCGCCAATTACCGCACGCTCCCACACAACGTAAAGTCGCGTTTAGTTGTTGAGGTCAATGACAACGTTAATGGCTCATGGAACATCTCTAATCTCTGCAAACATTTTTTCCTCACTAGCGGAATTCCTGTGACTTACGACTCTCTTCATCGTCAATTCTGCAATGCTGGCACCACCGACGAACAAGACTTTAACCTCGCTTACTCCACTTGGAACACTATTCCTTTGTTTCACTACTCAGAAGGCGTTGACGGTACTCGCAAGCACGCTGATATGCCAACTGGCAAGCCTAACAGCTACGGCAAAGACGTTTTCTTTGACGTAGAACTCAAAGGCAAAGACAAAGCTATTTTCGAGCTACTAAATTTACAATACCACCTATGAATTTTCAAGCAGAGCTAGACCTAGTAACCAAGAGAACCACCGACTTTCTTTTCAAAGAGAAGATCGGATTCAGAACTGAACCAATTCCCTTGGAAGATTCCGTCAGCAAAAAAGAATACCTTGGCACAGAAATTCACACCGAACATCTTTACTCGATCATTTGTCCAAATTACAGAAAGAACACCGTTGAATTTTTGGTGCTGAATAAAAATCAGATGATGAACATGATCTCAGAAGGTTTCAGCGACAAAGAGATCGAACAGCACGGAAAAGTGTGGGTTCATTTGGAAAAATTCGCCGATTACGTTAATATGATTCAGCAAGCAAACGACCCAAAATTCGGGTTAAAAATCAATTAAAAATGAAAACCAAACACCAAATTTTCTCCTCTAAAAACCTATCAGAAGTTTATGGAATTTACGAGCAGGTTTCAGATCAGTTTTTGAAGCAGTTCAAGTTTCACGCTGAGTTTATGATTTCGAGCTACACTTCTGATAAAAATTCGGTGCTTTCTGTTATTTGCGAAAATTCTTCGCAAGTTAAGTGGCTTGAAAACAAGGCTTTAGAACTTTCTCAAAGAAACTCAAAAAAAGTTGTTCAAAACACTTGACGGATAAGAAAAGTGTGGTAGAGTGGTTGCAGATTAAATTACTAAACAAATTGCTAACATGATCATTAAATCCATCCAGAAAAACGTTGTTGAGTCTCACGATTTCAAATCTGAAATCGCTACCATTGATGCGAGCGAGATGCGTTACATTTCGTCTCTTCTTCGCAACAATTATTCCGACACCATTCTCGCCACCGTCCGAGAAACTTGGGCAAACGCTGTTGACGCTAACGCCGCTGCCAACAGCAGCACGCCAATCAAGATCAGCTTTCCAACGTATCTCGCTCCTACCTATTCGGTGCGTGACTTTGGCAGCGGCTTGTCTGAGGAAGAGTTGTTTGGCCTTTACACCAAGTATGGTCGCTCTAGCAAGCGCGGCAGCAACAACGCAATCGGCGGTTTCGGCATTGGCCGCTTCTCTCCCTTGTCTTATACCGACTCATTTACCGTAGTTTCCTGCAAAGATGGCGAAAAGATCATTATCTCTGTTTATGTGGATGAAAGCGGCGACACTCGCTTTACCAAACTCGCAGAAGAATCTACCACTGAGCCAAACGGCGTCGAGATTTCTGTTGCTGTAAAAAACGAAGACATTGCTAAGTTCATCGAAGCTGGTCACAAAGTTTTAAAGTTCGCCTCCGCGTCTTTTGTTTCTTCTGGCATCCAATCTTTGGAAACTCTTGATTGGGTGATAAAGAACAACACTTGGGGTGTATTAAAACATATTAATAATGGCAGCGTCTATAATCGTAGATCAGAGTCTCCAGTGATTGTGATGGGCGGCATTTCTTACCCGCTTAATCTTGAAATGTTGTCTGATAGACTATCTTCGCTCTCAATCTACAAATCTCTCAGAGGCACTAGCGCAGCCTCTTTCTTCGTGTTTTTCTTTCCTGTTGGCTCGCTTTCTCTGCATCACTCCAGAGAAAGTTTAGAGTACAACGAACTCACTAAAAAGAATCTCGTTTCTTTCTTCTCAAATCTTGAAGCTGAAATCAGATTAGTGTTTCAAAAAACTTTAAATGATATTTCAGATGTAGAGCAGTTTATGGTCAAGGTAAATAGCATTAGCGACAATTATGTTTTGCAAAGTGTCGCTAGTGATATACCAATGATCTTTAACGCCTCTAATGGCGACAAAATTCAAGTTCAGCCAAACCTCAATTACGACATTACGCATGGTTATTGCGTTAATCGTAACGGTAATTTCCGAACTGTTAGCGTTTCCGACAAGAAAAGATTTAATCCTTCACAGTTTTATTCTAACAGCAATTATTGTATTCTTGTTGCGGATAAGAAGAAAAGTCTTTTCGCCAAAGCTCGCTGGATTCAAAAAAATTCAACTTTTGGAGACAAAAAAGGTTTTTGCGTCGTTATTCTTACTCCAGAAGAAGCTAAAGCATTTTTAACTTCTTACACTACTTGCAATCGCATTTTCCTTTCTTCTACTACCAAAGAATTGAAATCTGACGAAGCGAAGGCTTCTGAGGCTCGCATTGTATTTGCCAAAGACACTTACGGTTATAAACCTTTTATTACTCAAGCTCATCTTCCAGAAGGTAAGTTTTATTACGTTAAACTGCAAAACAAAGATCGCCGCTTTTATTGTGAGATTGCTGGTCAAGAATTTACCAGACATCACTCTTTCGAGTTCTTTCACAAGTTGCATGAATTGAAAATCATTGACCAAACTCATGTTTATGGTGTTCAAGATGATTCAAATTTGGGAGACGAAGCAATCAACCTTGCAACTCTAGTTGAGGATTACATTAAAAAACAATTAAAAATGCACAGCAGCGTGATCTCTCAAAATCACGAAAACAATTATCGCGCATCTAAATTTAGAGGTTCCGTAAAAAATGTCGCTGATATGCTTGACAAGAAGCATCCTTTGAATATGTTCTACGGAACTGAAGCTGTAACTGATAAACAATTCTCTCTTGAACAAGAGGGTTTCATGGAATTGCTTCGTATGACCCACCAATCTTTTTCAGAAACTATTGACAAAACCAAAATTGATGCTGAACATGATGCTCTCGTTAAGAAGTATCCAATAGTAATGATGTTCTCAAACTACTATGGTTATCATAACGAAGAGCACTGCAAAAACATGGTCGATTACATTTCCCTGATTGATAAACAATAACAACAAAACTAAACTAAGTTATCTATATGAATAAGCCAGCCTACATTATGCGCGATGATTCCATTACCGTTTTCGTTAATGGTCGTCCTTATACCGTCGAGAAGTCTAATCCAAACTTCTTTGCTTTACGCAAAGCCTTGATCGACGCGAACTATGCCGACATTCCTAATCTTGTGAGCGTTGAGCACAAGATCGTCAACTTCTCTCATGGCAAACTTCGCGTTGCTGATGGCGAAGTGTTCTATGGCACTGAAAAGCTACACGGTGTTGTTGTAACGAAGTTGCTTGAACTGTTGAAGGCTGGAGCTAAAGATGCCGAGCCTTTGCTGAACTTTATCAGCAAGCTGATGTCTAACGTCTCGGCCAACTCAGTGAACGAACTCTATTCGTTCTTGTCTTACAAGTCGCTTCCAATCACGCCAGAAGGAAATTTCCTCGCTTACAAAGGAGTTAAAAATGATTTTTATTCCAGCAGCGGCAACACTTCAACCGTTGTTGTTCAAGGCAAAGTGAACGAATCAGGTCACATCTTGAACACTATTGGTTCTACTATCGAAGTTGCTCGTCGCTCTGTTGACGACAACAAAGACAATCACTGCTCGTTTGGCTTGCACGTTGGTAGCTTTGATTACGCTCAGAATTGGGCTGGGTCAACTGGACGTTTGCTCGTTGTGGAGGTTGATCCAGCGGATGCCGTGAGCGTTCCAACTGACTGCTCTTTCCAAAAACTGCGCGTGAGCAAGTACAAAGTCGTCTCTGACATTACTCCAGAGCGCAAAGAGATCAGCGAGCCTGTTTATAACGAAGACAGTTCTGATGACGATTGCGATGATTGCGACTGCGATAGCGTTGATAACGACGATTCTCGTGACGCTGAGTGGCGTTATGAAGCTATCAAACTCAAAGTTGACGCTTTTGTTGGCGATTATATCGAAAGAGGCATCTATCCATCGTTGACTCATATTATGACTTCTATTCTTCAAGATTACGATGTCTCTTATGATGAACTTGCTGACATCCTCTTTGAGCTGGATTACAATACCAATGAAAACGTTCTTCGCGCCGATGGCTCTCGCATCGCCACAGTTGACGCGGTAGTCGTTCAATCGTTCTGATATGAAACTTAACCCACTTGTTCAAAAACTAGAAAATGCCAATATGATTGAACTCGATATTGCCTTTGCTCTCTTAAAGTATAAAGAGATCGGCATTTATCGTAAGATTCAAGCCTTGTGCTTGAGCTTTAACCTGAATCTTGATGAAGTCCTTCAAGGGCTTCCTCAAGAGGAAGGGCGAGTATTAGATTGGGACACTCGCCATTTTATTCATCACTACATGATTATCAGAGCAAATGAGCTTCAATCTATTAACAACGCTGAATATCCTCGTGATATTATTAAGCAGTCTTTTCAACAAAACTAATGGACACACTACAACTAACAACTAATGGAGTAGCAGCTAACAAGAACTGGTTTGAGATTTGGAATCTTGAACGAGACGGCACGCTTCGCAACTGCATTAACTTCTATGATTTCGCCTTGGACAATGCCGCAGCATGGGCGGCGCATTGCTTCACCTCAGAGACGGCGCGAACAGAGGAGCCTTATCAAATCGTTCACGCCTTCACGGACGACTCTGGCAAGATTCAGCGTAACGTTCCTGTTGTGGTGGATTCTAAAGACGTTATCTCTCTGCTCTCTAAGGTCAGATCAAAAGTCATCAAAGGCGAGTAATTTAAATTAATTTTTATTCACCATGAATAGACAAGAACTGTTTGAGCATCACCAAATGCTCTGCAAGCGAGCGTTTGAGATCATGCAGACCAAAAACAACGACTACGCTGGAAGCAAAGGCGACATTCCGTTTGCCAACTTTCAGCGGTGCGAAGCTATGGGAGTCTGCACTACTGAACAAGGTTTTCTTGTTCGTATCATTGACAAGGTATCTCGTCTTAGCACGTTTGCCCAAGATGGAAAGCTCTTGGTTAAAAACGAAAGCTATGAGGACGCTATCTTGGACATCTTAAACTACTGCGTTTTAATGTCTGCTTACATCAAAGGCAAAGAAGAAAGCAAATCAACTAATAGAGATACCAGTTAATCTATAACCAGCATCAAAAGGTCGAATAAATAAGCCTGTTGGCATCCCTAACACATCAATCTTATGATTGTATTCTCTAACTAAATGATCGGAGAAGTCCCCGAAAGTTCCATTGCCAGAAGCAGCGTAACCAGTAGCAGAGTAAAGTCCAGTGATTTGTGTCTTGTAGCTAGACCAATCTCCAGACACAATGCTATAATTATTATGTATATCTGCTTGTAATAATCGGGGACTATCCATATTATATATTACACATAATGTTATCAATCTTGATTTTCATAATAGTGCTATGCCACTTATGGAATCGACCAAACTATTTTACTAGACGAGATCGTTGGTAAATCAATTAGCTTTTGTAGCTCAATGGTAGAGCACCTCATTTGTAATGAGGCGGTTGTAAGTTCAAGTCTTATCGAAAGCTCCATTTTTATATGCAAAAAATACTCATAAATCCAGAAGTTGGCGGATTCTATTTGTCTCAGGAAGCTAAAGAAATGTATCTGAAAGCTAAAGGTATTCCTTACACAATAGAAGATGCTTATGGCAATAAATATGTTCGTAGCGAAGTTCGTTTTTATGATTTAAAACGCGACGACGAAACTTTGTTAAAGATTTACGAAGAGATTGGTTGCGAAAGGTTTTCTGTTCTTCATGTTTGTATTCGTATCGTAGAAGTACCAGATGATGTTGAATGGATAGTTTGCGCAACTGATTATGGTTACGAATGGGTCGCCGAAAAACATCGCACTTGGTTTTACAAAGAACAATGAACATAGAATGGGTAAAACAAAATCCTGATAAATCAGCGCAGTTGATTCACGAACTGCTCTTAACTCAAGATGATTGGCGAACAATGGCAGAAGATTTATCTCGCTACGCCATCGAACTTCGCACAGTTAATTCTTGGATGGAAGACTCTTCGCCAGAGATAAAAAAACTGGATGAAGTTATTAAAAGATTTCAGGAACTAAAACAAAAATCTCCTTAAACAATTTGGCTGAGTGATGGAACTGGCTATACATAAGCGACTTAAAATCGCTTGCCCTTTAGGGATTATGGGTTCGACTCCCATCTCGGCTACCAATTTACAATGAAAACATTCTTTACTAGCGATACCCATTTTGGGCACGCGAACATTATCAAATACTGCAAACGTCCTTTCTCCTCAGTAGAAGAGATGGACAATACGCTTATTCATAACTGGAACAGTGTTGTTCGTCCAGAAGATACAGTGTATCATCTTGGCGACTTTGCTGTGGGCGGCGGGCCTGCCGCTCCTTATCTTCGTCGCTTAAATGGCAAAATTCATTTCTGCTTAGGCAACCATGATAAACGTCTTGTTAAGATGTATCTCGATATTGAATTGGAGCTTCAGAGCTATCTAAATGAAGCAGTTGAGTCTGGCATACCATATCTTAGAGAAGTAACAGTTGACAAACAAAAGATTATCCTGTGTCACTATGCTATGAAAGTATGGAACGGCAGTCACAATGGCGACTGGCAACTTTACGGACACTCGCACGGCACTCTCCCTGACGACCCCAATGCTCTTAGCTGCGATGTTGGCGTAGATTGCTGGAACTACTTTCCAGTATCTATGGGACAGCTTCGCGCCAAGATGAAAACTAAGAATTACAAATCTATTGATCACCACGGTTCACAAACTTCATAACACATGAATAACAAAGAAAAAGAAACTATGCAGTTCCCAAAAGGACTGCATATTTACCACTATAATCGAAAAGGTCAGAGAGTTGGCGTGTTCGCCGCTACTGAAACCCAATCTCTTAAAGGTTATTACAGTATTGGTTGGTCGTTATGCAACGTTAATACTGGCGACGTTTTCGATAAGAACTTGGCTAAAAAGATTGCTTATGATCGCGCCATCGCGTTATCTGGTGCTGCGCTTCCAATCTCTATGCTTGATTCATACCTTCAGTTCAACAAGATCGCCGCAAAGTATTTCAAAGATAAAAAATTCATTGGCAACGTCTTTACAAACTAATACTATTAAAAACTTCCTAAAACTAAACCAATAACATGAAAAACTTCCTTCAACGTATGCGATTTCGTTTTTATTCTATGTATTACGGCATGATTAAATATCGTAAAGAAAGAATAGAGCTGATCGACGAGCTTTGTCACATGGGCGCACAAGGTAAAACTTCTCTCGCCTTCGACAAAGATGAAGGCGGCGAACCTGTGGCAGTATTTGGAGTTAATATGGACATGAATTTTGAAGATGCTCGTTTTATGATAGTCTCTATCGAACCAAGAAACAACTTCATTGACCGCTTCTTTAACACTGCCAGCCAAAACATTTCCCTCAAAACCTTCCGTTTAAAATAATTTAAAACACATGAAACAAACACTCCAGTCTAATACTAAAGAAGAGAAGTTAAACAACTTATGGAAAGAGTTTATTGATTTGCTTGAGATCACAGAAGAAAGCGACTCTGGTAACAAGTTTCGTCCAAATTATATTGGTTCTTGCCGCGCATTAGACGGTCAAAGAATAAATCAAATCATTAAAGAAGCTAAAGAATTAACGTTTTGAACAAATGAATACTCCTCGCACCTATGATATTTTAAGTGCCAAAGCCTCTTTGCTCTCTAGTTTGGGGCTTCGCTTAAAGTTATGGCAAGACAGCGAGTTATGGAGATGGCAGTGGAACAACGGTTTAGCTGGCTGCACTGACGCCCAAACCAAAGCTGTTGCTTT
>Ga0209617_10001834_pt1 | contig 9992 bp, 7 predicted proteins | sample LakEriepJuly2011_2_FD_187459 | JGI IMG/M metagenome (GOLD analysis project Ga0209617, IMG submission 187459) | Freshwater microbial communities from dead zone in Lake Erie, Canada - CCB epilimnion July 2011 (SPAdes) (version 2) | ecosystem: Environmental > Aquatic > Freshwater > Lentic >... | reverse complement strand
TTGCATAATATTCAGAGTTGGGGCGAATTTCTGCGCTTCACTTACCCAATTCATACACACAGAAGTGGGGGCAATAATTAAAGTTGGTCCCTCATGGGCATTTCTAAGAATGACTGCTAATGCTTGCACGGTTTTACCCAGTCCCATTTGGTCGGCTAAACAAGCACCTACACCCCAATGTGCTAAACGTGCCAACCAACAGAAACCATCCATTTGATAATCCCGTAATTCGGCTTGAAACGTAGACGGGAGTTCTGGTTTAAGGTCTTGCACTTCCTTGAGTTTCTGGATATGTTCCTTCCAATGTTTATCTGCTTTTAGCTTACCTACCTCGTCTACAAAATCCTCTAACCCTAATGTGGCTAAGGGGTGAAAACGCATCCCTTTTCCATGTTTTTCGGAAAACATCCGCAATTCGTCGAGACGTTTACGAAATGCTTGGGTTAAAGCCAGAAATTGACCATCACCCAGGGGAATAAAGCGGCTGGGGGTTTTTTCCAACAGTGCGAGAAGTTGCTGCATATCCAGCACGAGGTCGTCATTTAATTTTAATTCACCGGTGGCTGCAAACCAATCTTGTTGACGTTGAATTGATAAATTAAAGTCTTTCAAGTCTGCATTGTGACTAACCCGCAGTTTTTCCCCTTCCGGCCAAGCCATAACTACACTGTCTCCCAGTGTTTGCAGTTCTAGCAGCAGTTCTAAACAGTCTTCTGCTTCTTCTATTGCCCATTCACCATCTTGTTCTTCAATTCGCGTTAAGGTGGGACAGGCTGCTATGGTTGCTTGGGCGAGTTGTTTTTCTTCTGCTAGATTACGTTTAGTTTGCAGACGTTTACCTTCAATTTCGGCAATGACTGTTTCACCACCTGCACCCGGACGGAAGTAGGGGCCACCTTGGGTAAAGGGGCGCGATAACAGGGTGATTTTCAAGCCGGAATTGGCAGGTAAGAGGTGAATGTGGGGTAGTGTTTGGGCGGGGACTTCTTCGGCATTTTCTAGTCCGCCACCGATGTCAGAATGGACGGTAACGATACCAGAGACGGCATTAATTGCCGCTAAAACTTGCTTTTCGGCGATCGCAGGGACATTTAATTTGTTATCTTTACCAATAATCTCGGCAATGCGTCTGTGTTCAGCTTTAATTTCAATAACTTTGATGCGGGTAGGGGTTTCTTTAATATGCAGAATATTCTGTGATTCTGGTAATTTAGGCGCAAATTCCAAGGTGAGACGACCTTGTTTTTCTTTTTTTACCAGTAGTTCTGGTTCTCCTTTGACGATTTCTACGCGGATATTAGGCGTATCTTCCCAAAAAACTGTGGGGTGTCCAATTAAAGCTAAGATGGCTTTTTCGTTGAACATATAGTCAACTTTGCCATAATAGCCCTCACTATATGCCTCAATACAACCACAGACCCGCATATCTTGGGGTGTGACGTAATCAAACTCAGCTAGTCCACTGCTAAGACGTTTAAGGGCTATGGGACGACCTTTACTCCATTCTCCTTTGGCATTAACTTTTTGTTCTTTGGGCTGTAAACTACATTGAACGGAATGGAAGGTGATGAACCATGCTAACCGCAGTTCTGACTCTGGTTTGCCAGGTTTTTGTGGTTGTTTCTGGAGATTTGCTAGGGCATTAAGACACATTTCCCAAGCTGCTTGGGGTTGGATTATGTCTACTATGGTTTGGATGCCGCTATCTTCTCGGAGTGCTGCTGCTTGTTGTTTATAGTTACTACTGGGTTTGAGTCGGGATAGAAGTTCTGCGGTTTCCATTGTCAGCCAGTGATGACAGGATGCGAGCGATCGCCTATATAATGGTTCTAATATATCAGGTAAGCGTTTTTTAGCACTCTCAGCATCCATCCAGTAAAGGCACAGAGAACAAAACAATGTTTGTAAGCTATTTTCTTCTTCTACGGAAGCAATATAGGCACTTACTACAAGTTCTTTTTGAGTAATATCACCTCGCTGAACTTGCAATACCATTTTCAGTCTGGCATAAATAAATGTGAGCCAATGATCTGATTCACGGGACATTAATGTGGCATACTCTTCTGCTTCTTTGAGGCGTTCTGCTGAACCATCTTTTAACAATGCTAGGATAAAAAATAAGCCGCCCATTGTATTAAAATATATTGAGCGTTTGCCTGTGGCTTTCTTTATAGCTTTGAGGGCATCTGTATAATATTTAATAGCTTGGTCATTTTCACCTTGCAGAAAACTCAACCAACCCCAATAAATAGCAGCGTTATTTTGATATTCTTCTGATATCCGTTCTAAACTATACTGTGCTTCTTTGGCATAGCCCCGTAACAAGAATTGTTCTGTCAAAACCAGATTTAGATAATCTGAAGCATATTTTTCTTTTTTACAACATTCTTCGTTTAGCATCATAAACGCATCTTCGCAGTCAGTCAATTTTAAGGTTGAATTGAAGAGGATGCTAGATATACTACGTTCATATAATTCTTTTGGTAATGTCTTAAACCAATTTTCGTCAAATGGGTTATTGCATATCTGCTCAAAAATATTTTCTATGACTATTTTTTCTTCGCTATAACCGTGCTGTTGGTAATCTTCAATTTGCTTATTAATAAAAATAGGGTCTTGGCAGTAAAGTCCAATGCGGATTTCTCTGATACACTGGCGGAGACTGAGGAACATCCGAGAATTTTTGTTCCAGTGATTACTTACTGGTAATGTTTCCTCTACGGCTTTAACTAGTATCTCAAACTTTCCAGTTTCTACAGCATGACGAGTAGCAATTTCTGTTAGTAAGGGATGACATTCAGGTCCTGATTTGCTTTCCTTGACTAGCAAACCTGCTATTACCAATTTCTCAATTTGGTAACTGAGGGTTTTAGTGGTCCAAGGTTTATTGTTTTCGTCTAAGGTAGCAGTTTGCGAAAGACAACTGAGGAATGAATTTTTGTCTATCGGTGCATAAATTACCGAAAACAATTGGATAATCTTTTGGATAGCAGGGGATAAATCGAAGTATTTTTTAGCGAGTTGTGTTTGTAGTTGGGTGGAATTAGGGTTAAAATCGGACATGGTACTAATAATTGACACCGTTGTTAAGTATCTGGTGTAGATGTGCCAAAGCTGTAGAGCTTTTTGCTGGAATATTACCTTTTAGGTTATCAGATACATTGCTAGATTTTTTCAAAGTTTGGATCATTAAACATTTAATAACCTGCAATTCTGATTTAACCTGGAATAGTGCGTTAAGTTTTGCTCTAGCGCAGCTATATCCGTAATCTACCAGGCACTTAACACATATTCTAATAGTGTAACAGTGTTAGTTGGTTATTTTTATCGGAGGTTTCAACTGCATTTTGTGATCCATGGATCACATTTGTTGATCCAGAAATATTTGGGGATTGTGGTCTTCGGTGCTATTTTTATGGTGTAGCTGACAAGTAGCCTTGGCGATACTTCTTTTTTTTCAAGGAAGCTGCTTGTTTCCTTGACCATTGCTTAACAGGAGTCAGTTGTGGAACATCTGCAAAGTGGTAACTCAATGATTCATTTCCACTCAACTTTGCTACCACATTAGCAATAAAGCGACAACAGCGTTGTGGCTGACTAACTACTTGTTCCTCGGCAAACCTAATTATTACCCATCCAGCATCCACAAAACACTTATTCCTATAATCATCATCGCCAATAAAATGTGTTGGTTCTCCTGTAGAAAAACAATGGCTTTCATCCACTTCAATATCAAGATATAGCTCAGTAGTTGGCTCTACAATTACAAAGTCTGCGGTGTAAGGACGGTCATGACCTTTTGGTAGCATTTCTTGTTGCGATCGCACCCAATCACCAAAATAATATTTAAGCACTTGTCCAAACCGTTCTTCAGAAGCACCTACAGTCACGCTACCACTACCATGCGGTTTAATACAAGGAGAAAGATTTTTAGTATCAGCGAAGGTGGGAATTAAAATAATAGGATAAACTGGAACTGATTTAGTCACCATTGTTGCGTATAAGTAACAACACTACCAATACCTTTTGATTAAGGCGGAAAAGTTATCATTCCTTTACCCAGACGACAAAGTAAATTGTGGATTAATCAAAAAAGTATTGATTATACTCCTATTATAAAGACAATATTCTTACTCTAAACCTGTAAATTAATCTATTTTTATTTACATTCTGCATCTATCATTTGATAGAAAGAAATTACGTAGTTTAATCCTAGCTAAAACCTCAAATTATCATTAGAATTTGGCTATACAAATCAGATTTGAATTTTGTTATGTTGCTGAAAATCTCATTAATGTCAGCCAAAGTTTTGGCTAATCTGGATTTTCAAAGATTCAATAATCATACAGAATTGGTATCAATCTAGTACAGCACGGCATAAATGAACCCACTATTATAATTGGTAAAAATTTTGTAGTTTAGAACCCTATTTCAGATATCTGAAAAGCTCAATGCCGTATTCATTTTGACTTTCGCACTGCGGTACTAATCCTATAAAAAGCTTCTGGATATAATAATATGGCATCCTTATTCTTAGAAAAACTGACTAACTTCATCACCACAGGAGAGCCTGTGATTATTTGTGAATCTCCTGTACAAGAAAGATATCGAATGCTCCGCTCTCTTTGCCAGTATTACTCAAAAATAGGCATTAAGTGCTATTTATGGAATTTGGGACAAGAGATAATTAAGGAAATTGAATGCCTAAATAATATAGATTTAAGTTTCAAAGATTTTTATGGCTATACTCTAAATCTGACACAAGAGCTTAAAGACCACTTTAGAATTTTGAATTTTTGGGAATGTTTTCAGGCAGAAGGAGTATTAATCATCGAGAATCTATATCCTTGGATTAGTGTTAATGTAGCCCAAGAAACGCAGTTTTTCTTGATATCTGAATGGGTGAAATCAAAGTTGCTCAATCTTTCCTTCTCCCAATCTGTTGTTGGTAAAATCAAATGCGCTATTCTTTTAGGTTCTCAAGCTAACTTACACCCAGAACTTGCTGCTCAAATCCCTGTAGTTACTCAAGAATTACCTGATATCTCAGAAATTACTGCAAGTCTTAATGAGGAAGCAGAGGGAATTTTACCATCAAATTTGAGCGAAATTGACAAAATTACAATTGTCCGTAGTGGGATTGGATTATACATTTCCGATTTAATAAAAGGGCTAAAATCAATTCATTCTCATGATAAAAGTGCAGAAACAATAGCTAAACAACTACTCCAATATAAAATCAATTTGCTTAACAGACTTTATGGAATTGAGTTTATTCCTACTCCCCAAGTTCCTTTGGGAGGATTGGATTTGATGCAGGAGGCTTTTAAGAAATTCAAAAGATTATTTAGTCCCCTTGCGAAAGCCTATAAACTCAGAGTTCCTAAAGGTATAATGCTGGTAGGTCCCCCAGGTACGGGTAAATCACATTCTGCTAAAGTATGCTCTCAAATTTTAGGTGTTCCTTTGATTTTAGTAGATTGGGGTAATTTGAGAAGCTATGATAATGAAGCAGAAAGAAGACTGAAACAGTTACTAAATTTAGTAGACTGTTTGAATGAAGTTGTTATTTATTTTGATGACTTTGATAAGGGATTTGCTGGAGATGATGATATAGCTAGAAGGTTAGCAGGACAGTTACTCACTTGGATGCAAGAACGTACCAGTGATGTAATTGTAATCGCCAGTGTCAACCGCTTGGAATGGCTACCACCAGAATTAACTAGGGCAGGAAGATTTGACTACATTTATAAAGTAGACTTGCCTAATTATGGAGAAAGACACAGTATTTTTAAACTTCACTGTGCTAGATTTGATGATAGATTTAGTGGTAATGTTTCTGGTAAAATTGACCCTTACAGTCAAGAGGAATGGCGACGACTGTTGAAAGAAACTAATCGTTGTGTAGGTGCAGAAATCCAAACTATTGTGGAGAGGGCTGCGGCTACTACTTTCTGTCAAATGTTTCCAGAAGATATACCTGTCCCTACCAATGGTAAATTACCACCATTGGAAATTTCTGTGGCGACGCTGTTAGCAGAACGTCAGCAAATTAATCCATTAGCTATTAGAGAAGCAGATAAGGTGGAAAGTATGCGGAATAAAGCTGAACTTCAGGGTTTACCATCTTCTACTATAGATTCATCGGAGTATGCAATTGGTAATATAGATATATTTGGTAAATAAGCCGTATATTTAACTTATTTATATAAGACTCCTATTTGATTATTGATAGCTTGCGTGGCGTAGCCATACAAAACTCTGTACACCTAAATCTTCTAAAACCCTTTTGCCTCTTGCCTGCCTACACAAGTATGTTCAGGAATCAAACCGGATTCCTATATTTTAATAACTGGGATAAAAAATAGCGATCGCTTGACTCTTAGGAATCTGAAATGGTAAGTTTAATATTGATAAATTATTTGTAATTAATTCATGAGATTTATTTATTAATGTTATAATTTCTGATGTTGCTATTGAAGTCTTAACTGGAGACTCAGCACTTAAAGCCGTTTTTGGTAATTTCAGATATTCATTGAGTTGGTGAATAATTTCCCAATCTTTTAAGATTTTCGCATTATCTACAGAAAAATCTGGCAGTTCTACACCTACAATAATTTGCTGGGCATTGGTTTTTGTACCAGTAACACGGTCTATAATCTGAAATATAAATAATGGATATTTTAAACCTGGAAAACTAGCAACACTTTCCTGAAATTCTAAGGCTTGTTGTAAAGATTGATTAAAGATTTTATGTCCTACAGCTAAGGTTTTCACACTATTATCACTCCTTTTGTGACGTTGAAAATGTAAATCCTCATATTCTCGCAAAATCCCCGGTTCATTGCGCCAATTATCAGGGGTTTTAAACCCTATTCCTTGTTCTGTATGGGTAACACGACGATTATTAATAGCTAACATTTTTACAAAAAATGGTTCTAAATCGGGTAAATCTACCTGTGGTAATAAGTCAGAAACTTTTTGAAAATCAAATTTCTCCACATTCCCGACAATTTCCTTAACTGCTGCAATTGCATCCTGACCACCAAAGGTAGCAGTTTTTTCATCAAACCATTGATTCAAATTATCTTGATGCTTTTCTGCGCCACTAAATATTTCTCGAAATAGGGTAGGGGAAGTCATTCCTAATACTAATTGTAGTAAATCTTCTGGTTCATCCATAAACTGGTCTAAAGATTGCATAATATTTTCTATTTTGCTATTTAATTTATCCCAAATTTTCGTTTCTACTGTGTCGGGGTTTCTTAAACTAATTACTTCTACTTGTTTTTTTGTCCATAACGGTTAATTCTACCGACTCTTTGATGTAAACGCATAGGATTCCAAGGTAAATCTACATGAATGAGGGAATAACAATTTTCTTGTAAATCTATTCCTTCTCCTCCTGCTTCGGTAGAAATTAAAAATCTGACCTGGCCTTGATTAAATTTTTCTGCTGCTAGGGTACGGGATTGATAAATATCATCTAATCTTTCATCCCCATTAATAAAAGTTACAGAATTTTCTCCATAACGTTCAATTAAAGCATTTCTTAATAAAGATTGAGTAGCTTTATATTCTGTAAAAAATAAAACTTGTCGGTTACTAAATTGATTTTCTAATATTTCTAATATCTTAGTAACTTTTGTTTCTTGTTTAATCCGTTGAGAATATTCTATCAATGCTTCTATTTTTGGTTTTTCATCTTCCATTAAAATTAAATTTTGAGCCAGTTCAGTAATTCTTTCTTCCAATTCATTTAATTGATCACTACCAGTTAATTCAATACTCTCAAATTCTGCAAATAAGTCTCTCCTTTTTTGTTGAGCTTTTTCCAATTCTTGACGATTTTGGGAAATTCTCTCTAATCGTTTCGTTAATGCTTTACGAATCGCAGCTACTGAACTAGAAGCGAGTTTCTGCATACAGATGAGAACTAATATTACTGTTCTTTGGGCAGATACTCCTAAGCCAGAAGCATAGGTTTTTCCAGTTAAGATAAATTCTGTCATTTGTTCATAAAATTCTGTTTCTTCTGGGGAATAACTATAGGTTTCTGATGTGACAATTAAGGGCTTAAATAATCTATTACCTTGCATATCTGTAACAGTTTGTTTATTATTTCTAATAATTACCTGTCTCAGTTGTTGCATTTGTTGATGGAGTTTTTCTGGTGATTTACTCGCAGCTTTAGGTTCAAAGATTTCCGAACGTAATATGTCCAAAAAATCGTTTTTGCAAATCTTTATTGTCTGCAATAGTGAGAAAAGGAAGATCAAAAGTGAGGTTAAAATTAGCTTTGTCTTGTCCTAAGTGTCCTACTAAAAAATTATAAATTTCTACAGAATTTTGAATATCTGCTTCGTTGTTTAGGTTGCATCTTAATTCTTCAGTAAAAAGTTTACGCACTCTTTAATGAGCTACAAAACAATGATAATGATTAAAGCGATTAATGATAATTGTTTTGCGTACTAATTCCCGAACCATAAAATTAGCACCAATTCCTAAAATTTGAGATAATGGTGGTAAATTAATATTAGTACCTTGGTATATTTGACTACTTTTAGTATTCAGAAAACTTTTTAAGCTAAATTCACTATTTTGATTGTTAATGCTATAAAATACGTTGACATATCCATATAAATATCTATCGAATAAGTAAATGACTGGATAACGACTTAACCAATGAAGATAAGGCATTTGATCTACTTTACTATCAAAATATTGATCTAAAATATTAATCCAATCTTCAGAGTTATTATTAGGGTTAAGACTAGAAAATATTTTCCACCAACCAGAATTTTGGCACGTTTCAATAAAAACTCGATGATGTCAGTGTCTGTCTTAAATCATTAAGAAGTACATTTTTAGCTACTTGTATTGGTAATTGCTCTGATTTATCTAAATCATCAAAAAGATTATCAATCTCCTTCTTTGTTGTTTCTTCTCCATTTCGGTAAACATGAATAATAATCCATTTAGTTGATTCTTTTAATAATTCGATTAACTTAGCTGCACTCAAGTTATCTATGTTAGGTTTAGATACAAAAGTAATTTCTAATACACCAGTATTCTTATTGTATTGTGGGGTTTTAGTAATGAGATTTTTATAGTCATTCTCGTTATTTATTTCCGCCTGAAAAGGTTTTCCAGTAATTGATATAACTTCAACTAAATTACCTGATCTTGTCTGATTTACTTTAATTTGAAACTTTCGATCTCTACTACTTCTTGGTAAAACTCTCTCAAAAGTTATTTGTAAATCTCGGTTAACAAGATATTTTTGTACTAATTTTTCTAACTCCTGATTTTCTCGATGACTTAAGAAACAGAGAAAACCTCCGATTAATTCTGAAGGTATGTATTTTTCCCAATCTCTAAAATAGTCTTTTAGAACCAATGCTATTTCTGATTTTTCCTTTTCAACATTTGCCTGTCTATCATTTTTTTTATTACAAGTTTTATAACTTTGTTCTAACAATTCAATTAGAATATATGCTTGTTCATTTAGAATATATGCTTGTTCATTATTAAGAAGATATAGGTTACTAATATTATCGTGGCTATTATCTAAATTTGGGCAAAGTTTTTGAGGCTATTTCCATTCATTCTTTTGATTAAGTAATTGAATATTTGGTAAGATTGAATCTCTAAAAGTTTCAACATCAGTACAGGCTGATTGTAGATACTTATTGTAAACTGCGATCGCATCTTTATCATTCCCCTTAAAATGCTCTGACAGATAATTTAAAATAGCAACAAACCCCTCAGGATTCAAAGATGATGATTGTAAAGATGGTAATATCTTTTTTCTTTGAGGTGGGTATATTTTTTTCAACAAAGACCAGCAAGGTAGAATTTTATCATCAATATGATGAAAAATCTTTGTTTCAATCCATTTATTTATATCTTCTAGGACTTACGCACTGTACAAATTAACCATCATGTGCATGAACGATATTTGGTTGTTTCAGGCTTTTGGGGATGAAGGT
>Ga0209617_10001829_pt1 | contig 10007 bp, 9 predicted proteins | sample LakEriepJuly2011_2_FD_187459 | JGI IMG/M metagenome (GOLD analysis project Ga0209617, IMG submission 187459) | Freshwater microbial communities from dead zone in Lake Erie, Canada - CCB epilimnion July 2011 (SPAdes) (version 2) | ecosystem: Environmental > Aquatic > Freshwater > Lentic >... | reverse complement strand
GCAAAAAAACGGCAATCCAGGGATAATCCCGCCTTGATGACCGACCACACCCCCGAGATGACCGCCGCAGCAGACGCTGTGCCCGCAGCCCCTGTCGACACCGCCGCTCCCGCAGCAGCTGCTGACGCTGACGCCGCGCCTCCCGCGCCAGCCCGTTTCGACACCCTGCCCCTGGACCCCAAGATCCTCGCCGCCATCGCCTACCCGACGATGACGCCGATCCAGGCCAAGGCCATCCCCCTGGTGCTGGCGGGCCGCGACGTCATGGGCGCCGCGCAAACCGGCACCGGCAAGACCGCCGCCTTCTCCATCCCGCTGCTTCAGAAGATGATGAAGCACGAGAACGCCAGCATGTCGCCCGCCCGCCACCCGGTGCGCGCCATCGTGCTGGCACCCACGCGCGAGTTGGCCATCCAGGTGGCCGACAACGTCAAGACCTACGCCAGCAAGTGCAACCTGCGCTCGGCCGTGGTGTTCGGCGGCATGAACATGAAGGAACAGACGGTCGAGCTCAAGGCCGGCGTCGAGGTGCTGATCGCCACCCCGGGCCGCCTGATCGACCACATCGAGGCCAAGAACTGCAACCTCTCGCAGGTCGAGTACGTGGTGCTCGACGAGGCCGACCGCATGCTGGACATCGGCTTCCTGCCGGACCTGCAGCGCATCCTCAGCTACCTGCCCAAGACCCGCCAGACCCTGCTGTTCTCGGCCACCTTCTCGCCCGAGATCAAGAAGCTGGCGCAAAGCTACCTGCAGGACCCGGTGCTGGTCGAGGTGGCCCGTCCGAACCAGACGGCCACCAACGTCGAGCAGCGCTTCTACAAGGTCGACGACGACAGCAAGCGCCACGTGATCCGCCAGATCCTGCGCGACCGCGACATCAAGCAGTCCATCGTCTTCGTGAACTCCAAGCTGGGTTGCGCCCGCCTGGCGCGCACCTTCGAGCGTGACGGCCTGCGCACATCGGCCCTGCACGGCGACAAGTCGCAGGACGAGCGCATCAAGTCCCTGGATGCCTTCAAGCGCGGCGAGGTCGATTTGCTCGTGGCCACCGACGTGGCCGCGCGCGGCATCGACATCGCGGCCCTGCCGGCGGTGTTCAACTTCGACATCCCCTTCAACGCCGAAGACTACGTGCACCGCATCGGCCGCACCGGTCGCGCGGGTGCGTCGGGTCTGGCCGTGTCTTTGGTGACCAGCAGCGACGCCCGCCTGATGGGCGACATCGAAAAGCTCATCAAGAAGAAGATCGACGTCGAGGAATTCGAGTTGCAGGGCAGCCGTGGTGGAGACCGCGGTGAGCGCAGCGAGCGTCCGACCTACCGACGTCGCGATGAGGCTTTCGACGACCGGCCCGATGTGTCTGCTGCTGGCGCACCGCGCGAGGCCCAAGGGCCGCGCGAGCGTGACAGCCGCGAAAGCCGAGAGAGTCGCTATGGCCGCCCGGCGCCGCGCCGCGCTCCGGCCGACCCGTTCTTCGACAAGCCCTACGAGCCTTCGACAGCCGCTGAGCCCGCCGCCTGGGAAACCAAGGACTCGACGGCCTCCGCTGGCGTTGGCAATGGCTTGTCGCGCTTCATCAAACCCAAGCGCAAGGTTGCGGCCTTGCTGGGTGGCTCGGGCACCACGCGCCGCTGAGCGTTGCTGGTCACGGCACGTGTTGCAGCCGTGCTGGCGTCAGGCGGCGGCCCTGGTGGATGCTGAAGCTTCCGGCGCCTCCACCTGGCGCTGCTGTCGCCACACCGAAGGTGACACCCCGTACTCGCGCTTGAAGGCTTGACTGAAAGCAGCCTCCGAGGCGTAGCCGACCTGGTCGGCCACCTTGCCGACCGACAGCGCCGAGTGCGCCAGTTGCCGCGCCGCCAGCCGCATGCGGTGGCGCGTCAGGTAGGTCAGGGGCGGCTCGCCCAGTGTTTGCGTGAAACGGTCGGCAAAGGCCGAGCGTGACAGGCAGGCCTCGCGGGCCAGGTCGGGCACCGTCCAGTTGTGCTGTGGGTCGCGGTGGATCAGCGCCAGGGCCGTGGACAGCGCGCGGTCTTTCAGCGCCGCCAGCCAGTTGCCCGAGCCCTCGGTCACCGTCTCGACGTGGTCGCGGATGCATTCCATGAACAGGATGTCGCCAATGCGGTTGAGGATGGCCTGCTGGGCCGGGCGGCGCTGTGTCACCTCCAGGGCCAGGAACTGCAAACCCACCGCCAGCCAGGGCGGAGGGGCCTCGCCCAGGCCGCGCACGTGCAGCACGGCAGGCAGGGCCCGCACCAGTGGCGCGGCCATGTGCACATCGAAGCGGGCGTGGGTGCTGATCAGGTGGCAGGCCTGTGGTGTGTCACTGCCAGCGTCGCTGCTGTTCACGCGGGCGCCAACCACATCCTGCGCCATGTGAGGCAGCAAGTCCTGGGCGATGGCGGCGCTGTGGGGGCGGTCCTGGATGTGGTGTGGGGCGCCGTTGGGCAAAACGACCAGGTCGCCTGTTTCCAACAGCAGTGGGTCGGCGCCATCGCGCATCAGCCAGGCCTGACCCTGGGTGATGACATGGGCGCAGGCCAGACCCGGTGTGGCCAGGCGCCAGGACCAGGGCGGTGCATTGACCGACGAGACGAATACCACACCGTCAAAGTGCATGTCGTCCAGAATCAGGCTGAGGGTGTCCATGTTGCCGTAGCTTGCCACGGATGCAAGGGTCGCACACTGGGCAATAGTCCGGATCGTCAGCGTGATCCGCCGCCATGCAAGCATGCTTGCGTTGGTCAGGGTTTTTCCGCATCCCCTGTCGGCGCATCGCACAAGTCCTGCGGCCGCTGGCGGCTTCCGCGGAGGACGCCGTTTGCAGACACTGAGGCCATCGAACAAGGAGTTCCCCATGTCCCAAGCCACCCTCAACCCGACGCCCGCCGCGCACTGGGCCGACCCCAAGCGTTTCCTTTGGCTGCTGGGCCCCGCCATCCCCGTCATTGGCGGCGCCATGCTCGCCATCTACTGGCAGACCCAGGCTGCCTGGAGCCTGTGGTTCGCCGTGGCCCTGGTCCACATCATCCTGCCGGTGCTGGACTTCGTCTTCGGTGAAGACGCGGCCAACCCGCCCGACGAGGCCCTGAAGGCGCTCGACGCCGACCGCTACTACAGCTGGGTGCTGTACGCCTTCGTGCCCTTGCAGATTGGCGTGACCATCGCCGGCGCGTGGATGGCCGTCTCGATGGACATGCCTTGGCTCGACATGCTGGGCTTGGCCATCAGCGTGGGCATCATCAACGGTGTGGCCATCAACACCGCGCACGAACTCGGTCACAAGAAGGACAAGCTCGACCGCTGGTTGGCCCGCATCTCGCTGGCCCCGACGTTCTACGGCCACTTCTTCGTCGAGCACAACCGCGGTCACCACAAGAACGTGGCCACACCGGAAGACCCCGCATCCTCGCGTTTCGGTGAGTCCTTCTGGGCGTTTTGGCCGCGCACCGTGATGGGCAGCCTGCGCTCGGCCTGGCACCTGGAAGCCGAGCGCCTGCAACGCTTCAACAAGAAGGTCTGGAGCACCGAGAACGAGAACTTGCAGTCCTGGGCGATGTCGGTTGTGCTGTTCGGTGGCCTGCTGGCCGTGCTGGGCACCAAGGCCCTGCCGTTCCTGCTCATTCAGGCCGTGTATGGCTTCTCGCTGCTGGAAGTGGTGAACTACCTGGAGCACTATGGCCTGCTGCGCCGCAAGAACGCCGATGGCCGCTACGAGCGTTGCGAGCCCGAGCACTCGTGGAACAGCAACCACACCGTGACCAACCTCTTCCTCTACCACCTGCAGCGCCACAGCGACCACCACGCCAACCCCACGCGCCGCTACCAGACCTTGCGCCACTTCGAGAACAGCCCCCAGCTGCCCTCGGGCTACGCGGGCATGATCACCCTGGCCTACATCACCCCGCTCTGGTATGCCCTGATGAACAAGCGCGTCATCCAGCATTACAAAGGTGACCTCTCGCGCATCAGCTTCCAGCCTGGCAAACGCGAGCAGCTCATGGCCCAGTACGCCGATTACGCTGCACAAGTTCGCGCCCAGTCGGGCAGTCAGGGCAATGCTGCGGCGCACTGACCCACCGCACACCGGAGACCGTCAACCATGAAGTACCGCTGCCCCAACTGCGACCACGTGTACGACGAAGCACAGGGCGAGCCACACGAGGGCTTCGCGCCGGGCACGCCGTGGGCACAGGTGCCCGACGACTGGTCGTGCCCCGGGTGTGCCGTGCGCGACAAGGTGGACTTCGAGCCCGTGGCGCAAGAGGCCTGAGCGCCTGAGCTGTTGAACGGCGCAAGCAGGCGCTACAGTCAGGGGTCAACCCACCTCGCCTGCCATGCCCTCATCCCTTGCGAATGCGCCTGCCGAGCCCGCGCCAGACAGCTTGGCAGACGCTGGCTTCGTGGCCAGCCTGCGCCAGCAGATGGTCAAGTTCGCGCAGATGCACCTGGGCGACAGCCACCTGGCCGAAGACGCCGTGCAGGAGGCCTTGGTGGGCGCCTGGACCGGCGGACAACGCTTCGCCGGGCGTTCGGCTTTCAAGACCTGGGTGTTCGCCATCCTCAAGCACAAGGTGGCCGATTTGCTGCGCCACAAGCAGCGCACGGTCGATGCAGGCTCCTTGCTCAAGGAGGGCGAAGGGCAATCCCTCGATGACTTCTTCGACGACAAGGGGCACTGGCTTCAAGACACCAAGCCCGCCGCCTGGCGCTGCCCCGAGGCCAGCCTGGAGCAGCAGCAGTTCTGGGCCGTGCTGGAGGTGTGCCTGGACGGCATGCCGGCCGCTCAGGCCCGCGTCTTCATGATGCGCGAGTTCATGGATTTCGAGACCGAGGAAATCTGCGCCACCGTGGGCATCAGCAGCAGCAATTTCTTCGTGATGATGCACCGCGCCAGGCTGCGCTTGCGCGAGTGCCTGGACCAGCGCTGGTTCGCCAAGGAGGCATGAGCATGGGCAAGCACCGCGTGATGATCCAGTGCGACGAGGCCACCCGTCTGCTGTCGGACGCCCAAGACCGCCAGTTGGGCGCGGGCGAGCGCACCGTTTTGCGCATGCACACCTGGATGTGCAGCGGCTGCCGCCAGTTTGGCGCGCAGATCGGCTTCATCCGCCAGGCCATGAAGGGCTTTGCCAACCGCAGCGACGGCGACAGTCATGGCGATGAGACTGGCCCTGGCGACGACGGGCGCCGCGGTCCGCCCGGCCGTTCGTGACCTGACCCTGATCAGGGGATCTCAACCCCACCCATGCGCGCTGCGATCGTGCCCGAACGCCCCATGACATAGGCCGAGCGCGGTTGCAGCTCGAAGCGTTTGGGCGCGGGCAGCATCACCGCCAGCCTCGCGGCTTGCATGGGCCCCAGCTGGCTGGCATCGACCTGGAAATAGTGGCGCGATGCCGCTTGCGCGCCGAACACGCCCTCGCCCCATTCCACGTTGTTGAGGTAGATGTCGAGGATGCGGTCCTTGCCCAGCAGGCCTTCGAGCATGAAGGTGATGGCGAACTCCTGGCCCTTGCGCAGGAAGTTGCGCTCGCTGCTCAGGAACAGGTTCTTGGCCAGTTGCTGGGTGATGGTCGAGCCGCCGATGACCTTGGGCGTGGCGTTCAGTGCCGTGGGCGGCGGCGGTGCCGCGCGACCGCGCTTGGCGGCACGTTCGACTGCACGCTGGTAGCGCGCTTGCGCGTCGGCACGGACCTTCTCCGCGCGGGCCTGGGCCTGGGTGTTCTTCTTCCAGGCGTTTTGCAGCGCGTCCCATTCCACGCCGTGGTGATCGACGAAGTTGGCGTCTTCCGAGGCGATCACGGCGCGGCGCAGGTTGTCGGAGATGCGGCTGCCGTCCACCCAGTCCTGGCTCCAGGCGATGCGGCCTTGCGTGCGCAGCAGGCGTGCGGCTTCGCTGCGTTGGAAGGTGGTGGATTGCGGATCCACCACGCGCATCAGCGCGATGCGACCGAGGAAGAAGAGTTGCAGGCTCAGGCCACTGAGCACGAGCAGCACAGAGATTCGCCAGACAGCGCGCATCGGTTTCAGGCTCCGCAGAGGGGGTGTCAGTGGGTGGGGTCAGTGCGGGGCAGGGGTGTCCACCAGGGCGCGCAGATCACGCAGCACCGGGGCCGTGTCAGGGCGCACGCCACGCCACAGCAGGAAGCTTTCTGCGGCCTGCTCGACCAGCATGCCCAGGCCGTCGCGGCCGGTGGCGCCATGCGCACGGGCCCAGTCCAGGAAGCCCTGAGCGGCGGGGCCGTACATCATGTCGAGCGCCAGCGCGCCAGCGCGCAGAACCTGTGAGCCCACGGGCACGCCCTCGCCCGAGAGGCTGGTGGCGGTGCCGTTGACGACGACGTCGAACGCTTCGCCGGCATTGTGCAGCGACCGCGCGCTCAGCCGCACACCGTGCTGGCGGGCGACGTCGGCGTGGCGCGCGACCAGTTCTTCGGCCTTGGCCACGGTGCGGTTGGCCACCACCAGCTCGGCGCAGCCGGCTTCGATGAAGGGCCCCATCACGCCTGCGCTGGCGCCACCCGCGCCGATCAGCAGCACGCGACGGCCGGCCAGCGGCACACCGGCGTTGACGGTGATGTCGCGCACCAGGCCGATGCCATCGGTGTTGTCGGCCAGCCAGCCGCCTTGCGCCTCGGTGTCGAAGCGCAGCACGTTGGCGGCCTGGGCCAGTTCGGCCCGCGCTGTGCGGCGTGCGGCCAGCGCGAAGGCCTCGAACTTGAACGGCACGGTGACGTTGCAGCCGCGTGCGCCTTCGGCGGCGAAGGCCTGCACCGTGGCGGCAAAGGCGTCGAGTGGGCAGAGCAGGCGGCCGTAATCCACCGCCTGGCCGGTTTGCTGCGCGAACAGGCTGTGGATGTGCGGCGAGCGGCTGTGGGCCACCGGGTTGCCGGCCACGGCGTAATGATCGAGGGAAGGCAGCGCAGAACTCATGGTGCGGGCGGTGTGTTGGGGGTGGCCTTGGTGGCGGACTGCACCGTGGTGGCTTCCAGGCCGGCGTCGCGGGTGAAGCGGAAGCGCGAGGAAATCAGCAGCAGGTCGTGGCCGGCGCTGACCTCGGGCGGCACCGGGTCGAACTGGCCCATGGCCATGACGATGCCGCGGGCGCGCTTGTCCAGTGCCTTGTTGCCCGAGCTGCGCGTGACGATGGCTTCGATGATGCGGCCCTGGCGGTTGACCCACACCTCCATCACCAACTCGCCATACAGCTTCTGGCCGTTGGCGCTCGGGAAGTGCTCGGTGCCGGCGCGCTCCACGCGGGTGCGGAAGGCGCTGTAGTACAGGGCGTCGGCCGATTTCAGCGTGGCCGGGCTCAGGTAGCGCTTCTTGGGCCGGGCGTTCTCGTCGCGGATGCGCTTTTCCAGCTCGGCCAGCAACTTGGTGAGCTGGCGGCGGCGCTCTTCTTCGGCCTGGGCCTGGTGGGCGTCGTTGGGCGCGCGGGGCTGTGGCGGGGGCAGGGCGGCCAGCTCCTGGCGCACCTGGGTGAGCAACTGCTGCTGCTCGGCCTGCATCTGCTCGATCATGCGGGCGGTTTGCTCCAGGGCGTCACCCATTTCGTTGTCGGGCGAAGGCGGCAGGGGCGAGGTGGCGCGGCCCTTGTCGGCCTCACCGCCGCCGGCCAGGTTCTGCTGCGCCAGGGCCTGTGCCTTGTCGGGCTTGGCTTCGCTGCCAGCGTTCACCAAAATCACTTCCAGCGGCGTGTTCTGGAAGGTGCGGTTGAAGCCTTCCGGGTCCACCAGGCGGAAGCTGAACAGGCCGATGTGCAGCAGCGCCGACACCCCCAGGCAGACCTGCAGCAGGCTGAGTGACTTCCACAGGGCGATCAGGCGAGGGGGCATCGGCAGGGTCTTCGCAAGACGATGGCGGGGCGCGCTGGCCTGGCGTCAGGCGCCAGCGGCCGGTGCTTCGGGCGCATCGGCATCGGCCACGTCGATGGCCAGCGTCAGCGGTCCTGCATTGTCCAGCACCTCGCTGTCGTCTTCCTCGGTCGTGTCGGCTTGGGCCGCATCGCCTTGGGACTCGGTCTCATCGAGTCGGGCGATGACGCTGGCGTGCACATCGAGCGTCAGCAGGTCCACGCCGGTGACGCGCACGCGCACCTTGGCATGGCGCGGCAGGTTGTCGGCGCCGATGGCCTTGAAGACCAGCGGCAGCGTGTCGGCGCGCACCAGGCCATTGACCATGACGGCGCAGTCCAGCTCGCTGATGCCTTCCTGACCCAGGTACTTCATCGTCCAGTAGCGCTCCATGCTCGACTGGAAGCCGTTGTAGGCGCTGTAGGCCCCGTCGAAGTTGGAGATGACGGCGAACAGCTCGGCGTCCTTCGGCTTGAACGGTGCCACCAGCGCGGCGGTGCGGCCGTTCTTGGCGCACGCGATGATCTGCCACTGGTTGACGAGGTCGACGTAGCGGCGCAGCGGCGAGGTCGCCCAGGTGTACTGCGCCACGCCCATGCCAGCGTGCGGTGCGGGCTTGGTGGACATGCGCACCTTGATGCCCGGCTGCAAGCTGGCCTGGCTGCGGTAAATGCCGGGCACGCCGAGTTCGGCCAGCCAGCCACCCCAGGTGCTGTTGGCCAGGATCATGGCTTCGGCCACGATGAGGTCGAGCGCCGAGCCGCGCTGGCGCGTGCCAATCACGACCTGTTCGTTGCCCAGCGGCTCGATGCCGTCGGACATGGTGTTCTCGCCATTGGTGCCGAGCAGCTTGAACGAGTAGTCCGGGCGGTTGAAGTTCTCGGGCTTGCCGCGCACCACCTCGCGCTGCGCTTTCAGGTGCTGGGCCAGGCGGAAGGCAAAGGCCAGCTCGGGCGCGAAGGCGTAGTCGGCCGGGGCCTCGCCCGTCAGCGTGGCGTTGGTGATGGTGCCGTCGAGCTGGTCGTGGCGCAGGTTGGCCGCGATCGGCACGCGCTCCAGCTTGGTCTCGCTGGACTTGCGCTCCAGCGTGGCCTCGTCGAAGCTCACGTACAGCGACACCGCCGGGCAGTCGCGCCCCTCGATCAGCGTGTAGGCCTGCACCACCTCGTCGGGCAGCATGGTGATCTTGTGGCCCGGCATGTAGACGGTGGACATGCGCGCGCGGCCGAGTTGGTCGACCGGCGTGCCTGGCGCAATGGCCAGGCCGGGTGCGGCGATGTGGATGCCGTAGGTGACGGTGCCCGTGCCCAGGCCCTGCACGGACAGGGCATCGTCGATCTCCGTGGTCATGGAGTCGTCGATGGAGAAGGCCTGGACCGCAGCCAGCGGCAGTTCGTCCTTGACGGGCGGGGCCTCCAGCGGCGGGAAGCCCGTGCCCTTGGGGAAATGCTCGAACAGGAAGCGCTTGAAGTGGAACTGGTAGGGGCTGTCGATGGCGCCCGCGTCCTTCAGCAGGTCCAGCGGTGCGCGCTGTGTGGCCTTGGCCGCGTCCACCACGGCCTTGTAGGCTGGGCCGTTCTTGTCCGGCTTGAACAGGATCTTGTAGAGCTCGTCCTTGATCGCTTGCGGGCAGCTGCCGGCAGCCAGTTCTTGCGCCCATTGTTCGATCTGCAAGGCCTGTTGCTTCTTGCGCTCGATGGCGACCAGGGCCTGCTTGAGGATGTCTTCGGGGGCCTTGCGGAAGCGGCCCTTGCCACGGCGGTGGAAGTAATGCGGCGTTTCGAACAGGCGCATCAGCATGGCGGCTTGCTCGACGGCGCTGGCCGTGGCGCTGAAGTATTCGCGGGCGAGCTCGTCGAAACCGAACTCCTCGTCGGGGGCGGTCTCCCAGACCAGGTCCACGTCGATGTCGGTGGCGAGCGCGGCGGCCTGCGCCAACAACTCGGCCGGCGCCGGCTTGGCGAACTTGATCAGCACGTTGGCGGCTTTCGCCTTCACGCGCTTGCCCGAGTCGAGCTCGATTTGCATCGAGGCGTCGGCTTCGGACATCACACGGCCAGCCAGGAATTTCCCGGCGTCGTCAAACAGGGCAAACATCGAAAGGGGGTCTCTTTGGGTTCAGGCCGCGATTGTCCCATTTTGGCG
>Ga0209617_10001828_pt1 | contig 10010 bp, 6 predicted proteins | sample LakEriepJuly2011_2_FD_187459 | JGI IMG/M metagenome (GOLD analysis project Ga0209617, IMG submission 187459) | Freshwater microbial communities from dead zone in Lake Erie, Canada - CCB epilimnion July 2011 (SPAdes) (version 2) | ecosystem: Environmental > Aquatic > Freshwater > Lentic >... | reverse complement strand
CCAGCGCCACGCCGCGCGCCACCACCGCCGCCAGCGCGCACGCGTCCACGGCCTCGTGCACCAGCCGCGCCACGCGGCCCTCGGCGGCGGGCACGAGCCAGTAGGCGGGGAAGGCGACGCGGGCGGCCCAGTCAATGCGGTTGTGCCAGATCACGCCGACGAGTTCGCCTGCAGCCCAGATGCCGCAGGCGAAGGCGCGGGTTTTTTCGCGGTCGCGCAGGGCCTCGGCGATGAATTTTTGCGAGTGCGCGGGCTTCGTGGTGGCATCGACCCACGGCAGCCAAGTGCGGAGAGTTTTCCGATTGGCGTCCACAAGCGCGAAGAGCGCGGGCGCATCGCCGGGTTGAAGGAGGCGCAGTTCGAGACCGGGGTTGATCTGGTGGCGCAACATTGTGGGCCGACCATGCGCGCGGGTCGCGCGGAGACCAATCGGAAAGTATGCAGCCTTGATCGGGCGTTTGTGGAAAGGCCGACTGTAGCACCGACCGGTGGTCGGTGGCCCGGTTCAAGCAGCCCGACCGGCGGTCGGGCCTACAGCGGCGGACGCCGGTTGAACGGAACCACTCGCTCAGCGGGCGTGATCGTCAACGCGGCCCTCGGGCGTGCGATTCGTGACGGAGGGCGAGGGGGGCGGAGGCGCGGGCGGAGCGGCGCGCTCGGGGCCGCGGCGTTCGGGTGCGGGACGTTCGGGCGCGGTGGGGCGCGGTGTGCGTTCGCCACCGGTGTCACGCGGGGTGTTGTCGGGGCGGGGCTCGCGCGGGGCCTCGGGGCGAGGGCGATCGGGATTGGGCGTTGATCGGGGCTCGCGGGGGCCGGGGGGACGAGGGCGCTCGGGCTCGCCGGTGGGCGGGAGGTTGCCCGTCGGACGCTCGCGGCGGCGGTCGCCGGGAGGAACTCCGCCGATGGTGTGGGCAGGGGGCATCACGACGGGCGGGGGCGAGAGTGTGGGCGGAACGTTGCCGATGACGTTCACGTTCGGCGGGCGGTGGTCGGAGCGGGAGCGCGGGCCGGATTCGGGGCGGCGCGGATCGTCGGTGTTCGGGCGGCGCGGGTGTTCGTAGTAGGGGCGGGGATAAACGATGACGACGGGACGGCGGGGATCGTTGACGATGACGGTCGGACGCGAGTGGCGATGAACGGGCGGTTGCCAAGGCCGACCGACGACGACGGTGACGCCGGGCGCGGGCGGGCGGTAAGGGAAAGCGGGGCGAACCCAGACGGTTTGCGGGCGATGGCGCCAGTCGCCGACGACGATGGTGCGGGTGCGCCAGTCGCAATCGTAGGAGAGCCACGAGCCGACGCCGAAACCGATACCAAAAAAGAGGGAAGGCTGGGTCCAGCCGTAGGGGCGGCTAACGTAGACGACCTCGGGATCGTAACGGGGCACGTAGATCACGGTCGGTGACGCAGGCTCGATGAGAATGACTTCGCCCTCGGTGATGACTTTTTGCTGCGGGGTGTCGATGAGGGTGCCGGCGGCGCGGGCGCGGGCGCGAAGACGTTGCACGGCCTGCATGACCTCGGCGGGCTGGGCGAGGAAAGCGGTGCCGAGTTGCTGGGTCCACGCGAGGTTTTCATCGAGCCACTTGATGACATCGGGGTAGCGGGCGAGGCTGCGCACGCTCTCGTCCCAGGCTTGGGTTTCGAGCTGCTGCGGGTCTTGGTTGGCGGCGAGATACCGGGCGGCGAGGACGATGTCGGAGGACGAGGCGGACGCCGGCAGAATGAGGGCGATGAGCGCGTCGGGGTAGAGGGCGACGGGGCCGAGCAGGGATTCAAGTTGGGCGTCGGAGAGCTTGGGGGCGGCGGCCGAATCGCCCGCGTCATAAACAACGGCCGATTTGGGCAGAGCGGAGGCGGCGGGTGCGTCGATGGTCAGTGCGAGCGTGAGTAAGAGGGTGGCGACGAGACCGGAGGCAGAGAAAGCGGCGGGTAATTTCATAGGGCGAAGGGGAGAGGAGCGTAGACCAAGGGCGACGCGGAATGTGCCGCGAGATTGGGGGGGCGCGACCCAAGCGACGACAAACTTGCCATGGGCCATCGGGCTCACGCGGGAACGCGATTTTACAGTTTCAGGCTGGCGGCTTCGAGGGCGGCGGAGAAATCGGGGAGGCGTTTGCGCTTGGCGTAGGCTTGGAAGCGGCGGATGGCGTCGGGGGAAAGCTTTACGGTCTTGCGGAGCTTGTTGAGGGACTTACGGCCGGCACCGGTACGCACGCCCCCGTGGGTGAGAACCGCCCGCGCCGGATCGAAGTAGTCGAGCACGTCGCGACCGGCGTCGAAGCGAGTTTCGAGGTTGGCGGCGGTGGTTTTAGCCGCGGTGGTGGAGGAAGAGTTTTTTTTCATTGGGTCGGGATCGGCGGGCGGAAATGAGGCGGAGGGTGTTGCCACGCGGAGCGTAAACAACTGTCCAGTGCTGGTCGGCGATTCGGCCGATGGTGAGATGCCGCATTTCGCCGGGTTGAATCGATGGCAGCGTAATAACGGGCCCGTCCCAGAGCGCGGATGCGGCCTCCAAACTAAGGCCGTGCTTGGCCGCGTTGGCGTCGCTCTTGGCTGGATCCCAATCGAACTGCACGTTGATATCGTGCGGCTGTTTTCAAGGACGGCAAGGGCGAATCGGGAAAAGCAAAAGATTGTGGGACGGACCGGTGCGGCAGTGCCCGTCTGGCTTGGGTGACGACCTTGGCAAAATTCACCGGGAATAACCTCAGTTGTGCTGGGCTCGATTTCAACCGCGGGTTGGCTTGGGCCGTGGAGGGTGCTCTGTTTGTAGGCCATGAAAACGCTTTTGATCGTCGGGGCGACGGGGTTGGTGGGGCGCGCGGTGCTGCGGCTTGCGCTGGCGGATCCGGCGATCGCGCGCGTAGTGGCGCCGACGCGGCGGACTTTGGACTTGCGGCATGAAAAATTGGTGAATCCGGTGGTGGACTTCGAGGCGCTGCCGGTGGGCGCGGAGTGGTGGGCGGTGGACGCGGTGATCTGCACGCTGGGGACTACGATCAAAAAGGCGGGCTCGCGGGCGGCGTTTCGCGAAGTGGATTATGATTATCCGTTGGTGGTGGCGCGGTTCGCGCGGACTGCCGGAGTCGCCACGTATGCGCTGGTGTCCTCGCTCGGTGCGAACGCAAAATTCCGCACGTTTTATCTCCGCACCAAGGGCGAGACGGAGCGCGATCTCGCCGGGGCGGGTTTTGCTTCGCTCACGGTCGTGCGGCCTTCGTTGATCGGCGGCGAACGTGACGAGCGTCGCTGGGGTGAGGCGCTGGGTTTGCAGTTGTTTACGGCGCTGGGGCCGGTGCTGCCGCGCCGTTACCGGATTGTGCCGGCGGAGCGGATCGCGGCGAGGTTGCTCGCAAGCGTGATTTCAGCGCAGCCGGGTGTGCGCATCGTTGAATCGGAGGCGATCTGAGCCCGAAAGCGGCGAAGTGTTTCGCTTTCGGGCAAACGCGCGGTTCTGGTGGTGGCCGCCTCTTTGCATTCATGAAAATAAAATCCGCCGTCTTTGAAGTCAGCTCGCCCGACCTGAAGTCGTGTCCCAATTGGAACCGGCCCGAGTTCGCGTTCATCGGCCGGTCGAATGTAGGCAAATCGTCGCTCATCAACCTGCTCGCGGAGCAGAAGGGGTTGGCGATGGTTTCGGACAAGCCGGGCAAGACGAAGCTGATCAATTTTTTCATCATGAACGGCTCGTGGTGTCTCGTGGATTTGCCGGGCTACGGCTACGCGAGCGCATCGAAGCTGGACCGGCACGGGTTCAACGTGGCGGTGGCCGATTACATCGAGCACCGCGAGACCTTGCGCACGGTGTTTGTGCTGATCGACTCGCGGCTGGAGCCGCAAAAAATCGATTTGGACTTCCTGCGCTGGCTGGGCACATGTCGCACGCCGTTTGTCCTGATCTTCACCAAGGCCGACAAACAGTCGGAGACCAAAACTGCCGCGAACGTGAAGGTCTTTTTGGCGCGACTCACCGAGTGGCGTGCGGAACCGCCGACTTACTATATTAGCTCGTCCGTCGAGAAGACGGGTCGCGGCGATGTGCTGAATCATATCGATCGGCTGTTGGCCAAGCGGACCGAGGCGTGAGATTTCGCCGGGGGGCGGAGGAGAATCAGCTCGCATCACCGGCTGGCGGTTTCGCAGTTTGTGTTCCTCTTATCCCATGCGTTTCCCCCTTGCGTTCGTCCTGCGGCCGATAGTCGCGGTGCTTCTCGGATCAGTCCTGAGCCCGTTCTGCGCGGCCCAAAGCCCGGCTGAAAAACCGGCGCTCATCCTCCAAAAATGGTCGGGTGCGCTCAACGTCCCCGATCCCGTCGCATGCGCGGTTGATCCTCAGGGCCGCGTCTATGTGGCGGCGACGACGCGGCGCAAGGTGGCCGACCTCGACATCCGGGAGCACCGGATGTGGATCGCGCGCGATGTCGGTCTGACGAGCGTCGCGGATAAAACCGCGTTTTTCCGCGAAGAACTGGCGCCGGGCAAACTGCGCGCACCGCGCGGTGGGCTCAAGGACCACAACGGCGACGGCTCCATCGACTGGAAGGATCTCACGTCTTTCTCCGAGCGCATTTATCAGCTCCGCGACACCGACGGCGATGGCACGGCGGACAAAATGACCGTCTTTGCTGAGGGGTTTAACACCGAAGCCACCGGCATCGCCGCCGGCGTGATGTATCACGATGGCTGGATTTACGCCACGATCGCGCCCGATCTTTGGCGGTTTAAGGACACCGACGATGACGGCGTCGCCGACATCCGCGAAGTGGTCGCGCATGGGTTCGGAGTTCACCTCGCCTACGCGGGACACGATATGCACGGCCTGAGTGTGGGGCCTGACGGGCGGATTTATTGGAGCATCGGCGACAAGGGCTCCAACGTGACCTCAAAGGAGGGGAAGAACTTTTACTATCCCAACGAAGGCGCGATCCTCCGGGTCGAACCCGATGGTACGAACTTCGAAGTCTACGCTCGCGGGGTGCGCAATCCGCAGGAGCCGGTGTTCGATGATTTCGGCGATCTCATCGTGGTGGACAACGACGCCGACATGAAGGGTGAGCGCGAGCGTTTCTCCTATATCGTCGAGGGCAGCGACACCGGTTGGCGCTGCAATTACCAATACATGGCCGAGGCGAGCCCGTGGATGCGCGAAGGATTGTGGAAGCCGCTCTTTCCGGGTCAGGCAGCGTATTTGTTGCCGGCGATTTCGAATTATTCCGACGGACCGGCGGGCTTCCGCTATGACCCGGGCACGGCGCTGGGTGCGGCGCAGCGCGGGATGTTTTTTCTCAACGAATTTCCTTCCGGAAAACTGCGCGGCTTCCGCGCCGAGCGCGATGGGGCGACGTTTAAGATGGTCGATGCGAGCGTCGTCCATGAAGGCGTGATGGGCATCGGTCTCGCCTGGCATCCCGACGGGTCGTTGTTTCTTGCGGATTGGATCGGAGGTTATCCGCTCGACGGCCTCGGGGCGATTTGGCGCGTCGATTCGCCTGCCGGAGCCGCGGACCCGGTGCGCCTCGAAACGCATCGCCTGTTACGCGCGGGCTTTGCCGCCACGACCGATGACGCGCTCGTGCCGCTGCTTGGCCACCGCGATCAACGCGTGCGCCAAGGGGCGCAGCTCGAACTCGCCAAGCGCGGTCGGGGCGAGCGGTTGCTCGCTGTGGCCAAGGATGCCTCGGCCCCGCGACTCGCCCGCGTGCACGCGGTCTGGGGCGTGGGACAATTGCTGCGGCGCCAGGCCGCGACGGTCGCGGCTGTCGTGCCGTTGCTTTCGGATGCAGACGGTGAGATTCGCGCGCAGGCCGCAAAAATTCTGGGTGATGTCGCGAGCGCGAAGTCCGAGGCCAAGCGCCTGATTCCGCTGCTGACCGACGCGGAGCCGCGGGTGCGGCTGCAGTCGGCGATCGCGCTGGGGAAATTGGGCGAACCCGCGGCGGCCGAGGCGCTGTTCGCGTTTGCGGCCAAAGAGGCGGACGTGCCCGTGCTGCGCCATGCGGCGGTGATGGGTCTGGTGGGATGCGCGACCACGGAGCAGTTGGTGGCGAAGCGCTCGGACCCTTCGGTCAACGTGCGCCTGGTGAGTGTGGTGGCGTTGCGCCGATTGGTCGCGCCGCAGTTGGCGGAGTTTTTGGAAGACGCCGACGGGCGGGTGGTCGAAGAGGCGGCCCGTGCGATTCATGATGATCTCGGCGTGCCGGCGGCGCTGCCCGCACTGGCGGCGATGGTGGTGAAGCGTTCGCCGAGCGAGATTCTCACGCGGCGGGCGATCAACGCCAACCTGCGGCTCGGGACGCCCGGCAGCGCGGCGTTGCTCACGGCGTTTGCGCTCGACGAAGCGGCCTCGCTGGAAATGCGGCGCGAGGCGCTGGAAACGCTCAAAGTCTGGCTCGCGCCGGCCCCGCTCGACCGGGTTGACGGCTACGCGCGGACGTTCAAACCCCAGCCGATCGCGGCCGGATTGGAGCTGAAACTCGGGGCGTTACTCGCGCTGAAGGACCCGACGTTGAAGACCCTTGGCATCGAGATCATGATCGCCCATGCGCTGAAAGCCGCGCCGGAGTTGATTGCGGCCATCGTCGGGGAAACGAGCGCGACGGGTGACTTGCGCGCCCAAGCGCTGCGGCTGATGGCGGGCGGAGCGGAAGCTAATCCAGCGGCCCAAGCGGCGTTCGCGCTGGCGCTGGCGGCCGACTCGCCGGCACCGCTGCACCGGGCGGCGTTGTCGTTGTTCTTGCCTGGTCAGCCCGAGCGATTGGTGCGGGAAACCAAGGCGGTCTTCGAGCGCCGCAGTTTGCCCGAGCAACAGCACGCGCTCGCCCTGTTGGCCAAGGGGGCGCACCCGACGACCGATGCGGCGCTGGTCGCTTGGGCCGATGCGCTCGTCGCGGGCACGGTCGCCGATGATTTGAAGCTCGATGTGCTCGAAGCGGCGCAGGCCCGCAGCGCGGCGAACGCGGCGTTGGCGGCAAAAGTAAAAGCCTACTTGGCGACGCCAGAAGCGGCGAAGCAGGGTGCGCTGCTTCTCGGCGGGGATAGTCTGGCCGGGCGCGACCTGGTCCAAAATCACCTCAACGCAAACTGCTTGGCCTGCCACGGCGTCGAAGCGAAATCGGGGAGCGAAGTCGGGCCAAATCTGAGTGCGATCGGCGCCGAGCGCGATGTGGCGTATCTATTGGAATCGATGCTGAAGCCCGGTGCGAGTATCGCGCAGGGCTACGGGTTGGTGAGTGTGACGCTGAAGGATGGTTCGACCGTGGGCGGCACGCTCGCCCGAGAGACGCCGTCGACGGTGGCCGTGCGCCAGTTTGACGGCGCGACGAAGACCATTTCTCGGTCGGACATCGCCAGCCAGACGCCGGCGATTTCGATCATGCCGCCCATGCTCGGGATTTTGCAGCCGCGGGAGATCCGCGATGTGGTGGCGTATTTGGCGAGTTTGAAGCCAAAGCCGCGGGGTAAAAACGCACCGAAGGCGGCCGACGGCGAGTAGGGCGCTGGGGCGGGAAGCGGTGTTACCGGACCGACTGTAGAACCGACCGTTGGTCGGTTGTGCTGAAAAACCGTCCGACCAGCGGTCGGGCCTACAGCCGGAACACCTCTTGCCTAGAATGCTGGCGGGCGCGGGGCGGGATCAGCGCCGGACTTGGCAAGCGAGCAAGCGTGCGCACCCTTTCGATGATGCATTCTCGCCTGCGTTTTGTTTTCCGGTTTCTCGCGGGGGCGTGCCTGGCGGTGAGTGCCGTGGGCGCCGAGCCGGTCGTGAGGTTTTTTTTGCCGCCGCCTCCGGTCGCGCCGGAACTGGTGGGGGAGGAGCCTGCGCCCGAGCCGGTGGTGGAAATTTTGGCACCGACCGCAGAACCTTTGACTGACGCGCAGCCGGTGACGAATTGGTTGGAAGCGCAGGTCGAGCTGGCGCGGCGGGGATTTTCCAGCGGCTCGATCGACGGCGTGGGCGGCGCGCAATCGGCGGCGGCGCTGAAGGCGTTTCAGGAGAAGCACGGGCTTGCGCCGAGCGGGACGCTCGACCGGGCGACCCGCGGAGTGCTGGTGATGACGTTGCCTCCGCTGGGGGAGTTGACGTTGAGCCCGGGCGATGTGGCGCGGCTTCAGGTTTTGAAAGACACCTGGGTGGGCAAATCGGAGCAGACGGCGCTGGACTATGAGACGGCGCTCGAGCTCATCGCCGAGCGGGTGCACGCGAGTCCGAAGCTGATTCAGCGGCTCAATCCGGCGGTGGACTGGACGCAGCCGTGGTTGGCGGGCGCCGTGATCAAGGTCCCGGCGGTCGGCAAGGTCGTGATCAAGGGCGAAGCGGCGAAGATCCATGTGCGGCTCGCGGAACGGGTGCTGCAAGTGCGGGACGCCGGGGATACGTTGCTCGCGCATTTCCCGGTGAGCATTGCGCGCAAGGTGGAGAAGCGGCCCGTGGGCGAGCTACGCGTGATCATCGCCATCGCGAAGCCCGACTACACGTTCGACCCCGCGAATTTTCCGGAATCGGACGAGGCGAAAAAACTCGGACGAAAACTAATTTTGCCGCCAGGACCGAACAATCCGGTGGGCGTGGCGTGGATCGGTTTGGACCGACCGGGCTACGGGATTCACGGCACGCCGAAGCCGGAGGAAGTGGGCCGCACGGAGTCGCACGGGTGCTTCCGCCTGGCGAATTGGGATGCGGAAACGCTGCTGCCGCTCGCGTGGGTGGGGCTGACGGTGGTGGTGGATCCGTAGGCCGCCATTGGTCGGGTGTAGCCCGAGGTTTATATCCTGCTCTGCATGTTGCAGCGGTCGTGCTCCCGCCGGGGCCGCCGAGCTGGAGGGCGGCTTTGGCGGCCGCCGAGATGATGTCGGGCGTGAGCCGTCGCACCACCGCCGCGGTGGGCTGGTCGGGGGTGATGCCGCCCTCTGCGGTGCCGGGCTCGGTGAGTTCGAAGGGCGGGAGCGGGATTTTGATCGCCGCGGCGCTCAGACCGACGCTGACCGCGGCTTTTCTCTTGTCACGCCGAGCGTCGCCCGGACGCTGGGCGCTCGTTTCAACTTCCTCCCATGGCGTCCAACTACACCGAAGCCAGCATCAAGACCCTCTCCTCGCTCGAGCATATCCGCCTGCGTCCCGGTATGTATATCGGCCGGCTCGGCAACGGCATGCACGCCGAGGACGGCATTTATGTTCTGCTCAAGGAGACGATCGATAATTCCATCGACGAGTTCATGATGGGGCAGGGCAAAAAAATCGAAATTGAACTCAATGACCGCACCGTGCGCGTGCGCGACTATGGCCGTGGCATCCCGCTCGGCAAACTCATCGACTGCGTCTCCATCATCAACACGGGCGCGAAATACGACAGCGAGACCTTCCAAAAAGCAGTCGGCCTCAACGGCGTAGGCCAAAAAGCCGTCAATGCCCTCGCGCTCGAATACCGCGCCACCGCCGTGCGCGAGGGCGAGTCGAAGCTCGTGGAATTCGCGCAGGGCAAACTCAAGAAGGACCACAAGGTCATCAAGTCCACCGAGCGCAACGGCACGATCATCGAGTTCATCCCCGACGCGGCGCTGTTTGGGGCGGATTTCAGGTTCCGCCCGGAATTCGTCGAGGACATGCTTTGGAACTACGCGTTCCTGAACCGTGGTCTGACGCTCACGTTCAACGGCAAGGCGTTTAAATCCGAGAAAGGTCTTGAGGACCTGCTCGCGAAAAATCTGACCGGCGAGACGCTTTACCCGATCATCCACCTCGAGGGTGACGACATCGAGTTCGCGATGACGCATGGCAGTCATTACGGCGAAGAGTATTTCTCGTTCGTCAACGGCCAGCACACCACGATGGGCGGCACGCACCAACAGGCGTTCCGCGAGGCGGTCGTCGAAACCGTGCGGAATTTTTTCAAGAAGGACTTCGAGGCGGCCGACGTGCGCCAGTCCATCGTCGCGGCGATCGCCGTGCGCGTGCAGGAGCCGGTCTTCGAGTCGCAGACCAAGACGAAACTTGGCTCGGCCGACATGGG
>Ga0209617_10001827_pt1 | contig 10013 bp, 7 predicted proteins | sample LakEriepJuly2011_2_FD_187459 | JGI IMG/M metagenome (GOLD analysis project Ga0209617, IMG submission 187459) | Freshwater microbial communities from dead zone in Lake Erie, Canada - CCB epilimnion July 2011 (SPAdes) (version 2) | ecosystem: Environmental > Aquatic > Freshwater > Lentic >... | reverse complement strand
GAGTGAAACACCAATTTCGTTTTCTTGTTGATACCCAGATTGCGCTTGTTCGTCAGTTGGATGTGTTTGCAGCGATAGTGGTTTTGCAGCGGCGATGATCTTGACAAGGAATGACAAGTCGCCTGCATATTGGGAAAGTGGTTGATTGCCTGTTGCGGTTTTGACTAGCGATGGTCCGGAGCGGTGTGTGCCGAACCACAGTTCCGCCCAAGGTTTTGCGTCTGGTTCGACACCCAGGAATTCGGGAATCGTTTGCTGATCGCCCCAGTCGTAATGATGAACTACTCCACGGAGGAGTTGCATGGTGTTTACTTCCCGCGAGCCTGCGCGACCAACTGTGGGCCGACTTGCGCAATCGGAGTTTCAATGGCGGTTCCAGCAAAGCGGTCACGCACCTCGAGTGTGCCGTTAGCAATGCCTCGACCCGCAACGACAATGTTGGGAACACCAATGAGCTCTGCGTCTTTAAATTTCACGCCAGGAGAGATGCCTTGACGGTCATCAAGTAACACCTTGAGGCCTGAGCTTTCAAGTTCGGCAGCTAACGATTCTGCAGCAGTGGTAATGGTCGCATCGTCTTTGCCAGCAATCACAATGTGCACATCAAAAGGCGAAACTTCGAGCGGCCAGCGCAATCCGCTGTCGTCGTGCATGGCTTCTGCAATTGCGGCAACGGCCCGCGAAACGCCAATGCCGTAGCTACCCATGGTGACGGTTTGCTGTTTGCCGTTTTTGTCGAGCACCTGTAAGCCAAGTGCTTCTGCGTACTTTGGCCCAAGTTGAAACACGTGGCCAATTTCGATTCCACGCTTAATGGTGAGCGCAGATCGACATGTTGGGCACGTGTCGTCGTCGCGAATTTCAGCAACGTCGAGCGTTCCATCTGCAGTGAAGTCACGACCATTCACCAAGTTCATGACGTGCTTACCGCGGCTGTCGGCTCCAGTAATCCACGCACTTCCTGCAGCAATTCGCGGGTCGAGCATGTAGCGAATGCCCGAAGCGTTGTTCGTGCCAAGTGATCCTGGTCCGATGTAGCCCTTCACGAGTGCGGTGTTCGCTGCGAAGTGTGATTCGTCAAATGCTTCAACTTCGGCTGGCGACACTTGTGCTTCAAGTCGCTTCAAGTCGACTTCGCGATCACCAGGGACACCGATCGCCAATGGTTCAATACGACCGTCTGGGTGTCGCAAATTGACCACAACGTTCTTCAGTGTGTCCGCAGCATTCCATTTACGATCAGCGAGTTGTAAGTCTTCGCGCGCGTTAAACAAATCGACAAGTGTTTGAATCGTTGGCGTGTCGGGAGTATCAACCACCTTTGCGGCAGCTATTGACGTTGCATCAATTGAGTCGGCAACTCCTACGCGCACAGCTTCAGTGTTGGCCGAATAGTTACATGCAGTGCATTGCACGAATGTGTCTTCGCCAATGTCGCACGGAAACAAAAACTCTTCAGAAGCCGAGCCGCCCATTGCGCCAGACATTGCAGACACGATGGCAAATGGCAAACCAAGACGTTCGAAAATGCGAATGTAGGCGTTGCGGTGTGCGTCGTAGCTGGCCTGCAAACCTTCTTGGTCGAGGTCGAAGGAGTATGAGTCCTTCATCGAAAATTCTCGTCCTCGCAGCAAGCCGCCGCGCGGACGCGCTTCGTCGCGGAACTTGTTTTGAATTTGATACAACCAGACCGGTAAGTCTTTGTAACTGGAGTACAAATCTTTCACGAGCAACGTGAACATCTCTTCGTGCGTAGGGCCAAGTAGGAAGTCAACTTTGCGTCGGTCCTGTAAGCGAAACAGGTTGTCGCCGTAATCGGTCCAGCGGCCCGTCACTTCGTATGGCTCCTTTGGCAACATGGCGGGGAAGTTCACTTCTTGGGCGCCAATGGCGTCCATCTCTTCGCGAATGACGCGGGCAACGTTTTGGAATACTCGAAAGCCAAGTGGGAGCCACGTGTACCCGCCAGGGGCCGCGCGACGGATGTATCCAGCGCGTACCAACAGGCGGTGACTTGGCACTTCAGCGTCTGCCGGATTGTCCCGCAAGGTGCGCACGAACAGGGTTGAGAGCCGTTGGACCACGTGCGAACCTTAGTTTACGGGGCTATAATTTTTGATGTCCTTTGAAAGTCAATGACTGGAAGGCGTGGGTTTCGACCCACGCCCTTTGTTTTTTCTACGGACGGTTTAGGCAGCAGTTTTGCCAACCTTGATGGAAATCGGGGGAGCAAAACCCTTGAGAGTAGGGAGAGGAGGTTGAACATGTCGATTACCCGTGGGAGCGCTCAGTCGAGCCCTGTTATCAATCGTGCTACCACCCTCATCAAGCCCATCGTGTCTGACCTTGGTCTCGATCTATACGACATTGAGTATTCGGGTGGAGTCTTGCGCGTCGTCGTGGACACGCAGCCAGGCGGCCCAGAAGGTGTCAGCCTCGACAATATTGCTCTCATCACGCGTTTAGTTTCGCGCGAGTTCGATCACAGCGACCCAATTCCTGGTCACTACACACTCGAAGTATCAAGCCCTGGTCTTGAACGCACATTGCGCGAACCACGCCACTTCCAGCGCGAAGTTGGTAAGTCCGTTGCCGTGCGTTTGGAGTCGCCACTCAATGGCGAACGTCGTGTGCAAGGCGAACTCATCGCTGCAACCGATGAAGGCATCACCGTTCGCGTGGCAGACAAAGAAATGACGGAAGTCAACATTCCGTTTTCAATCATTGATCGCGCGAAAACAGTTTTTAATTGGGGCCCGGCACCAAAGCCTGGATCGAAGAAATCGAAAGAAGACGGAGGCAATGCATCATGAGCAATCTTGATATGACAGAAGCAATTCGCATGCTCGCTGGAGATCGTGGTATCTCCGTTGACTCGCTGTTGCAAGTGTTGGTAGAGGCTCTCGCCACGGCGTACAAGAAGCGTCCTGGCGCAGCAGAAGAAGTCATCGTGGGTATCAACCCAGAAAACATGGACATCACGTTCACGGCATACGACGTAGACGACGATGGCAACTGGATCAACGAGCGCGACGACACGCCAAACAAGTCCGACCTCGGTCGCATTGCTGCGCAAACGTTCCGTCAAGTAATGAGCCAGCGCATCCGCGAAGTTGAGCGCGATCGCAAGTTCGAAGAGTATGCAAACCGCGAAGGCGACATTGTGTCTGGCATCGTGCAAAAGACCGATACCAAGTACACCTTGCTCGACCTTGGCCGCGTAGAAGCATTGTTGCCACAAGCCGAGCAAGTGCAAGGCGAAGTGCGCGAACCGAATGCACGCCTGAAGGCCTACATCGTGGAAGTACGCAAAACGCCAAAGGGCCCACAGATTGTGGTCAGTCGTACGCACCCTGGTTTGATCAAGCGTTTGTTCGAACTTGAAGTGCCAGAAATTGCCGACGGCGTTGTTGAAATTAAGGCTTGCTCACGCGAACCAGGTCAGCGCACCAAGATTGCTGTGTGGTCAAACGATCACAACGTGGACCCTGTGGGTGCATGTGTTGGTGCTCGCGGTGGACGCGTGCGCATGGTGGTTACCGAATTGCGTGGCGAAAAAGTTGACATCATTCCGTTCAGCGAAGATGTGCGTGACTTCATTGCAAAAGCAATGTCACCTGCAAAGGTCACTGAAGTTCGCCTCAGTCCAGACGGCACACAAGCAGACGTCATCGTTCCTGACTTCCAGTTGTCATTGGCAATTGGCAAGATGGGCGTGAACGCAAACTTGGCTGCACGTCTTACCGGTGTACGCCTCGATGTGAAGAGCGAAACGCAAGCAGCAGAAGAAGGTGGCGGTTCATACGCTCCAACATCAACTGATGCTCCAGCTCCAACTGCCGATTACGCAGAGGGTGAATGGGTGACTAACCCAGACACTGGCGCAATGGAATGGCATGCAGCAGATGGTTCGGTTGTAAGCCAGGAACAATGGGCTACAGACGCAGGTTCAACTTCAACAAACGAAACTGAGGCGTAGTACTTGGCAAAGATTATGCGCGTCCATGAGCTCGCTAAAGAGCTCGGCATGTCAAATCAAGAGACTCTTGATTTGTGCGGCAAGTTAGGTGTTGGCGTTAAGACGCAATCATCAACCATCATCGATCAACAAGCCGACCGCGTTCGTGCTCGGGCTGTACGTGATGGTTTGAAGCGCGATGTTCAGCCTGAAGAGCCAAAGCCGGTAAAGAAGGCCGCAAAGAAAGCTGCACCAAAGGCAACTACCGAAAAAGATGGCGATGCAAAGCCAGTGAAGAAGGCTGCGAAAAAAGCTGTTGCAAAGAAAGCTCCTGCAAAAAAGGCAGTAGCAAAAAAGACTGAATCGACCGAAGAAGTTGTTGTTGAAACTCCAGTTGTTGCAACGCCAACACCAATCATCGAGTCGCATGCAGCGCCAATTACATCTGCTCGACCTGTAACGAAGTCCGCGCCAATCACTTCTGCGCGTCCTGTTGTCAAGGCTGCACCCGTTGCAGCGCCGGCGCCAATTGCTGCACCTACTCCTGCACCAACGCAGCCAAGTGAAGCTGCTCCAGCAGCTGCACAAACTCCTGCGGCAGAAGTTGCGCCTGCTCCGGCAACTGCACCTGCTGCACCGACAGCTCCGCAGCCGCCACGTTTGGGTCCATCTGGTCGTCCGATTCCGCCTCCTCCAGGCAGCGGTCGTCCAATTCCGCCACCTCCTGGTCGCCCAGGTGGAGCGCCGGGTGCTGGTCGTCCGCCAATGGGTGGCCGTCCTGCGGGCCCTGGTGCTGGTGCTCGCACTGGTCGAATTCCTGCAAGTGCACTTGGTCGCGGACCAGTAGGTACCGGTGGACCAATGCGTCCATCTGGCCCTGGCACGCGCGCACCTGGTGGTCCTGGCGCTGGTCGTCCTAGCGGTCCAGGTGCCGGTCGCCCAAGTGGCGGACCAGGTCGTCCTGGTGCTAGTGGTGCTGGTCGTCCTGGTGGCGGCTTTGGTGGTCCGGGTGGTCCCGGTGGCGGTCGTCCTGGTGGCGGTGGTCCTGGTGGTCGCGGTAACGGTCAGCGCCGTTCGCCAAAGAAGAAGTCACGTGCTCGTCGTCGTCAAGACTTCGACGAAATGTTGCCACAGGCAACCACGTCGTATTCGCAGAGCAACGCACCAGTTCCTGAAGGTGTTGTCATTATCGAACGTGGTTCCTCGGCGCAAGAGTTTGCACCAAAGTTGAATCGCACGTCAGCAGACGTCGTTCGTTATCTCATGGAGCACGGCGAAATGGTTACTGCAACCATGACGCTGGCAGATGAGCAAATGGAATTGTTCTCACTCGAAGTTGGTGCAGAGATTTTGTTGGTCGATCCGGGTCAGCAAGAAGAAATGGAATTGCAAGCGCTGTTCGATGACTCGGACGACGACACTCCAGAGCTTCAGCAACCGCGTTCGCCAATTATCACGGTGATGGGTCACGTTGACCACGGTAAAACCACATTGCTCGACCGCATTCGTTCGGCAAACGTTGTTTCAGGTGAAGCTGGTGGAATCACTCAGCACATCGGTGCATATCAAGTTGAAAAAGATGGCAAGTCCATCACGTTTATTGACACACCTGGTCACGCTGCGTTCACCAAAATGCGCGCACGCGGTGCACAAGTCACCGACATTGTTGTGTTGATGGTGGCTGCAGACGACGGTGTGATGCCACAAACCATTGAAGCTATTAGCCACGCTCGCGCTGCTGAAGTTCCAATCGTTGTGGCCATCAACAAGATCGACAAAGACAACGCAGATGTTCCTCGCGTTATGGCCCAGTTGGCAGAACACGAACTCACGCCTGAAGCGTGGGGCGGCGAAACCATCGTTGTAGAAATGGCTGCACAAAGCGGACTTGGTGTGGACGACCTGCTCGAGCAACTCAGCGTTGTCTCAGAAATCGGCGAACTCACTGCCAACCCAACTGGTCGCGCAAAGGGCATTGTGCTCGAAGCACAGCTCGACATTGGTCGTGGCCCTGTTGCCACCGTCTTGGTAGACAAGGGAACTCTTAAGGTTGGCGATCCAATCGTTGCTGGTGCCGCGTGGGGCAAAGTACGCGCGCTCATTAACGACAAGGGTCAACAAATCAAAGAAGCCGGTCCGTCAACACCTGTACAGGTGCTTGGACTGAGTGCAGTGCCAGGAGCTGGAGACGAGTTCCGCGCTGCACCAAATGAAAAGACAGCTCGTACCGTGGCCGAATCGCGTGAACAGCGTTATCGCACGTTGAACCAGCGTGGCGATGCTCGCGTTCAGCGTGGAGTGAAGTTGGAAGACATCTTCACCCAAATTCAGGCTGGCGAAGTGGCAACGTTGAACGTCATTGTGAAAGCAGACGTGCATGGTTCGCTCGAAGCAGTTACCGAGAGCTTGCGTAAACTTGAGCGTGATGAAGTGCGTGCAGCATTTGTGCACCGTGCTGTTGGTGCAATCACCGAAAACGACATCGCTCTTGCCGCAGCAACGAACGCCACGTTGATTGGTTTCAATGTGCGTCCAGACCGCAAGGTTCGCGACTTGGCTGAAGCTGAAGGCGTAGAGATTCGTACCTACGAAATCATCTACAAGCTCATCGAAGACATTGAAAAGGCCATGAAGGGCATGCTCGCACCAGAGTTTGAAGAAGTGGTCACTGGTGAAGCAGAGGTACGCGAAGTATTCAAGTCTCCAAAGGTTGGCGCTATCGCAGGTTGCGTGGTTCGCACGGGTGTTATTACTCGCGGTTCAAAGGTTCGCTTCTTGCGCGATGGAACAATCATTTGGAAGGGTGCAATTCAATCATTGCGTCGTTTTAAAGATGACGTACGTGAGGTTCGTGAAGGTTTCGAATGTGGTCTCAGCTTGACTGACTTCCAAGACTTGAAGCAGGGCGACCTTATTGAAACGTTTGAATTGCGCGAACTCGCACGCGAATAACACAATCTGCACGACTAAGGTCTAGGCATGTCCGCAGATCTTGAGTTCTATTTCGATCCAGTTTGCCCATGGGCGTGGATCACCTCGCGTTGGGTGACCAATGTTCAACAGCTCCGCAACTACGAAGTGTCGTGGAGATTCATCAGTTTGAAAATGATTAATGCCGAGCGTGGTTACGCGGGCAACAATGCATATGAGCTCATTCACAATGCAGGTCTTGCAGGACTGCGCGTTGCTAGCGCGGCACGTGCTCAAGGCGGAAATGTCAGTGTTGCATCGCTGTATACAGCGCTTGGCAATGCAATTCACGTTGGTGGCCGTCGCGAAGAACTTGTCAATAACCCACATGCGTTCCTGCTTTCAGTCGTTGCCGATGCCGGGCTCCCTCCAGAGATTGCAGCGGCGTTTGAAGACTCAACGCACGACGAAGTGATTCGCTATGAGACTGAGGCTGCTCTCAGTCGCACGGGTAAAGATGTAGGAACTCCAATCCTCACGTTTAATCCGAAAGCTGCCAATGAGGCCAGTTTGTTTGGCCCTGTTATCTCAAAAGCTCCGAAGGGCGATGAAGCAGTGAAACTCTGGGATGCCGTTCAAACCATCGCCGAATCTGGTGTTGCCGAAATCAAGCGATCGCTGCGCGCAGCACCTCAATTTGACTGAGCCCATGTCATGAAAGTTGTCTACACGGAAGCCCATTTGGGTCATAACCCGCAGGAAGAAATAGCGGAATCAGGTTCGCATTCGCCGCATGAACACACTGCACGTGCTGAAAACATTCGCGAGGTGTTACAGGCCGATCATTCGATGCAGTTTCTTTCACCTACGGAGTGGGGAGTCGATCTAATCAATGCGGTGCATAACCCCGGCTTAAACAACTTCCTCACTTCTGCATGGGCTGATTATCAGCGTGATGTTCGACCAAGTAGAGAAGTGGTTCCTGATTTCTTCTATCGACCATCAATGCGTGAAGCAATGTCGCAACTTGAAGAGCCAACAACTGCAAATGCTCGTCTTGGTTGGTGGTGTTTCGAAACCACGACGCCAATCACGCAGGGTTCGTACACGGCAGCACGTGGAGCGGTAGACACCGCGCTGACAGCAACACAGTTGGTGTTGAATGGCGACAAGTTTTCGTATGGCCTGTGCCGACCACCGGGGCACCATGCAACGACCGATCTGTATGGCGGGTATTGCTTCTTTAATAACGCTGCAGTTGCGGCACATCATGTGGCATCAACTACTGGTGCGAAGGTGACCGTGCTCGATGTGGACTACCACCACGGCAATGGCACACAGCAAATCTTCTATGGTCGCGACGATGTTCAGTATGTGTCGTTACACGGCGACCCGAAGCGTGCATACCCGTACATCACAGGTTTTGCCGACGAGATGGGTGAGGGCAAGGGTCGCGGTTCAACCACCAATATTCCACTTGCTGCAAAAACCGATGACGATATGTTCCTTGATGCACTCGATAAGTCGTGTGAGGCTATTGAAGCCTTTGGGCCATCGGTGCTGATCGTGTCATTGGGCCTCGATACGTATGTAACCGATCCAATTTGTGATCTTGCGGTAACGCGCGATGGATTCACCCGCAGTGGCGCTCGCGTGCGTGGGTTGAACTTGCCAACAGTGGTATTACAAGAGGGTGGCTACGACTTGGCGAACCTTGGTCTCAACGTGCAGGCATGGCTGCACGGGCTTGAGTCATAACGACTGAAGTTTGTTCAGCAGTTCCTGCGGGGAACCTTTGCATTGTTCCAATTCACCGGCATCCAGTACTACATGAACACCAGATTGATTTCTTCCAAGAACAACTGGGTACTTTCCATTCGCTGCCAAAGTTATATCTGCTGGGGCATCATTGATATGAAACGTGGTGAATGGAACTGGTAGTACAGATTCGCCCTCCTGCCAATCGGCTCGCTTGGTAAACAATCCATGCGTTATTTCGCAAAGCGAGCAGTGGCGCACACCAAGTCGAGCACCTACCCAGTAGGACAATTCGCCCCAGAGCGTTGAGTCGGCGTTGTATACGCCAATAAATTCAGTGAATTGATGAGTGGATTCGGTCATGGTTTGCACCGGTCGCTGCAATAGCGAATATGTTCCCAGTCTTTTGCCCATTTCTTGCGCCATTCAAAGGGTCGGTTGCACGAAGCACAAACTTTTGGTGCATGACCATTTTTTGTCTGCGCAACACGACTCATCGGTCTCACAGTAATTCAGACTCGACCGGGTTGCTTTACGCTGAAGCGATGAGTTTGCCGACAATTTGGGTCTTCGGTGATCAACTCAACCGAGGTATCGGTGCGCTGGCGACTGCGACACCACTTACGCATCGCGTGCTCTTCATCGAGTCGGCTGCAAAAATATCGTCGCAAAAATGGCATATCCAGCGCGCGCATTTCATTGTGGCATCAATGCGTAAATTTGCGCACGAATTGCGCTCGGCTGGATTCCAGGTGGATTACCGCATGGTGAAGTCGATGGGGCAGGGCATCAAGGAGCATGTTCGCGAGTTTGCGCCTTCAGAAATTGTGGCCACAGAGCCAAACAGTTATGCCTCACGATTGTTGGCGCACGACCTCGGTGTTCGCACTGTTTCATCAAACCAATTTCTCTGTCATCCATCTGAGTACCAGGGATTTCTGGGTGCACGGAAGTCAATCAAGATGGAAGATTTCTATCGGTGGCAGCGCAAACGTCTGAATGTATTGATGGACGGCAGCGAACCAACTGGTGACCGCTGGAACTTCGACGACGAGAACCGTCAGCCACCACCGAAGACGGGGCATGACCGCTGGCCTGTACCTGCACTGTACGAATTAGATGAAGTAGATGAACAGGTACTCGCGGCTGTGCAAAGTCATTGCTTCGGCAAGTTGCCTGTTGGGCAATGGGCAACAACGCGAGAAGGAGCGCTTGAGCGATTGCAATTCTTTATCAAACGAGTGTTGCCAGTATTTGGCGAGCACGAAGATGCCATGTTGAAATCCAATTGGCATCTTGCACACTCGCTGCTGTCGCCATATCTCAACAATGGTTTGCTCCTGCCAAGGGAAGTGGTTGAAGCCGCGCAATCAGCATTTCGCGAAGG
>Ga0209617_10001822_pt1 | contig 10025 bp, 9 predicted proteins | sample LakEriepJuly2011_2_FD_187459 | JGI IMG/M metagenome (GOLD analysis project Ga0209617, IMG submission 187459) | Freshwater microbial communities from dead zone in Lake Erie, Canada - CCB epilimnion July 2011 (SPAdes) (version 2) | ecosystem: Environmental > Aquatic > Freshwater > Lentic >... | reverse complement strand
CAGGGCCAGCGCCCGGGTGGTGGGGATGCCCAAGGCGTGCATGGCCTCGCTGCACAGGAATTCGCGGATGCTGGAGCGCAACACGGCGCGGCCGTCGGCGCGGCGCGAATACGGCGTCATGCCGGCACCCTTGAGTTGCAGCTCCTGTGGGCCCAGGGGCGTTTGGACTTCGCCCAGCAGCAAGGCGCGGCCGTCGCCCAGTTGCCCGGCCCATTGGCCGAACTGGTGGCCTGAGTACACGGTGGCCATGGGCGACATGCCCGGCCAGACGGCGTTGCCGCTGAACACCTGCAACGCTTCGTCGTTGCGCCAGCCGGCGGGCCAGCCCAACTCGCGTGCCAGGTCGTCACTGGTGGCCACCCAGCGCGGCGCGGGCAGGGGCTCGCCCAACAAGGCGGTGCCCAGTGGCACGCCCAAGCGGGCTTGGGTGTCCTGGCTGAGTTGGGCAAAGCGGTTGAGCCAGGCCTCGGCCGGCGGCGCGGCAAAGCGGTGTGAAGACGCCTGGGCGCCGGTGTCTGCGGGGGTGGGCATGTGGCGCAGTGTAGACAAGCCCCCTGTCCCTGGGGCGCACCAGGGACATTGCGGTCACAGGGCTCGCCTAAGATGCGGCCTCGTGTCGGCCGACTGCCGACGGCGGCGGTGGGCGCGGTGCCCGTCGAGCAGACGACGGCCAAGCCCGTCTCAGGAGAATCGCTGGTGGACGTTGTGTTGTTCTTCAAAGCAGCCCTGATGGGCATCGTGGAAGGACTCACCGAGTTCTTGCCCATCTCCAGCACCGGCCACCTCATCCTGGCCGACTCCCTGCTGGATTTCGCCCGTTCCGCCGGCGCCGAAAAGGCCAAAGTCTTCGAGATCGCCATCCAGACTGGCGCCATCTTCGCCGTGATCCTGGTCTACATGCAGCGCATCCGCGACACGCTGACCGGACTCGGCTCGGACCCCAAGGCGCAGCGCTTCACCGCCAATGTGCTGATTGGCTTCCTGCCTGCGGTGGTGATTGGCCTGGCCCTGGGCAAAACCGTCAAGGCCTACCTGTTCAACGCGACCGTCGTGGCAACCACCTTCATCTTGGGGGGCATCATCATCCTGATCGCCGAGCGCATCGCGGCGCGCGCCCCTCGTGCCCGCGTCGAAACGGTGGACGACCTCACCCTCGCCGATGCGCTGAAAGTCGGCTTCGTCCAGTGCCTGGCGCTGGTGCCTGGCACCAGCCGCTCGGGCGCCACCATCATTGGCGGCATGCTGATGGGCCTGTCGCGCAAGGCCGCCACCGATTTCAGCTTCTTCCTGGGCATCCCAACGCTGGTGGGTGCAGGTGCCTACAGCCTCTACAAAGAGCGAGCGCTGCTGTCGATGGCCGACCTGCCGCTGTTCAGCGTGGGCCTGGTCTTCGCTTTCCTGTCGGCCTGGGTCTGCGTGCGCTGGCTGATCCGCTATGTGTCCAGTCACAGCTTCATCCCGTTTGCCTGGTACCGAATCGCCTTCGGCGTGCTGATCCTGGTGTCGGCGCACTTCAACTGGGTGTCGTGGTCGGAGTGAGGCCGATCCAGCGCTTTGGGCCAAGGGTGAGAAAATCCTGGGATGCCCCTTGGACACTCGCCCCGACGCCTGGCACTGGACGCCCTGCTCCAGCCTGATCCGGCCCTGAAAGCGCAGCAAGCCCGCGCCTTGTTCGACGCGGCCGGCCTGCTCACACCAGGTGCGTGGCAGCACGAGGCCATCGCCCTGGCGCCTGAACAACTGGCGGCCATGCCCGGCCGGCCGGCCCGTCCGGGTTTGGTGTCGGCCACGCAGGTGCCTTCGCGCAGCCCCTTCACGCTGGAAGGCCGCGCGGCCTTGCTGCATGCCATCTGCCACATCGAATTCAACGCCATCAACCTGGCGCTGGACGCGATTTGGCGTTATGCCGACATGCCCGCACAGTTCTACCTGGACTGGCTGCGAGTGGCCAGCGAGGAGGCCCTGCACTTCGGCCTGCTGCGCGCCCACCTCCAAACCCTGGGCTTCGATTACGGCGACTTCGCCGCCCACGATGGCCTGTGGGGCATGTGCGAGAAAACGCGCGATGACATCGTGGCGCGCATGGCCCTGGTGCCACGCACGCTGGAAGCCCGCGGCCTGGACGCCACCCCGCTGATCCAGCAGAAACTGACGCGCGCCGGCGACCTGGACGCAGTGGCCATCCTGGACATCATCTTGCGCGACGAGGTCGGCCATGTGGCCGTGGGCAACCACTGGTTCCACCACCTGTGCCAGGCCCGCGGGTTGGACGCCATCGCGCTCTACCCTCAGTTGGTAAAGCAGTACGACGCCCCTCGGATGCGACCACCTTTCAACGAGGCTGCCCGCAAGGCGGCTGGTTTCACAGACGCTGAAATGGCCTTCTTGCTGGGCCTGGACTGAAGCGCTCAGGCGGTCGTCCCAGCGGCCAGCTACCCGGAACCCCCTCCACGAGGATGGTGCTGGGCGTGCAATTGCCGCAAGCGCTCTCGGGCCACGTGGGTGTAGACCTGCGTCGTGGAAATGTCGGCATGGCCCAGCAGCATCTGCACCACGCGCAAATCAGCCCCGTGGTTGAGCAGGTGCGTGGCAAAGGCGTGGCGCAGGGTGTGTGGCGAGAGGTGCTGGTGGATGCCCGCCACCGAAGCGTACTTGCGGATGATTTTCCAGAACATCTGCCGCGACATCCCCTGGCCTTGCGATGTCACGAAGAGGGCCTCGCTGACACGCTGCATGCCCAGGATCTGCCCGCGGGCTTCGTCCAGATAACGCTGCAACCACGCACCAGCCTCTTGCCCGAAAGGCACCAGGCGCTCCTTGCTGCCCTTGCCGGTGACGCGCAAGACGCCCTCGTTCAAACCCAGTTGCACCGTGCGCAGCGTGACCAATTCACTCACCCGCAGACCACTGGCGTAAAGCAACTCCAGCATGGCGCGGTCACGCAGCCCAAGTTGGTCGAGCACATCGGGCGCTGCCAGCAAGCGCTCGACCTGCTGCTCGGTGAGCGTGCCGGGCAGGCGCATGCGCTGGCGAGGGGCGTCCATGCGCAGGGTCGGATCCTGAGAGCACAGCCCCTCGCGCACTGCCCAGCGGTAGAAGCGGCGGAACACGCTGAGGCGGCGACCCACGGACGAGGGCTTGGACTCCGCGTGACGGTTGGCCATGTAAGCCTGCACCTCGTGTTCAGCGGCTTGCACCAGGGTGGCGTCCCCCTGCGCTTGCAACCAGGTGGCCAGTGCGCTCAGGTCGCGCCGGTAGGCCGACAGCGTGTTGGTGCTCAGCCCGTCTTCGAGCCAGAGGGCATCGATGAAGCGGTCCAGGTGCGGATCAACGTGCGGGGCAAAGTGAGGTTCAGACACCGCCACCCAGCAAGCCCTCTTTCAAGCGCTTGTCCACCGGTTTGTCACCCACGAAAATCTTGAGCACGGAGCGGTACAAGTCATCGCCTGCCACCGGCGTGCCCACGAAACGCTCGTTGAGGCGCAGCAAGGTGCCGCGCTCGGGCACAAAGTCGATGTCGATGGTGTCGCCCACATGCAAGTCGCCCATGCTGTCGAGGTGCGCTGCCAAGCGTGTGAGCCGCTCCTCCATCTGGGCCTGGACCGCTTCGGTTTCGTTGCGGGCGATGCGGCTGGTCAACGATTTGGTGAGCTCGTGGCTGGGAGCCTCCAGCATGATCTTCAGTCGCAGGCGCTTGGGGCCCGGCATGGTCAGCACCTGAACGCTGTCGCGGGTAGGCGCAGGCAGGTACAAGCCGGCAACGAAGGCCTTGACCCAGGCCACACCGCGCAAGCCAAGCCCATTGAGCCGCAGGGTGCGGTCGGACAGCACCGCGGTGTCATCGAACTGCTGTCCGTCCAGCGTGGCGGCGCAGGCTTGGCCCAGCCAGGCGCCAGACAAGGCTGTCAGCAAGGTGGCCACGGCCAGTTGCCGCATGGCGCGCAGGCGCCAGGAAAGGGAATCCATGCAATCTTGTCCTTGTTGCCAGAGGTCGGACCAGAAATCCGGCCCGGGGCGCAACCGCGCGCTGTATCCCGAGCCCAGCACAGGCCCACGGGCGCCTGATGGGTCATGTGGGGTTCCACATCCGCAAATCAAGGGGACGGGGTTAACCTGCTGACCATGCTGGACCCGCTGATGCTGCTGCCCGATTTCCTGTTGATTGTGGGCGGATTCTTCCTGTGCCGCTTCACGTCTTTCGAACGCCCCACCTGGGACGTGGTCGAGCGGCTGGTCTACCACTTGCTGTTCCCGGCCCTGCTGTTCGCCTCCATCGCCAAAAGCCCGCTGCACCCCACCGATGCCGCGGCCATGGCGGGCGCCGGTGTCGCGCTGAGCCTGCTGGGCTTGGGCTTGGCCACCCTGTTGCGCCACGCACCTGGCGTGGACGCGCGCCTGCATGCCAGCGGTGCACAGGTCGCTTTCCGTTTCAATTCCTACATCGCCCTGGCGCTGGCCGACCGGCTGCTGGGTGCGCAGGGCGTGGCGCTGATCGCCATCCTCATCGCACTGTGTGTGCCTCTGTGCAACGCTGGCGCCGTCTGGAGCCTGGCGCGACACGGCGGCCACAACACCCTGCGGGAGATGGCGCGCAACCCGCTGATCATCAGCACCTTGGCCGGCTTGGCTGTGCGGGTGATGGACATCCCGCTGCCGCATTGGCTGATGGACACGGTGGCCCGCATCGGGCAGGCCGCACTGCCGATGGGTCTCCTGGCCGTGGGTGCCGGCCTGCAATGGACGGGGCTGGCCGCAGCCCCCGGACTGGCGGGCAGCCTGCTGACGATCCGGCACCTGGTGCTGCCCCTGGCGGCCATGCTGTTGGGCCAGTGCTTGGCCCTGCCCGACGCACAACGGTCCATCCTGGTGGCGTTTGGCGCCTTGCCGACCGCGTCCAGCGCTTATGTGCTGGCCGTGCGCATGGGTGGCAACGGCCCCTTTGTGGCGGGCCTCATCACCCTGTCCACATTGCTGGGCATGGTCACCGTGCCCTTGTGGGTGGGGGCCCTGCGCTGGCTGCAACCCTGACGGGCTCACAACAGGAACACGCAGGCAGGCGCTGCGGCTTGGCTGGTGCGGGCCCGTAAGGAGAAATGGAAGCGGGCCATGGGGGAATCAGATCGGATGGTTGACACACGGAAGCAAATTGCCGCGATCATCCTTGAGGGAGGCTGCCGACGTCTCCCCTCTGAAGGGGGAACTGTGCGCACGATGTTCCCATGTTCAAGCCGGTGTCATGCCGAACGGTCCGCGGCAGCATGGCAAGCTGGAGGCTTCACACCCGACCGAGCAAGCCGATGCACGTTTCTGCCATCACCCTGGAGGGCCGCCGCGTCCGGCTGGAGCCGCTGTCGCGCACTCGCCACGAAGCCGGCATGGCCACCGCCATCGCAGACGGGTCACTCTGGGACCTGCCTGTGACATTCGTGCCGCACCCACGCGATTTGGCTGGGTTTTTCGAAGCGGCCGATGCCGCTCTGGCCGTGCATCGAGAGGTGGCCTTTGCCACGGTGGACGTCCACAGCGGCGCGGTGGTCGGCAGCACGCGGTTCCGCTGCATCGAGGCAGCACATCGGCGAGTGGAGATCGGCTTCACCTTCATCGCCCGCAGCTGGCAGCGCACGCACGTCAACACCGAGGCCAAGTACCTGATGCTGCGCCATGCCTTCGACCACTGGGGCTGCAACCGCGTGGAGTTGCTGACCGACGCGCGCAACCTGGCTTCGCGTCAGGCCATCGTGCGCATCGGTGCGCGCGAAGAGGGCACGCTGCGCAGCCACATGGTGATGCGCGACGGCTTTGTGCGTGACTCGGTGATGCACGCCATCACCCGGCACGACTGGCCAGCAGTGCGGACGCGCCTGGAGGCGCGCTTGCGCTGAAGCTCCTGCCCCTGCTCAGTTGGTGGCGCCGCTGTTGTACATCCGCTGGATGTCTTCCATGGCCTGCGAGAGCTTGGCAGGCGAGCGCTCTGCCGGATCGGTCTTGGCCTGCCAGTCGCCGAACGCCGAGGCACGACGGCGCTTGAATTCGGTTTCGCGGTTGAGTGCTGCCATCTGGGCTTCGTCTTCGGGGTTGGCCACCATGCTGCCCACCATGCTGCCCACCTTGGCTTGCCAAGCTTCAGCGCGCTGGGTGCGCTTGGCTTCGTCGGGCTCCATGTCAGCCACCAGCACCACGCCCATCAGGGTGGCTTCCACCAGCGTGAATTCGCCCGACTTCATGCGTTCGGGCAACTCGCTCATGAGCGCTTCGGCCATCTGACGGCGCTTTCGGGCATCGCGCTGCTCATCGAGGTTCTGCCACGTCTCGAACGCCTTCTGGTAGCGCAAATAGCTCACGATGCGGGTGGCCTCGGCCTTGGCATTGGGTTGCCGCTTCAGGGCCGCTTCCAAAGAGTTCCAGTCGGCCTCATTGAGGTCGGACGGACGACCATCGGCCAGCACGGGCGGGTTGAGTTCTGGCGCGCCAGTCGCCACCACCGATGCGCTGTTGCCCATGCCTGGCCACATGCCATTGCCTGCATTGATGGCGCCATTGGCAGCGCCCCCGTCATTCGAAGGCGCAAAGGCCCAGTAAGCGCCAGCAGCAGCCGCTGCCAAGGCAGCCGCGATGGCAACGCCCTGCCAGGAGCGGCTTTTTTCGACAGTGATCATGGGTTCGTCAACGAGTGCAAATGGACGTGATGCGTCTAGGATAACGCCTGCCTGTGCCCGCTCGGGCATGGTCATGTCCGGAGAAACACCACCCACCCCCGCAAGCAGGCGCCATGCTGATACGCCCCATGACACCCACCGATCTGCCTGGCGTGCTGGCCGTGCAGCAACGGTGCTACGCGCCTGCGCTCCACGAGCCCTTGGCTGCCTTCGCCAGCAAGCTGGATGGTGCGCCGGAGACCTGCTGGGTCGCGGTCTCTGAGGAGGACAGCGTCGTTGCCTACCTGGTCAGCCTGCCAGTGGACGCCCACAGCCTTCCGGCGCTCCACGCCACGCAATGGCGTGCCCCCGAGCAGGGCCAATGGCTGTATTTGCACGACCTGGCGGTGTCACCGATCGCGCAGGGCCAGTCACTGGCGCCCCGGTTGGTGACCCAGGCGCGACAGCGGGCCCACGCCTTGGGATTGGGGCAGATGGTGCTCGTGGCCGTCCAAGGGTCAGAGGGGTTCTGGCAGCGACAAGGCTTTGCCTCGCAGGCTCTGCCGGAAGGCACGATGACGGGCAAGTTGGAGAGCTTCGGTCCTCGCGCCCAGTTCATGGGCTGCGCACTGTGAGCCACACCGGCCATCGAAGTTGCCACCATCCTTGAGGTACATCAATTTGTCAGGTTGACGGATGTCGGCGCGTGAGGGATGCTGCATCGCAACATTCGCACATTCATCCCTCACGCCACATGAACTCTCCCTTGCTGCGCTGGGCCCTGCCTTTGGCCACCATCGCCGGCGCTGTCGGTTTGGCCTACTGGCTGCACGCACGCGACCGCGGCCTGCCCGAAGGCCTGGCAAGCGGCAATGGCCGCATGGAAGTCGAGCGCATCGACATCGCTGCCAAGTACCCAGGTCGCATCGTCGAGCTGCCGGTGCGCGAGGGAGACTTGGTGAAGGCCGGCGACCTGATCGCGCGACAAGACAGCAGCGACCTGCTGGCCCAGCGCGACGCTGTGGCCGCGGCCCGTGATCGCGCTGGGCAGGCCATGCAGCGCGCCCAGGCCGAGACCGAAGTGCGGCGCGTGCAGGCACGCCTGGCCCAGTTGGAGCTCGACCACGCGGGCAAGCTCAAGCAAGACGCGCTGGTCTCGGGTGCCGAGGTCGAGCGTCGCACGGCACAGCGTGACGGCGAACAGGCCGGCGTGAAAGTGGCCACCGCGGCCATCGGCGAAGCCACTGCAGCCCGCGGCGAGGCGGAAGCGCAAATCCGCCGTTTGAACGTGGCCATCGAGGACATGAGCTTGCGCGCTCCGGTGGATGGACGCATCGAGTACCGCGTGGTCGAGCCGGGTTCGGTCATCCCGTCCGGCGGACGCGTTGTGACGCTGCTCAACCTGGCCGATGCGCACATGACCATTTTTCTGCCCACGGCGGTTGCGGGCAAGCTGCAGGTGGGTGACGAGGCGCGCATCGTGCTGGACGCAGCGGCGCAGTACGTGGTGCCGGCCAAGGTGTCCTTCGTGGCGGCCGAAGCACAGTTCACGCCCAAGTATGTGGAGACCGAGGCCGAGCGCGAGAAGCTGGTCTTTCGGGTGAAGCTGCAGGTGCCGCGCGAGGTCACGCAGCGCTACAGCCGCTACGTCAAGGCCGGGCTGACCGGCTACGGCCATGTCCGCACCGACGCGCGCACGCCCTGGCCTGCGTCCCTCCAGGTGAAGTTGCCCGAGGCCACGCCTGCCACGACCGCGCCCTCGGCATCCGCATCCGCATCCGCCACCTCGGCAGCACAGGCCACGCCGTGAATCCCTACGCACCTGCCGTGGTGCTCCAGGACGTCAGCCACCGCCATGGCGACACCGTTGCCCTGCACCACGTTTCCCTGAGCCTGCCGGCCGGGCAGACGATTGGTTTGGTGGGCCCAGACGGCGTGGGCAAATCGACGCTGCTGTCGCTGATCTCAGGCGTCAAGCGCTTGCAGCGCGGCAGTGTGACGGTGCTGGGGCACGACATGACCCAGGCCCGCGAGCGCGCTGTGCTGGCGCCGCGCGTGGCTTTCATGCCGCAGGGCTTGGGCCGCAACCTCTACCCGACGCTGTCGGTGGCCGAGAACATCGACTTCTTCGCCCGGCTGTTCGGCCAAGGCGCACGTGAGCGCGCCGAGCGCCTGCAGCGCCTGATGGACGCCACCGGCCTGACGCCCTTCCGCGACCGCCCTGCGGGCAAGCTGTCGGGCGGCATGAAGCAAAAGCTGGGCTTGTGCTGCGCGCTGGTGCATGACCCGGACCTGCTCATCCTCGACGAGCCCACCACGGGCGTGGACCCGCTGTCGCGGCGGCAGTTCTGGGCCCTGGTCGAGGCCTTGCGCGCCGAGCGTCCGGGCATGACCGTCATCGTCGCCACGGCCTACATGGAAGAGGCCGAGCGCTTCGAGCACCTGGTGGCCATGAACGATGGCCGCGTGCTGGTGTTCGACCGCACGCGCGAAGTGCTGGCACGCACGCCGCAAGGCACGCTGGAGGCAGCCTACCTCGACCTGTTGCCGCCGGAGCAGCGCGGCAACACCGAGCCGCTCGTCATCCCGCCCCGGGTGCACAGCGAGGGGCCACCGGCCATCGAGGCCACGAAGCTGACCCGGCGCTTCGGCGACTTCGTGGCGGTGGATGAGGTCAGCTTCCGCATCGAGCGCGGCGAGATCTTCGGCTTCCTCGGCTCCAACGGCTGCGGCAAGACCACGACCATGAAGATGTTGACGGGCCTGCTCGACATCAGCAGTGGCGAGGCCCGGCTGCTGGGCGAACCCATCCGTGCTGGTGACCTGGCGACGCGGCTGCGCGTGGGCTACATGTCGCAGGCCTTCTCGCTGTACGAAGAACTCAGCGTGCGCCAGAACCTGGACCTGCACGCCCGCCTCTACCGCCTCGACGGCCCGCGCGCAACAGAAGCCATCGACACAGCCCTGCGCGACTTCGACCTGCAAGCGCACGCCGACGCCAGCCCCAAGGCCTTGTCGCTGGGCATCCGCCAGCGCCTGCAACTGGCCGCGGCCTGCCTGCACAAGCCAGAGGTGCTGATCCTCGATGAACCCACCTCGGGCGTGGACCCGGCCGCGCGCGATCTGTTCTGGCGCCGGCTGGTGACGCTGTCGCGCGAGCAGCAAGTCACCATCTTCGTCTCCACGCACTTCATGAACGAGGCCGAGCGCTGCGACCGCATTTCGCTGATGCACCGCGGTCGCGTGCTGGCCGTGGGCTCGCCCGCGGAGCTGCGCGACAGCCAGCAGGCCGATTCGCTGGAAACCGCTTTCGTGGCCTACCTGCAAGCGGCCGATGACACTGTGCAAGCGGCGCAGGCGGCGGCCACCGTCAGCACGGCACCCTCCACC
>Ga0209617_10001820_pt1 | contig 10027 bp, 10 predicted proteins | sample LakEriepJuly2011_2_FD_187459 | JGI IMG/M metagenome (GOLD analysis project Ga0209617, IMG submission 187459) | Freshwater microbial communities from dead zone in Lake Erie, Canada - CCB epilimnion July 2011 (SPAdes) (version 2) | ecosystem: Environmental > Aquatic > Freshwater > Lentic >... | reverse complement strand
TTGTAATTAATCGCATCATATAGCGGTATGTGGTCAATGACTATGCCGAAGTGCGACTAATTAATTAAGTTCCATATTTTCTCTCGCGCTATTCAATTAAGTAGAACGGCTTGAATAATTCAAAGCAGGATCAGTCATTTAATCGAATTGGCTTTTTTCTCTAGTAGACTAAATGCGATCGCTGGTTCTCGACTGATGATAATTAAACAACTTTTGTGGGCAGACTCCCCAATTGTGCTAATCAGTTGTCCATAGCCTTCAAATCCTTCTCGATAAGATCGCCCTCTTTCTCCCCATTGCAGAATGGATTCTAGATTATCCAAAACCAGCAAACAACGAGTTTGATGGAGATACTGCATTAACTTTGATATTAATTGATCTGGCGATTTTGGTAAATCAACGGCTTGCTGGTGTGAGAGGATGTGAATTAGATCAGTTAAGGTTTCTTGGACAGTGGGAGCATGATGAAGCGATCGCCAGATGACATACTTAAATTCTGATGATGATGAGTCTGTGCTGTTGGTAAAGCCTTGCATTAACTTGGCTATGAGAGTGGTTTTGCCCATACCACCCATACCTAACACCATGATTAATTGACAGCGATTGACCTGAATCCACTGGTTCAATGTTGCCAGTTCTGCGGTGCGTCCATAGAAAACGGAGACATCGGGGGCTAAACTATAATCCCCATAAGGCTGAATTGGAGGCTGTAGAGGTGATTGATAATCATCAGCCTCTAGCACCAGATTAAATGCTTTGAAGCATTTGACTAGAGACTTTTTATCAACTCTGACATTGCAGTTAAAAATTTTGCATAAGGTATGAGAGTCTAATTCAGTCTGAATACTGAGATTATCAAGGGTAAATCGCTTGCCGTTATTTTCAGCATATTCCTTTGTTTTTATGGCGTTCTCAAGTTTATTTAAACCTTGAATCGTGAGGATTGACCCACGTTTACGTTTTCTTGGTAGATCCATGAGTGATAAATATAAATTGTTTTAAGCAAAGCCAAATAGGGTAAGAGAATTAGCTTTAATCGCCGGAAAAATAACTGATTTCCGGGAAAACGGTATTAATCTGATAAGAGTATGAAGATACAGCTAAGAGATTGAACAGAGTATAGCGGTTGTTTGATGTGTTTATCAATATAACATTTTGCAAAAAGGGGAAGTTTTAACAATTTGAAATAATTCTGCGGTCTAATTTGCTTACAATCTCAACGCTTGAAAGGATTGTGGTAGAGGGGTGAGAGCGATCGTTTGTCAGGATTTTTAAGTTCCCTTGCTTAAGTTGGCAAACTTCCATTGCTTTGGGGGGGATTGGAAAGTATATTTTAAATGAGAATTACCGCCACCCTCCCACTTTAGAAAGCTATGAACAAATTTCTAAAACCTTATTTTGAGCGACAGCTTGTAGAAGATAAAAGAGAGGATGGCTACTGGATTGAAGCCTTTGATATTGATAAAGACTCGAAAATAGACATAGTAGGCTATGGACTTGGTGTAGGCGAAGTCAATTGGTATCAAAACCCTAGCTGGTATAAAAGAACCATCGCCAAGTATTTAGGACCGGTGGGAATGCATCATGGCGATATTAACCAAGATGGTAATTTAGACATTATTATCTGTTATCAATATGGTCAAACAATGGTGAATGCCGATCCCACTGGTGGCAAGATTGATTGGCTAAAAAACCCAGGTGACCCTGATGGTGAATGGAAACGTCACTATATTGGTAGAGCGACTTCAATGCACCGCCTTAAAGTCGGGTATTTTACTCAAGAAGAGAAACTTGAGGTTTTAGCATTACCTATTGTGGGACGACCTAACGATGTTCATTCAATCGTACCCGTTAAGCTATTTACTCAACCAGACGACCTTGAAAATGCGCCTCAGTGGCATGAAAAAATCATTGATCAGGGCAATTATCATGTTATTCATGATGTATCAATCAAAAAATATCATCAATTGTTTGGTGTTAAACCAAACATCAATCTGGATTCTGCGCTGATTGCTTCAGAAGAAGGAATTACATGGCTTTATTATGATCCCCAAGAAAAACAATGGCACAGAAAACTGATTGGAACAGGTGAAGTGACACAGGCTTCTAAAACAGGTTTTAAAGGGAGTGGTAACGTTGATTTAGGTAAAATTGGGGATGATAAGTCTGCCTATATTCCAACAGTTGAGCCTTTTCATGGTAACACCGTAGCTGTTTACTATAAGGACAAGAAATCTCAACCTTCCCCCGGATGGGACTATTCATGGCAACGATTAGTTTTGGATGTCTATGACAATCCTAATCCTTTAGGAGAAGGACCAGGACATTTTGTCATTTGTGCTGATTTCGACCAAGATGGAGATGATGAGTTTTTAGTAGCTCTCAGAGGTCCTGAACCTTGGCAAGGAGTCTATTATTACAAAGTTATTGATCTAGAAAAAGGAGCATTTGTCAAATGGCGTGTTTCTTCTGATTCTGCGGCTCGTATTGCTGTTGCTGACTTCGATGGAGATGGCAGACTTGATTTTGCAACAATTGGATATTCAGTTGCAGGATACTATACTGCTGACAATCCACTTATCGCTATTTTCTACAATCGATTTGCACCCGTTAGTGAATTGACCAATAAGGAGATTAACATGAATGCTACCGAACTTGCAAAAATAACAACAGATCCCGCTTGTAAAGCAGTCGTTGAGTTTCTATCTGTTCTAGAAACCAAGGAGGTTGATAATTTATTAACTATTTGGGCAGAAAATTGCCTCTTTGAACTGCCTTTCTCCCATAAAGGAATACCTGGTTTAGAGTACCCTAAGTTTCGAGGAAGACAACGAATTTATGAGCTATTTCAAAAAGTAGCTGTTGATAAAAATATTGAATGCAAAGACATTAAGCTTTTCCCCATGAGAGATCACGAATATGCTTATGTTGAATTTTTCTGCGATATTGAGCAACTGGATTTGGGCATCAAATATACTAATCATTACTGCGGTTTAGCTCATGTAGTTGAAGGAAAAATTGTATTATTCCGCGAATTTTTCCATGCTTTGATTCGGCAAAACTTTGAGGCTACAGGTTTCTAACCCCTACTTTGTTTTTGGAAATTAGTAGTGTTAGTAGTGTAATTTTGTGGTTTCTTAAAATTTAGGAGTAGTCTTGTATGTCAACGAATCTCACAGAGCCAAATCTTATAGAGCCAATAAATTTTTCTAGCAAATATCTCAAAACATTTTGGTTAAAGAATGCAAAGGACTATTACATCGAAAATCGAACCATTGTTGTTAACTTAGGTGAGCAAAAAGCTTATATAGGTGCTTTACCTGAGAAGTACCTGTTGCCAAGAGCTTCAACTATTCTTAAGGAAGTTAGTTTAAAAAGTGGTGATTCTTTGCTACTGATTGAAATATATGGTCCCACTAACATTGGTGGTATTATCTTGGATGCGGGATGGCATCAATTAGGAGAAATTATTGACTTTCCTAAAGATATTCCCTTGTGGAAATCTCCTCAGTATGACTTAGGAATTGTAGAATTCGACCCTTATTTTGCCACAGGTTTAACCGAGCAACCAGCGCAAAATAATTTCACAAAGTATCAGGTTAAAGTCAATTTGTGGTTCTCACCTGCTGTTACAAATGCCGCAATTCATAATAAACACGCAGTTCGGGAATTTCTAGAAGTTCATACGCAGATTTACGGCACAGGGAGAATGCAAAAATTTCATGCTAAGGATTTTAATACCCTTTACGAAGATGTATTAATGAGTCCGGGGGATACCCATATTCCCTTTGCATGTGTCGATGAACAAGGACGATTTTTCTATCCTTGGCATCAGTATTACGCCGATACTGACTGTATTTGGATGGCGAATGAATTTCATCCCATCAGCTAAATACTCAATTTAATCTTTGTAACTTAATTGGAGTCAATCATGTTAAATGAAATTTTTGCGGCTAATGATGCCTATAAATTCCTGAAAGTAGAAGACTATTTTTCTCGTTATAAAGAATGGGAAAAATTAGAAAGAGTCACTTCTCATTCTTTTGACCAAGATAGCGAGCGTCTCAGTCTTCAATTTACCAAAGCCGACGGGCAAAGTTGCTGTCTGTTAATTCAATTTATCCAAAAAGATACTTTTCGTGTGCGATTCAATCCCAGTTACGAATCTGGTGAACAATATCCTACAGAAAATACTCGCTCGGTTGTTATGGATAGCATTGAAGAACTTAGAACAGTTCTCAACGCTAGTGAGAATTTCCAAGTAAGTATTCAGGAAAATAATGAACAAATTGAACTGACAACCCAAGGGACAGATGACCATCCTAGCTTAAAAATGGTTGTCAAGTTTAATCCTTTTGTGATTGAAGTGTTTGGCTTCTCTACCGAAACTAATGACTATTTCAGAGTTTGGCAAACCGCTAATCCCGGAATCTACTATACTTCTAATGGGTCAGAAGATTATGCCATTATCCAAGCGGTAAATAAACCAGCTACTGCCAAATATATTGGATTTGGGGAACAAGGAGGACAGGGTTTAACCAAAAATACAGCCCAGTTGAATTATTTCAACTTTGATAATATGCGCTATCGGCAGGTTTATAATCAAGGTCCTTTAGATAGCCGAGAACCCCTTTACCATTCAGATCCCTTCTTTTTTGAATTTAATGGTGTTCCCCAACAAAAAAGTGTTAATGCCATTTTTATTGATAACCCCGGTCAAATCTTGGTTGATGTGGGTTACATGAATTCTGGTCGCTATATGTTTGGGACTCGCTTTGGTGACTTAGATTACTATTTCTTTTTAAATAGTGAACCCCGTCATATCTTAGACGATTTTACGGCAATTGTCGGTCGTCCCCGTTTAAAACCTCGCTATATTTTGGGCTGTCATCAGGGATGTTATGGTTATGATAGTCGAGGTAGTGTAGAATGGGCTGTCGGAAAATATCGGGATTATCAAATTCCCTTGGATGGTCTTCATGTTGACGTAGATATTCAACATAACTACCAAACCTTTACGATTGATACTAATAAGTTTCCTGACCCTTCATCAATGTTTCGTAATTTGCGAGAAAAAGGGGTTAAGTGTAGTACAAATATAACTCCTGTTATCAGCAACAGAGATCCGAATTATCAGACTTATCAGGAAGGAGAAGACGAGAGTTATTTTGTCATAGATAAACGTTATGAACCCGATAATCTTGCTAGTCGCTCATACCAGTGTTACGACGCGTGGCGTGGTGAATATCGTCCCAATGACCCCAATGAGATAGAAGGATTTAATAGTGGTAAACCCTATATTGGAGAAGTTTATTATGGGGGTACATTAGGAACCCCTGGTAATTATCCTGATTTGGGACGAAGAGAAGTGCGAGATTGGTGGGGAAGGCAATATCAATATCTCTTTGATATGGGGTTAGAAATGGTCTGGCAAGATATGACAACCCCAGCTATTCGGGATAACCGAGGTGACATGAAAGGGTTTCCTTTTCGACTCTATGTGACCAGTGATCTTATTTCTGGTGTTACGCCTCAATTAACCCCTGCAATCAAAGTCTGGAACTTTTATGCTTACAATCTCCATAAAGCGACTTATCATGGACTAAATTATCTACCTGGACGGGATAATAAACGCAACTTTATCATTGGGCGAGGTAGTTTTACTGGTTCTCATCGCTTTTCAGGATTATGGACGGGAGATAATGCTTCGGATTGGGATTTTCTCCGGATGAATGTTTCTCAGGTTCTTTCCCTTGGAATGTGTGGACTTGCTATCTGCGGTCAAGATATAGGTGGTTTTGAATCAAGAAAAGATGAGGAGAAATGGGCAAGTCCCGAACTCTTAATTCGTTGGACAGTGGCGGGTGCTTTCTTACCTTGGTTCAGAAATCATTATGTCCGAAAAGGGCGCAAAGAATTCCAAGAACCTTTTATGTATGTGGAATACTTCACAGAACGGAAACTGCCTATACCTCAACCGCAAGATTTGTATGCAATGGTATTGCCGATTTGCAAACATTATATTGAATTGCGCTATCGGTTGATGCAGCTTTTCTATGACTGCCTTTTCGAGAATACTTTGGATGGAATGCCTATTTGCCGTCCCATGTTTCTTAATGATCCTCAAGACCAGTCTCTTTATAATGATAAAGAATACTTCCTTGACAACCAGTTTTTTGTCGGAAAGGATCTTCTCATTTCTCCTATTACCAAACCTCAATCGGAAACGAATGGAGGTAAGTGGGATGTTTATCTCCCCCAAGGTAGTAATTGGTATTGTTTTATGAACGACCAACTACCCTTAGCCAGTTTAGTTGAAGGAGGAACGACGATTCGAGACTTTGATGCTAATCTTAATCTTGAGGGGAAACACATTAATTTCATTGTTCCTATCTATGTTCGTTCAGGTGCAATTATTCCTACTGTTGAGATTGAACAGTATGTAGGGGAACTGAATCAGCAAGATAAACCCAATCCTATTACTTTGAATATTTATCCGGGACAAAGTGGAGAATATACAATGTATTTAGATGACGGGGTTAGTCGTTCTTCAGCAGTGGACAAACCAGAAGAACAAGGAGGAGATCCACAGGCAAGAAGTGAATATCGGGAGACAAAGATTACCCATGAATATACAGATCCAGAACAAAACACTCGTCAAATAAAAATAGAGCGTATTCATGATAACTATACGCCTCAGTACGAGACGTTTTTCTTTGTTGCTATTTTGCACGATCCTTCTGAAACTCAGGGAAGCTCTGGTTCTTTGAATAACGTTATTCTCAACAATCAAGAAATCCAGCAATTAGGCAATGGAGATTATAATGCCCTCAATGGGGCTAGTGTTAATGCTTGGTATTACAACCCAACCATCAATATTAGCTTTATTAAGGTATTTGATAATATTTCTTCTATCACAATGACTTTGGAGTATGCTTAGAACCACATTATGTGGTGTCCTTCAAGATACAAAGTTGGATTGACGAAAGGAAACCCGACAAATAAAGGTTTCTATTAGACCTCTTGCAAAATTAATTTTATGTTACGATTGAGGGTTGTGTTTTTTTAGATAAAAGTTAGAGTTACACGGCTATGGTTGAATTTGCGATCGCAAAGAACACCAAAAATACATAAAACCTGAAACCTTCTATCGTACCAGAGAAACAATTGTGCAAGAGGTCTAATATTTCTGGCAGTAAACCTATCTTCAAAAGCATCTGTTTTTTCTAAATCATCCAGTTTCCAAAACCAATCTAAAATCTGGGTGAATCCTTTTTCAAATCTGGAAGACCATTCAGGAGTATTTTTTCCTGATCTGGAAACAAATATGCTGTTAGATGCAGCATTTTCAAATTCCACAAAACAATAGGATTTTTTAATAGAATCTCCAATTACTAAGTAGGTTGGCGTTAAAAATTGTCGTTATGACAAGGGAACAGGGAACTCTTAACTGGGAACAGGAAGAGAGTTTTGGGCGATTTTACTTTTCTTCACATACATTTAAATTTTTCGGTTCACCTACTTATTTTAATAACCGAATATAACCAGCTTGTTCAAAATGATTATCTGTAGTTAATGCTTCTTGAATATCAAATTGTTTCATGACAACAAAAGATGTACTATCTACCAAAGACCAAGTTTTATCCTCCCTTGTTTTCAGTAAGTCCCAAGCTGCTATATCAATAGATATATCAATATGAATTAAGTGAATATAAGAAGCTGTTCTCACAGCATCCACATACTGAAATAACTGTGAACGCGGTACACGCAAAGGACTATTCAATAATGCAACTAATTCAAGAACGACATAATTAGTTGTGATCATTTCTAACTTTTGTCTTCGTGCTTCTTGAAACCACAATTTTGCTTTTTCATGGTAAGACTCAGTAGCAACAAATAAATTAGACCACCCTGAAGTATCTATAAAAACCTTATTTATCAACTTTTAATTCCTGTTGTAAATTTTCTCTGAGATAATTATCATGATTTTTCCCAATATCAGAATTTTCAAATCTTAATGTACCCAATAAAGGTAAAATAGGATCATCTTCATAGCTATCTATCAATTTTATTGATTTGGTTAGTGATTGTAAAATTAATTCCTCTAAAGATAAATTGAGTTTTTTAGATTGAATTAATAACTTTTCTTCTAACTCATTTGATAACTGAATTGTTAATGCTTTACTCATGATATTTACGTGACCTCCATTTTCAAATCAAAACTTGAGAGTTAGTAATTTTGCACTAAAAAATAATTTTCCTTAAAAATTAAATTTTCAAACATTCTATTTACAATTATATCATAATAATCATTCTATATGCACGGATTATTGTCAAGGAATTTTAGAAAAGGAAACTAACCCAAAATCCTCTAATATAAAATATATCAGCACAATCCCCATACCCACATGAGTAGAGAATTTAATGTAATTATTGAACGAGATGCTGATGGTTATTTTGTCGCATCTATGCCTAGTATTCCTGGTTGTTACACCCAAACAAAATCTTTAATTGTAGTTGATAAGTTATCGGTTGACATATTTGTTTTCTCCTAAATTCTGACTCACTAGAATACTGTAACGTACCATCGAAGACAAAGCGTTAATTATTTGATAACCTGTAACAGTATCGTTTGTCAGGATTCTTAAGTCTTCTGCGTAGCTGGTATGAGAATGGTCAGTGTAACATACCACGTGCAGCCAAGCCAGGTTTAAGTAATCATGAAGATGGTTTAGCTTTGGATACTCCTGATTTTCAGGCTTGGATATCTGCTTTAGGAAATGAAGATTGGGATTGGTTTGGTAATGCTGATTCAGTTCATTTCACCTATAGAGGTAGCGGTGTTAGGGATGATATTGGCGATATTGGGGTAAAGGCTTTTCAGCAACTCTGGAACAAAAACAACCCCAACGATCAAATTACAGTAGATGGTACATTCAGACCCCAAACAGCAGCACGACTGGATATGTCTCCAGCCGAAGGTTTTGCTACGGCTAGACTTCTGAAACTTACTAATCCTAATTTGCAAGGTGAAGATGTTCGCAAAGTTCAGCAAGCGTTAGTTAATGCTGGTTTTCTAAACGCAACCCAAATTAATAGTATTTATGATGACGATACGGAATCTGCTGTAGAGAAGTTTCAGGAACAAAAAGGTTTAAGTCAAGATGGTGTTGTTGGACCTCAAACCCGCAGATTATTAGGTATATCTTAACAGCAACCTCTGACGGTGATCAACAAACAAAGCTGCGCCCTTGGAATCGAGATCAAATAGCACCTGCAAACCCAGTTCCTTGTAAAGCTTTAATTCATCAATATGCAGGAGATATTGCCAATGGACTATTTGATTTTAACCAAATCAATCCATTTTTAGATAATCCAGAATTAGTGATCCAGCGACTCATTTTACCACCAGCATAATTATCGCAATTTCAATAATCTGGAAGACGTTGCATTAATCCTTCATTCTTCTCATTGCCAAAAGAGAAGGATATTTTTTATTATCAATAAGTAATTGACGTTCTAATAAACGAGATTGATCATTAAACCCTAAAATTCTAGCCGTCACTTGTCCTATATTTGTGAGAGATTCAATAGTAGAATTATTCAGTTTAAAATGTTCTCCCCAATTATCCCAACGAGGATGATAAAAACGCACAAATTCTTTTTTATCTATAATAATTGAACCGATATCACTGCCTTTAAAACGATTACAATAAACACAACAATAGGCTAGATTATCTATATTTGATGAGCCACCATGTTTGATACTAATAATATGATCAATGGCACATCCTAAAATAGTATCATGTTCAGCAATCAGGCAATATTCACATAAATTATCTGCTCTTTGAGCAACTAAACGGCGAAGTTCTAGATTTAAATAAGGACGCTCCATAATTGAATTTTAAGCCTTTTCGTGAATAAAATCATAAGCCCTAGCTTTTGCTAGTCTTAATAAATGTTCTAAAATCAAATAATGATCTAATTCTGATTTTTCCTCTGAAGAAATTCCATCAGTTTTTTCTCG
>Ga0209617_10001819_pt1 | contig 10028 bp, 6 predicted proteins | sample LakEriepJuly2011_2_FD_187459 | JGI IMG/M metagenome (GOLD analysis project Ga0209617, IMG submission 187459) | Freshwater microbial communities from dead zone in Lake Erie, Canada - CCB epilimnion July 2011 (SPAdes) (version 2) | ecosystem: Environmental > Aquatic > Freshwater > Lentic >... | reverse complement strand
AGGACGCCAACGTCGTGGGCCGCAACCTGCGCTTCACGGTGGCCGGCACCATCGGCGAGGACGTCGATCCGGCCTTCCCGGGCGGCATCATCGTGCCGCGCAACCTCAACGGCGTGACGCTCACCAAGGAACAGAAGCTGGCCTTGCTGACCGCCGAGAAGCAGGACATCACGCTCACGCCCACCGAGGTGCGCATCGCCGTCAAGAAGGACTTCGACGTCGAGGCCAGCGGCACGCTGACGGCGCAGGCCAACGGCGCGGTGCTGATCGGCAGCGAGAGCGACCTGAGCATCGCGCAGGTGCGCACGCCGGGCGAGGTCCGCATCAAGAGCGGTGCCGGCCTGAGCAACGGCGCCCCCGATGGCACCGCCGCCATCACGGCCCAGCGCCTGGTGCTGGAAGCCGGCCAAGGCAGCATCGGCTCGGCGGCCAAGCCCATGTGGGTGGACATCGCCGACGGTGGCACGCTGACGGCTCGCGCGCGCCAGAGCCTCTTCATCGGTGAGCTCACCGGCGACATGCGCATCAACACCGTCTATGCGCAGCAGGGCGCGACCCTGAGCGCACCGGGCGCCATCCTCGACGCGGGCTTCGACCGCTTGCTCGACGTCCAGGCCCGCCTGATCGACCTCTCGGCCGGCACCACCATCGGCACCCCGAGTGGCGTGGCGGGCGCGCTGGAGGTCAGCACCGGCGCCAACGGCACGCTGAACGCTTCGGCGCCCGGCGGCGTCTACCTGGCCGGCATGGGTGGCAGCAGCCGACTGGGCAACGTCACCACCCTCGGCGACTTCGGCTTCGACGCCCTCAGCGGTGACCTCACCGTGGCAGGCCGCGTGCGGGCCGGCAAGGTCCGCCTGGCCTCGGACAACGACCTGGTCTTCGACAGCCTGGGCCGCATCGAGGCCCGCGAGTCGGCCGACCTGAGCGCCGGCGTGGCCGGTCAGGGCGACGTGGTGGCGGCGTCGGGCAGCGAGCCCCAGGTGACGGCACCGCTGGTGCGCGTGAGCGCGGCCAATGCCATCGGCGATGACGCTGCCGCGCTGCGCATCGCCAGCCCCGACGTGACCCTGCAAGCGCAAGACATCCGCGCGCAGGTCAGCGCGGGCGACCAGCCCTTGACGCTGTCGGTCAGCGGTGCGCCCGCCGTGGCCGGTCAACCCGCACGCAGTGTGGTGCTCGACCTCATTGCTGCGCAAGGCAGCACCTTCAGCCTGCTCAACGCCGAGCAGACCACCGCGACCACCAACGGCCCGCTGACGGTCCAGCAAGGCTTGCTGCGCGATGTGGCCCGCTTCTTCACGCCCTGGTACAGCATCCGCATCGACGCGGCCGACCGCCGTGGCCAGACCGGCTTCGACGTGCGCGGCTTCACGCTGGACGGCCGCTACGACCTCATCGTCACGCCGCAGGCTGCCTTGATCGGCGCCTACGTGCTGACGGGCAACCCCGAGAAGGTCATCTTCAGCAACCCGAGCGGCGTGACCACCGGCCAGACACAAACGGGCAGCGACCTCAACGCCCAGCGCGACCAGGCCGGTGCGCGTGGCCTGGCGCTGGCGCGCGGCGTGCAGGGCAACCTGGCGCCGGCCGCCGGCCTGCTGCAGATCGGCGGCGACCTCTTCGATTGCCAAGGCCACGAGCGCGAATGCGCCGCACTGGGCCTGCCCCTGCCGACCCCGGCCGCAGGTCAGTGAGGCCGCCCGACATGCAACACACCCACCGACCCATGACCCATCCACGTCTTCCCTTCACGCCGATCGCCCGCGTGTGCCTTTGCCTGAGCTTGGGCCTGAGCGCCTCGGCCTGGGCCCAGCAGGCCCTGCCACCGGGCCTCACGCCGGGCGCGGCCCAAGGCCAAGAGCGCTTGCAGCGCGAAGAGCAGCAAGGACAGGAACGCCTGCAGCAGGGCGCGCCAGGCGCCGAGGTGCGCACACCGGCCAAACCGGCCACCCCCGCGGCCAGCACCGCGCGCAACATCCGCGTCGAGCGCTTCGAGGTGGACGCCTCGCAGATCCTCTCGCCGCAAGACATCGACGGCGTGCTGGCCCCCTTGCGCGGTCAGACCGTCAGCCTGGCCGAGTTGCAAGCCGCGGTCGAGCAAATCAATGCCCTGTACGAAGCGCGCCGCCAGCTGACTGCGCGCGCCGTGCTGCCCACGCAGACCGTCACCGACGGCGTGGTGCGTGTGCGCTTGATCGAGTCGCGCACCGCGGTCGTGCGCATCGAGGGCAACCAGGCGCTGGCCGCCGAGCATGTGCGCGATCGCCTGCGCCTGTCGCAGGACGCGCTGCTGTCGGTGCCCGCGCTCGAAGAAGACCTCGCGCGCTTCAACCGCCTCAACGACACGCAACTGCGTGCCAACGTCGTGGCCGGGGAGCGCTTTGGCACCACCGATGTCGAGATCAGTGTCAGCGAGCCCAAGCGCCTGCGCGTCGATGCCTTCGCCGACAACGCCGGGCGCGACACCACCGGCCGCATGCGCTGGGGCGCCACGGTGCGCGGCGCCAACCTGCTGGGCATCAGCGATGCGGCCCAGCTCACGGCCACCACCACGCGCGGCTCGAACAGCCTGGCGGCGTCCTACTCGCTGCCCATCAACCGGCAGGACACCCGCCTGGACATGTCGGCCAGTTTCGGTGAGATCCGCATCATCGACGGGCCCTTCGTGCCGCTGGACATCACCGGGCGTTCGCGCGATGTCACCGTCGGCCTGACCCACCCGCTGCTGACCCAGGCCGACCGCGCCTGGTCCACTTATGGGCGCTTGTCAGACCGCCAGGCACGCAGCCTGTTCTCGGGCTTCGAGCAAACCCATGACACCCAACGCGTGATCACGCTCGGTGTGGCCGGCGACCGCTTCACCGACGGGCACTCCTGGTACACCGACCAGCAGCTCGTCATCGGCTCGCACGACCTCGGCGGCGACAGCGGCTTCATCTACTGGCGTGGCCTGGGCAACCGCCTGGACCGCCTGGGCGAGCGCACGCAATTGATCACGCGCATCGGCGCGCAGTACTCGCAGAACCGTTTGCTGCCCTCGGGCGAGCAGTTCCAGGTGGGCGGTGCCTACTCGGTGCGCGGCTACTCGGAAGGTTTGCTGTCAGGGCGCAATGGCTATTCGATGAGCGCGGAGATCCGCTACGGCATGGGCGCGCTCGACTACCTGCAAAGCGGCTCGAACAGCCCGCGCCTGCAGTGGCTGGCCTTCATCGACCACGGTGGTGCCTTCCCCTACCGGCCGGGCAACCTCAAGGGCGTCCAGCGCGATGACTTCCTCACCGGCGTGGGCGTGGGCGCCGTGCTGGAGTGGCGCAGCATCAGCATGCGCCTGGTGCTGGCCGCGCCCCTGCGGCACAACCACCCCTCCGAGCTGCACCCCTCGGACCTGCGCCTCAACGCCTTCTTCAACGTCAGCCTGAAATGAGGTGCTGACGCGATGGCGTTGACACGCTGATCAGAAGGTTTCCCAATCGCTGTCGTCGGCTGTGCTGGCCACGGTGGTGCCCGTGCTGGCCGCCCCGCTTGGCGAGTTCGACTTCACCGGAGCCGCCTTGGCTGCCGCTGCAATGGGCGTGGGCAGTCGGGGGCGGCTTGCCGCAACGCTGGTGGCAGGCTTGCTCAGCGGCTTGACCTCGGTCACCGAGGGCGTGTGACCTGTGCTGGCTTGTGCTGACGCCTTGGCGATCACGTGATGGGCGTCGTGCTGGGCATCGTGCGCCGTGTGCGCTGCATGCGAAGCCGGTGCAGGGTGCATCGCGTGCATCACGGGCTCAGCATGCACCTTCTGCGTGCCCAGCTTGAAGGCGGCCACGGCCGAGGCCAGGCGCGTGGCCTGCTCTTTCAGGCTTTCGGCTGCGGCGGCAGATTCCTCCACCAGCGCGGCGTTCTGCTGCGTCATCTGGTCGAGCTGCGTCACCGACACGTTCACCGAGCCGATGCCCTGGCTCTGCTCGGACGAGGCCGCGCTGATCTCACCGATGATGTCCGAGACGCGCTTGACGCTGGTCAGGATCTCCACCATCGAGGTGCCTGCGTCTTGCACCAGCTTCGAGCCCGACTCCACCTTCTCGCTGGAGGCATTGATCAGGGTCTTGATTTCCTTGGCGGCGTTGGCCGAGCGTTGCGCCAGGGTGCGCACCTCGCCGGCCACCACGGCAAAGCCACGGCCTTGCTCGCCGGCGCGGGCTGCTTCCACCGCGGCGTTCAGCGCCAGGATGTTGGTCTGGAAGGCGATGCCATCGATCACGGTGATGATGTCGGTGATCTTGCGGCTGGCGCCGTCGATTTCGGACATGTTGGCCACGACCTGCGAGACGATCTGCTCGCCGCGCTCGGCGGCGGTGGCGGCGCCCGAGGCCAGCTGGTTGGCCTGGCGGGCGGCGTCGGCGCTTTGGCGCACGGTGCCGGTCAGCTGCTCCATGGAGCTGGCGGTCTGCTGCAGGTTCGAAGCGGTGTGCTCGGTGCGCTGGCTCAGGTCCTGGTTGCCTGTGGCGATCTCGCTGGAGGCCGTCGAGATCGAGTCGGTGGCCAGGCGGATCACGCTGATGGTGTCGCGCAGCTTGTGCGTCATCGTCACCACGGAGGCGCGCAGCGAGTGCTCGTCACCCGCCTGGTGGTGCAATTGCATGTCGAGGTGGCCGTCGGCGATGCGGCTGACCATGTCGCGCAGCAGGCTGGGCTCGTCGCCCAGGTCTTTCCAGACCGAAGCCACGATGGCCGCCGAAGCGGCGCCCAGCACGCCCAGCACGATCACGCCGGTCAGCACGGTCACCCACAGGTTGGTGTCCACGCCGCTGGTGGCTTCGGTCTGGGCTGCCTCGATGGCCTCCTTGGCCGCGGCCTTGTGCTGGTCCAGCAGCTTTTGCAACGAGGCTTGCGCGGATTGCATCTTGTTGACCAGATCACCTGGAGGCTGCTGGGTCAGCAGGGCGCGCGTGGCACCGATGGCGGCCGCCTGGTAGTCGTCGAAAGCGGTGCCCAGAGCCTGGGCGACCTCGGTTTTTTCGGGCAGCTTGCGCATGCCGGCCACTGCGTCGTGCGCCGCGCTGACCATGGCTTCGGTGTCTTTCAGTTTGGCGACATCGCCTTCCACCGCGGCGGTCTGCAGCGTCAGGCGCAGTTGCTCGGCACTGCGGTCCAGCGTCTGGACGTGGGCCATGTGCGGGTTGTCGATGTCGCGCAGGTGGCTGAGCACGCTGGACGTGCGGTTGCCCACCACGAAGCTGATCGTCACTCCGACGACAAAGACGGCTGCCGCGCTGATGGGCAACATCCAAATTTTGGTGCGAAAGTTCATCTTGACTCCTGCGTCTGTGGGCCCAAGCGTGGACAACGCTGCCGGCATGACCCCTGCTGTATCGGCATGATGGCCGAGGGCCTGAAGCGAAAAGGTGCGAACAAGTCCGCTTTCCCGGGGTCTTTCTGGGGATGTCAGCAGGGTTTCTACAATGGGCGCCATGCCTTCCACCTTGCCTGCCGACACCCAGCGGCCCCCCACGAGCCGCAGCCTGATGTTCTGGGTGGCGCTGCTGTACTTTTCCGAGGGGCTGCCCCTGGGCTTGTTCTTCGACCTGTTTCCTGTGCACATGAGGCAGGCGGGCGTGGGTACGGCCGAAATCGGCCTGCTCAGCCTGCTCGGACTGGCCTGGACCGTGAAATTTTTGTGGGCCCCGCTGGTCGATGCCTGGCGCGGTCACCGGCTGTGGATGGCCGCTGCCAATGCCGGCATGGCCTGCGTGCTGGCGGCCCTGGCCTGGCAGCCCGAGGCCCTGAGCGCCGGTGCCAGCTGGCCTTGGGTGCTGCTGGCGGCCTTCACGGTGCTGTCGGCCACCAACGACATCGCCACCGATGGCTACACCATCGAGCTGCTGCGCAAGGACCAGTACGGCGTGGCCAATGGCCTGCGCATCGGTTTCTACCGCGTGGGCATGCTGGCTGCGGGCGGCATGCTGGTGGCCGCGGGTTGGTTGGGCACGCCGGGGCAGCCCGCCTGGGGCGCGGCCTATGGCCTGGGCGCGGTGCTGATGCTGCTCAACGGTGCCATGGTGCTGATGGCGCCTGCCCAGCCGCCCCGCCCGCCGCGCGTGGCCGGTGCTGCCGCCGACGAGTGGTCGGCCCTGAAGGCGCAGCCGCTGTGGCTGTTGGCCTTGGGTCTGGTGCTGGCGGGCCTGTTGTGGCCGGTGCTGGGCCCGGTGGGCAAGGCCGCCGGCTGGGCCCCCGTGATGGCGGTCAGCGGCACCTGGTGGTTCAAAGGGGCGGTGCCGGTGGGCTTGATGATGCTGGGCGCGAGCCTGATGGTGGTGGCCGCCCGTCGCCCGCGTGCCCAGGCCTTGGCCGATGGCCCGGTGTTTGGCGCCTGGGTGGGCCTGCTGGCGCGCCCCGGCATGCTGGCGGTGCTGGCCTTCATCCTGCTGTTCAAGCTGGGGGATGCGGCCATGGGCTTCATGGTCAAGCCCTTCTGGGTGGACGCCGGCTTCACCCCGGCGCAGATCGGCCTGGTCAGCGTCAACGTGGGCCTGGGGCTGTCGATCGCCGGCGGCCTGGCGGGCGGCTGGTACGTGGACCGTGCCGGCATCTTCAAGGGCCTGTGGGTGCTGGGGCTGGCGCAGGCGGCGTCCAACCTGGGTTACACCCTGGCGGCCTGGACGGTCCCTCACACCGAGCCCGGCATGCAAGTGAGCGCTTACTACCAAGGTGTGGTCTATGCCGCCAGTGCGCTGGAGAGCTTCACCGGCGGCCTGGGCACGGGCGCGTTCATGGCCTTCCTGATGGGCATCACCAGCAAGCAGCGGGCCACCACGGAGTACGCCATCCTGTCGTCGATTTTCGCGTTCTCGCGGGCGGTGGCGGGCTGGGCCGGTGGCCTGGGCGTCGAGCAAATGGGCTACGGTGCCTTCTTCTTGCTGACCTTTTTCCTGTCCTTCCCGGCCTATGTGCTGCTGCCTGCGGTGCGGCGTATGCTGGATGGCGATCCGCCGCGTTGAAGGCAGGGGGCATGCCCCCATCTGTTGACCCGAATGCTGGCCCTCGTTTTGCCCACACCCGCTTGCTGCCCACCATGACCCGCTTGCCCCACCCTGCCGCGCCCTTGCGCTCTCCGATGTCTGCCCTGTGCCTGGCGCTGGCCTTGGCGCTGGGCATGGCGGCGCCTGCCGTTCAGGCCCGTGAAGGGGTGGAGGTGGGCAAGGAGTCCGGCTTCACCCGCCTGGTGCCGGCCGAGCAGGTCGAGGCCGCGGCCCAGCAGCAGTACGGGCAGATGGTGCAGGAGGCCCGCAACCAGCGCGCCTTGCTGCCTGACAACCACCCGCAGGTCATGCGCCTGCGCGCCATCGCCAAGCGCATCATCCCGTTCAGCCTGCCGTGGAACCGCCGTGCAGGCCAGTGGCAGTGGCAGGTGGTGGTGCTGCAGTCGAAAGAGCTCAACGCCTTCTGCATGCCTGGGGGCAAGATCGCCTTCTACACGGGCATCCTCGACCAGCTGCAGCTGACCGACGACGAGGTCGCCATGGTGATGGGCCACGAGATCGCCCACGCCCTGCGCGAGCACGCCCGCGAGCGCATGGGCAAGGGCGCGGCGACGCGGCTGGGCGCCAACCTCATCTCCGGCCTGCTGGGCCTGGGCAGCGTGGGCGACTCGCTGCTCAACATGGGCGGCCAGCTGCTGACCCTGAAGTTCAGCCGCGAAGACGAGTCCGAGGCCGACCTGGTCGGCATGGAGCTGGCCGCGCGCGCCGGCTACGACCCCCGCGCCGGCGTGAGCCTGTGGCGCAAGATGTCGTCGGCGTCGAAGGGCGCACCGCCGCAGTGGATGTCCACCCACCCGGCGGGCAGCACGCGCATCAACGAAATCGAACAGAACCTGGCCAAGGTGCTGCCGCTGTATGAACGCGCGCCCAAGCCCGGCGTGCGCTTTGATGCGCCCGCGAAAACCGGCGCCTACCTGGCCCAGCCCCTGCCGCTGGCCATGTGGGGCCGGGGCCCGGTGCGCCTGGGCTCCGCGGAGTGATGGCGGCCCGCGCCAAGCCCCTCAGACTTTGAGCGCCTCGGCCAGCTTGCCCACCCGGGCCAGCGCGCGCCGCTCGGCATCGCCCCACTTGCCGCCCAGCCCCAGCCGCATGCAGTGGCGGAAGCGGTCGGTGGCGCTGAACAGGCTGCCCGGGGCGATGCAGATGTGCTCGTCCAGGCAGGCCTCGAACAGAGCGATGGTGTCGATGTCGCCTGGCAACTCCAGCCACAGGATGAAGCCCCCGGCCGGCGCCGTCACGCGCGTGCCTTTGGGGAAGTGCCGTGAGATGAGGCCGCGGGCCTCGTCCACCCGCGCAGCCACCACGCCGCGCAGCTGCCGGTAGCCTGCCTCGATGCCGGGTTGGGAGAGCAGGTCGGCCAGGGCGCGCTGCAGCATCACCGTCTCGCTGCCGCTGGTGGCGGCCTTCAGTCGCTGCAGGCGCTCGGTCCAGGCGGGCGCGGCGATCCAGCCCAGGCGCAGGCCCGGCGCAATGGTCTTGCTGAACGAGCCGCACAGCATCACCTGGCCGGCCGTGTCGAAAGATTGCACGGCGCGGCGGCGGTCGTCTTCCTCGCACAGGTCGTTGTAGAGCACATCCTCGATCAGCGGCACCTTGTGGCGCGCCAGCATCTGCACCAGGCGCTTGCGTTCGGGCACCGGCATGCTCGCGCCGATGGGGTTGGACAGCGTGGGCACGGCCAGCAAGGCCTTGATGGGTTGGGTGTCGAGCGCGAGCTGCAGCGCGTCCAGCGACAGGCCGGTGCGCGGGTGCGTGGGGATCTCGAGCGCGCGCAGGCCGAGGTTCTCCAGGATGTCGAGGAAGCCGTAGTACGTGGGTGACTCCAGCGCCACCACATCCCCTGGCTTCGTGACCGTGCGCAGGCACAGGCTGATCGACTCCAGACAGCTGCTGGTGACGACGATGTCGTCGGCGTCGATGTGGCAGCCCATGCGCAGCACGTGGCGTGCGATCGCGCGGCGCAGCGACTCGTCGCCCGGGCCGAAGGGGTACTGGCACAACGTGCCTCGGTGGCGCTGCGTGGCGCGGCTGACGGCGCGGCGCACGCGTTCCTGCGCGAACAGCGATGCTTCGGGACAGGCCGCGCCGAAGGAGACGTAGTCCGGGTGGTGGGCCAGGCTGGCCATCTTGGCGGCCATGGCGCTGATGCCCACGCTGACCGAGCGGCGTGGCGGGCGCGAGGTGTCGGGCTCGGGCAGTTGCGGCGGGCGCGCGGCCACGAAGTAGCCCGAGCGCGGGCGGGCCTCGATCAGGCGGGCGTCTTCCAGCGTGCGATAGGCCTGCACCACCGTGGACTGCGACACCCCGTGCTGGCTGGCCAGGTTGCGCACGGAGGGGATGCGCTCACCGCGTGGCAGCGTGCCGGTGCGGATCTGGCGCGCCATGGCATCGGCGATCTTCAGGTACAGGGTGTCGGCATGGGCGTGCATGCGGACCATTCTGTACGGACTTCGGTGCGCTTGACCAGCACAGATGAGGCCGCGCTTGACAGGCACAGACGCGGCCGTGTGGGGGCTGTCACCCCTCAGCCAGTGCAGCGCTGTGCCTGTTGCACCGGGCAGGTGGCGCCTAAGGTGGTGGGCATGCACCTCAGCTGCCTGCAGGCCACTGCAAGCGCGCCAAACTCTGAAAGCTCGCCATGCCCGCCACCCGCGCCACCCTGCTGTCAGACCCCGCCCTGCGGTCCCCCGTCCCGCAAGCACAGGCCCTGCCGCAGGGCGAGGTGCGCCGCCTGAAGCTGCGCCCCGGCGAGACCGTGGTGGTGCGCCGGGGCGCGCTGTGGCTGACCCGCGAGGGCGATGCGCTGGACCACCTGCTCCAGCCCGGTTGCGGGCACGTGGCCGCGCAGGCCCAGGAGGTGGTGGTGGAGGCCGTGGGGCCGCAACCTTGCCATTTCGAGCGACACCGGCTGGGCGGGCCCGGGCTGCGCCGCTGGTGGGCGTTCAGGCCCTGGTGGCGGTGGGCAGGCCGTTAGGCAGGCTGCGGGTTCGGCCCTGGCGA
>Ga0209617_10001817_pt1 | contig 10028 bp, 10 predicted proteins | sample LakEriepJuly2011_2_FD_187459 | JGI IMG/M metagenome (GOLD analysis project Ga0209617, IMG submission 187459) | Freshwater microbial communities from dead zone in Lake Erie, Canada - CCB epilimnion July 2011 (SPAdes) (version 2) | ecosystem: Environmental > Aquatic > Freshwater > Lentic >... | reverse complement strand
CCGTTAGCTTAGTGGTAGAGCGCCACCTTGACACGGTGGAGGTCAGAGGTTCAAGTCCTCTACGGTGCACCACCTTATTTATGGATGGAAGTTGTTGATTTTGAGGATCTTTCTAGAAAAACGTCAACACTTTCGGCACCCCATATAGACCTATGTAGAAAGACCAAGTGTTACACGCGAAGTGTTACACCTAGCCGATATCAAAGAACTAGAATTTTATTTATCCGCCACCACTTGACGCGGTGGGCGTCTGAATAAATAAGGGTATGAAAACAAAATACCCTTCGAACTTATACAAACGAAACGACTGGTGGTGGATGCACATTCAACGCGGAGGAAAACGCCATCAATTCCCCCTGCAAACAAAAGACTTAGCTGACGCGATACAGAAAAGAGACTCCTACCTAGCTGATCCACAGATTCATTACGGGTTTCGTAAACATTCTTTGGGGACACAGGTTGATAAATATATTAACGAGAAAACTGCTAGCAAAAGATGGAGTCGGGAAAGCGCGACAGAAAAGTCGAGAGTTCTAAAGGTATTTTGTGATGCAGTAGGGCCGGATCGATCTTTGCACTCGGTTAAAACAAATGAGATCGAGAGTTACCTTAAGTCAAAGATTTCTGGAGGATGCAAAGGAGGTACGGTGAACGGCTACTTGACGATTCTCCAAGCATTTTTTGAAGACTGCGTGACGAATTACTCTCTCTTAGGCAACCCAGTAACTCCAATCAGGTCCTTCCCAGACGAACACCCAGTAAGGGAGGTTTGGTGTACCGCAGAAGAAGCACTTAAGCTTTATTCGTCTGCACAGAATAACGATTTAAAGTTTATTCTTGGATGCGGCTTCTTTCTTGGCTTGAGAAAGAAAGAAATCACGGAAGCACGACCTGAATGGTTCAATTTAGATGGCAAGGTTGCCACCATTAAGATGGTGCGAGAGGACTTAGCTCTGAAGACCGGGTTGGATCCTTTTATTACAAAAACCCGCAAGGAAAGATCGATACCGATAAGTTCACTGTTTCTTTCTTTTTTGGAAAACTACCTGTCAAAGCGGGACTATTGTCTAGCTCCAAGAGTTCGTCGTGGAGTTTACAAATACCGATATGACTTTCGGCGTCCTTTTGAGGATTACGTCAAAAGCCAAGGCATGAACAAAGTGACACCACACGTAATGAGACATACTTTCGCAACTGATTTTGCCAGAAGAGGAGTTCCGATCAGCCAATTAGCCGGTTATTTAGGTGATTCCGTGAAGACCACCTTAAAACATTATGCACATCACTACCCGAACTCTCAGGACATAACCGGATTATATGGGATCAGATAATTTGATGACTGGAAATGAACCTTCCACAGATAAGTAACTATGGAACAAAACTACAATGAGACTTGTGTGAGTCTGGGCAGTTCAAACCTCCTGGCACCGACGATCCTAGGATCGGCGCAAACCACTTGTGGTAGAGGTTCCAAGGAATATGTGTGTTAAAGCCCATGGTGTGTCCAGAGATAAAGCTTATGAATAAGAAAGATGCAGGTCATTATTCAGCAGGATACGATACAGCTCCTGAATTTGAAATATTACAACATCACCCTTGGTTGTACTGCTATGATCTTAGTTACGATTACGAAAAGCATATTGATATTGAAAGCACTCCATCTCGAACAAAAAACATTTATGCAGTAATGGATTTATTCAGCCGGCTGGCAGGTAATATAAACAGACACTATCTGGATTGGGTATCAATAGTTGAAAAAGATGAAAATGGGCAAAAGAAATGGCATCATCATGTATTAATGGGTAGGAATGGATTCGATCCTAGTAGCGAATATCAAAGAGTTCTACTTAAAGACATCTGGCAACACTTTTACCGGGAAAATTGGTACGACGAATGGTTGAAACGCACTTGTTCGATCCCCAATAAGATTCGGAACAAAACCCTAAGGGAAAGGTATGATTACTTCAGGAATGATAGGGATGGATATCTTGGAAAAGATCATCAATCACCCCCTGCTGCTTTCAATATAATGGGGGAAAAGACTTTCATGGACCGTAAGTTTCGCAAATCTCCGTATAATGGAACCGGTCAAGCAAGCGTAGAGGTGTATGATAAGGAGAAATTTTGGACAAATGGTGTCGGATATAGAATGAAAAGACCAAAGGATCCTGAAACAGGCAAGCCAAAGGTTGATTTAGATCATCCCGTGGAACCAGACATGTCACCCCATCTGAAGCGAAGCTTGTTGAACAAGCGTCGATATGTGATTTCAGAAATTGATCACCGGCAGAAATTCTTTTCAACAAAAGAGCCAGGAGCACTTCATCCTTTTAAATTATATAATATTATTCCCAGCAATCCGGGGTTTGATTTGAAAATAATTGGGCTGTCTGCTGGCAAATACACTTACTAAAATTGGCTGTTTTAAGGGAAAAATGGTCCTTTTCCAGATTGTTACTTTTTTGGAGTAATGTGTCCAACAACGACTTATGCGATTGATGGGATATGGCCATTATTGTGGCTCCATGAGTAGATCATCCAAAAGACCTTTTGTTTAGAGGTTTAGAGGAATCAATAAAGGCAGCCAGATGGCCGTTTTTGCATTCATAAAACGTCTAGCAATGACCGGAATGATCAAACAAGTTGATTGCCTTTCCGAAAGACAAACCCCGTTATTTTTCGATTATACGCTTAAAAAAGACACCTTATTAAAAACATGCCCTTGATATGAAACAGGGGTCAGCTTTTTAAAGGGTAAGCATTCGAATCGCTAATGGGGCAGGGTTCTTTTTTACAAATACTGACCAGCAAAGAAAATTCTTTGCAAAATTTTTTATATTTTTCCACGCGAGAACAACCCTAGGCACGCAATGTTTTGGATTTCCCCCTTTACCCGAGCAATGTTTTGGTCTTACCCTTTAATCGTTTATTAGTCCGGTATGAGCGAAATTGAATACACTTTAAGGCACCAGAAAGCAGGTGTTCGCCACGGGCAGCATGGCATTTTAACTAGTGCACTAGCTGAAAACAATAAACACAAAGCCCTTTCGGTTTTGCTTGGGGCATTGGAAGGTGTTCTTGCGGATAATCTTATCAAGCCAGAAGAAATCACCTTTGTTCATGAGTGGCTATTAAAGTATTCCGAAGTGTGGCCCGATTGCGCACTTTCAGGTGTTTTTCTTGGGTTAAGAGATGAACTAGAGCAAGGAAGTTTAAAGAAGAAAGATATAGCACTTATAGAAGATGCTATTTTAAATGTTAAAGAAACAAGAAAGACCTTTTTAGTAAACCAAGATACTTCTGTGGATTTCTTTCACGGAATTGTAAAGGGTATCCTGGCCGACAAGACCATAAACCAAAAAGAATTCGATTTTCTTAGCGAATGGCTTTCACAAACCAAATATCTTCCTGATAACTGGTTTTACAGAGATGTGCGAAAAGAGCTGAAGAAGATCGCAAAAGGTGCCGTTGTAACTCCGGAAATCAAGCACCTGCTTTTAAAGTTCCTTAGAACTGTGTCTGGCGAAAAAGTTGAAATGGCACCTACTCAACTAACCTCCACAAAGATTCCCATCGATAATCCTGCGCCACTCGAAATAAAGATCGAGAAGACAATATTTTCATTAACTGGCATGTTTAAGCTAGGACCTCGAAGTGAAATTGTTCAAAAGATTCAGTCAAAAGGTGGAATCTTTAAGTCTCATCCCGTAAGCAAAGGAGTCTTGGTTATCGGTGACTTTGCGAGCCGGGATTGGAAATATTCAAGCCATGGAGAAAAGATCAGGAGGGCTATTGAGCTGCGCGATAATGGCGGACAGAACAAGATTATCTCAGAGGACTACTTAAAATACCTATTGTCCGAAAAGTAAGCTACAGACCTTCTTTCAAAATTTGTAAAAGTTGCTCGGGGGATACGTTCCGTGATTCTATCTCCTCCAACTCAGTGTTTTTCTTGTTGGGTTTTAGTATCTTGATCACCAAGTCAGTTTTATCATAACCCGCTACCTGAATTACCCGTTCACCTTTCTTTAGATATTGTCCCCATTCCAATTTGTAACCATCGACGGATTCATAGAAGACGTCCCCGGGGTTAAACCTCTCTGGTTTAATTTTGTCTTCTTGCGTTAAAGAATCGGCAAACGCCTCTGGAACTGCAAAAGCAAAACCTTTAGCAAAACCGTCTTTAAAAGCTACCGACATTGAAAAACCTTAACAAAGCAGATCATGCCTGTAAATCTCCTACCATTTCCTGTCACAGCTAGGTATTTAGCGGTTCCGACCAAAGGGAAATGCAAACTCGCCTAGTCGGCCACTGTTTACATAACCTTGCGAATTGTCCTTAGGTCGAACTGCACTTAACCACAGCTTGTCTTCATTCTCTACGTAAATCACTTCGTTGTTCGGAATTTGGCAAATAATAACGGAATTGGTGTCAGGACCTGCTCGCATGTTTAGGTAACCAACCGGCGATTGAATAAACACCCGCTTGAAACCACTAGGGAGATCATTTGGGAAATTGGGCGGGGTGTTGTCGTTTGGATTATCAGACAAGTCCCCTGATGTTGGTTGCGAATATCTGCTTTTCATTCTTTCGGTTATATTTTGTGTATCCACCACCGTATCAGCTCTCGGAACTCTAACCTGAGACGACTGCGTCTGTCTTTGAGCAACTAGTCTGGGTTGTTGCTGAAACTGCCGAACCTGTTGCTGACGGGGATGTGGATTATTGCCCGAGCAGGTAGCCCAAAGAAAACCGATGATCAAAAGAAGGGGCAGAGCTTTTAAATCTCTTTTGGTTAAGCACTGCCCATTGACCGGCTTACCGGAGAATCTTTTTAGTGTGTTTCCGATTCTTCCTAAAATGGTGAAAAGACTGAAAAATCCCCGCAGCGTAAAAAGACTTTTCAGGGACTCCTCATCATCATCCAGAATACCCGGAGGTCCGCTACTTTCCCTTTCAGGGGCGTAAGAAGACAAACCTCTTGAAGAAGACCCAGATGAATCTGCTTTTGAGGCGGAACCAGATGAGGTTGATCCGCTCCTAGAGGAGGAAGCCACAGGGAAGGACCGGATTTGGGATAGAGCAGGTAATTTCATTACGATGCCCTTTCTTTTTCCTGAAGAGTCCTCCATTACAACAGTAGCCGTATCACCTGAAGGGGTTACCGAAATGATTGAAGATCCATAAGGAACCTTCCAGGACCGAATCTCAATGCCTGTTTTGGCATCAATAGCGATGACACGATCCGGGCCGCTTGCTATTGCTGAATAAGACCTATCACCCATGTTTGATCACTCCGACCCGTAATTCTTCTGCTCCATCAGGTGCAAGTAACTTTCAGAAAGCAGTCCGTATTCATCAAGATTCAGTATGGTCAGATCCTTACCTTCATATTCAGCTAATGGGAGATATTCATTGATTGATTCCAATATGTCTCGCAGATCGCTACATCGCTCCGACTCAGCAATTCCTTCCTGAGGGCAATCGACACTGCTGAACCTGCACCAATCAGGTAATCTAACCTTAATTTTGGCTGTTGGTCGTATTGACCGACCATTGATTCCACATTTTAGCCAAATGAAGAAATCTGTAAGACCCACAGACGACAGCAGATTGCTCACCACTGGTTTACTGGTCTTGCGATGCATTTCCTCAACCAGATTTACCAAAGCCAAACAGCTATCCGCATCATAAACACCTTGCCCTGCGATAATCACTTCCACTTGATTGTTGGCGGGATCCTCGAAAGCATTGATGATTGGATCAATTGGAATGACTTCGTTGGTTCTCATTCTACCGCTAAGAATGATTCGAGCAGTATTCATTCAACTTTCAAATAATGCATATTTTTCACTTATTTACGAGCTTCGAATTATTTACGACGATAGTAACCCTTCATCTTTTACACTCCTCCAACAATCGAGGATCTTTCCGCAGTCTGGTGATCACTTTTGCACTCCTCCAACAATCGAGGTCAGCAAACCACCGACACAAACCTCACCGTCAATATCCACTTTTGCACTCATCCAACAATCGAGGTCAGCAAACCCGCCTCTCTGCTCGCGGGCATCGCGGGCAGCTTTTGCACGCATCCAACAATCGAGGTCAGCAAACCATTATCTTCAAACTGATTGACTACATAAGCTTTTGCACTCCTCCAACAATCGAGGTCAGCAAACCGAGCCAGAGGCCGACATACCATTCAACTACTTTTGCACTCCTCCAACAATCGAGGTCAGCAAACCAATACCATAAAGTGGCAACGTGATATCCTCCTTTTGCACTCCTCCAACAATCGAGGTCAGCAAACCCTCCACAGTTAAGAAGCGATGGACGCTCTGCTTTTGCACTCCTCCAACAATCGAGGTCAGCAAACCGGGTATGGCCAACCCTTTCGGGTGCATCCTTTTGTAAAAAAATCACAAGAACGGTTTGCACCTCAAATGTAAAAGAACTTGTTGGTTGTCAGCCGCTCCTTGGCAGGGCAGTCGACGTTGTGCAAAGAAAATACTAAGAGACTAAAATGATCCTATGATAGCCGGGTGGCAAGGGATTTTTTAAGACCACTTTTCCATGATCTGCTTTTTGTACCAAACGCGCCATGGTTCCTCGGTGGAACGCCGGTCTTCACCTTCCGATTGCTTTGCCTGACGGGGTGGAAGGGAGCTGACCCAGATGCTTTTGCGGGCAATGTTCAGTGCTGCCTGAAGATCTGCATCGTCTTTGTGACCACAACTGGGACAAACAAACTCACCCCGTTTGGGGCGATGATGAGTCAGGCGAGCAACCAATCCCTCTACTGTTTTTCGGGTGCTCGGGGGAAGATCCGACCATGTTCGATCCTTAAAAAGTTCCTCAAGCCGTTCAGCGGTGTTCCATGTCTTTTCACCGCGCCCACGCATGTATGAGGTGTAGGAGCATGGCAACTGAAGTTTTTTTCCGTTGGGAAGCGTCACTGACCATGAACCGGGTGATTCCTTACTGATTGTGGCTGCGGTTTTCTTATACCAACTAGAACTGAACACCTCACCACAAGCTGAACAGGTGGCACTGGTATATGCTGGATTTACAAATCGCAAGAACGGCGTGATTCCTTTGCGGTACTTGGCGGCACTGGGTGCCTTGTAGCAACCTGCCTCGGCCAACTTGCCCTCAACCCCAGACAAAATTCGCTCATAGTGCATGTTGCCCATCAATGTTCCCCGACCACCCCGGGTGGTGATACCACTGCTTAGACGCTCAAACACCAACGCACCGGGATGACGCACCAGCAAATCCAGCAGTTCTCGCATCACCAACCCACCAAGAGCCGAAGCCGTATTTCGTTCCTTGGCGCGCAACTTGCGGGTGTAACCACCAGCAGTGCGTTGCAGGTCACTTTTCATCTCTGCAAACTGCCGAATCTTAGCGGTGTATTTTTCACCGACGTTTCCGCGCTCCAGCAATCTGCCCTTGGCATCCACAACTGCAAAACTGGCGGGATTTTGTTCGCCTCGATCCACTCCCACCAGTTTTTCCCCTGATGAAATGGCTAGAGGAGGTGTGTCCTTTTGCAAGGTGATGGTGAGAAAGTAATCCGAGAACTGTGGGCGGTTGGGTGGGTAGATGCGAAGAAGCCGACCATTGGTAAGCATCCATGGGTCTGAGGATTTTTTTAGTCCATGGTCGAAGTTCCAAAGATATTCCCGACCCTGCCGGGTTCCGAAATGCAACGGCAACTGAAGTGGCTTGCGATCTCGGCGGATCCAAAGACGCTCCCGCACCAAACGTTTTTCAGCTGCTTGAGCACGTTTGCGGGATCCTCCCATAGTTCCGAATCCTATATAGCCGGAATCACTGGAACCTTTTGGGTGTTTGACTGGATCAGCAATACCCATGCCTCCAGGGCCGTCTGGATCAAAGAAAAATGCCCACTGATCTTTTCCTTTATCACCGGCGAAAGCCAAAAAGCCATCGTACCGACAAATTCCTCGAACCTCGTCCATTAATGAAAATCCCAAGATTTGCAAACTGTCTGCTTGGTCAGTTGGTTCAGCCAAAGATCCGCGGGCTTGTCCAAACGCGTTTCGTCTGGGTGTGTCTTGTTCGAAATACTCTTTGTACAAACTTTTAACCCGGAGGGGTTCCATGAGAACTACGCAGGCGTTGTTAAGCAGGTTGATCAGCTTGATGGCAGCTGGCCGGTCAGAGAATTGCCGATTTTCAAGGTGCTTGGCCATGCTGTCAGCACCTCTTTCCAGCCCTGCCACCAGTTCCTCGATAAACTGTCGGGGTTTCCATTCAGGATGTTTTTTTCCCAATACGGCCAACGTCTTGCCTAGCTGGTGGCGCATGCCCTTGCCTCCAGTGCCTTCTGGGGCAGGAAATCTTTCTAGCACCAAACTCCATTCCTCATTGGACAGAGCATCGAACAGCTTCTGGTGGGATTGCTTTAGGTCGGCCAAACATTTACGAAGTTCCTTAATGGCGGTGGCAAAAGAAGTTGCTTCTTTGTGGATCACTGAACCGGGGAATCCCGGATAAGCTTTCAGCCGAGTGGGGAAAAAAGCATCGCCCCGGGGAATCTTATGCTTTTGAGCAAGGATCAGGTTGCACCAGACCCGAGCAGCTGCGACCCACTCGTTGTACTTTTCGACTGTTTTGGCGTTGATGCTTTCCAGATCCACCGATGGAGGAGATTTGAATCGGTCAATTTTCAATTCAGCGCAAAGATCTTTCAGACCTGCCTCACAGTTTTCCATGTTACGCTCAATCACTACGGCCATGTCCTTCAGCACATTTTCCCTGCGGGTGACGAAGCTTTTCATGTTTCCCGAAAGGGTCGCCACAGAAGCCGTGGCCGCACTGCGGCTCAGGTGTTCGGGAAGATCCGAGCCGGTCAGAAATTTTGTCATCATCCAGCCATAGCAACTGGTCTTACTTTCAAATGGGTCGGAGGCACTGCTCTCGACCATTCGAATAAATCTTTGCGGATCCTTGTCCCACATTCCTTCCAGCTTATTCAGCAGATCCCGGACAAACTGGCGTTGGGCTGTGAAAATCTGGTCGAGTCGGGTTCGGGTATGTGCTTTGGCATCTACCCGGAACTTTAAAGTCTTTGTCGTTTCTCCCGGATCACTCTCCTCCCCGGGTTTCTGCAATGCATGCCGGGTAAGATGGCGAACAGAAGCTTTGACGGTGCTTTTGTGATTCATCGTATTAAGCAAGAAGTCATAATCGGACCTTTAACGGAGCTATTCCAGTTCATAATAAGGATAACTGTAAATTAGGAGGTGGGACAAAAACAGTCCTTGGAATAGGGATTCACAAAACCCCCTAAAATTGGACAGGGAAAAAGTGGCTAAAAATGCCAAGTCACCAAACTAATGTTTTATAACAGGCATATCCATTTGGGGGTATACCTCTCCCTTGTCATCGATAATGGCACGTTGCCAAATGGTCAACGCAGGTGACAGAATATCCCAAGTGCAACGTCTGCTTAAATGGATGAATATCGTATGGGGTATTCTTATTCTTTATCTCATAATAAGGGCACCCAAAACTCCTGATCCTCTTTATGCCGTTGGGTTTTATCTTCCTTTTGTTATTATTCTTTGTGCTGCTTATCTCAGCCAACGTGCCGCAAAAAGTTCTGAATACGGCAGCAAACACAAGTGGGCTTTCCGGGTTAACCTTGCGACATCATTTATTACATGCCTATGCATCTACGCTGTTCGCTCAAGTCCCTGGACAGCGTTGGCTATTGCCGTATTTGCTCTCCCAGCATTTATAAATACAATATTACTATACAGGCTAAAAAGAAAAGTTATCGCCCCGGGCAGCTTTACCACGAAATAGCCAGAAAAAGACAACCTAGCGTGAAGAAGATCCACTCGGCTTCACTTTGGCCTTTGAGGAAGATTCTTCGCTGTCTTCTTTCGAGTCTCCGCCAAGGAAAGGACCCCGTTTCCATTTGTAGCGCGTAAGAATCCCTTTCGAATTGAAAATACATATTTTGTACTGATTCATGTCACCACCCTCTGGCGTC
>Ga0209617_10001814_pt1 | contig 10032 bp, 9 predicted proteins | sample LakEriepJuly2011_2_FD_187459 | JGI IMG/M metagenome (GOLD analysis project Ga0209617, IMG submission 187459) | Freshwater microbial communities from dead zone in Lake Erie, Canada - CCB epilimnion July 2011 (SPAdes) (version 2) | ecosystem: Environmental > Aquatic > Freshwater > Lentic >... | reverse complement strand
CCAAAGAAGGTCGCCGCACCAAAGGCTGACGCAGCTGCTGCAAAGCCGGCTGCCAAGAAGGCGGCTGCAAAGAAGCCAGCCGCGAAGAAGCCTGCTGCCAAGAAGGCGGCGCCAAAGGCCTAAGCGAACGAATCGATCGACCGCCCGCTGCGCATCGCGCAGTGTGGCGGGACGACGATTAGGCGACGGGCTCCTCGCGCTTCACGCGCGGTGCGCTCGGCCAGTAGAACAGCCCACCCAACAGCGCGGCGAGTGTCGTGCTGCCAATCAGCAGTCGCGCCGTCCCCATCTGGCCATCCCAATACCAGTCGGTGAATGAGGCCACGTCGGTAACGCCCGCCTCGGTGAGCGCCGCCTGGCCACCATCGGCGCCCTGGTAGCGCACGTAGACACACTCTGGTCCAGCCGCGCATTTGAACGAGCCGCCCTGCTTCTCGTCGCGGTAGCCAGGGTCGAGTGAGAAGAAGAAGAGCTTCACCGCAAGGAAGAGCGCGGCAAAGGTCACGGCGGTGATAGCGCCGCTCCAACCAGCATTCGCAAAGATGCGACCAGGGCGACCGCGCAGCTGCCCCGCGCGCTGATTCCCGTACCAACCGATGAGTAGGCCAGAGAGCGGCGCGAAGACGATGTAGGCGGGATCGATCGGGATCACCATCAAGAAGCTCACTGCAACGGTGAGCGCCATGCCGATGCCAACGAAGGCCGCGACAGTTGCGCCGCGATCTACAAAGCGGCTCATGCGTGGGTCACATGCGAGAAGGCGGCGCGGCCGGCGTAGATCGCCCGTGCGCCGAGCTGCTCTTCAATGCGCAGTAGGCGGTTCAACTTGGCGACGCGCTCCGAACGCGATGGGGCGCCGGTCTTGATCTGCCCTGCGTTTGTGGCCACGGCGAGGTCGGCGATGGTGGTGTCTTCTGTTTCGCCAGAGCGGTGGCTCAAGATGCTCGCCCAGCCGGCGCCGCGCGCCAGGGTGATCGCATCAAGGGTCTCGGTCAGGGTGCCGATCTGGTTCGGCTTCACCAGCAGCGCGTTGGCGGCACCCGCATCAATAGCGCGCTCAATGCGGTGGGTGTTTGTCACCAGCAGATCGTCGCCCACAATCTGCACCTTGCCGCCGATGCGCGTGGTCAGTGCCTCCCAGCCGATCCAGTCATCTTCGGCAAGGCCATCTTCGATGCTAATGATCGGATACTTCGAAGCCCAGCTCGCCCAGAGATCAACGAGTGCACCGCTCTCTAGGGTGCGCCCCTCGCGCTCAAGCTTGTAGTGACCGTTCGGCTGCAGGAGTTCTGTTGCGGCGGCATCAATCGCAATCGCGATCTCTTCGCCTGGGCGATAGCCGGCCGCCTCAATCGCTGTCATCAGTGCATCGAGTGCCGCCTCGTTCGATGGGAGGCTCGGCGCGAAGCCGCCCTCATCGCCCTGGCCGGTTGCAAGGCCGCGATCGTGCAGGTTCTTGCGGAGTGCGGCGAAGACCTCGGCGCCTGCGCGCAGTGCCTCGCGATAGGTAGCGGCACCAACAGGAACCACCATGAACTCCTGGAAGTCGGTGGAGTGCTCGGCATGCTTGCCGCCGTTCAGGATGTTGAGTAGCGGCACAGGGAGCTTCACCGCAGCATCGCCGCCAAGTTCGTACCAGAGCTCGCGGCCGTGCAGCGCGGCGCGTGCATGGGCGGTGGCGAGTGAGACGCCGAGGATCGCGTTCGCGCCGAGTCGGCCCTTGGCGGGCGTGCCGTCGAGGGCGATGAGTGCGGCATCAAGTGCGCGCTGATCGCTGACCGAGGTGCCGTTGAGCGCCTGTGCGATCTCGCCGTTCACCGCGGCAACGGCGCCAAGGACCCCCTTGCCGCCGAATCGACCTTTGTCGCCATCGCGAAGCTCAACAGCTTCGTGTGCGCCAGTAGAGGCGCCCGATGGAACAGCGGCGCGACCGTGCGCGCCTCCGGTGAGCGTTACGTCCACCTCAACGGTTGGATTGCCGCGCGAGTCGAGAATCTCGCGCGCGTGGATCGCGGCGATGCGGTCGCTCATGCCAGGGTGTCGCTCTCGTCGTCCTCGTCGTCAAGCGCGGACGGCTTGATGATCGGCTTCGGCTTTGCTGGTGCGCGCTTCGCTGCCGACTTGCCACCTGGCTTCACAGGCGAGACGTAGACGATCGGTAGCGTCTCGTACGGCGAGCCGGCGGTTGGCACCACGGCGAGGCCTGGCAGGTCGCGCCCCTCGAGGAACTCGAGTGAGGCGCCGCCACCGGTGGAGAGGTGCGTCATCTTCTCGGCAACACCCAACTGTCGTAGGGCCGCGATGCTGTCGCCGCCGCCGACCACCACGGTCGCACCGGCATCCGCCTTCTCGGCGGCAACCTTGGCGAGCTCGCGGGTAGCCACCGCAAAGGATGGGATCTCAAAGACGCCGAGTGGTCCGTTCCACAAGATGGTCTTGATTGGTGCGAGCGCCTCACGAATGGCAGTGATTGAGGCGGGCCCAAGGTCAACCATGTGCCAGCTCGCTGGGAGCTTGTCGGTGGAGACCACCTTGAACTCGGTGCCGCGCGTCACCTCTTTGGCGACCACGCCATCGACTGGAAGAAGCACGCGAACGCCGCGGTCCTGCGCCAGCTTCAGAATGCGGCGCGCATCGTCGACCATCTTCGACTCGTAGAGGCTCTTGCCAACACTGCGGCCGGAGGCCACAAGGAAGGTATTTGCAACACCACCGCCAAGAATCAGCAGGTCAACCTTCTTGATCAGCGCCTCAAGGACGGCCACCTTGCCGGAGACCTTGCCGCCACCAACGATCGCGGCGAACGGTCGCGCAGGCTTCTCCAGCAGATTGGAGAGCGCCTCAACCTCTTGTTCCATCAGAAGTCCGACATACGACGGCAAGTAGGCGGCAACGCCGACGGTGCTGGCATGGGCGCGGTGCGCTGCGCCGAATGCATCGTTCACGAAGACATCGCCATACGAGGCGAGCCGCTCCGCAAACGCTGGATCGTTGCGCTCCTCACCGGCGTGGAAGCGAACGTTCTCGAGCAGAAGGAGTTCGCCCGGTCGCAAGCGGCGAACGGCATCGTCAGTACCAACGCCGAGCGCATCGCCAGTCGTCGGCACATTGACGCGAATAAGTTGCGTCAGTCGCTCCGCTGCGGGTCGAAGGCGCAGGCCATCAACAACGCGACCATCTGGTCGGCCAAGGTGCGACATGATCACGACCGATGCGCCACCATCGAGGAGCGCCTTAATGGTTGGAACGGCAGCACGGATGCGGGAGTCATCAACGATCTTCCCGTCGGAGAGCGGCACGTTGAAGTCGACGCGCAGCAACACGCGCTGCCCCTGCATGTTGAGCTCACGAATCGTGCGTTTCCCTGAGGCGGAGATGAGCTCTTGCGCCAAACGGCGCGGACCGGTCTGCTGCGGTGCTGGTCGCGGAATTGGGCGTGGAACCGGTCGCACCGGCTTCGTGGCCGTCGGGGTTCCGCCCGGCTTGACCGTGGCCTTTACGTTCGGACGGTTTGCCGGTCGGCTCGGCGCCGTTGGTGGCGCGCCAGTCGGTCGCGGCTGACCGTTGGAGCCCGTGATCGTTGGCTTCACCTGCGGCCGATTCGCTGGGCGGCTCGAGGCGAGCATCGCTCCAGCCGGCTTCTGCGGCGGTGCCCCGCTCGCACTCTTGGCAGGAGCGGCGGCGGCTGGCTTCGCAGCGACAGGCTTCGGGGCTGGCTTCGGTGTGCTCTTCGGCTTCGCCGCCGGCTTGGCCGCGGGCTTCGGGGCGGGCTTCGGGGCTGGCTTAGAGCTACCGCCGAGGATCCTTGAAAGCAGCCCCTTCTTCTCAGGCATGCGTCGCCACGTACTTCACCAGGTCCGCGACGCGGCAGCTGTAGCCCCACTCGTTGTCGTACCAGGTGACGATCTTCACGAACTTATCGCCGACCATCATTGTGCTGAGGGTGTCGATGATCGATGAGCGCGTGTCGCCCTTGTAGTCCGACGAGACGAGCGGCTCATCAGAGACGCCGAGGATCCCCGCCATCGGCCCCGCCTCTGCGGCGCGGAATGCGGCATGGATCGCCTCGATGCTTGCCGATCGCTCCAACTCTGCGGTGAAGTCAACGATGCTCACCGTTGGGGTTGGCACACGAATGCTGTAGCCGCCGAAGCGACCCTCTAGTTCTGGAATGACACGCGCGATCGCCGCCGCGGCGCCCGTCGACGCTGGCACAAGGTTGAGACTTGCGGCGCGCGCGCGACGCGGGTCGCTGTGTGCAACGTCAAGGATGCGCTGGTCATTGGTATAGCTGTGGATAGTGGTCATCAACGCGCGCGCGATCCCCCAGCCATCAGAAACAATCTTGGCTGCGGGGGCGAGACAGTTCGTGGTGCAGCTGGCATTCGAAATGATGTGATGCTTCGCTGGGTCGTACTGCTTCTCGTTTACGCCCATCACGATCGTCAGGTCTTCACCCGTCGCTGGGGCGCTGATGATCACCTTCTTTGCGCCAGCCTTGCGGTGTGCGGCAGCCTTCTCGGCGTTGGTGAAGAGGCCCGTTGATTCAACAACGATGTCGACGCCAAGTTCACCCCACGGCAGTGCCGCAGGATCCTTGCTCGCCAACACCTTGATGCGACGGCCGTCGATGACGAGTTCGTCCTCTTCGGCGGCAACGCTGCCGGGGTAGATGCCGTAGGTGGAGTCGTACTTAAAGAGGTGGGCGTTCATCTTCGGATCAACGAGGTCGTTGATCGCTACCACCTCAACTTCAGGCGAGCGCTGAATGATCGCCTTCAGGCTCTGTCGCCCAATGCGGCCGAAGCCGTTAATTCCTACGCGTACGGTCATCGAGTGTCCCCCTTCGATTTCACCGCTACGGCCCGCTCCCACTCTGGATCGCCGATTCGCTCGACAACCATCGGATGGCAGCCCGCCAGGCTCACGTCCCCACCGAGCTCGGCGGGGTGTACGGAAACTCTCCGTCCTGGAACCTTGAAGCTATTGTCGCCGATCTCCCCCTGAATACGCGAATGGAGCGCCTTCCAGTGCGCCTCGGCGAAGGAGCCGCCGATGATGATCCGGCTCGGATTGAACACATTGACGAAGCCTGAGACCGCCCGGCTGATCGCTAGGAGCGCGTGATCGATCAGAGCCTGGGCAACTCGGTCCCCTGCAGCTGCAGCCTCGGAGACCTCCTTGGCGCTGACCTCCTCCTTCGGATGCGCGGCGAGCCAAGCGGCGAGCCACGGGCTGGCACCGCTCGCAGCAGCCTCACCCCCGGTGCGTGCGAGCGCAACGCCTGAGGCGTGCGCCTCAAGATGTCCGATGCCGCCGCAGGCGCAGCGTGGTCCGTCGAGCGTGATCGGCGCATGGCCGATCTCAATCCCCGTGTCATCTGGTCCGGTGTAGAGGTGCCCACCACTAATCACCGCACCACCAAGGCCGGTGCTGATCGTGATGTAGAGCAGATCATCGATGCCACGCCCTGCGCCGAACGCACGCTCGCCGAGGATCGCCACCTTCGTGTCGTGCTCAAGGAGCGTGGGGAGGTTGAGCGCTGCGCTGATCGGCCCAGCGAGATCCGTGCCTGGGAAGTCTGGTCCGAGGTTGGGTGGCTCAACAGCGATCCCGCGCCACGGATCAATCGGACCCGGCGAACTGATACCAACACCAACAAGTCGAGTGACTGCGGCTGCATCTTCGATGCGTGCCGCATCTCGTGCCTGCTGCAGCGTGCTGATGCATGCGGCAACGATGGCGGCGGGGCCGCTGCTCACGGGAGTCACGCTCGCAGCACGACCGATGCGTGAACCATCGGCGCGCACGACCGCTGCACGAATCTGCGTCCCGCCGAGATCGAGGGCGAGGACGGTCGCATCAGCGGACGGGGCGGTCATCAATCCTCCGTGCTCATTCTGAGCTCACTGTGGATAACTTCGTGCGTGGTGTGGCGAGTTATGCACAACTCGCGAGAAGCGGCGCGGCCCCCGACCGGTCTCCCAGTCGAGGGCCGCCTGGCCGCTATGCAATCGCCGTGTGGCGATCGCGCGTTGTTAATCAGCCACCGATCTTGAAGACCTTGGTGCCGCACACTGGGCACTTGCCCTCGAGTGCTGGCTTGCCGTTCTTCATCGTGACCTTCTTCGTGTCAATAGCTTCGCGCTTTGCCTTGCACTTCACGCAATAAACTTCGGCCATCGTGTGTACCTCCACAAACCGGAGCGTGAGCTCCGATCTACCTAGACCCCAATCGGGGCACGTGCCTCCTTGGTAGCGTTACCAAGCACTGATGTGCAGGGGGGCCAAGAGGCTCCCTCGCACGATCACCATAACTGAGGATAGGGAGCACGCCCCGCACGGTCAACCCTCCCCCCCGCACGAATCCCCTCTGGCACAGCTTGTGCCCCCTCGCACGACGGGAGCACGACCAGCCCGACCCCCTGAAGGCCCGCCAGCTCGAGGCTGCCACCGCGTACGTCGAGGGTCTGGGAGACCTGGGGCGCCCACCACGCCTGGAGCCCGCCTGGGGTGGCAATCGAGGGGGTTCCGACCTGCAGCAGGGGGGTGGCTGTGGCTGTTTCTGGGGGTGGCAGACCCCCCGCCACGCTCGCTGACCCCCCAGTAGGGGTGGTGGGGAGGCTCACGGCCACGGAGAGCGCCCAGAGCCGATACCCACCCCCAGCGGCCCCCGCCCGCTGGTGCAGCACCCCGCGTACCGTGACGGCACGCTTGGCGGCAAGGAGCCCTTGGGGGATCTCGTCGAGCACCCCAGGGGCCACCCCTACAAGGAGCTCCCCTCCCCCTGAGAGGTGCAGGGTCAGACTGCGCGACCCCCCAGCTAGATCCTTCGGTGCCCCGGACACAACGCCCGTCACCTCAATGGTGCGCGCCTCCCACGGCTCCCAAGCCCATGGCCCAGAGGCGGGTGGCTCGACGGTGAAGGCAGCGCGCGGCTCAGCCGGCCCATCAGCCTGCGCCACGGTCGTAGCGACAAGGGTGAGGGCCTGCCGCCGCAGGATCAGCGCTCCAGTGACCGTGACAACGTCGCCGCGCGCAAGGTCGGTATCTCCACTCTGGGCAAACACGAACACCCCAGCGCCAGTCGCTTCGTCCTCGACGGAGAGGAGTCGCGCCTCAGCAAGCTCGCCGGGTGCCGCCGAGACCGTGCCGCGCAGTGTGACCACGCTGTTCAGTGGCGTGGCGCGAATCTCCGCTGACGTGAGCACCTTCAGTTCCGCAGTTGGCGATGGGCTCGCCGTTGGACTTGGTGGCGGCGTTCCCGGCACCACGGGCGTGAGGCTGGGCGGCGCGAGTGGCACAAGGGTGAAGTCGGCGCTGTTGTTCTGTGTGTTGATCGGCCCTGCATCCGCACTGCGCCGTCGCTCAATCATTGTTGTAGATGACGTCGCTGGCGCTGATGTGCCGAGACCGCCGGCGCTCGGCATGGCACTCCCCCACGCAACGGCGTCAGCGATCAGCGTGGGGTTAGCCCGCAGGCGAAGGCGCACGGCGCCACCGGTTGCGGCGATCCCCTCACTCCACGTTGCGAGCGCGCCTGCAGAAAAAATGCCGAGGCTATTGGCGACCAGCAGCCGTGCCCCAGCAGCAAGTGGCGCGGCCCCTTCAAGGCTGACCATGCGCCGCGTGGTGGCACCGCTTGCTGTGGTGTAGACCAACTCGTAGTCGGCAACGTTCACGCCACCGGCGCCCACCGCCTCGATCACCACGTACTCGTCGGAGGCGGAGCTGCCGCCCGTTGCAATGCTGCTGATCAAGAGTGCATCGGTGCTGGTCGCACGAGTAAACGACGGTGGCAGGAGGGTGAGGGCCAGGAGCGTCATGCCTAGTGCTCCAGCGCGAAGGTGGGCTGCTCTCGCCATTCGGTTCTCCATCGCGGGGCTGGACGGGGGCGAGAGGCGCAGCCTCGCACGCGCTGCGTACCGCGCGCGTCTAAGATGTGGGCATGAGCAGCCCAGAGAACGTCAACGACCGCGCAGAGGCCCGTCGCCGCAATCGGCTGGCCGCCAAGGCGCGCGCCGAGCAAGAGGCGCTCGGCATCACCCCAGAGGCACCTGCCGCTGCGACAGCGAGTGAGGCAACGCCTTCAGCCACCGGTGGGCTCGGGTTCCGCGCAGCACTCCGCTCGTCCGCGGGCCGCGCGCCGATTCGTGAAGATCTCGCCTACCTGCCAACGCTGATCCGCACCCGCGCTTTTGTGCTGCCACTCGTGTTGGTCGTCGTCACCACCGTTGTCGCACTGCAGCCAGGAGTGCTCACCTCAAACATCGCGCAGCTTGCGGTGCAGTCGATTCTGCTGCCGCCGGCGTTTGTTGTCGCCTTCCTTGGCGGCATGCTGACGCGACGCGGTGCATGGCTGATCGGTGGAATCTTCGGCATCATCACTTACGCGGCGTCAGCAATTGTGGGTACCTCTGATGCCATGGCGGCGTTCCCTGAGGGAAACCCTGTGAAGGGTTTGCTTGATGGCATCACGTCCAATATTGGAAACCCTGGCGCAATGCTGGGCGACATCTATGGTGTTGCTGCAGCGGGCATCTTGGCCGGTGCATTCGCCGGTTGGTATGGGCGCTTCTTGCGCGCCATGAGTCCGAACCAGCCAACAGAGCGCGATCGTCGCCGCATGGAAGCGGAGCGACGTAAGGGGAAGCGCTAAGCGCTCGCGCCCGCGACCTGCGCAGCGATCAGCGCAAAGGTCAACGCAAAGAGTCCCACCACAAGCAAGATCGGTAGCACGATTTCGCGACGCTTCAACTTCGGTGCCATCACTCCTCCTTCATCGGGCTACGGCTTGGGGCAACCCTCACCAAGATAAACGACGAGCGAGGTACGCGTGCCGAGCGGCTCAACCAGAATGGTAAGAACGCACGCCCCCATGTTTCGCGTCGCGTTGATGCGCCGTGTGGTTGCGGTGCCGGTTGGCTCCTGCACATCCCACGCGAGTCGACGCAGCTCGTCAATCGCAGCGGCGGTCGCTTCGCTCACCCCCAACTGACTCCAGATCGCGCCGCTCGCCTGCACGTCGAGACGCACGAGTGTGTGCCCGCTCGCAAGAAGGGGGAAGTCCGCGGGGAGCGCTCCCCAGACGCGTCCGTATTCGGTGGAGATGACCGTGGTAGCTCCCTGGCTGGGGGTGGGGGTGGCCTCACTCGAACCGAAGCAACCGGCCAGGAGCAGTGGAAGGGCAACGAGGAGCGCTGCGCTCTGTCGGAGGGGTGGAGTTAGGCGAGGGCCGAGATGGGGCAACACCTCGTGAGGATACTGCCCTCGCCTACGCCTCATAATAGAACAGGCGTTCTACTTACGCAAGGGGGTTAGGCCGGGAGGGTGGCGAGCACCAGCCCCACGGCCAGAGCGGCGAGGCCGGCCACCTGGGGGCGGCGCAGCCGCTCGCGATAGCCGAAGAGTCCACCGAGCACGACGATGATTGGGCCGAGCGAGCTGAGGAGTGAGACCGCCCAGGTTGGCCCCTGCTCGAGCGCTGCGGCAAAGATGAAGAAGGCGAGGGTGTCGCCCACCCCTACGAGTGCAGCCAGCACAAATCCGAGCCGATCGAGTCGCTGCCCTTCGCCGAGCAGATCGTGGCGCCCCCACTTTGGCAGTCGTGCGCGGTACTTGTAGAGGACGAAGAAGATCAGCCAGACCGTAACGATGTTGCCGAGCCGCGAGAGGGCGATTGCAGTGCTCCAGCCGTAGGCCTTGATTGGAATCGTCAGTAGCACTGTGATGATCGCGAAGAAGAGGAGGCCGACCAGCGCAAAGGCCACACCTGGGCTCGCCAGCGAGGCACGGCGATCGCGTCCGGTCCCTGTGGTCTGCAGGCCGAGGAGGCTGATGCCGATCCCCACCGCGAAAACCCCAGCAATGTGGGGCGGGGTCAGACGCTCATTCAGGAAGATCACCGCAAGGAATGCAGCGAGTGCGCCGTACGCTGAAATTGTTGGGGAGACGACGCTCAGCGGCCCAAGGCGGAATGCGGTGAAGACGCCGATGTACGCGACGCCTGCCGCGACTCCCAGGACCAGCGTG
>Ga0209617_10001813_pt1 | contig 10035 bp, 6 predicted proteins | sample LakEriepJuly2011_2_FD_187459 | JGI IMG/M metagenome (GOLD analysis project Ga0209617, IMG submission 187459) | Freshwater microbial communities from dead zone in Lake Erie, Canada - CCB epilimnion July 2011 (SPAdes) (version 2) | ecosystem: Environmental > Aquatic > Freshwater > Lentic >... | reverse complement strand
ACCACAGAAAGATCTACTGCTCAACAGTTAAAATATAAAGAAGTTGTTTCAATGTATAATGATATTCCTAAAGCTAATAAATTTGGTATTACGCTTTGGGGAGTGAAAGATGATGACTCTTGGCTTCTTAAGCATCATAATAATTATAATGAATGGCCATTATTATTTGATGCTACTTTTAATGCTAAAAAAGCGCATATAGGTTTTTTGGAAGGGATAAATTAATTTCTAATCATTGCGCTCAAATCATGCGTCCTTTTAGGTCTGGATTACCCCCACATTGTAACGTTCTGTAATAGGCGCATGATTCGCAGCTTCTATTCCCATGCTCACTATTTTACGCGTTTCTACAGGATCAATGACACCATCCACCCAAAGCCTACCTGCTGCGTAATAAGGACTTAATTGTTCGTTGTATTGTTTCAAAATTTTATCCAATAATTCTTTTTTTTCTTCTGCTCCAATTGAGAATCCTTTTGATTTTAGAGCCGCTTCTTGAATTTGTAGTAAGGTATTGCCCGCTGCGGCACCACTCATAACAGCCATTTGAGCAGTTGGCCATGCAAAGATAAGGCGAGGATCATAAGCTTTTCCGCACATAGCATAGTTACCTGCGCCATAGCTATTGCCAACAATAAAAGTAAACTTTGGTACCACAGAATTGGCCATTGCATTCACCATTTTGGCTCCGTCTTTTATGATTCCGCCTTGTTCTGATCTACTTCCCACCATGAAACCGGATACGTCTTGAAAAAATACCAAAGGAATTTTCTGTTGGTTACAATTCATTATAAATCGTGCAGCTTTATCGGCCGAATCACTATAAATAACGCCTCCCATTTGTAACTCTGTTTTGCCACCTGGTTTTTTTGCTTTAACAATTTCTCTTTGATTAGCAATAATGCCCACAGCCCAACCATCTATACGAGCCAGCCCACAGATAATACTTTTCCCATACTCTTTTTTATATTCTTCTAGTGTGCCTTCGTCAACTATAGAATCTAGTACCGAAAGCATATCATATGGTTTAGTCCTATCTAATGGTACAATGTCATATACTGCCTCAGGTTTTGATTTTGGAGATGTTGCTTCTATTCTGTCAAAACCAGCCTTTGTATTATGCCCAATTTTATCCATTACATTTTTTATGGCATCCAAGCATGCTTTGTCGTTTGGATATTTATTATCTGTAACGCCTGATATTTCAGAATGTGTAGATGCTCCTCCTAGTGTTTCAGCATCCACATTTTCGCCAATGGATGATTTTACTAAATAGGAGCCTGCTAAATAAACTGAACCTGTACCTTCCACAATAAAGGCATAATCTGACATAATCGGCAAATAAGCTCCCCCTGCAACACAACTTCCCATGATTGCTGCTAACTGTGGTATTCCCATAGAAGACATTCGTGCATTATTTCTGAATATGCGACCAAAATGCTCTTTATCTGGGAAAATCTCATCTTGCATTGGTAAATAAACCCCCGCTGAATCAACCAAGTAAATAATAGGAAGCCTATTTTCCATTGCAATTTCTTGGGCTCTTAGATTTTTCTTACCTGAGATTGGAAACCATGCCCCAGCCTTTACGGTGGCATCGTTTGAAACAATAACACATAGTCTACTTTTAACATACCCTAATATACAGATGGCACCTCCATTAGGACAGCCACCTTCGGATTCATAAAGGCCATCGCCAGCGAACTTGCCTATTTCAACATATTCTGTATTGGAATCTATTAGATAAAATATTCGTTCCCAAGCAGTTAGTTTTCCTTTTTCCTTGTGTTTTAATATTTTTTCAACACCTCCACCCAGTTTCAGTGTTTCAGTTTTGTTGCGTAAAAGTTCTAAAAGCTCAATCATTTTATTTGTGTTTCAATTATGACTCAATTATTAAATTATTGCTCTTTTTAAAATTACCAGCAATTGGATAAAATTGTTCTTTATTATTAAATAAATATTTAATAAATGTAGTTGATTTACTCCTATTATTCCTCAAATAGAAGTAAATTGTAAAGGTATAAAATAAATAAATTTTATTTTAAATAATATTCATTTTAACAATTAATAATAGTAACAATGGATCAGGATATGAGCTTAATAAGGCAGAGTGCTAAAGATTTTGCGGAAACACATATAAGGCCTATGGTAATGGTTTGGGATGAAGATCAAACCTTTCCATTAGATCTTTTTAAGAAATTAGGAGCGCATGGATTTATGGGAATTTTAGTGCCAGAGCAATACAAAGGATCTGGGTTGGGCTATCAAGAATATATAACCATATTGGACGAAATATCTAAAGTTTGCGGTTCTATTGGATTATCTGTTGCTGCTCATAACTCTCTTTGCACCAATCATATATTGAGTTTTGCAAACGAATCACAAAAGCAGCAATATCTTCCTAAATTGGCAACAGGTGAATGGATAGGAGCATGGGGGCTTACCGAAACGGGTTCGGGCTCTGACGCAGGAGGCTTGTCAACTGTAGCTAAAAAAGAAGGCGATTATTATATTTTAAACGGGTCTAAAAATTTTATAACCCATGCCATAAGTGCTCAGCTGTCCGTAGTAATAGCAAGAACTGGAGAAAAAGGGGATAGTCATGGTATGACTACTTTTATTGTAGAAAAAGGAACTGCAGGTTTTTCTTCTGGAAAAAAAGAAAATAAATTAGGTATGAGAGCATCTGAAACCGCTTGTTTATTTTTTGATAATTGTAGAATTCATAAAGATCAAATAATTGGTGAAGAAGGCGATGGATTTATTCAAGCATTAAAATTATTGGATGGGGGAAGAATTTCAATTGCAGCTTTATCTTTGGGAATTGCAAGAGGAGCATACGAATGTGCTTTAAAATATGCCAACGAAAGAGAACAATTTAATCAAAAAATATTTGATTTTCAGTCAGTTGGTTTTAAACTTGCAGAAATGGCCACTGACATTGAAGCAGCAGAACTTTTAACTAGAGAAGCAGGTAGGTTGAAAGAAAAAGGAGAAAAAGTAACAAAGATGGGTGCTATGGCCAAGCTTTTTGCTTCCGAAACTGCAGTAGAAGTATCTAATGAAAGTGTTCAAATTTTTGGTGGTTATGGTTTCACAAAAGACTTTCCTGCCGAAAAATATTTTAGAGATGCAAAGTTGTGTACAATAGGGGAAGGGACATCAAGTATACAAAAAATGGTCATTTCTAGAGAAATAAAGAAAGATGTTAAATAGAAATGAAATAGTTTTAGTAGAATGTCCAAGAGATGCAATTCAAGGCATGAAAGCAATGATTTCTGCCGAAAAAAAAGCAAATCATATCAATAATCTTTTACAAAGCAATCTTTTTGATTGCATAGATTTTGGAAGTTTTGTTTCACCACAAGCAATACCTCAAATGGCTGATACAAAGGAAGTATTGGATAAGATAATACTTAACGATACTAAACTGTTGGCTATTGTAGTAAATGAGAGAGGGGCATCAGAAGCTTGCAATTTCGAGAAAATTACTTATTTGGGCTATCCTTTTTCTATTTCAGAAGAATTTCAAATTCGAAATACACAATCTAGCATAGCAGCATCGTTTGAGAAACTGAAAAAAATAGTTGAAATTTCAAAAAAGCATACTAAAATTCCGGTAGTCTACATATCGATGGCTTTTGGAAATCCGTATGGAGAATTTTGGAGCAAGGAATTGGTTTTTGAATGGATCAACAAAATAGCTGACTTGGGAGTAGTTGAGTTTTCTTTAGCAGACACCACTGGGGAGGCCAATAAAGTACAAATTAAAGAACTATTTGAGGCCTGCATTCAAAAATTCCCTAGTATGCATATTGGCGCTCATTTTCATTCCGATAAAACTAGTAGTTTGGATAAAATCAAAACTGCTTTTGAAGCGGGTTGTAGAAAGTTTGATGGAGCTATTTTAGGCTTTGGTGGTTGCCCTTTTGCAAACAATGATATGGTAGGTAATATTCCAACGGAAGATTTATTACGCTATTTCAAAAGAGGAAGTGATCAGCAAATTTTAGCATTACAAACCAGTTTTCAAAATATGATCGCATGAAATACAATTTCATTAAAACAAGCATAGATCAACATATTTTTAAGTTGACTTTAGCAAGACCTGAAAAAAGGAATGCCTTTACCCCAACAATGGTAAATGAAATAAGCCACGCTATTATAGAAGCCAACGAAAATAAAATGGTGCGTTTAGTTTTGATTAATGCGGAAGGACCAGTGTTTTGTGCAGGCATGGATATGAAAACTTTTGAAAATCCTGAATTGGATATTTTAAATCCTGAAATTAAAAATCAAAATATTTCATTAGCAACAGCTATTGGTCAATTAAATAAACCCAGTATTGCAATTGTAGAGGGTGATGTGATAGCTGGTGGATTCTTAATAATTTTAGAGTGTACTTATATTTTTGCAAATAAAATTGCCAGGTTTTCTTTACCAGAAGTCAATAGAGGTATTTTTCCATTTCAGGTTTTAGCTTCATTAATAAAGTTTATACCCCAAAATAAAGCACTTGATTTATGTATTACAGCAAAAGTAATTACTGCAATCGAAGCAAAGGAACTGGGCATAGTTTATGATTTTTTAGAAGAAAACAAAATGGATGATTTAATAAAAAGAATCATCGAAAATGCACCAAAAGCTATTTATTCAGGTTTGGAAGCTTTTAAAAAACTACAGGGGTTATCGGAAGAAGAAAAAATGACTTTTTTAATCCAATCTTTAGAAAACTTAAAACTATCAAAAGATGCTAAAGAAGGGATGGCAGCATTTTTTGAGAAAAGAGGGGCTAATTGGTTAAATGAGTAATCTTTTCTTATTTTCAAACTATTTACACAATGACCATAAAGACATATTTCTTGACTGCCTCTGACTTATAAAAATCATAGCGGTAGTTTGTGGGTTGAAAAAAATAAATGAATGACATAAAAAAAGGAGTACTTATTAAGTACTCCTTTTTAAGCAAATTATATGCTTAATTAATAACCTGTAACCTGTTTGATCTTACCAGCACTATTCAAGATTTCTCTTTGTGGTGTTGGATATAATGCTCTAAATGTATTCAGTCCAGTAAAACCGGTTAGTGTTGACAAACGATTTGTTCTTTTGAAATCAAAGAAAGCATGTCCTTCATGTGCAAATTCCCAATACCTGTCTGCTAAAATTTCAGTAACTAAAGTTGTCGCAACGCTAGTTGTAGAACTTGGCAATCCAGCTCTTGATCTAATGACATTTAAATCGGCTAAGGCACCTGTTAAATCTGGAACAGCTTTTAAAGCTCTAGATTCTGCCCTAGTTAAATACATTTCAGCTAAACGAATGATGATGAAATTATCAGTACCATTGATTCTAGAGTACTTTCTTGTTTTAAATGATGTACCCATCACAAGTACATTCATTGCTCTTCTACCATCTGCCGTAGACTGTGCAACTGTAGTTGTACTTGAGCCAATCTCATTTCTTCCCCCAAATGCAGTTGGAAAATAATAGAAAGCGATAGAGTTGGTATTGTTAATGTCATAATTCAATTCAAAAATACTTTCAGGTTTTGTGTTTTGACTTAAGTATAGAGTACTATAGTCAGAAACCAAGCCAGTGCCAGTTCCTTTTAAAGCATTAATTACTTCTGTCGCAAGTGTTTCTGCAGTGCTGTAGTCTTTGGTATACAATGCAGCTCTAGCTTTTAATGCTTTTGCAGCATTTGCAGTGGCACGACCGTTAGTAGTTGCTTTTAAATTTGCAATTGCATAATCTAAATCTTCAGTTATTTGCGTCCAAACTACAGCCTCTGTTGCAAGTTCTACTGGAGCGGCATCTGTTGGAATAACAGTAGCCTTCGTTCTCAATGGCACCCCTCTACCATCCTTGTTAAAACCTTTTTCACTACCACCATAAGCCCTTAATAAATCAAAATACATCAAAGCTCTTAAGAACCTAGCCTCCGCAACTGTTTGTGGTTTGTCAAATAGAGGATCCTTAATTTTTTCAGAGGCTTCTAACACAGTATTCACACGATTGATCCCATTGTAAATTTGGTTCCAACCATTGGTTGTATTTGTATTATCTGGTAGAATTGCTCTATTTACATATTGTGCAAAGGTTGGAAAAGTCCCTGTATGGCTAATTACACCAGCATACATGTCAGACAAAGCCCAGAATTCTAGTCCATAATAACTAGTACTTTGTAACGCATTGTAACATCCCAATAAACCTGCTGCCACCCCTTGTCTAGTATTGTATGCAGTAGTTGCATCCAGAGAGGTTTCTGGCTTTAGATCTATTACCTTCTCACATGCAGTAAGCATGAATACAGAAGAAGAAAATAATAAAATTTTATATAGCATCTTTTTCATTTGATAAATAATTAAATGATTGATAATTAATTTAGAATCCAACATTCAAACCAAAAGTGATTGTTTTGGCTTGTGGGAATGTTAAGAAATCTGTTCCTTGTGCAGTATTCGTTGTTGTAAACGTACTTACCTCAGGATCAAATCCAGAATAGTTCGTCCATGTGATTAAATTCTGCGCTTGTACATATACTTTCAAAGAAGATAATTTCATTTTTGATGCTAACTTAGAATCTAAATTATACGCAAAAATTAAATTTTTCAAACGTGTAAAAGAACCATCTTCAAGCCATCTATCAGAACTACGACGGTTATTTGCCGGGTCACCATATACTGCTCTTGGCATTGTGGTCGTTTGATTTGTAAATGTATTGGCTGGTGACCATCTATTTAAAGTAGTTGCGAATTGGCCAAAAAGTCCATTCATACCTTCAGCAAATGCCCTGTTGTTGTTGTAAATCTTGTTTCCACCAACAAATTGGAAGAACACTGTTAATTCAAAATTCTTGTACGTGAAATTATTGGTTAAACTTCCAAAGAACTTAGGAAGTGCATTTCCAAGTATTTCTTGGTCAGCAGAATTAATCACACCATTCTTGTCTATATCTTTCCAACGTATGTCTCCAGGTTTAGCAGCAGTTCCATCTCTTGCTGCAACAATATCCGAAGTACTTTGGAAAATTTTATCCACTCTATAACCTCTAAAAGAGTTCAATGAATAGCCTTGTTGAATCCAGCTCGCAAATCCAGAAGCAAATGGATTGCCGCCAAAAATAGTATCTACATTATTTGTTTGGAAAGTGATGTTGAAATTGGTTGTCCAAGAAAAATTAGGCTTAACAAAATTTCTAGTTTCTAATGAAATCTCTAAACCTTTATTTGTTATTCCACCCACATTGTCACTTACTGAAGTGAATCCAGAATTACCCACTAAACCTCTACTTGTTAACAAGTTTTTTGTTTTTCTATTATATACCTCAGTTGTTAAAGTGATTCTATTCCAAAAACCTAATTCCAAGGCTAAATCTGTTTGAATTGAAGTCTCCCACCCCAATGATACATTACCCATTTGAGATGGTGCTAAACCAGCATTAGTCAAATAGTTTGCGCCTGGGCTAATCAATGGCAAAGAACCAAATAAAGAACCAGAATTAGATCCGCTTGTTCCATGAGATCCGCGAATCTTACCATTATTTAAGAATTTAAATTTACGCATGAAAGCTTCGTCAGAAAATCTCCAAGCAGCAGACACCGCAGGGAAAGTACCCCATCGCTTATCCGCTCCTAAATTTGAAGTTCCGTCTCTTCTTATACTACCACTTAATAAGTATTTACCTTTATAGCCATAGTTTACTCTTCCCACATAACCAATGATACCAAAAGCACCACCAGAACTTGATGCGACTTTATTTACCGCTGCTGCAGATAAACGCTTGATTGCATTACCTGGGAAATCCTCAGCCAATGCATAAATAGACTCAAATTTTTGTGTTTGATAAGAAGCTACCGCAACTGCATTTAAGTCATGGTCTCCAAAAGATTGCTTATAAGAAAGAACATTCTCATTTACCAAGTTCATACTTTTATTAAAAGCTTCAGTTCCTTGACCTCTTACACCTACTCCAGCATTCGAAATAGAAGGATAAAATCTAGCTTCATTCAATGCCACATAGTCAGCACCTAAATTTACTTTTAAACTTAATTGAGGAAAGAATTGGTATTCAGCACCTAAATTAGCGTTTACCCTGCTATTGTTTACTTTATTGTAATTTTCAATTGCGGCAACCAATGGACTTTCTACAGAAGACAATGGGTCCTTGCCATAAGTCCCATTTGCATTGAATTTAGGAACATCAGGTGCTAATAATACTGCAGCACTTAATACACCATAGATATTGTTATCGTTTTGAATACGATTTTGAATCGTATTGCTTCCAGTTAAACCTGTTGTAATTCTGAATTTTTCAGAAACTTGGTTGTCCAAATTAATTCTAAAATTATAGCGTTGGAATCTAGATCCCAAGATGGTACCATCCTGATCAAAATAACTACCTCCAATATAAAACTTCGTTTTATCATTACCACCTTGTGCGCTGATATCATGACTTTGAATTGGGGCAGTTCTAAAAATTTCGTCCTGCCAATTTGTATTCACTGTTGAATTATCATGGATTGGATCACCAAAATAAAATGAGGGCTCTTGGTTGCCGTATAGAGCTCCATATCTATTAAATAAACTCTCTTGTAATAAAAGTTGGTATTCAGGACCAGTTAATGGCTTGATTTTTTTCCATGCTTCTTGTGTACCATAATAACCGTTGTAAGAGAACCTCGTTTTTTGATTCTTACCCCTTCTAGTTGTAATCAATACCACACCATTTGCACCTCTAGAACCATAGATCGCTGTAGCAGAGGCGTCTTTTAACACGTCCAAAGATTCTATGTCATTTGGATTGATGTCTGCCAAGCTATTTAAAGTTTGGTTACCCACTCCTAATTGAGAATAAGAACCTGTTGCAATAGGAATACCATCCACAACATACAAAGGTTGTGAGCTACCATTAATTGTACCCACACCACGAACGTTGATATTAATTGCACCACCTGGTGTACCTGAAGAAGAAGTTACATTCACACCTGCAACTCTACCTTGTAATGCTTGCTCTGGACTTGTCAAAGACAAGTTTTTGATTTGTGATGCATTAACGGTTCCTACAGATCCTGTGATGTCTCTCTTTCTTTGTGTACCGTAACCAACTACAACGACTTCGTTAAGATTATCGTCTTTGGCAGCAAGAACAACATCGATTGTTGTTTTGCCATTGATAGACACTTCTTTGTCACTGAATCCAATAGAACTAAACACCAATGTGCCAGTTAAATTGCTAAGCGAAATAGTGTATGTTCCGTTGTTTTCGGAAACAACACCCGCTTTTTGTCCTTTAAGGGTGATCGATGCTCCAGCAATAGGTTTCCCTTGAGCATCAGAAACAATCCCTTGAACTTTAGATTGTTGTGCTTGAGATACTTGTAATCCCAAAAACAATGCAAAAACAAGAAATAATTTTTTCATTTGTTGTCTAAATTTATTTTTATGTAATGATACAAATTACAAAAAAAACTCAAAATTTAACAGTTATTTAATCTTTTTTTAAAAAATTCGTTTAAAAAAAGCGTATACAAATGTTAGTTTTTTTAAACAAGCGTTGATTTTTGGCCAATTTCTGCCAATTTCGGACATCAAGCTTTAATCATTGAAGTTCAAAATCAATCGGGTAAAAATGATAACTCAAACACGGCATTCAATAGGGTACTATGAGCTGGTATCGTATTGGGAGAATCGGATCAAATAGTTTTATATATCTTAAATCCAATATTGCTATATTAATTACATGAATTTTTATTTGATATAAAAAACAGCGGGCACCGGTCTTTCTCCAGTTGGGTCCGAAGGTTGAATGGTTTCCTTACCATTCACCAATAAGCAACTACTACCACCACCGTCTAAATTAATCCCTTCCACACAACCAAGATTTAATAAAAATGAAGCAGTTTCACCAAGGGTAGCACCTACCGCAATGCCTTTCATCCTGCCTTGTATGGCCAATATAATTAAATGGCCCTCTTTAGTGTAACCCATCGCTGTTCTTGGATGCCTGTCATTAATAGCTTTTCCTGC
>Ga0209617_10001810_pt1 | contig 10036 bp, 8 predicted proteins | sample LakEriepJuly2011_2_FD_187459 | JGI IMG/M metagenome (GOLD analysis project Ga0209617, IMG submission 187459) | Freshwater microbial communities from dead zone in Lake Erie, Canada - CCB epilimnion July 2011 (SPAdes) (version 2) | ecosystem: Environmental > Aquatic > Freshwater > Lentic >... | reverse complement strand
CTCGATGAACCCACCGCCGGCGTGGACCCGCAGAGCCGCTCCGGCATCCTGGAGCTGGTGCAGCGCCTGGCCGCCGAGGGCCGCGCCGTCATCTACACGACGCACTACATGGAAGAGGCGCAGCGGCTCTGCTCGCGGGTAGCCATCGTCGATCATGGGCACGTCCTCGCCACCGGCAGCGTGCCCGAACTCATCGCGTCGCATGGCGGCGAGAGCGTGGTCACGGTGGATACGCCCGCCGGCGCACGCAGCACGCGCACGCGCGAGCCGCTCCGCGAGATCGAGCGCGCGCTCGCCGAGGGCGGCGCCACCGCGGTCCGCATCGACCAGCCCGACCTGGAGACCGTCTTCCTTGCCCTCACCGGACGGAGGCTCCGCGACTGATGCGCGCCTCCCTCGTGCTGGCACTCAAGGACCTGCGCCTTCTCTCGCGCGACCGAGCGGCGGCGTTCTTCACGTTCGTCTTCCCGCTCGCCATCGCGCTCTTCTTCGGCTACGTCTTCAGCGGCACCACCGCGGAGCCGATGCGCGTGGCCGCGTTCGTGGAGTCCGCATCGCCCGCATCCGATGCGCTGGTCCGCGCGCTTTCCGAGGACGGCGCCTTCGTCCTCAACCGCGTCGATTCGCGCGAGGACGGCGAGCGCCGCGTGCGCAGCGGCACCGCGGCGGCGCTGGTGGTGGTGCCCGCTTCCTATGCGTCGGGCGTCGACGGCATGCTCACGGGCGCCGGCCCGCACCTTGGCCTGGTGGTGGACCCTTCGCGGCGCGCCGAGGGCTCCATGCTCGTCGGCAAGGTGCACGAGGTCGGCTTCCGCACCGTTTTCTCCTCCATGGCCGATCCCGCGCAGTTCGGCCGCGCGCTCGATCGCATGGAGGCGTCGCTCGAGGACTCGGAGTTCTCCGGGTCGGACAAGCTTGCCATCCGCGTCGCCCTCGGCCGCGCGCGTTCGATGGCGGCGAATTCGCCGAAGGACGCAGGCAGCGGCGGCGCGTCCGGCATGTCCGGCTGGAAGCCCCTGTCGGTGGACGTCACCGAGCTCGCCATGCGCCCCGGCATTCCCGCCAACAGCTTCGCCATCTCCTTCACGCAGGGCGTGGCGTGGGCGCTGTTCGGGGCAGTGCTCGCCTTCGGCTCCGGCATCGCCGAGGAACGCCAGCGCGGCACGCTGGTGCGCCTGCGCGTCTCGCCGATGAGCCCCAACGGCATCCTGATGGGCAAGGCGCTCGCCTGCTTCCTCACCTGCATGGCCACGGAGTGGCTGCTGGTGTTCTTCGGCATCGCGTTCTTCCACGTGGCCGTGTCCTCCTGGGTGGCCATGGCGGTGGTGGTCGCCGTCACCGCCTTCGGCTTCTCGGGACTCATGATGCTGCTGGCGGCGGGCTTCCGCACGGAAGGTGGAACGCAGGGCGCGGGGCGCGCGGTGCTCCTGGTGCTGGCGATGGTCGGCGGCGGCACGGTGCCGCTCGTCTTCATGCCTCCCTTCCTTCGGGCGGCGAGCAACATCAGCCCCTTCAAGTGGGCCGTCATGGCTGCCGAAGGCGCCACCTGGCGCAACTGGGGACCCGACGAGCTGTGGATGCCGCTGGCGGTCCTGGCTGCCATCGGTGCCGTGGGGCTCACTGCCGGCACCGCCCTCGTGCGACGCAGCATCTGACGCGGCCTGCACGCGCGCGGCCTTCGTGCCGCACGAGCGTCAGGAGAGGATCCAGAGCATCGCCGTGATCACCACCGCGCCGGCCAGGTCAAGCACCAGCCCCACGCGCACCATCGCGCCGTGCGGCACCTTCCCCGTGGCGAACACCAGCGCGTTGGGCGGTGTGCCCACCGGAAGCATGAACGCGTAACTCGCGCCGAACGCGGTGGCCAGCGCCATGGTGGTCACCGGGATCCCGAGCGCCGGCGCCATGGCGCCAAGGATCGGCACCGCTGTCGCCGTCAGCGCGGTATTGCTCCCGATCTCGCTTGCGAAGGCCATCGCCAGCACCACGCTGCCGATGACCGCCACCGAGGGCAACACGCCGAGCCCTGCGAGCGACTGCCCGATGGCCTGCGAGAGTCCCGTGCGCTGCATCGCGTCGCCGATGGCCAGCCCGCCGCCGAAGAGGATGAACACGCCCCACGGCAGGTCGCGCGTCATTGCCCACGGCACGATCGCGCGCCGTGATCCGTCGCGCGCCGGCAGCACCATCAGGAGGATGGCCGCGGCGATCGCCACGCCACCGTCGGTCAGTCCCGCGGGCTTCCATCCTGCGGGCCAGCTCGACGACGTGACCCACACGAACACCGCCGCCACGAAGATGGCAAGCGTCGCCCAGCCCGCCGGGCGGATCGGCGGCAGGTCCTCGCGCCGGCGCGGGGGCAGGGCAATGCCGTGGGCCGGCAGCATCCGCACGATCGCCAGGATCGCCACCGGGCACATCGCCAGCGCGATCGGCACGCCGAAGCGCGCCCACGCGCCGAAATCCATATTCACGCCCTCCGCGCGCAGGTAGTTGGCCGCGATGGCGTTCGGCGGGCTGCCGATCAGCGTGGCGGCGCCGCCCACGGTGGAGCCGAACGCAATGGCAAGCAGCGCGGCCGCCGTGAAGTTCCGCGCGCCGCGCGCCGCGCGTTCCGGCGCCGTGTTCGGCAGCGCCACCGCACCGGCCGCCACGCCCGTGGCAAGCGGGAGCATCAGCACCGTGGTGGCGGTGTTGCTCACGAACGCGCTCACCGATGCCGCCGCCATGAAGAGCGCGCCGACCACGAACGCGGGCCGAGTCCCCGCCGCCTTGAGCATCCAGTGCACGAAGTGTTCGCTGATCCCGTGGCGCTCGAGCGCGATGCCGATCACCGTGCCGCCGGCAAACAGGAAGATCACGTTGTCCGCGTACGACGCCGCCACGTCCTTGAACGCGACGATCCCGAGGACCGGGAGAAGCACTGCCGGAATCAGCGCGGTGACCGCCAGGTCCGCCGCCTGCGTCATCCACCAGAGCGCCATCCACGCCAGGAGGCCCAGCGTGATGGCGCCGTCCGCGGTGAGGCCGCCGTGCGCCGCTCCCGCCGGGTGCGTCCACCATGCCAACGCCACGCCCGCGATCGGGCCGGCCCAGCGGCCGATCGTTGCCGCAATGCCGTGCGATGCATCACCCTCGCCGATGACCGGTGCGTGTTGGGCCATGCAAGCATTCTCCCACAGCCATCCGGCCCGCGCGTCGGAAGCGTGTCTGCCTCCCGCTCAGCGCGTGCCGATCGGCGTCGACACCACCAGCGCGGTCGGGATCAGCGGCCAACGCATCGCCAGCCGGTGCGCCCGGAAGTCGGTGGGCCGCCGGTCGATCCACCGCATGCAGTCATGGATCAGTTCCCAGTGCCGGGGCGCCACCGGCGTGGTCCACGCGCGCGGCTCCTGGCCGATCTCCTGTGGCTGCTCCGCGAGCGGCATGCGATCGCGCTCGCGGTCCGCGCAGTTCTCGCCGCTCCCGCCGGAAAGCAATCCGTAGAGCGACGCCTTCGGAACGCCTGCCACCGGCAACGAACGATCGACGAAGACATCCATCAGCACATGTTCCACCGGCATGTCGAGCCGCAGGAGCACTTCCGCCCCGTGGACGCCGCCCTCGCGCACGGACGGGCCTGCGCCCGGCATGCGCTCGCCGAAGACGCAGTCGACCGCGCCGCCGGTGCCGACGTCGCCCTCCGGAAGCTCGTACCAGAAGCCGTGTTCCGTGCCCATCGGGCGCAGTGCCTCACCGCGCAGCGTCGAGAATTCCGCCAGGATCGGCGGCGCGTCCATGTGCACCGCCGGGTCGAGCGGCATCACGATGCGCTCGCGCGTGCGCCCCTCGTGGCCAAGCACGCGGCGGCGCGCCACCGGCCACGACTGGTCGCGGCGCATGCGGCGCAGCCCCAGGAATCCGCTCACCAGTGCGACGTCCACCGTGCCGTTGGCGCCGGGCGTCAGGAACGCAAGCATCAGCCGCGTGCTTGCCTCGATGCCCCAGAGCGCCGCATTCGCCTGGTGGGCGCTGCGGCGGAATTCCATGGCGCGATCGTCGGCGTGCGGCTCGGCGGTGCAATGCGCCAGCAGTGCGCGGAACGACGCGCGGTTGCCCGCGTGCTGCCGCACCACCTCCTCCAGCCGGTCGGCGGCCGCGGTGAATCGCTCCACCGTGGCTTCATCGGCGCCGTGCGCGCGCACGGCGCGCGCGAAGATCCGCAGGCCGGCATCGCCGGGCAGGTGCTTGCTTCCGCTGAAGGCGTCGGGCTCCTGCGCAAAGCGAACCATGCGCCACGTGAGGCTCTTGTCGACGCCGAGGCGCCTGCTCAGGGCCAGCGAGTTCATGTTGCCGCCGCCGATCGATTCGATGGCGGTCACGGCGGCGTCCCGGAGGGCACACAGCGCATCGGATGCGGCGGTCTCGAAGGTGCCCGGGGTGTCCTGCGCGCCCGATGCCTCGGATGCGTCACGGTGGGAAGTCAAGCTCATGAGGAGTGCCGCGCAGATGATTGCCCGCGAGTGCCTTCGGAAGTACGAACTTCAGCCTGGAGAGGCACTTGCAGCGAGAACCTAGCCCGTCATGCACGGCAGTCACGCATTTCCCCAGAGGAATCCGGTCAATCGGTAGAGATGCGGACGTTGCACGGGTGAGCCTCCGCGGGAAACCGCGTTCCGACCCAGTAGAGGAGTCTTCTGGCCCACTTCCCGGACCCGGGGCGTGGGGGGTCGCGCGTCGCTCCCTCGAACTACCCTCCGCCGGATCATGACCCGCGGACGAATCCTCGCGCTCCTGCCGTTCCTCCTCGGTGCCGGCACCATCGCTGCGCATGCCATGGGTGGTCACGACGAGGGCGCGGCTCCCTCCCTCCTCGGGTTCGCCTGGATCTTCGGCGTCATCGCCACGTGTGCCGTGGCGGCATCGCATCGCGCGGACGCCGTGGCCGAACGCCTCGGCGAGCCGATCGGCACGGTGGTGCTCACGCTCTCGGTGATCGTCATCGAGGTGGCGGTGGTGGCGGCCATGATGATCGCCGACAAGGGCGAGCCGACCGTGGCGCGCGACACCATGTTCGCGACGCTCATGATCATCCTGAACGGCCTCGTCGGCGTCGCGCTCCTGGCGGGTGGCATGCGCCGCCACGAGCAGACCTTCAACCTGCAGACCTCCGCGTCGTACCTCTCGCTCCTCATCCCGCTGGCCGCGATCACCCTGGTGCTGCCGCGCATGACCATCACCGAGCCGGGCGGCTTCATGACGCGGCGCATGGAGATCTTCGTCGCCTTCGCGTGCGTGGCGGTGTACGGCGCATTCCTGTGGATGCAGACCTCGTCGCATCGAGGCTTCTTCTCGCATCCTGGTGGCCATGGCGACGGGGCGCACGGCCACGGCGAGCACGGTCACGCGGGCCACGGCCACGCGGATCACGGCCACGCGCAGCGCGCCGCCGACGAGCACGGCCACGCCGCCCCGGATCGACCAATGTGGATCGACATCCTGGCGCTCGTGGTGCTCCTCGGCATGGTGGTGCTGATGGCCGAGTCGCTCGGCTCGGCCACGGTGCGGATCCTCGAGGTGAACGGACTCCCGCGCGCACTGGCCGGCGTGCTGGTGGCCAGCCTCATCCTCGGCCCGGAAGGCGTCGCTGCCATCCAGGCCGCGCGCTCCGAGTCGATGCAGCGCACCATGAACATCCTGCTCGGTTCGGCGCTCTCCACCATCGGCCTCACGGTCCCGGTGGTGCTGGCCCTTGGCCTCATCCGCGGCCAGCGCGTGGAGCTCGGACTGGAGGCACCGGAGATCACGCTCCTGGCGTGCACGGTGCTGGTCTCGGTGGTGAACTTCACGCACGGCCGCACCAACCGGATGCAGGGCCTCGTGCACCTCTGCCTCTTCGTTGCCTACATCGCGCTGATCTTCGACGTGCCGTCCGGCTCGCAGGGCTGAGCGCGGCGGTGCTCCCCGGGCGTACTCGGCGGCGGCCGCCGTCCGCGTGCGTCACGGCGGCGATGCCTGCAAGTGGCCTGGAATCGCCGTACACGGTGCGAACGTGGTGCAATCGCGTCACATTCCGCAGCGCCCGCCCCCCGCACCGGGCCAAGAGAGCCGATACTGTGGACGACGGTCGTCGCCCGGGGTCGCAGACCACGTCGCGTGTCCCATTGTCAGGAGCCCTCCATGTACGGAATGGTCAACCAAGCGATCGAGGCAATGGTCACCGAGAAGTTCGGCGCTGCCGACTGGGAGAAGGTCAAGGAGATCGCCGGCGTCGACGAGCCTGCCTTCGTCACCATGAAGCAGTATCCCGATTCCGTCACCTACGCGCTTGCGGGTGCCGTCTCCACGCACTCGGGCATGCCGCTGCCGGATGTCCTCCGCGCGTTCGGCGGCTACTGGATCCAGTTCGCCAAGGGCGGCCCGTGGGGCAAGCTCATGATGTCCTCCGGCACCGACACCTATTCGCTGCTGGCGGCGCTCGACACGATGCACGCGCGCATCGCGCTCAGCTTCCCCGACCTGCGGCCGCCCGCCTTCGCGGTGAAGCGCAACGGCGACGCCGTGGTGGTGGAGTACCGCTCCGACCGCCCCGGCCTGGCACCGTTCGTCATGGGCCTCATCGAGGGGATCGGCACGCTCTTCAACGAATCCGTCACTGCCACCCAAGTGGCCTCCAAGGATGCGGGCGCTCCCTGCGATGCCTTCCTCGTACGCGCGGTTCCCGCCGCGAAGGCGGTCTGAACACATGCTCGGAATGGTCAACCACGCACTGCAGGAAATGGTCACCGAGCGCCACGGCGCCACGGCATGGGACGTGATCCGCGCCGACGCCGGCGTCGACGACCGGATCTTCGTGGTGATGAAGCAGTACCCCGACGAAGTGACGTACAAGCTTGCCGGCGCCACTGCCAAGGCGCTCGGCGTCTCCGTCCCCGACGCGCTGCGCGCCTTCGGCCAGTTCTGGATCGTCTACGCCGAACGGCAGCCGTGGGGCAAGGTCATGCACTCGATGGGCAAGAGCGTCCGCGAGCTGTTGCCCGCGCTCAACGCGCTGCACGCCCGCATCGCGCTCGCGTTCCCCGGCGTCGACATGCCGCAGTTCCGCAGCGAGGACGACGCGAGCGGCGGCCTGCGCGTCCATTACTTCTCGTCGCGCCCGGGCCTTGGGCCGTTCGTGCACGGTGCGCTCGAGGGCATCGGTGCCATGTACGGTGAGGTGGTCGAGGTCTCGCAGCTCGAGGATCGCGCTGCGGGAGCTCCCCATGACGTGTTCCTGGTGAAGTTCCCCGAGGTCGGCAGCTGACGGGATGAACGACGAATCGCTGTCCATCATCCAGACGCTCTTCCCGTTTCACGTCCTGGTGGGCGTGGACGGCGGCATCGTCCACATCGGCAAGTCCATGGCGAAGGTCATGCCGGACGCCGTGGGCAGGCCGTTCCTGGAGCGGTTCGAGGTCCAGCGGCCCAAGCTCTCCGCCATGGACGAGGTGCGGGCGCGCCAGGACGAGCTGGTGCTGGTGGGCATCCGCGGCACCAAGCTGCAGCTGCGCGGCCAGTTCATGCAGGTCTCGTCCGGCGAGACGGTCTTCGCGTGCGCCCCGCGCATCGTGGACCAGACCTCCGTGTGGTCGTGGCCCGTGGGCATCCCGGACTTCGCGCCGCATGACGGCAGCGCGGACTACGCGATGGTGATCGAGGCCACCAACATGCAGCTCAACGACCTGGAGCGCCTGGTCAACACGCTGCAGGAGAAGGAGCGCGCCGAGCGCGAGCTCCGTCGGGTGGCCGAGGACGCCAACCGCACCAAGACCAACTTCCTGGCCAACATCTCCCACGAGATCCGCACGCCGATGACGGCCATCCTGGGCTACGCGGAGCTGCTGCGCGACCCGTCGATCGACCCCGTGGAGCGCGCGGACTACGTGGAGACCATCCGCCGCAACGGCGACCACCTTCTCGCCATCATCAACGACATCCTCGATCTCTCCAAGATCGAGGCCGGCCGGTTCGACATCGACCTCGGCGACGTGGTGGTGCCGGACGTGGTGCGCGACGTGGTGCGCCTGCTGCAGGTGCGGGCCGTTGCGCAGGGTGTCACGCTCACGCACGTGGTCGAGGGCGACGCGCCGCGGATTCCCATCCGAAGCGACCCGGTGCGCATCCGCCAGGTGCTCCTGAACATCGTTGGCAACGCCGTGAAGTTCACCGAGCAGGGTGGCGTGCGCGTGGTGGTGTCGGCGGTGCCGCGCGGCAATCGCATGGAGACGACGGTGTCGGTGCACGACACCGGATGCGGCATCCCGCCGGAGATCCTGCCGTCCCTCTTCGAGCCGTTCTGCCAGTCGGACAACAGCTACACGCGCCGCCACGGCGGCACCGGGCTTGGCCTCGCCATCAGCAAGCGCCTGGCCGGGCTGCTGGGCGGGCGCATCGAGGTGGCAAGCGAGCCGCAGCGGGGCAGCGTGTTCACGTTCACGTTCGAGTCGGACGTCGCCGGCGCCGCCCCGACGCATCCGTCGGAAGTGGAGGCATCGCCGCGGCGGGCCGCGCAGGGCGTGCTCGGCGGCAAGCACATCCTCCTCGTCGAGGACAGCATCGACTCGCAGCGGATCCTCTCCGCGCTCATGTCGCTCGCCGGCGCGCGCGTGGACGTGGCCTCCGACGGCCTGTCCGCGGTGGGGCGCTTCGACGGCGCGTACTGCCCGGACCTCGTCATCATGGACGTGCAGATGCCGGGCATCGACGGCATCGAGGCCACCGCCCGCATCCGCGCACGTGGCTTCGGCGGACGCATCGTGGCGCTCACTGCGGCGGCGCTCAGCCAAGACCGGGAGCGCGCCCTGAACGCGGGGTGCGAGGGCTTCTACCTGAAGCCCATCTCGCGGGCGGACCTGCTGGCGATCTGCGTCGGGGACGCGGGCAGCCCCTGAATCGCGCACGAAGTTCCGCCGTCCGCGTCGGGAGATTCCGTCGTTCGGTCTATCCTGCCTGCCATGCGGCCTGTGCCAGTCATCCTGCTGCTCGTATGCGGCGTCCTCCTCGCGGGGGCGCCGGTGGCGATGGCATGGAGCCCTGCGCCGCCCGCTGACAAGTCCTCCGGAGACAAGACCGCCGGAGACAAGGGCTCTGGAGACAAGACTTCCGGAGACAAGGGTTCCGCGGCCGGCAAGGCCAAGGATGGCGACGAGGACGATGATCAGCCCGACCTGCCGACCGCCCTCCCCGAGGGAGCCGTGGTGCCCGAGGCGGTCACGGTGCCGCCCGTCCGCGCCGACGTCTTCGCGGGCCGTGCCACCGCGCTCGGCCGCATGGCGCAGTGCCCAAAGTGCTCCGGGTCCGGCGTGAAGGTCACGCGGCACCGCGAGTCGCAGGGGCACATGAAGAACCCGAAGATCACCGAGATCAAGGACGACTGCCCGGAGTGCCACGGCATCGGCATCTGCCCGAATCCCGGCCGCGTGGCCCCGGTGCTCGACAGCTTCGTGGCGCTCCTCGGCGCACTCCCCGAGGATGCGCCCACCACGCCCAAGCAGCTCGACAAGGCACGCCAGGCGCTCGAGCGCCTGGGTGCCACGGGAGACCTCGTCGCCAAGGTCACCGAGGAGGACGGCACTTCCGTCGCCTCCGAACGGATTCCACGCAAGGGCAGTGCGCTCTCGGTCACGGGCATCGTCGGAAGCCCGATCCTGGCGGCCGGCGGCATGCGTCTTTTCCCGGTCCAGGTCGAGGGACGCGCGGTGGTGCTCCTGCGTGCGCCGATGATCAACGCGGCGCCCCCCAAGGGACGGGTCTTCGCCGGGGGCGTGTGCGCAGGCGCGCTCGAGAATGCCGAGTGGCGCTGGGGCAAGTCCGCGGTGCTCGACCTTGGCTTCATGGTGCCGTGGAAGGACGCGCCGTACAAGGGTGCGGCCGACGCCGACGGCGACGGCAAGCCCGACGCCGCGCCTGCCTCCGGATCCGGCAAGTAGGGCACAGTCCGGCCTTGACCGCGTGAACCCGCGGCCGATTCCCTGAAGCGGGGCGTGAACGCCGTCGAGCGCGCGTGGAATCAACCACG
>Ga0209617_10001809_pt1 | contig 10038 bp, 19 predicted proteins | sample LakEriepJuly2011_2_FD_187459 | JGI IMG/M metagenome (GOLD analysis project Ga0209617, IMG submission 187459) | Freshwater microbial communities from dead zone in Lake Erie, Canada - CCB epilimnion July 2011 (SPAdes) (version 2) | ecosystem: Environmental > Aquatic > Freshwater > Lentic >... | reverse complement strand
AATGGCCAAAAAAATGACCTCTAAGCTCCCGATGCAAGAAATTTTAGGAGTAATTGCCGGAGCAGTTGCCGCCAATCTTGTTTCAAAAGCAATAGATAAGGCAATGCCAACCGCAAAAGATTCAGTTAAAGCACTTATTCCTGTTGGTTTAGGTGTATTCTTAGCAATGCAAAAAAATTCCCTTGTTAAAGGTGCCGGTTTGGGCATGGTAGCAAAAGGAAGTTCAAGCCTTGCTAATGCATTTATCTCAGCACCATTAGACGACTCTATTTTTATGAATGGAGACGACGATATGCTCGGCTTGCCTGCAGACCAATCTATTCTATCTTTGCCTGCAGATCAATCTATTTTATCCGGAATGGATGAGGACGGAATTTCTGCCGACGAAATGAGCATTTTGTCAGCAATGGAAGAACAAGATTTTTAATTCGCACCACTACTAAAAAAAAATCATAAAATGAGAAACATGAGAGTAGCCGCGTCGCGTGTACGCGCACAAGGCGGCGATATTATCGCAGCACAACCTTTTAGCCGTCGTCAAGCTGTTTTTAATGAGAAAGCTTCGCAGTATGCAAACCAAGGAGTAATTACCACACCAGGCTATTTGCGATTGGAACAATTGGTGGCAACTAGCAACGTTGCAACAACATTAAGCCAAATTAATTTTAACACACTTGACACAAGCGGTGTAAAATTGGCAACCGAGCGCCGTTTGAAGCTTGCAGATACTTTTACAATTACTGACATTTCTTTTTATTTGGGAACAGGTGCAAGTACTGTAATTGGTGCACCTACAGCTGCAGAACAAGCTTCTGAGCGTTTAAATACATTTCCCAATGCAGGTATTGCTGCAATTGGTGTTGCAGGCGGTAATGCTTTAGAAGCTATTTATAATGGCTTTCTTTCTTTGCGTGTTGATACAACTACATTTTTGGATTCGATCCCAATGCGACAATTCTATCGTGTTGGAGATGTTGCAACAGGTGTAGCACAATCGACAGGAGTAGCTGCTGCTGCAGGTTTTATTAACCAATCTTCATGGCCTTTGTCCATGTTTGGCCGTAGCGAATTGTTACCAACAATTGAACTAAACGGACAAAGCAATATTGAGTTTGGTATTACTTTACCAACTACAGTTGGCTATACTCAAGTTGCCGGATTCTGTACAGCTGTGATTATTCTAAACGGATTCTTGAACCAGGGAGCAGCAACAGTACAGCGCAATGTTCAGCGCCGTTTGCGTTAATCGTTTGTTTGAATCTATATATATGGGGCGGCGGCTAAATGCTGTCGCCCTTTTTTTTTAAAATCTTATGGAATACACAGAAGAATTTATAAAATATGTTAAGGAATTGGAAAGTAAATTCCATCCAATAGCATTGCCTTCAATCGAATCTTTATATATTATTTTTAACGAAGGCATAGAAACAGAACAAGACGAAAAAACAACCATAAAAAAATCTAAAAAATGAAACCTATAGTACGTTCTTATCTTGCCGAAGTTAACCTTGGAAATGTTGCACCAGGTAATGGCCAAAACATAAATATTCAAGACTACCCACAACTCCGCGATATAATGCTAACCGGAGTAGAAGTATTCGAATCGAATGAAATTGCAATAAGTCCAAGCGGAAAAGCAGTAGTACCTGCACTAAATGGTATTACGCTAACATTGTTGGACAAATTCAACATGGAAATCGTATACCAATATCCAACGTTTGACCTTAACCCAACAAATACAAACGGCTTTATTCGCGATTTTGTACCATTTCCTTTACAGCTGACAAAAAGTTATATTACTATTTTGGACAATACTTTATTGACATTAAACCAATCTGTAATGATTAATTTTTTGTATGTTCCTTTAAAAGATTGGCCTAAATACCAAAGCTTCTATGTACGGAAATAATTACGAATCGACATACATACGACATATTCGAATTCCTTTGTTTGACCAACAAAAACAAACAGGAAACGGAGTAAGGTATTATTTTCCCGAAAACCCTTCAATTGACAAAAGAACTGTTGTTGGATTAGAAGCGCATCTACAGGGTTCTGTTTTACCACCAGCCTCTTCAGGGGATTTAAGAATAGATCAATTTGGCTTAAATAATGTTTTACCGGTTACAATTGCCAGGTACATTTATCTAGGCTTTTATTCAGATACGGATGAAGAACTTTTTTATAATGTTCCTTTAGTTAGCTTATTTGGAAAGCCTAGCGTAGCAGAGCCAAAAGATCGCATACATCCATATTGCGGAAAAATTAAATGCCGTAAAAGCTACGCATATGTTCCGGCAAACTCTCCCGTAACCCTAAACGGGCAGTTTTTTATTGATTTAACTTTTTACTTGAAATAAAATGGCATACGTCACACCGGAGTACGTTACCAACCTTCAAAAGACGCATAACTGCCAATTTTGGCGAGTTTATGATAGTGGAGGCAAAATATTAATAAACAAGTGCGACAGCGAAATAGGCATAAACGCAAGTGCTGAAATGCTAACCGATACAATAGATAATTGCATTGGTGATTCTGTAAACGTTCGTTTGTTTACAACCAAACCAACAAAGACTCAGGAGGATGACAAACGCGAAACCGGTTTAGGCCTTCGCGTAAAGCTGCCAAACAATGGCCTAATGAAAGCCCCAAATATAAATGGAATAAACAGCCCTTCGTTACAAGATTACATTCAACTACACGATAGAATTCGACAGGTTGAAATGGAAAAATTAAAAATGGAGATGGAAAGCCAGAACCAAGATTCAGTTTGGAGTCGCTTAGGCGAAAAGTTAATTCAGAACGAAAGCCTAGTTCTAGCCTTAACCGGCCTTATTTCTAAATTTAGTGCTCCCAAACAAATTGCAAGCCCTCAACAAGCACCAACAGATTTAGATGACACGCTTTCTAGGTTAAGCCAAGTTGATCCCGATTACAAGAACACACTTGCAAAAATGACCTCATACCTTGAAAAAAACCCTGGCGTCATAGATCAAATAAAACCAATCTTCAATGGATGATGAAAAAAAAAATACACTTATTGATATATTGGTGCTCTTGGCTGTCAGTAGTGTTTTACTATACGCGTTTAAAATGTTTTTTTAATAAAATTTAAAATATGCCAAGTTACTCAGTTGACCAAATAATCGGCAAGACACTATATGCCAAAAAAAACACACCGGTGTATAATTTGCCATCATTTGACCAAAATGCAAAGCAAAAAACAGTTATTAAACCAGGTCAAATAATCGGAACTGTATTTTCTTATGTAGGAGGTTCGCCAGGCAAACCGCTAAATTGGATGTATAAAACAAAAGTTGGTTTACAAGAAGTAACCTATTACACAAAACATGAAGATGACAATGTAGATCGAAATTTACTTCTAGACCAAGGTGTAAAAACTACGGCAGAAATTGAAAAGGAAAAAGAAGAAGCCGACAAAAGCACAGGAGATAAATTAGTAGACCTCCTAAAAAAAGTATTTAAATACGGAGCTATCGGCATTGGTGCTTATCTTATTTTTAAAGCTGTTTACAATAAAAAGGCATGACAGACATAAAAAGAATTTTATTTTTTCTGTTGGGAGTTTCTATACTTTACAAAATGACTAGAGGCATGAGCGACAAATTAAGCATTACAAATGCACTTTCTAATTTGGTAAAAAAATTCGAAGGCCTTCGGTTAAAAGCCTATTTAGACGCGGCAAACATTTGGACCATTGGCTATGGTTTAACAAGATATCCAAACGGCCAAAAAGTAAAAGAAGGAGATACAATAAGCCAAGAACAAGCTGAAACGTTTTTTAACCAAACGCTGCAGAAATTCGGGCAAGAAGTAGAAGATAGCCTTAAGGCAAAGGTTAACAACAACCAATTTGCGGCCCTTGTTTCTTTTGCATATAATACCGGCATAACTAATTTTAGAAAAAGTACTCTGCTAAAATTGGTTAATCAAAACCCAAACAACCCTCTCATAAGAAACGAGTTTAATAAATGGATTTATTCAAAAGGAAAGGTTTTGAATGGTTTGGTAAAACGAAGGGAAATGGAATCTAATCTTTATTTTAGCTAAAATGAAAAAACGAGACTTTTACGAATATTTTCAACTGTATAACACACCACAAGAAGTTCGTTCTGATTGTAACAGTTTGACAGTTATAAATACAGGAACAGCTACGGCAGTTTTAGATGGCTTATTAATAGCACCAGGTGCGCAATATTACGCACCAGGTAATGAAGATGAATTCAACACAACACGATACCGCTTAAGTTTTACCGGAGGAGGCAATGAAATAGTAACAGTTATTAGAAAAATATATAAATAGTGGGTTATTTGGTACAAAATTCAATCATTGTTGATGGTCAATACAATCCAACATTAATTAATGTTTTAAACATGACCAATACAAATGTTTTGGCAGCTGAATTCAATTACCAAGTTTTTAACAACAGTATTAACATAGCCGGATGGATTCGAATTGAATTTGACCCATTTACTACAATTGGCAGATTCAGTTTTAATTTACCAAATAATAAAATAGGAACAATTCAAGCAAGGTGTAGGGGAACATATAGCAATATTGATCTAGCACCCACATTGACAAGAGTTAATTTACAAGAATCAACAACGGATTTAAATAGTCCAATTGAATTTGGAGTAAATACTTCTGTTCCTGGAAGCGTTAACAACATATCATTTAATTTAATTTACACTTTAGCCTAATGGGATATTTAGTTAATGATTCATTTATTATAAGACGTACTTTTATAATTCCTGAAGGTGATGTTCAGTTAATGGATTCTTCACAACCTTATACACTTATTACTACAAATAACACTTTTTATGCAATACCCATTTTCTGCTATTTAAAAGCGGCAAACAATCAAACAACACCTTACGATGTATTTAATTATATTGCTTTAACCAACACATCTGCATATACAAGCGGAAAATTATGTGCTACATATCAACAGTCGGCTAATGCTTCAGGTGTTATTGATAATAGCATATACTGTTCAATGTGCATAAATTTACAAATTGCACCTAATAGAGTTGGTGGTATAAATGGTGACAATAATTTAGAAATATTTTGGGATGCTTTACCCGCGAGTGGTGATGGCGATTTAATTGTTAATTTAGGATATATAATACAACCAATATGAGGGAATTGATAACAGAGGCCGGTGCTTATGCCGGTGAAATACTTATTACCGCAGTTGCTTTTCTGATCAGGTCAATTGAAAAGAAGATCATAATAAGACGCAAGCGGCGCGAATGGGAAAATGGCGAAATATATTCTAAAATTGAAAATTCAGCCGGCAGTCAAGCTAAAAAGTAAGATATAGCCGCCTAACGCCTTCAATCCGGTTTGAAGGTTAAACTATCAACAATCAAATGTTGGTAGTTTTTTTTTGCCTTGCTATTGCATATATCAAAAACAAACCTACTTTTGACCCATGCAAACACCTAATACACCCCTACAATTGACCGGCATATGTACGGCAATTTGTAGCGCTAGCCGAGGCGAAACGTGGCAAAAACAAGAGTTTATTATACAAACAGAAGGCACTTACCCTACAAACGTTTGTTTTACCATTTGGAACGATAAGCTTGAAATGCTTAATAGATGCCAGGTAAATGACAAGCTAATTGTAAAATTCAACCCACGTTCAACAGAACACAACGGCAAATGGTACACCGAACTTAATGCATGGAAGGTAGAAGTAGATTTTTCGCATTTAAGAAAGGAGGCTACTAAATGAAAATTTATTGTGGCGATGTAGATTTCTTATATAAGTCTATGATTAATCAACTTGATCTTAGCGAACACACTCTTATGATGCCTTACACAGAATTTAAAAGTGCAATCGAAAGTCAGTCTTTAATAATTGTTAAGAACTGTTTATTTATGTCAAATATTGGTGTACTTTCAGACCGCGTAAAATCTTTCGCGAGAGGTGAAACAAAACCGCTTGTAATCGACTTTCTTAACAATTCCGTAACACTAAACTAAAATTTTTTCGACCGGTGAAACTTGCGCCTCTTTGTTAAATCCGGTTATTTTTAAAGCAAGGCCGGAGTAATCCGGCCTTTTTTTCTAACTCTAAAAACTACACAATGTTCTACGTTCAAATAAATTTAAAAGGAACAAGATTTAAAGTCTGTAATGAAATCACCAATGAAGTGATTGCAATATTTTTTAACAGAAATGAAGCCATAAAATATGCATACAATAAAAATGTACAAAGTGTATCACAAGACTAAAAGTGGCGACTTTAAAGAAAGCAAGTATCCTACAAACCTTGCAAGCGCAAAAAAATACCTAAAAGTTTTGTTAGACGCTTGCCCCTGGATCGAGCAAGCTTGGATTACAGAAATAAAAAAAGCGCCCACCAAATAGGTGGGCGCTTATAATGCAAACCCTTATATAACATACACGATGGCAAATATACAAAATTTCACAGTCAAACAAATTAACGGCGATTTTATACTACATAAAAACGATGCACCGATGCCATGCGCGTATCGAATGCCGGTGATGTTACCACACCCTCAGCTAAGTAACCAGGCAATAATACAGAGCCCTTTATGCGGCACAAATTGCCAATTGTTTAGTTTACAGGATGACATAGCAACCTTTCATTGTTGCAACCATTCAATATTGCTTGAAAAAGGAGAGAAAAAAGATGGCACACGCGCCGCAGGCACCTCTGATTTTTTACAAATTGTTAGTAAGTGATGAAAGCCGCACCCAATAAGGCGACAAGCCCCAAAACTACACCTAATTTAATCAGTAAGGACAAATGCGGAAAATCCAACACGACTTCGCGAGAAACTTATTTAAAGAGAGCACGCGCCAAATATTCACAGTTAAAACTTATAAATGCGCTTGTGAAGCTTAACAGCCCTTTAAAAAAATCTTATGAAGATTCTGTTTTTTGTTCCTATTCATTAATGCAGTACGGGAACACATTTACTTCGAAGTATTGCAAACATAGATGGTGCAAAATATGCAATAGAGTTAGAACAGCAGAACTATTAAACGGATACGAAAGAGATATTAAAAAAATGGATTCAGCGCAATTTTTAACGCTTACCATTCCAAATGTACCGGCTGAAATTTTAAAACAATCTATTAAAGAAATGTTAGCAACAGTTCGAAAAATTCAAGATCTAAGACGCAAAAAACAAAAGCCTCTATTCCAATGCATACGAAAATTAGAATGTACTTATAACCCTGATAGAAACGATTTCCATCCTCATTTTCATTTTATTATTGACACAGAAAATGCTGCAAAGGAATTCCAAAAGGAATGGCTTATATACTACCCAAATGCAAGCATAAAAGGCCAGGACATAACACCAGCGCACAACCCAATTGAGTTATTTAAGTACTTCGCCAAGCTTACAAGCAAAAGCAAAAAAGACAAAAAAGAAATTTTTAAAGGAAAACTAAGAAACCAGGAATGGCACTACCCAAAAGCCTTAGATATTATTTTTCAAGCTATAAAAGGCATGAGAATTATACAGCCGATGGGAGATATTAAATACGTTGAAGAAGATATTAAAGAAATAGAAAGCCAAACCATTGAAGGAGAAAAATACGAAATTCACGAAGCTGCCATATGGAAATGGCACCGGATCGGTGTAGAAGGTGAAAAATTCACCTACGATTGGCTTAATACTTTTACAGGAGAACTTCTAACAGGATTCGAGCCAACAGAAAGAGAATCGAATTATCAAAAAAGAATCCGATATTTGCCAACATGAAAAAACAACTGCCATTAATATTAACCCTTTTAGGAGGTGCTTACATAGTTTACTTCTTAAGACGCAAAGCACAGGCCGGCGCAAATCTGCAATTTGTTCCATTAGATATTGCCATAGATTCACGCAGAAGCGGACTATTTAGAATATACTATTCTATAAAATTGAGACTTATTAACAACGAAACAGCAAATGTTAATATAAAAGGCATAAACCTTAAAGCCTTTATAGACAATAAATTTGTTGGTGATATAGTCAGCACGGCATCTTTTAATGTTCCGGCAAAAGATACAACAGACATTAAACTAGATACTTCGATTAGCACCGGCAACATTGCGCGATTTATTTTTAACGCAATAACCGATGGCTTAAATTTCAATATGAATGTAAATGGTTTTGTTGATACTGATTTAGGCCGAGTAAATGTAAACTTTACAAAGCAAGTTGGAGAGCAAGGGATAAGCGCACCAATGGATATTGTTTATAGTAAAAAACTTTATTTAGTAAGGAGAAGCGATGGCAAATACTTACAAAATAGCTTTGAAGGTCCTAAATGGGTTAACAACAGGGAAATATCAAGCGCATTTAGTGATGAAATGCAAGCAATAAAAGTTGCTGCATATCATAAGGCGAATGTAGAAGTATACTAAAATGAGAATTCTAATTGCTTGCGAAGAAAGCGACGAAGTTAGAAGCCGTTTTGAAAAATTAGGTTTTGATGCTTGGAGCTGTGACTTACAAGAAAACAGAAACCCAGAAGCTAAGCACTATAAAGGTGACGTTTTTGACATAATAAATGAAGGATGGAATGCAATGATAGCTTTCCCCCCATGTACTCACTTAGCTTGTTCAGGTGCGGCATGGTTTGAACAAAAACGTAAAGACGGAAGGCAGCAAGAAGCAATTAATTTTTTTTTAAAAATTGTAAATGCTCCAATAAAGCACATATGTGTTGAAAATCCCATCGGTGTAATGAGTAAAATTTACAAAAAACCAACTCAAAAAATTCAACCTTATTATTTTGGAGATTCAGTACAAAAAACTACTTGTTTGTGGCTTAAAAATTTACCGCCTCTGTATCACAACAAAACACCAAATTTATTTGATCAAAATATAACTCATGTAGATAAGGGCGATTTTTTTGAATGGATAGACAGCAAAACACAAAATAAAAAAAAGCAATCTTTATGGTGCTATAATTCCGCATCAACAAATCACAAAAACGGAGAACGATCAAAAATTAGATCTAAAACATTTCCAGGAATTGCTGACGCAATGGCCAACCAATGGAGTAAATATTTATACAATGAAATTTGACGGCAAAACAACAACAGTAAAACGCGACGCAGATACTAATGACATAATAAATGCTTTAATTAATGCCGTACCTAATGCCGTTAAACAGTTTAAAAAAGTACCAACTACAATATATACAGGAAACGTAAAGCAAGACGCAAAAGCAGCATGTATGTATGTTCGCGACCGCGTTAAATATAAAGCCGACGGTTTTAATTTTCAAGACATTCAAGCCCCAGGTAGAATGTTTAACGATACAAAGCAAGCCGATTGTAAAAGTTTCTCTCTTGCAGCACTTGCTAACATTTTAAGTAAAGGATACAGCGGAGGCTTTCGTTTTGCTTCATACCGACCAAATAAAGTACCAACACATGTTTATATATATGTTTTGGATAACAACGGGAAAAAGTTTACATTTGACCCTTGTATAAAAGATTTAAAAGAATCAAATAAAGCAACTCATATAATAGATATGGATGTAAGATACTTAAGCGCTCCATTAGTTGAAATTTCCGGAAAGAAAGAAAGACAAGAACGCAGACAAGCAAGAAAGGAAAAAAAAGCATCCGGAGACAAAGCAAAAGCACTCCCAAAAGTTACATTAGCACCAGGCCGAGCTGCTTTTTTAGGATTAACCGCGCTTAACTTTAGAGGCCTTGCAACAAGATTAGACAAAGCGATAAAAAAAGACTCAGCAAAAGTGCAAGCCTTTTGGAATAAACTAGGCGGCGATTTTTCAAAGCTTAAAAGCAACGTTGAAAAGAACAAAGGCAAAAATCCTTTATTTGGTATTTCAGGAGTAATAAAAGAAGTTTATGCAGATTCTTCTATTGGAACCTATGAAGATTATTATTTAGGAGTAGAACCAACAACAACAGCAGCCGCAGCTGTTGCGGCTTCGCCAATTTTGTTGGCTGTTAAAAAATTTCTTCAAGATTTAAAAATTGAAGATGTTGTTGATGCGGCAGGAAAAG
>Ga0209617_10001808_pt1 | contig 10039 bp, 9 predicted proteins | sample LakEriepJuly2011_2_FD_187459 | JGI IMG/M metagenome (GOLD analysis project Ga0209617, IMG submission 187459) | Freshwater microbial communities from dead zone in Lake Erie, Canada - CCB epilimnion July 2011 (SPAdes) (version 2) | ecosystem: Environmental > Aquatic > Freshwater > Lentic >... | reverse complement strand
TTTGGATTAATTGCGTTTTCTAATGCTTCAAGATCAAGCTGTCCAAACTTATCAACTGCCAATATTGTTAACGCCACTCCCATGCTTTCCATAAACCTGCAAACATCCAACACTGCCTTGTGTTCTGTTGCTACAGTTATGATATGCTTTGCTGAAGCATTTCCTTCCAGCAAACCCCTGATAGCTAGGTTTGTAGACTCAGTTGCTCCTGATGTAAAAATAATGTCTTGTGAATAAGCGCCAATCAATGAAGCAATCTGCTCTCTTGCAGATTCAACTGCTTCCTCAGCCCCCCATCCATAAGCATGTGTTTTACTGGATGCATTTCCAAATTGCTCATTAAAAAAAGGCAGCATTGCTTCTACCACTTCAGGATCACAGGGTGTGGTTGAATTATAATCAAGATAAATAGGTTGTCGTATGTTCTTGCTCATAACTAATTGTGTCGAACTCCTTCTTTAACCCTAAACACATGTAAAATATAGGGGAACAAGGCATCCATTGTCTCTTCGGCACCCCTGGGTGAACCCGGCATCGTTATGATTAAAGAATCGCCAATAAATCCTGCAACACCTCTGCTCAACATAGCATAAGGCGTTCGTTGCTGTCCATAATCTCGCGCGACCTCCATGATGCCCGGAACCTCTCTATCGAGTAAAGGACGAATGGCATCGGGCGTAACGTCACGTGGCGACAAACCAGTCCCTCCTGTAAACAATATCAGTTGATAGCCCTTTTGAATAAGTTCTTTGGTCTTTGATTGAATTGTATCAAACTCATCAGCAATGGCTTCTCGGTGAATGGCATCAAGCTTGTGCATTTTTAATTTTGATTCAATCACATCACCGCTTATATCAATATTGTTCCCTTCGCTGATGCTATCACTGCATGTAATAACTGCCACTTTAAGCGAATCTGGGTATGCATACTTGATATCACTCTTACCACCTTTCTTGCTTTCAAGTCTGATCGATGAAATTTGAATGCCATCATCAATTGGCTTCAGCATATCATACATAGTAAGTGCAGTAATGGAAACACCGTGCATAGCCTCAACTTCAACACCGGTTTTATATATGGTATGTACTTCAACCCTGATGATGATTGATAAATCTATAATCTCATGGGTAATGGATGCATACTCTATAGGAAGCGGATGACAATCCGGAATCACTTCATATGTTTTTTTACAGGCAAGCAACCCTGCAGCACGACTGAATTCAAAGACATCACCCTTTGGGACTTGTTTATTTACAATGGCATCAATGGTTTCTTTTTTAGAAACTTTCAATTCTCCTATTGCAATAGCCTGTCGAAGCGTTGATGATTTATGTGTGATGTTAACCATTTGAAAATTAATTTAGATTAAACTATGCATTTACTTTCCACTGATATTCATTGTCGTCAAAAATTTCTTTGCCCCAAATTGGAAGCTCGGCCTTGATTCTTTCAACACATTCAGAACAAGCATCGATAGCTGGCTTTCGATGAGCAGATGACGTAAACACAAATAAACATATTTCACCTGCATTAACGTTGCCTAAGCTATGATAAACATGCATACAGGTAAGGGAGTATTTAGCAAAAATATCTTCCCGAATCGCAGTCATTTTTTGCAAAGCCATCTCCTCATGCGCAGTGTATGAAATAGCAACTACTTTTTTTTCTTCGATATTATCGGATCTAACCTGTCCGAGAAAGATTGAATGGCCGCCAATTAATTTATTACTAGAATGCTTTTCAATGCTTTCACCAATAAACGATGAGGGAATTGCACCCTGCATAAAAATGTTTTTTATTTTTTTTTCAGTCATGGTAATCAAATTATTTTTTGTGTTAACATCGCATCAACACCGCCCTTTAAACTAAATGCCTTGGATAATATTATTTCATTTTTCAACATCATAACAGCTTGTAGGCTTCTCCTTCCAGATTGACATACAAATACCACATTAGCATCGGTCAATTCATTCAATCTGTTATGCAACTCAGACAAAGGTATAGCAAGATGCGGTAGCTCACTCAGCTTTGGCAATTCATGGGCTTCTCTAATATCAACTAACAGGAGATTACCCTTTTGCTTATCCCATTCATCAACATCGATTTCATCAATACCGAAATATGAAATACCGCAGAGTTCTGCATAATTCGTATTTAGAAAATTCTCAATATTAGTAGGCAGGTTATCTAAGATAGATTTCTTTTCCAATTCCAACATGTATGATTCATGCGTAATTGAATTATATGTCAGAATTTTATTTATCAGCGGTTTGCCGATACCAGTCAGAATTTTAATTACCTCAGTTGCCTGCATTGTTCCGATAATTCCTGGTAGAACCCCCAAAACACCAGCTTCTGAACAATTCAATACTTCTCCATTTTTAGGTGGTGTAGAAAAATAATCACGGTAGTTGACTGACCTGTTATCACCTTCAGTTGGATAATTAAAAACAGCAACTTGTCCTTCAAATTGAGAGACTGCACCAAAAACCAAGGTCTTGCCCATTAGTACTGCAGCATCATTGATTAAATACCTGCTTGAAAAATTATCAGTTGCATCAACTATCAAATCATAGTCATTGAAATGATCAACACAGTGTTGTTGAGTCCATCGTTCATTCCAAGTAGTAATATCAACCTCATCATTCATGGATTGCAATCTTTTTTTTGCAACTTCCACTTTGGATTTACCAATGTCTTCCATTGTAAACAAAACCTGCCGATGTAAATTAGAAAGACTTACAATATCATCATCTGCAATTCCAATATGCCCAACACCAGCAGCTACAAGGTATTGCAGCAAAGGACAGCCCAATCCGCCTGCACCTATTACCAAAACAGAAGCGTTTGAAAGCTTGTCTTGTGCTATTGGCCCGAACCCCTTTAGGATAAGTTGACGCTGATAACGGTTATATGAATTAGATGATTTCATTTTATCCTCCAGAAAATGGTGGCATGAATGCAATAATGCTATTTTCAGCAATCTCTATTTTGTCATTAACCAACTTATTATTTAATGCAACTTTAAATGTTGCGGTTGCTAATGCAGGATACATTTCCATAATTTTATTCATCAACATATCTGTATCTCTCATATCCTCAATCAAAACTCTTTCTGTCTTGGTTAGATCTGTAAGTTGTCCAAAAAATCGAATTTCTACCATATTAATCTATATATTTATTCTTAACTAAACAGCAGTTTTATCGATGCCAATAAAAGGACCAATGCAAGGATGTATTTGAGTACCTGCTGATTAAATTTGATAGCCCCAAACCATGCCCCGAATGAACCTCCAACAAAGGCAACGCCCACAAAGGTCAACATTTCAGGCTGGAATTCAATGCCCTTAGTAAGTTGACCACCCAAACCAGCCAATGAATTTACAAAAATGAACATAGCACTTATAGCAGCCGTTTGTTTTTGGTCTGTCCATTTTAATAAAAGCAAAAGGGGTGACAAGATGATGCCTCCTCCAATTCCAATGAGGCCGGAAAGAAAACCAATAATAACTCCGATTGCTATTGCAGTTGGTGTATGTAGTTCTTTCATTTCGCCTTTGCTGCTATTAGGCAAAAAAATCAATCGGGCAATGGGTATTAAGAGCAAGATGCCCAACAATTTTTTATATAAGTTGGCATCCAAAGAAATCATACCTCCTAAAAAAGACATGGGAATAGATGCAAGTGCAAAAGGTAAAAAGTACTTCCATTTAAAATACCCGCCACGGAAAAAAAATATAAATGCTGTTAATGAAACAAAAAGATTCAACAACAATGCAGTGGGTTTCATAAAAGCAGGCATCATGCCAAAGAGCGCCATCAGAGCCAAGTAACCACTTGCACCACCATGTCCTACTGATGCATAAAGAAAAGCAACAACAAGAAGGAGGATGTAAAAGTACGGTTCAAGATGTGGCATCAACGATTAATTTGGGAAAAGATGAATTTCTACCTGGCTTCCTTTTTCAATCATGGTAGTATCTTCCGGAATGATTGCAAAACAATTTGCTTTTGCAAAAGTCCCCAACTTATAGGACTCTTGTCCAGTTAACAATGACACTTTTTGACCATCATAAATAGCTTTTAAAAAATGAGTTAAGCCTGCTGCTTTTTTAAAGTCAGTTTCAAGTGGAGCATGAATAATGTTGATTGAAAAATCTTGTCTCATCATTTTTGAAATAGCAGGATAGACGTATTCATAAAAGCCTGTAAGAACGGATGCAGGATTACCTGGCATACCAAATACAACCTTGTTATCATGCATACCAAAAAACAGGGGTTTGCCTGGCTTTTGCTTCACCTTGTGAAAAATTGATTTAATACCTGAAGCCTCACAAGCCTTCAAGGTAAAATCATAATCGCCTACACTAACACCTCCAGTAATCAAAATCAAATCGTGGTTGGCCAAAGCATGCATAACTTGTGAAGTAAGTAAGCCGAGATCATCTTTCACAAAATAAATTTGCACATCGTTAATGTGTAGTTGCTTCAGAGCAGTAACGAGTGAATATGAATTAGCATCAAACACTTGTCCGAATGCCAATTCATTTCCAGGTTGTTGCAATTCGTTTCCAGTTAGAAGAATACCAACACTTGGCTTTGGATATGCCATAACCTCAGATATTCCTATTCCTGCAATAAATCCTATGCGTGATGGTGATAAAATTGTATCCTTACTCAATGCTAATATCCCTTTTGAAATTTCAGTACCAACACCCCTTACATTCAAGCCCCTAATTAAATTTTCATCTTTAATAAATAATTCACCTTCAACCACCACTGCCTTTTCTTGCATCAATACAGTATCTGCACCTTGAGGCAATGGAGCGCCGGTAAATATCCTTACCGCACATCCTTCTTTAAGTACAAATTCACTGTTGCTTCCTGCAGCAACTTCACCAATTAATTCATAGGAAGGAAGATTGGGGTCGCAATGAAAGGCATAACCATCCATACTAGATTGAGGAAAGGCAGGAATATCATATGAAGAAAAAACATCCTCAGCAAGACTAAGGCCAAGTGATTCCACCAAAGGAATTTTCTTGGGCATGAGTGATTGCACATTATCCCTGATTAATTCTTTCGCTTCATTAACTGTTATCAGTTGCTGCATCGTCAATAGCTGTTTTCAAATATAATTATGTAACTACCCCCCAATTGTAATCATGCTTCTATTTTCCAACTTTGAAGTTTCTATTTTCTCAAGGTCTGTTGTGAACTGTCCTCCCAATGCTTCTTTTTTATCGCGAATACTTTGATAAATCATTGGAATAATATCTTCACCATTCCTAAAAGGGGTAAGTAAATCTGTTTCTGATGTTGAAAACAAACAATTTTTCATTTTGCCATCTGCCGTTAACCTCATTCTATTACAATCTCCACAAAATGGGGCACTCATTGTACTAATAACTGCAAAAGTGCCTATATGACCTGTTGCTTGGTATTTTTTTGCAGTATCGTGCTTCTCTCTATCCAATGGTATGATATCAAATTTATTTTTTGCTACTTCTAAAATTTCTTGCCAGGTTACAACGCGATCACGGTTCCATTTATTTCCATCAAAAGGCATAAACTCAATAAAGCGAACATGAATAGGCTTTAGTTTAGTCCATTCAATGAAATCATTTATTTCAATATCATTTAAGCCCTTCATCACTACAGCATTCACTTTCACATGAATGTTATTTTCAATCATAAGTTCGATATTGCTCATCACACGTTCATATTGATCTCGCTTTGTCATCAGTAGGAATCGGTCTTTTTGTAGTGTATCAAGACTGATATTAATGGAGTTTATTCCAGCATCGTTTATTACATCAATAAACTCATGCAACCTGGTAGCATTTGTAGTGAGTGTAAGCCTAATAGGTAATTTCGATAGCCGCATGATGATTTCAGCTGCATCCTTTCTAACAAGAGGCTCACCGCCAGTCAACCTGATTTTTTTTACACCTTGTGACACAAATATTTTAGCGATGGATTCAATCTCATCAACTTGCATCAATTTGCTAGTGGGCGTAAAAGCATATTCTTCTTCAGGCATGCAATAAAAACAACGAAGATTACAATTATCAGTCAATGATATACGCAAATAGTCATGCTTTCTGTTAAATCCATCTACAATCATAATTCACCCCCTGTTTTTTCTAGAAGCTTTTCATAGTCCGATTCAGTATCTACATCAAAAATCCCTTCGTCGAATTCTACTATTCCTATTTCAGTGTTAAGTGATGAAAGAATTTTTTTTGCTCCCGAATCACCTTGCAAATTTAGTAACTGCTCAAAAAGGCTCTTATGAAATAATGCAGGGGTACCCAATACACCTTCATAAGAACAAGCAACTGCAGGAAGATTTTTTTGGGCTTGTAATTGAATTAGTGCATTGATGTGTTTTGTCTTTAAATATGGTTGATCACATACAAGCACAACCACCCCATCAATTTTTTCATTTAATCTTTCTAATTCTTCCAAGCCCTCCCTGATACTTGATGCCATACCTTCTTGCCAATGGGCATTTATCAAGACATGAATACCATTCATCGTTAGTTCTGATTGTATTTGATCTGCATAGGCGCCCAATACAATTACGACAGGACTACATTCTGTTGCGATGGCTATTTCAGTGACCCGTTTTATAAATGGACTACCATTGTATTTAAGCAATTGCTTGGGGCGACCCAGCCGGTTGCTTTGTCCTGCTGCAAGTATCAAAATACCACAATGATTAATCTGATATTGCATTGCTTAGTTATATTTTTTTTTGCTGATGGATGCATCGATTCTCGAATGTATGACATCAGTCTTTTTTTTAAGTTGTCCTCCAGGAGCTCCATTCATGACTGAAAGAATTTCAGCTGTGATACTCAAGGCAATTTCTTCAGGTGTTTCTGCTCCAAGTTCAAGTCCGGTTGGACCATATACTTTCTCCAGTATTTTATCATCAAGCCCAGCACCAGCATCTTGAATTTCTTTTAGCATACGATCGGTTTTCTTCTTAGGACCAAGCATCCCAATATAAGGGATATCCATTGATAACAAGGCCCTCAACATGGCCATATCATAATTATAATTATGTGTCATCATTACAAATGCTGTACGGCCATCAATAGGCAATTGTTCTAATACATTTTCTGGCTTACTAACCAATACCTGACAAGCACTTTGAAACTTTTCGGGCCTGGCATGTGTATTTCTGCCATCAACTATACGAACATCCCAACCAAGTGTATTCGCAATTTGCATCATGGGTATAGCATCATTGCCTGCCCCAACAATCACCAAAGAGATAGGAGGTAGCATAAATTCAATAAATGCTGTTACAGATCTATCTTCAACTACATAAGACTTGAATATAGATTTACGTGCAGTAAGAACTTCTTTCATGTCTTTTATAAAAGCATCATGTAACTGTTGATATTGAAGACTTCCTATCAAGTTACCATCTTCCTCCATAAGCAAACAAGTACCATTTTGTTCGTGATTTTTAAGATCGAGATTAAAAAGCGTAAGCAAAACAGCATCTTGCCTTTTTGAGATTGATTTTCTAATCAATTCAATTGGGTTGTAAGGCAATGAACTATTTATCGGTTCAAACAAAACCTGAATGATACCTGCACAACCCAATTGAATTCCGATGCTCATATCATCTTCGTTGCTTGTATCGTAAGTAACAAGTTTTGTTTTTTGTTGAGACAATGCAAGCATCGCTTTTCTTAAAGCATCTCCTTCTAGGCAACCTCCACTAATAGCACCTGTTAGAAACCCCTCATCATCAACCAGCATTCTTGCACCGGGTCGGCGATAGGAAGAACCATCTACATGCACGACCGTTGCCAAGGCAGTTGATTTACCGGCAGCTACTGCTTTGTCGTATGCGTTGATTATTTCAGAAAGTTCTTTCAGAAGAAATTATTTTTTATAGAATACGTAAAAACAAAACTACTTTATATTGAATAAAGCTACCAGGAGGTAGCTTTATTCAATGTTTGCACTATTATAAAATTTTACACTTAGCTCTTAAAAGGTGCTTCATTCATAAAAGGTTGTTTGTACATCCTTACACCTGTAGCTTTATAAACTGCATTTGCCAATGCGCCGCCTGTAGGAGGTAAAGCAGGTTCACCAAGTCCAGTTGGATCAATTCCATTATCAATAAAGCTTGCATCAATATCGGGTATTGATTTCATTCTCATCATGCGATATGAATTGAAGTTTTTTTCTACTGGTTCTCCATTTTTAAAACTCAGTTTGCCATACATCGCATGACCCATGCCATCAAGTATTCCTCCCATCACCTGCTGTTGTGATCCAGATTCATTTACTACAATACCGCAATCAGAAACTGCATAAAACTTTTTCACTTGTGGCTTGCCGTCTTTTTTTACTACTTCACAAATTTGTGCAACATAAGATGCATGTGAAAAATAAATGCTGAAGCCTTGTGACACATCCTTCTTCTTACCCCATGCTGCTTTTTCAGCAACAGCCTTTATCACTTTCTCCATCCTTCCAATATCATACTTAATGGCGCCTACAGGTGCCGTTTTTGCTTTTTGCAACAACTCCAAACGCATCTCAATTGGATCTTTTCCTATTTCTACAGCAATCTCATCAAGAAAAGACTGTTCAGCACAAGCAAGAAAATTAGTAACGGGAGCACGCCACGCGCCGGTGGTGATAGGCGAAGCATAATCCGCAGAATCAATCAATAGGTTCTCAATTGCGCCTGAAGGAAAATTATCTTCACGGGTTGAATTGCCAACATTGATACCAACACCTCTTAACTTATAGCCGGTTATATTGTTATTGCTGTCAATCGCTGCTTCAAATCGATAGCGAACGGCTGGCCTATAACTTCCTCCATTCATTTCATCTTCTCTTGTCCAAATAACCTTTACAGGTTTTTTTATGATGGAAGATACCTCAGCAGCATCAAGCACATAATCAAACTTAAGCCTTCGTCCAAATCCACCACCAAGGCGTGTTATTTCAACAGAAATCTTATCCTCTGGTATTTTCAACAAATCAGAAACTGCTTTTCGAGCAGAACCAGGAGTTTGTGTTGGGCCTACTAGCTCTACCCCATCTTCTTTTACATGGGCAAAGAAATTCATCGGCTCAAGGGGATTGTGAGGAATGAAAGGACATTCATATTCACGCTTGATGGTCTTGGCTGCTGATTTGAAAGCAGCATCTACATCACCATTCTTTCTTCTTACTGTTGATTCAGTGCCATTCATCATTTTTGTAAACAATGCATCATGGTCTGAAGAACTTTCGAGTGGGCCTTTTTCATTTTCATAAGAAATCACCAAGGCCTTTCTTGCTTTCAACACAGCCCATGTGGATGTACCAACAACCGCTACATTGTTTTTAAATCTAACAACATCTGTAACACCAGGGATGGCTTTTGCAGCTTGATCATCAATCGATTTTATTTTTGTTCCAAATGCAGGTGGATGCTGTACCATAGCATACATCATTCCTTCGCGGTAGAAATCAAGGCCAAACAAACCCTTTCCGGTAACAATATTTTTATTTTCTACATTCTTAATAGACTTCCCAATAAATTGAAACTGCTTCGGGTCTTTCAATTTCACATCAGTAGGTACAGTAATTTTCGAAGCTGCTTCAGCCAATTCACCATAGCTTACTTTTTTTCCAGAAGAAACATGCACTACAAAACCATTATCGGTGCTACAATCAGTTGCAGCTACATTCCACTTTTCTGCAGCGGCGTTGATGAGCATTTGCCTTGCAGTTGCACCTGCAGTCCTTAATCTTTTCCATGAATGAGGGATGGCACCACTGCCGCCAGTAAGCTGTCGTTCAAATTTTTTGGTATCGAGTGGTGGTTGAATTACGTTTACTTTCGACCAATCTGCATCCAATTCATCGGCCACAATCATGGCAAAGGATGTTTTAATATTTTGTCCAAGCTCTGGATTGGGAGATGAAATGGTTATCATACCATCTGCAGCAATCGAAAGATAACTGTTGAAATCAACAGTGGCTGAAAGCATACCATCGCTTGTTAATG
>Ga0209617_10001807_pt1 | contig 10040 bp, 9 predicted proteins | sample LakEriepJuly2011_2_FD_187459 | JGI IMG/M metagenome (GOLD analysis project Ga0209617, IMG submission 187459) | Freshwater microbial communities from dead zone in Lake Erie, Canada - CCB epilimnion July 2011 (SPAdes) (version 2) | ecosystem: Environmental > Aquatic > Freshwater > Lentic >... | reverse complement strand
GGGCGGTGAAGAACAGCAGGGTCTGGATGGGCACCGAGTAGCTGTTGCCACCGGCGCCCTGGCCGATCATCAGCGGCAAGGTGCTGCCACCGATGGGGCCTGCGGGGGCCACCTGCGCCCAGGACGAGGCGGCGGCCGTCAGCAGGGACAGCAGCAGCAAGGCGGCGCGGATGCAGCGCGAGGGCGTGATGTCGATGTGCGGCAGGCGAAAGCCGGCAGCGCGACGGGGTGCGGCGATCGCCATCATTGGGCTCCCGGGGATGTGTCGCCGGCCTTGCCAGCGCGCTTGAGCAGGGCAGCAAACCCAGGGTGCACTGCAGGTGCGGCGGCTTCGGCCGGGGCCTGGGGCGCCATGGTGTGCAGGGTCTGGATGCTCTGGCCGGTCACGCCCAGCACGAGCCAGGTGCGGGCATCGCCCTGCCCCACTTCGACGGTCAGCAGGCGCTGGCCCGGGCCGATGTTGAGCTGCCCGATCGTCTTGACCAGGGCTTCGGCCTTGGCGCCGGCCAAGGCACCTGAAGCCAGGCCCGAGCGCTTGAGCACCCACAGGCTCAGCGGGATCAGCGCCACGATGAGCACGAACCAGACGACGGACATGCCGGTTGCTGCCATGTCAGCTCCCGCGGCTGAGGCGACGCATGCGCTCGGACGGCGTCACGATGTCGGTCAAGCGGATGCCGAACTTGTCGTTGACCACCACCACCTCGCCTTGCGCGATGAGGAAGCCGTTGACCAGCACGTCCATGGGTTCGCCGGCCAGCGCGTCCAGCTCCACCACCGAGCCCTGCGCAAGCTGCAGGATGTTCTTGATGGGGATGCGCGTGCGGCCCAACTCCACCGTGAGTTGCACGGGGATGTCCAGGATCATGTTGATGTCGTTGCCCGCACCGCTGGTCGGGGCCGAGTTGCCGAAGTTGGCAAAGGCGGCGGGCGTCATTTGCTGGGCCGATGCCGTGACTTCGCTGGCCGTGCCCGCAGACCCGGCCGAGGCGCCATCGAACATGGCGTCGGCCGAGGCACCGCCACCCGCAGGGGCTTGCTGCGCCAGCGCCGCCTCCCATTCGGCGGCCATGGCGTCTTGTTCGCCTGCGCCACCTTCGGGCGGGAACTCTGCTGCAGATTCAGACATGTTGGTCTCCAAGCCAGCTGCTGTTGCCGGTGGTCAAAAGCTTCTCGACGCGAAGCGCGTATTTGTTGTCCGAGGTGCCGTAGTAGCAATCGAAGACGGGCACGCCATCGATCTTGGCCTGGATGATCTTGTTGAGGTCCAGCTCGATGAAGTCGCCCGGCTTGAGCGCGAGCAGCTGCTCGACGGTGGCGGGGGCATGGCCCAGCTCGGCCACCAGGTCCACCTCGGCGGACTGGATCTGCTGCGTCAGCAACTTCACCCAACGGCGGTCGGGCTCGGCCGAATCGCCCTGGATGGAGCTGAACAGCACATCGCGGATGGGCTCCAGCGTGGCGTAGGGAATGCAGAAGTGGATGGTGCCGCTGGTGTCGCCGATTTCCAGCGTGAAGGAGCAGCACACCACGATCTCGGAGGGCGTGGCCACGGTGGCGAACTGAGGCTGCATCTCGGAGCGCTGGTAGTCCAGCTCGACCGGGTAAATGCCCTGCCAGGACTTTTTGTATTCCTCGGTGATGACGTCCACCAGGCGGCGGATGATGCGCTGTTCGGTGGCCGAGAAGTCACGGCCTTCGATGCGGGTGTGGAACTTGCCGGCACCGCCGAACAAGGAGTCGATCACGGCGAACACCAGGGTGGGCTCGCACACGATCAGGCCCGAGCCGCGCAGAGGACGCACGGCCATGATGTTGAAGTTCGTGGGCACCACGATCTCCCGCAGGAAGGCGCTGTACTTCTGCACCTTGATGCCGCCCACCGACACCTCGGGCGACTTGCGGATGAAGTTGAACAGGCCGATGCGGATGTTGCGGGCGAAGCGCTCGTTGATGATCTCCATCGTGGGCATGCGCCCACGCACGATGCGCTCTTGCTGTGCCAGGTTGTAGTCGCGGATGCCTTCCTTGGGAACATCTTCCTGTTCCAGCTTCTGACTTTCGCCCGTGATGCCCTGGAGCAGGGCATCGACTTCGTCTTGGGAGAGGATTTGCTGGTTCATGGCGGGCGACTTCTCAAACTGCGGGCAAGTGGCGGGGACCCTGGCTCACTGAATGATGAAATTCGAGTAGTGGACTTGCACGATCGGGTTGTAGGACTCAACCTTCTTCTTTTTCTTCTTTTTCTTCTTCGGCGCTTCTTCCTCGGCCTTGGCCGCGGCTTCCTCGTCTTCCGGATCCTCGATCTCATAGCCCATGGCGCGGGCAGCGTCACGGCGGATCTCTTCGGCCAGTTTTTGCTTGCCCTCGATGGACAGCAACTCGGCCGAGGTCTTGTGCGAGAGGATCAGCAGCACCGAGTTGCGGATGGCGGGCATGTAGCCTTTCATCTCTTCGCCGACCTTGGGGTCGTCCACCTGCAGGCTGACGCCAATCTGGGCGAAGCGCTCGCCTTCCTTGTCGGCCAGATTGACGATGAAGGGGTCCAGCGGCACAAAAGTGGGCGGGCCCTTGTGCTCGTCCTTGCCGTGCTCGGGCTTCTTGGCCTGCTTGGCCGGTGCGGCATGCTCGGCCTCGCCGTCTTCGCCTTCGGCCGCAGCGGCGGCTTCGGCATCGGCCTTCTTCTTCATCATGAAGAAAGCACCACCACCGCCGGCGAGGAGCACGGCCACGGCGGCGCCAATGATGATGAGTTTCTTGCTGCCCTTTTTGGGGGCTTCGCCTTCGGCCGGTGCGGCGGGGGCTGCTGACATGCGTTTTCTCCTGGGGTCATGCCTTGAGGGGCATGGGGGGATTATTCGAAGTCAGCGCCCACCGCGATGGACGGATAAGCGGCGGGAAAGGCGTGCGATTTCCACATCGCGCGCTTTTCCAGGCCTCAAGCCTCAATTCTCAGGCATAGAGGTCGAGGCCGCCCAGGCGGCCAGGGCGTGGCGCACTGACCTGGCGCAGGCCCAGGGGCTCTGCGTCGTCACCATCGCCTGCGCCCTGCCCGGCCCGCCCCGAGGCGTTGGCAGAGCCTTGGGAGGCCTGTGAGAAGGCTTGCTGTTGCTGCGGTGTCTGAGAGAACACGCCGCCCCCACTGAGGCTCAGGCCCACGTCGCTGAGCGAGGCCGACAGCATGGAGAGGCTGGCTTCGATGGCCTGTCTCGTTTCTAGCGCAGCGGCGGCGAAGTCCACGTGGGCGGACTGGCCATCCAGTGAAATCTTCACGTTGATGGGACCCATCTCGGCCGGGTTCAGGTGCAACTCGGCCGTCATGGGGCCGTCGGTGCGAGCTTGGCCCACCCAGAGGCTGACCTGGTCGGCGAGTTTCTGGGTGAATTCGGGGGCGTCCAGCGGGGTGGGCAGGCTGGCTTGTGCGTGCGGCAGAGTTTGGCGGGCCTCGGAGAGGGCCTGACCGAAGCTGGCCACGCGGGCACCGTCAGCGGCCATCAAGGCAGCGGCGTCTTGCCCCAGGCCCTTGGCGCCGTCGCCCAACACGGCCTGGGCGTCGCGACCCTTGCCCAGCAGGGCATCGACTTGGAGCGACGCGTCGCCCTGACCCGCCGCCAGCCCGGCCTTGCCAGCGGTGGCCTCCTGACCGAGATCCTGACGGCGCTGGCCCAACGCCAGGCCCTGGCCTCGGCCGTGTCCGAGCGCCCTGCCGCGGCCCTCATCGCCCTGCCCGGCCTCGATGCCCTGGCTTTCGCCCTCGGCGCCGGCCAGCTCGCTGCCCTCGGCGTGGGTGCCCGCTTCACCGCCCTGGGTGAGGCTGGCCAGCCAAGCCATCATGCCGGCCGGGTCGTTGGCCTGCACGGTGGGCGGGGGCGTGAGTTCGCGCACGACCGCCGCGCCCTCGCCCTGGGCTGTGACAAGGCGGACCTCGTCCGGGCTGTCCTCACCGGTCTTGGAGGCCTCGGTCTCGCGGCCCTCCGAGATGGCGTCGGTGTCCATGGCGTCCTTCGCGCTGGCCGTCCGCTTGGCCTGGGCGTTGTTGGCGGCACTGTTGGCTTTGGCTGCGTCAGCCCTGGCCTGCGCTTGGGCCGATGCCTGCGCCTGGCCTTGAGCGGCCGCTGTCTGCGCGCTGGCATTGGGTGCGCGGGTGGCGCTGGTCTGGTTGCGTGCCGCGGCCAGCTTTTGTTGAGTGGCGCTCCAGCCCGGGCCCTTGGCGGCCGCAGTGGGCTCGGGGGACACCGCACTGGCGGGCGTCTGCGCCAGCGGCTTGGCCGGGGCCGTTCGGGCGGCTTGCGGCAGCGGCGTCTGGGTCTGTGGCTTGTGCTGCTCCATCCAGCGGGCGAAGCTGCCAGCGTTGGCGCCCTGGCCGTCCGAGCCCAGGCGCGCCAACCAGTCGGCAGACTGCGGCGCTGCCGTGCCCTGCATGCCCGTGGTGGCGTTGGTGGAAGACTGGATGGCTTTGCTCATGGTGGGCCTCGTTCGGGGTATCAGGTCTGCTGGGATCGGCGTGGCTGTCAGGTCGCGCTCACAGCGCGCCGGTGGCCATGCCGCTGGCCGCCATGCCCTGGGACTGGGCCATGCGCACCGAGCGCGCGGCCTGCTCGTCGGTGGCTTTCTGTTCCTGTCGGTTCTGCTTGAGTTGCACCTCTGCCTGGCGCCGGTCGATGAGTTGCGACACGGCCGCCACGCGGCGTTCGCGCTCGATCAGTTGGGCGCGGCAGCGGCTCAGTTGTTGTTCGGCCATGGCGACGCGGCGATCCTGCTCGGAAACGGCTTCGCCCAGGCGCACGGTGAAATCCTGGTAGCAGCGCACGATCTCCATGCCGCCGGACTGCTGGAACTGCGTCTGCCAGCGTCGCTGGTATTCCTGGCGCCAGTCGGTGAGCGACTGCGCCTGCTGGCGCGACGATTCATGCGCCTGGCGGGCCGCTTCCATCGCGGACACCGCCTCGTCGCGGGCCTTTTCGGCCGACTCCAACACCATCAGCAGGGCCTGGATACCGCTCATCAACCTTGCCTCCTGCCCGGGACGGGCTCACGCACCGGCACCGGTGCCACAACGTCAATGCGAGACGATCTGCTGCAACTCGCCAATCGAGTCCTCCAGCGTGGCCTGGGTGTGCATGCCTTGTTGCAGCATTTGCACCATGGCCGGGTGGGCGTGCACGGCTTGGTCCAGGTCGGGGTCGCCCCCGGGCACATAGGCGCCCAGCTGGATCAGGTCGCGCGCCTTGCTGTACTTGGACCACAGCTGGCGGAAGCGTCTCGCGCTGTCGATATGTTGCCCATCTGCGACGTTGTGCATCACCCGAGAAGCACTGCGTTCGATGTCTATTGCTGGGAAATGGCCCGATTCGGCCAACTCCCGCGACAGCACGATGTGGCCGTCCAGGATGGCGCGGGCGGCATCGGCGATGGGGTCTTGCTGGTCGTCGCCCTCGGACAGCACGGTGTAGAAGGCCGTGATGGAGCCGTGGCCGTTCAAGCCGTTGCCGCTGCGCTCCACCAGCTGGGGCAGCTTGGCAAAGCACGATGGCGGGTAGCCCTTGGTGGCGGGCGGCTCGCCGATGGCGAGCGCGATTTCACGCTGGGCCATGGCGTAGCGGGTCAGCGAGTCCATCAGCAGCAGCACGTGCAGGCCTTGGTCGCGGAAGTGCTCGGCCACGGCGGTGGCGTAGGCGGCGCCCTGCATGCGGGTCAGCGGCGGGGCGTCGGCCGGGGCGGCCACCACCACCGAGCGGGCCAGGCCCTCTTCGCCCAGGATGTCTTCGATGAATTCCTTGACTTCGCGGCCCCGCTCGCCGATCAGGCCCACCACGATGACGTCGGCCTGGGTGTAGCGGGCCATCATGCCCAGCAGCACCGATTTGCCCACGCCGGAGCCAGCGAACAGGCCGATGCGCTGGCCGCGGCCCACGGTGAGCATGGCGTTGATGGCGCGCACGCCGGTGTCCAGCGGCAGGCGGACCGGGTCGCGCTCCATGGCGTTGATGGCGCGACGGGCCAGCGGCTCACTGCGGATGTGCTGCAGCGGGCCCTTGCGGTCCATCGGCACGCCCTGGGCATCGACCACGCGGCCCAGCAGGCCAGCGCCCACCGGCAGGTGGCGGGTGCGGTCTTCGCTGCGGCGCCAGGGGTGGTTGGGACGGCCCAGCACCGGGGTGTTGATGGGGATCTGGCAGGGGATGACGCGGGCGCCACTGGCCAGGCCATGCACTTCGGCGGTGGGCATCAGGTAGGCGCGATCACCAGCGAAGCCGACCACCTCGGCCAGCACCGGGGTGGATTCCAGGCGGGTTTCTGAGTGGATTTCGCAGACGGCCCCGACGGGCAGGCGCAGGCCGGTGGCTTCCAGCACCAAGCCGGCCACGCGCACCAGCTTGCCCTGGTTCTCCAGCGGCATGCGGGTGGCCGCGCAGGCGTCCAGGTCGTCCAGGAAGCGGCTCCAGCGGCCCAAGGCCACGTCGTGGTGGGCTCGGATGGGCATGTTCATGGGTGGTCCTCCGTGCGGGCAGGGTCAATCAGGCCATCGGCCTCGTCGTCTTCTTCGCTCACCATCGGGTGGGCATCGGCAGCGCTGGTGGCTTCGCGGCCCTCGTGCCAGGGCGCTTCGTAGCCCAGGGCCGATGCGGCGCGCGACCAGCGGGCCTCGACCGTGGCGTCCACCACGGCGATGTCGGATTCGACGATGCAGCCACCGCGCTGCACGCTGGCATCGGGCACCAGGCGGGCGCCGCGGGCGGCCAGCATCTCGGACAGCTGGGCCTGGGCCAGGGCGTGGTCGTCGGGGCTGAGCCGCACGATGACCTGGCGGGCCGAAGCCAGCAGCGCGCCCAAGGCCTGCTCGGCCACATCGACCACGAGTTCAGGCGACTGGCGCAGCTCGGTGCGGACCACCTGGCGGGCCAGCTCCAGCGCGACACCGGCGATGCGGCCCGCGAGCTGTTGCTCCAGCGACTCCAGGCGGTGGTGGAAATCGGAGGCCAGCGCGCCCACCTGATCGCTCATGTAGGCGGCCATCTGAGCGGCCTGGGTCTGTTTGTAGCTCTCCAGCGCGGCCAAGCCGTTGCGGTAGCCGTCCTGGTAGCCCTGCTGGCGCGCCTGGTTCAGCAACTCTTCGACGGGCGGACCCGGAGGGGCTGCACTGGCTTCGGCCGCCCGGGCGGCTTCGCGCTCCTGCGCTTCGGCCTGGCCGGGCATGCCACCCACCACAGGGCGACGAGGCGCGGGCTTGGCACCTGCGGCTGCGCCGTTCTGTGCGGGCGCGCCCTGCCCTGTCGCCTGGGGTGCGTGCTGGGCCGGCTGCTGCGGCTTCATGTTGGGGCGCATCTCGGCGGCGGCGCGCTCGGCCAGGGTGGGCTTGCGCACACCCACGTCCGGCTGGTCCGCTGGACGGGGCTCGAAGGTCTGGGGTGCCCAGGCCGAGAAACTGCCCAGTTCCTCGCGCGGGATGAACCGCGCGTAGGGATTGGCGGCGCCCTGGTTGCCCTGGTTGGCAGGGGCAGCGGGCGGCACGCCAGGGCGCGGCTGCGGCTTAGACGTACTCATCGTCGCCTCCGCTGCTCAGGACGATCTGACCTTCGTCGGCCAGGCGGCGCACGATCTTGAGCAGCTCTTTCTGCTCGGCTTCCACGTCGGACAGCTTGACCGGTCCGCGGGACTCCAGGTCCTCGCGCAGGGTTTCGGCCGCGCGGCTGGACATGTTCTTGAAGACCTTCTCGCGGATCTCCGGCGAAGCGCCCTTGAGCGAAATGATGAGCGACTCGGTCTGCACTTCCTTGAGCAAGGACTGGAAGCCCTTGTCATCGAGCTTGCCCAGGTCGTCGAAGGTGAACATGTTGTCCGTGATCTTCTGTGCCAGGTCGCTGTCGGCTTCGCGGATGTAGTCCAGCACCGATGTCTCCAGGCTGGAGCCCATCAGGTTGATGATTTCGGCCGCGGGCTTGGCGCCACCCAACGAGGACTTGCGGACTTGCGTGCCACCGGCCAGCACGCGCGACAGCACCTCGTTGAGGTCCTTCAGCGCAGCAGGCTGGATGCCGTCCAGCGTGGCGATGCGCACCATCACCTCGTTGCGGTGGCGCTCGGTGAAAACCTTGAGCACCGACGAGGCCTGATCGGGGTCAAGGTGAACCAGGATGGCCGCGACGATCTGCGGGTGCTCGTTGCGCAGCAGTTCGGCCACCGAGATGGCGTCCATCCACTTGAGGCTTTCGATGCCGGTGATGTCACTGCCCTGGATGATGCGGTCGATCAGCAGGTTGGCCTTGTCGTCACCCAGCGCCTTGCGCAGCACGGACTTGATGTACTCGTCGGTGTCGGCCACCAGCACGCCCAGCTCGGTCGATTCGGCGGCGAAACGGTCCAGCACGTTGTCGATGCGCTCGCGGGTCACCGTCTTGAGCTTGGCGATGGTCTCGCCCAGGTGCTGCACCTCCTTGGGCTCCAGGTTCTTGAAGACCTCGGCCGCTTCTTCCTCGCCCAACGACATGAGCAGGATGGCGGCGTCTTCCAGGCCTTTTTCGTCCATGACGCGCTTCCTCGGTCAGTTGTTCATCCAGCCACGGACCACACCGGCCATGGCCAGGGGGTTCTCTTTGGCCAGCTTGCGGGCGGTTTCCAACCGTGGATCGACGCCGTTGTTCGCCGGGCCACCCAGAGCAGGCAGCTCCTGGCCATCGGCCCCCACCACGACCGGGCCGTTGCCACCGGAGATGGCAGGCAGTTCCAACGCGTCGTCCACCGCGGCGTTGAGGCGGTTGGCCTCGCCCTCGGGCACAGGCAGCGGCTTGGCAGCGTTGATGGCCGGGCGGATGGCGCCGAACACCACGATCAGGGCGGCCAGCGTCAGGGCGCCAGGCACAGCCAGGGTGCGGATCAGGTCAACGGTCTGGGGCTGCTGCCACAGCGGTGTGCTGTCCACCTCTTCCTTGGGCACCTGGAAGGGCGTGTTGATCACCTTGATCGAATCCCCACGCTTGTCATCGGCACCGATGGACTCGCGCACCAGCGAGGTCAACTTGTCCAGCTCTTCCTGGGGGATGGCCTGGGTGGAGGTCTTGCCCTTGGCATCGGTCACGCTGCGGTGGTTGAGCACCACGGCGGCGGTCAGACGTCGGATGTTGCCGGTGGCGCTGCGGATGACGCGCACCGTCTTGTCCACTTCGTAATTCGTGACGGCATCGCGGCGGCTGGTCCCGCCGGCAGTGGCACCGTTGGCGGCTTGCAGCGGGGCCGATGTGCCGTTGATGGGCGCTGTGGCCTGGGCCGGCGGCTGGTTGCTGGCCGCGCCAGGCACGCCGGAAGGGGTGCCGCTGCCCTGGCCGTTGCTCTCGCTGGTTTGCTGGCTGCGCACCGTGGCCACGGCCGTCTGGCCTTGGTTGGGCTTGTATTCCTCGGCGGTGGATTCGACCTGCGAGAAGTCCACCTCGGCCGTGACCTGGGCGCGCAGGTTGTCCTTGCCCAGCACGGGCTCCAGGATGTCGCGGATGCGCTGGGTGTAGTTGGACTCGATCTGGCGCACGTACTGAAGCTGCTGGGCGTCCAGACCGGCCTGGTCGCTGGCACCGCCATCCTGGGCGCCCGACAACAGGGTGCCGCTCTGATCGACCACGCTGACGGCCTTGGGCGACATCTCCGGCACGCTGGACGACACCAAGTGCACGATGCCGGCCAGCTGGCCGCGGTCCAGGGTGCGGCCGGCGTACAGCGTCAGCACCACCGAGGCCGAAGCCTTCTGCTGCTCGCGGAAGAAGCCGTTCTGGTTGGGCAGGGCCAGGTGGACGCGGGCGCTTTGCACGCTGGCGATGGCCTGGATGGAGCGGGTCAACTCGCCTTCCAGGCCGCGCTGGAAGTTCAGGCGCTCCTGAAACTGGGTGACGCCGAACTTCTGAGCTTCCATCAGCTCGAAGCCCACCACCGAACCCTTGGGCAGGCCGGCGGAGGCCAGCTTCAATCTCACATCGTGAACTTTGTCGGCCGGCACCAGGATGGCCGCGCCGCCGTCGGCATGCTTGTAAGGCACCTGCATCTGCTGCAGCTGG
>Ga0209617_10001806_pt1 | contig 10047 bp, 10 predicted proteins | sample LakEriepJuly2011_2_FD_187459 | JGI IMG/M metagenome (GOLD analysis project Ga0209617, IMG submission 187459) | Freshwater microbial communities from dead zone in Lake Erie, Canada - CCB epilimnion July 2011 (SPAdes) (version 2) | ecosystem: Environmental > Aquatic > Freshwater > Lentic >... | reverse complement strand
ATCTTGATGCAGCAAAGACTTGGCAGCTTGGTTGAGACTGGCAGTACGAATGCGTTCCCAAGTTTTTCGCAAATAAGCAATGTCCTCGCTGAGTTCTTGGTCTGATGCCTCTTCCCCGTTGGTGCGAAGAATGAAACCACCTTTGGCTTCGCTTTGGTGAGCCAGTGTCGACAGCCTCTCGCGCAAAACCTGACGTTGCTCGGCAGGTATTTTTTGGGAAACACCGATGTGATCATCTTGCGGCAAAAACACCAGCAGCCTGCCCGCAATACTGATTTGGGCAGACAAGCGAGCGCCTTTGGTGCCCATGGGGTCTTTCATGACCTGCACCAACATCGACTGGCCTTCAAACACCTGCTTTTCAATGGGTACAACAGGCTGGGGGGAAGTTTCAGGGTCTGCGTGTTTGGCGTTCACACTGCTCATCAAGTCGGCCACATGCAAAAACGCTGAGCGCTCTAAACCAATGTCGATAAATGCAGATTGCATTCCGGGCAGCACCCGCACCACTTTGCCTAGGTAGACATTACCCACCAAGCCACGCTCAAGAGACCGCTCTATATGCACCTCTTGCAAGGCGCCGTTTTCGATTACCGCGACGCGGCTTTCATGCGGGGCCCAGTTGATGAGGATGTCTTGTTGCATTCAGACAGCCCCGATCTGTTTGAGCAATTGGGTGGTTTCATACAAAGGCAAACCCATGATGCCTGAGTAACTGCCTGATACATGAGAGATAAATGCACTGGCACGACCTTGAATCGCATAGGCACCGGCTTTGCCCATGGGTTCTTGGCTGGCGACATAGTCTTGGATATCTGCTGCTGTCATAGGTGCAAATTTAACGCGAGAACGGCTCAAAGCAAGGTGTATATCTTTATTGTGACCGATAGCGACAGCCGTCAATACTTGGTGCGTTTTGCCTGACAACAGGCTTAGCATCTGTGTGGCTTCGCTTTCGTTCGCAGGTTTACCTAATATATGCCTGTCCACCACCACGGTGGTGTCTGCACACAATACCGGCGCAGCCTCCAAGGACTGCATTTGTATCTGCTCTAGGGCAGCAAGCACTTTCAATCGGGTGACGCGTTGGACATACCTCAGTGCTGACTCTTGGGGTAAGACCGCTTCCAAGGCCTCTGCGGCTTCAGCGTCTGTTGGCAGAAGCACCCTGTAAACAACGCCAATTTGATCGAGCAAGGCTTGTCGCCTGGGACTTTGCGAGGCCAAATAAACAAAAGGTAAAGCACTCATTCGCGGTGATAGGGGTGGTTGCTCATGATGGACCAGCAGCGGTAGAGTTGTTCAATCAACACCACTCGGACCATGGCATGGGGCAAGGTCATGTCAGACAAGCGCAGCAAGGTGCTGCCGTCTTTGCGAATCGCAGGATCGAAGCCATCTGCTCCGCCAATGATGAAAGCCACGTCCTGTCCATCGGCTTGCCAACCGGTCCAGCGCTGCGAAAGGTCCATGGTGGTGGTGCGTTGCCCATGCTCATCCAGCCAAATCTTGTGACAGTCACGCGGCAAAACTTCATCAATGCGCTTTTTCTCAGCGGCCCAAATTTGGGCTGTGGTACGCGAGGCTCTGGGTTCGGCTTTGACAGTTTTAAGGCCTACACCAGCTTCAGGGGGGAGTCGTTTGAGGTAATCATCCCAAGCGGTTTGTGCCCAGTCAGGGATCTTCATGCCTACAGCGACCACCCACAGCTTCATTTTTTACGAGGTGCTGCCGGACGCTTTTTAACCGCAGGTGCCTTGGTCGCAGCAGGCGTTTTTTTGACCGCAGGGGTTTTGGTGGAGGTCGAAGACTTTTTGGCAGCAGCGGTCTTTTTGGCCCCAGGCTTGGCGCTCACCGTTTTCACAGCAGCAGGCGGTTTTTCAATCACGGGCTTGGGTGCGCCAAGTTTGATGCGCACAGGTTTCTCGCCCCAAATCTCTTCCAAGTGGTAGTAGGTGCGAATGGCCGGCTGCATAATGTGAACCACCACAGAGCCGCAGTCAACGATGATCCACTCACCGTTGTCTTCACCTTCCATGCGAGGCTTGGCAAAACCGGCATCTCTGACCCCATCACGCACACTGGCAGCCAAGGCCTTGGTTTGTCGGTTGGAAGTACCACTGGCAATGACGACTCGCTCAAACAATGACGACAAATGCTCTGTGTTGAACACCACGATCTCTTGCGCTTTGACATCCTCGAGGCTGTCGATAATGCTTCTTTGCAGTTTTTGAACGTCTTTTTTTTCAGCGGCTTCTGTCATGGGGTTCCAAATAGAGTTGGTTTTGTTGGATGTAATGGGCAACGAGAGGACTGACAAGCTCAGGATTGGGGTGACCTGAGGCATAACTGGCCCGCAAGGCGGAAGAGCTGATGTCCATCAAAGGCATATGCATTCGCGTAACCCGTTCCGAGGGGAGATTGTGCCACTCGTGCGGTAAAGCCTTGTCAGCACTGGTGTCGGGGCGTTGAACCACCACCAACTGGGCCATCTCCAATATGCGTTGCCATTGGTGCCATTGGGTAAAGCTGGCTGCTTGGTCAGCACCCACAAGAACACAAAAATACGCGTTGACGTGGCGAAGCTGTAACTCGACCAGGGTGTCGATGGTAAAGCTCGGCCCCACCCGTTGCGTTTCCATCTCATCCACCACCACTTGCGGCATGTTTTGAAAAGCTAAACGAGCCATGGCTAAGCGGTGAATGGTGTCGGACAAGACACGTGATTTATGCAAAGCATGTCCCGTAGGAACAATGTACAAACGGTCGAGTTGTTGATGCTGAATAAGGGCCTGGGCCAAGGCTTGGTGCGCCCTGTGCGGTGGGTCAAAAGCCCCCCCAAACATTCCGATGCGCAGAACTTGGCTCAAGCGCCTTGAGCCCAATCTTGGGGTACCAAGAAGTGGGAATAAAGTTTTTCTTCTGCCGAACCAGCCTCAGGCTTTTGCTGATAAGACCAACTCACCATCGGTGGCAAAGACATCAGAATGGACTCGGTGCGGCCACCGGATTGAAGACCGAAGTGCGTGCCCCTGTCCCAAACCAAATTGAACTCCACATAACGACCACGTCGGTAAAGTTGGTGGTTGCGTTCACGTTCACCATAGGGTGTGTCCATTCGTTTAGTGACAATGGGGAAATAGGCTTGGTTGAAAGCATTCCCCACACTTTGCATCATGGCAAAGCTCTTCTCAAAGCCAAGCTCTGAAAAGTCATCAAAAAAGATACCGCCCACACCGCGAGGCTCATTTCGGTGCTTGAGGAAAAAATACTCATCGCACCATTTTTTAAATCGCGGGTAATAGGAAGAATCAAATCCATCGAGAGACTTTTTGCATTCGGTATGAAAGTGTCGTGCATCTTCATCAAAACCATAGTAGGGCGTCAAATCCATGCCACCACCAAACCAAGCCACGGCTTCACCGGACGCCGGTTGGGCCAACAAAGCCCGAACATTCAAATGCACCGTGGGCACATAGGGGTTGCGCGGATGAAAAACCAAGGACACCCCCATCGCCTCAAAAGAAGAACCTGCCAGCTCTGGACGATGTTGCGTTGCAGATGGGGGTAATTTGGGACCACGTACATGCGAAAACCCACAACCGGCACGTTCAAACACATTGCCGTTTTCTAAAATTTGGGTAATTCCATTGCCTTGAAGGGTTTCGCCAGGCGGTTTTTCCCATGGATCACTGATAAAAGCATGGCCGTCAATCTCACTTAAACCCGAGGTGATGCGTTGTTGAAGTCCAAGCAAGAAGTCTCTGACAGGTTCAAAAGCTGGGTTCATAGAAATGATGCCTTGGAAAGAAGGGGTGGAATTTATCGGCGAATAGCGCGAAACCCAATGTCTCTTCGCATTTGCATTCCTGTGAAGTGCAGTCTGTCCGCCAAAGCATAGGCATGGGTCTGGGCTTGCTTGACCGTGTCGCCAAGGGCAGTCACACACAGTACCCGTCCACCGCTGGTGAACACCTTGCCGTCTTTAAGCGCGGTTCCAGCGTGAAACACCATGGCCTCATCCGTATCGGCGGGAAGCCCATGGATTTCCTGTCCAAGTTCGGGGGTTGAGGGATAGTTGGCAGCAGCCATCACCACACCGAGCGCACAACGCCTGTCCCATTGCAATTCAAGTTTTGCCAATGTTTCGGTGTCTGCATCGGTGGCTGCCCAAAGCAATTCAAGTAAATCGCTCTTCAGTCGCATCATGATAGGTTGCGTTTCAGGGTCGCCCATTCGGCAGTTGAATTCAAGCACTTTGAGCTTGCCTTCTCGACCAATCATCAAACCGGCATACAAAAAACCCGAATAAGGAAGGCCATCTTGTTGCATACCTTTGAGTGTGGGCTGAATCACTTCCCGCATAACTTTGGCGTGTATTTCTGGTGTGACCACCGGTGCTGGCGAATAAGCGCCCATGCCACCCGTGTTAGGCCCCAAGTCGGCATCCAACAAACGCTTGTGGTCCTGCGAAGTGGCCAAGGGCAATGCGGTCAAGCCGTGGGCTACAACCATGAAACTGGCCTCTTCACCCTCTAAGAACTCTTCAATCACCACCCTTGCAACGCCTTGGTTGTGCTGAACACCCGCATCCTTGGCAAGCATATGGTCGATCGCCGCATGAGCCTCTTCTGCATTCATGGCAACCACCACGCCCTTGCCGGCTGCCAAGCCATCGGCTTTCACCACAATCGGCGCACCCTTGGTGTTCACATAAGCATGGGCTTTGGCAGCGTCTTCAAACACTTGGTATTCAGCGGTGGGAATCCCGTGCCTGAGCATGAAGGCTTTGGAAAAGGCCTTGGAACTTTCCAGTTGCGCTGCCGCTTGCGTGGGACCAAAAATACGCAGTCCGTGGTGACGAAATTCATCTACTATGCCAGAGGCCAATGGGGCCTCGGGACCGACCACCGTCAGATCAATGTGGTTGGCTTGCGCCCATTCACGCAGCGCCACTTTGTCGGTGAGCGCTATGTTGTCAAAGTCTTTTTGCTTGGCTGTGCCACCGTTGCCTGGGGCCAGGTAAATGCGTTGAACCTGAGGCGAAAGATTGAGCTTCCAAGCCAGTGCATGTTCTCGACCACCACCACCGACCATCAATATTTTCATAGCGCAGCGTTATGAAAAACCTCTTGAACATCGTCGAGTTCTTCAAGAGCATCAATGATTTTTTGCATTTTCAGTCTGTCGTCATCGCTGAGTTCGATGGTCACTTCTGGGCGATAGGTCACTTCAGCCATGCCAGCCGAAAGGCCGGCACCGTCAAGTGCTGCTTTGACAGCCTCAAACACAGTGGGAGAGGTTAATACTTCAACAGCCCCATCTTCGTCAACCAACACATCGTCAGCACCTGCATCCAAGGCAGCTTCCATGACCGCATCTTCAGGGGTACCGGGTGCCAAAAGGAGTTGCCCACAGTGCTTGAATTGAAAGGCCACAGAGCCCTCGGTACCTAAATTGCCGCCGTGTTTGCTCAAGGCATGCCGCACCTCGGCAACTGTTCGAACTTTGTTGTCAGTCATGGTGTCGACCATCACCGCGACGCCGCCTACGCCATAACCTTCATAGCGAATTTCTTCGTAATTCACGCCTTCAAGATTGCCGGTGGCCTTGTCAATATTGCGCTTGACGGTATCCGCTGGCAGGTTAACTGCCTTGGCCTTTTCAATGGCCAAACGCAAACGTGGATTGGCACTCAGGTCGGCGCCGCCGGTTCGTGCAGCCACCATGATCTCGCGGATCACACGGGTCCAAACTTTGCCGCGTTTATCGTCTTGACGACCCTTTCGATGCTGGATATTGGCCCATTTGCTATGTCCAGCCACGCTTAACCTGCCTCAGCTTCTTCGGGTTCAGCAGGCTCTGACTTGGACGATCTGGATTCTTTCTTGGGCAAAGGTTGGATATCGAGCAACACCTCTTCCTTGTCGTCGATGTCCACGGTCAAACGACCACCGTCGATGAGTCGACCAAACAACAACTCGTCAGCCAAAGCACGGCGAATCATGTCTTGGATCAAGCGCTGCATGGGACGCGCACCCATGAGGGGATCAAAACCTTTTTTCGCCAAGAATTTGCGCAACACATCGGTGAAAGTGACGTCAACTTTTTTCTCGGCCAACTGGGTTTCAAGTTGCAGCAAAAATTTGTCAACCACACGCATGATGACGATTTCATCAAGGGCTTTGAAACTGACAGTGGCGTCCAAGCGGTTGCGGAACTCGGGGGTGAACAAGCGCTTGATATCGGCCAATTCATCGCCCGCTTCGCGAGCGTTGGTAAAGCCAATAGTGGACTTGTTCATGGTTTCTGCACCCGCATTGGTCGTCATGATCACGATGACATTGCGAAAGTCAGCTTTGCGGCCATTGTTGTCTGTCAAGGTGCCATGGTCCATGACCTGAAGCAGCACATTGAAAATGTCCGGATGGGCCTTTTCAATTTCATCTAGCAGCAACACCGAGTGGGGCTTTTTGGTGACGGCTTCGGTCAACAAACCGCCTTGGTCAAAGCCTACATAGCCAGGAGGTGCGCCAATCAGGCGACTCACCGCATGGCGCTCCATGTACTCAGACATGTCAAAGCGAATTAACTCGATGCCCAAGATATACGCCAGTTGCTTGGCGGCCTCGGTCTTGCCTACGCCGGTGGGGCCGCTGAACAAGAAAGAGCCAATGGGTTTATCAGCTTTACCCAAACCAGAGCGGGCCATCTTGACGGCTGAGGCCAAAACCTCCAAAGCTTTGTCTTGGCCAAAGACCACGCTTTTCAAATCGCGCTCTAAAGTTTGCAGTTTGCCGCGGTCGTCGTTGGACACACTGGCTGGCGGGATTCGCGCAATTTTGGCGACGATGTCTTCAATTTCCGCCTTGCTGATGGTTTTCTTGCGCTTTGAGACAGGCAAGATGCGTTGCGCGGCACCAGCCTCGTCGATCACATCGATGGCTTTATCGGGCAAATGGCGGTCGTTGATGTATTTGGCGCTGAGCTCAGCTGCAGCTTGTAGAGCGGCAACTGCGTACTTGACGCTGTGGTGCTCTTCGAACCGGGACTTCAACCCTTTGAGAATATCCACGGTTTGCTCAATAGTCGGCTCAACCACATCCACTTTTTGGAAACGGCGTGACAGTGCGGCGTCTTTCTCAAAAATACCGCGGTACTCTGTGAAAGTGGTGGCACCGATGCACTTCAACTGACCTGAACTCAGGGCGGGTTTGAGTAAATTGGAGGCGTCCAAAGTACCGCCTGAAGCTGCACCAGCGCCGATCAAGGTGTGAATTTCATCAATGAACAACACCGCATTCGGTTTGTCCTTCAATGATTTCAAAACGCCTTTGAGGCGTTGCTCAAAGTCACCTCGGTACTTGGTTCCGGCAAGCAAAGCGCCCATGTCCAAAGAATAGACCTGAGAGTCGGCCAAAATTTCAGGCACGTCTTTTTGGGTGATGCGCCATGCCAAGCCTTCGGCAATCGCGGTCTTTCCAACGCCTGCCTCACCAACCAATAAGGGGTTGTTTTTACGACGGCGACACAGAATTTGAATCACCCGTTCAACCTCATACTCGCGACCGATCAAGGGATCAATTTTTCCATCCTTGGCCAATTGGTTGAGGTTTTGAGTGAATTGCTCCAAAGGTGAAGCTTTTTCTGATTTTTCTGGCGATTCCTCGTTTTCAGTGGGAGAGGATTCAGCACCTTTGCTGGGTTCTTGAGGGTCGTTTTTCTTGATGCCGTGAGCGATGAAATTGACCACATCCAAGCGCGTCACGCCTTGCTGATGGAGGTAATACACCGCGTGGGAGTCTTTCTCGCCAAAGATGGCCACCAACACATTGGCGCCAGTGACTTCTTTTTTACCGTTGCCAGTCGATTGCACATGCATGATGGCGCGTTGAATCACACGCTGAAAACCCAAAGTGGGCTGGGTATCCACCTCATCAGTGCCAGCTACTTGGGGTGTGTTGTCTTTGATGAAATTGGAAAGCGATTTGCGCAAGTCATCGATGTTGGCAGAGCAAGCACGCAGAACTTCTGCGGCACTGGGGTTGTCAAGCAAGGCCAACAGCAGGTGCTCGACTGTGATGAATTCGTGCCGTTGTTGCCTGGCCTCTACAAAGGCCATGTGTAAGCTGACTTCAAGTTCTTGGGCAATCATGGAAATTCCTTGTGGCGGTCTTTGTGTAGGTTCAACTGTATATGGAAATGATGGGGCATTATTCAATGGGCTCAAGCAAAGCTTGTAGCGGGTGTCCGGCTTGGTGGGCGGCGTCTTGCACTTGGTCGACTTTGCTGGCGGCAACGTCCTTGGTGTAGACCCCACATATGCCTTTACCGTCCAAATGGATCTTGAGCATGATTTGCGTGGCGGCTTCGCGGTCTTTGCCAAAAAACTCCTGCAACACCCTGACAACAAACTCCATGGGTGTGAAGTCGTCGTTGAGCATGACCACTTGGTACATCTGTGGGGGCTGGGTGCGCTGCGTGCGACGCTCAAGGACAACGGAATCAGAGTCGCCTGTGTCTACAGGTGGAATAACAGGCTTTGTGGGGGCGGTTGACATGCTCACATTCTATCGATGCCGTTTAGTGTGCTCAAAAATTCAGAGAAATGCCCAGAAATCAAAATTAAATAATTATTTAAAATTACTTTACAAAATTTGAAAACTGTATTCTAATTTTTAAGTATTCATTTATTGAAATTTCATTCTGCAAAGGGGTCGGCCATGGCTTTTGGCATTGTTAAATGGTTTAACAACCACAAGGGATTTGGTTTCATCGAGTCCGCAGAAATTGGACAGGACGTATTTGCTCATTTCAGCCAAGTAGACATGGAGGGCTTTAAAACCCTGCAACAGGGCGCCAGTGTCATGTACGAACCCATTGAGGGTCCACGCGGGTGGATGGCAAAAAACATCAAGGTCATTGCCGCACCCGCAAGCTCCAACAACGCACCAGAGCCTCAGGTCAGCACACGCACCACCCGACTGAGAACCCCTCAATTCAGAGCCAACCTGATAGGTCAAAACTGCTGAACGAGGTGCTCTGGTACTTCACATGTGTTCGATCATCACTTGACCAAAACCAGAGCAACTCACTTGGGTTGCTCCTTCCATCAAACGAGCAAAGTCGTAAGTGACTTTCTTGCTAAGAATGGACTTTTCCATAGAAGAAATGATGAGGTCAGCAGCTTCAAACCAACCCATGTGGCGCAGCATCATTTCTGCAGACAAAATTTCTGAGCCAGGGTTGACATAGTCTTTGCCCGCGTACTTGGGCGCCGTGCCATGGGTGGCCTCGAAGCAGGCCACAGAGTCCGACAAATTGGCGCCAGGCGCAATACCAATACCGCCCACTTGCGCTGCCAAGGCGTCCGAAATGTAGTCGCCGTTCAGATTCAAAGTGGCGATGACGCTGTACTCGGCTGGGCGCAGCAAAATTTGCTGCAAAAAGGCGTCGGCAATGCTGTCTTTGACAATGATTTCTTTGCCAGTTTTGGGGTTGCTGAATTTGCACCAAGGACCGCCGTCAATCAGTTGGGCGCCAAACTCCTTTTGGGCCAAGGCGTAAGCCCAGTCACGAAAACCACCTTCGGTGTATTTCATGATGTTGCCCTTGTGGACGATGGTCACATTGGGCTTGTCGTTATCGATCGCATATTGGATGGCTTTGCGCACCAAACGCTCTGTGCCTTCACGCGAAACAGGCTTGATGCCGATGCCTGAGGTATTGGGAAACCGAATTTTCGTGACACCCATTTCGTCGATCAAAAACTTGATGAGTTTTTTGGCCTTATCGCTCTCGGCTTCGTATTCAATACCGGCGTATATGTCCTCTGAGTTTTCACGGAAAATGACCATGTGGGTCTTCTCTGGCTCCTTCAAAGGAGACGGCACGCCTTTGAAGTACTGCACAGGGCGCAAACACACATACAAATCGAGTTCTTGGCGTAGCGCCACGTTCAGAGAGCGGATACCACCACCCACGGGCGTGGTGAGTGGGCCTTTGATGGAAACCACATATTCGCGCAAGACAGCCAAAGTTTCTTCG
>Ga0209617_10001804_pt1 | contig 10050 bp, 6 predicted proteins | sample LakEriepJuly2011_2_FD_187459 | JGI IMG/M metagenome (GOLD analysis project Ga0209617, IMG submission 187459) | Freshwater microbial communities from dead zone in Lake Erie, Canada - CCB epilimnion July 2011 (SPAdes) (version 2) | ecosystem: Environmental > Aquatic > Freshwater > Lentic >... | reverse complement strand
TACCTAGTCCTCAGTACCCATTAAAGGGCCCTCGGCTCCGCTCGGGCACCGGGTCCCAATTCCATAAGTCCTCACCTCGGCTACGCTCGGTGACCGAGGAGATTCATAGTACCTAGTCCTTAGTCCCCAGTCCTCAGTCCCCAGTCCTCAGTCCCCATTAAAGGGGCCCCTTCACCTTGGAGCAATTAAATTACACGCTTACTCTACCTTCTCCTTTCGCTCTTATATTTGCCTAAAACCATATCCCATGCGTCTAGCCCTAACCACTCTTGCGTTGCTGATTAGCGCGTTGCTCATCGCACAAGCCCCTGTACTCATTCCATACCAAGCAATTGCCCGCAACGCTTCAGGTGAACCGCTGTCAAGCAGCACACTCAATGCGCGGTTTACGATTCACGACGGCACGGCTAGTGGGGAAGTGGTATGGCAAGAATTGCAGACGGTGAGCACAAGTGCACTCGGATTATTTACTGAACAATTGGGAGGCAGTGTTCCACTCACTGCTGTAAACTGGTCGAATGGTGCGAAGTTCATGCAAGTGGAGTTGGATTTGGGTAATGGTTTTATCGACATTGGAACCCAGCAGCTGTTGAGCGTGCCTTACGCGCTGCATGCAGGTAGTGTTCATTTGGATGTTAGTGCAACAGGTGATACGCTTTTTGTGGGTGATGGCAGTTATGTGCTCATACCGGGCATCAGCCTTGCGAACAACGGTGGTAGCTCTAGCATCAGCGAGCATACTTGTGGCAGCGCCAACGTCCACAATTCTAACCTCTCATACGGCAGCGTCACAGACCATGAGGGTAATGTGTACAAAACGATTGTAATCGGCTCGCAAGAGTGGATGGCCGAGAACTTAAATCTAGCAAGTTATGCCGACGGTACACCCCTGCCCGAAGTAACCGATCCTTCTGAGTGGGCCGAACTCACAACGGGTGCCTGGTGCTATTACAACAATGAGGAAAATTACGCTTGCCCCTATGGCAAATTATATAATTGGTACGCTTGTGTAGACGCTCGCCAGTTGTGCCCCGTAGGTTGGCACGTGCCAACGGATGACGATTGGTTGGCATTGACAAACTACTTGGACGGTGTTGAATTTGCTGGTGGCAAAATGAAAACCACGGGTACTGTGGAAGCTTCTACGGGCTTTTTTCTTTCACCAAACGCAGACGCCTCAAACAGCAGTGGGTTCTCTGCGATTCCGGGAGGCGGGCGCTATTCAGCTGGTACCTTCAACCTCATTGGTGCGCAGGCGTGTTGGTGGAGTTCCACGGCGGGCAGCGAAACCAACTCTTGGGATCGTTACCTTCTCTACAACTTCGGCAGCGCTTACAGAGGCAGCGGAGCAAAGCACTTCGGCTTCTCCGTTCGCTGCCTCCGAGATTAACCTTGCACGAAACGCCCATTCATAGGCCGTCATCCTGAAGCGCTGTTAAACGTTGCTCCATCCGCTTTGGCACAATTAGCTTCCGCCCGAAGACCCACCCGAACCGTACTTCGTACTTAGTCCTCAGTCCTTATCTTCGCGGCATGGACATTACCGCCCTCAAAGCCATTTCACCCATCGACGGTCGCTATAGCAAGCAAACGCAAATCCTCAGCGGATACTTTTCCGAGCACGCGCTCATGAAATACCGCGTTTGGGTTGAAATAGAATACTTCATCAGCCTGTGCGAAATACCCCTGCCACAACTGAGCAGCGTTACTCCAGCGCAACTCGACGAACTGCGCAAAGTGTATTGGGAGATGTCCGACGACGATGTATTTCGCATCAAAGAACTCGAGCGCACGACCAACCACGACGTTAAAGCGGTTGAGTATTTCCTCAAAGAGAAATTCGAAGGATTGGGAATGTCGGCATTCAAGGAGTTTATCCACTTTGGACTGACCTCACAAGACATCAATAACACCGCTATTCCGGCTTCGTTTCGCGATGCCATCGAAGAAGTCTACATTCCTGCTGTCGATCGCATCTTAGATCGATTGGTCAACTTCGCCAAGGAATGGAAAGACATTCCCATGCTGGCGCGCACGCACGGACAACCTGCTTCGCCCACCAAACTAGGAAAGGAGTTTTACGTGTTCGTAGATCGCTTGGATGAACAGCTCAATCAGCTCGAAGAGATTCCGTATAACGCCAAGTTCGGCGGTGCAACGGGTAACTTCAACGCCCACCATGTGGCTTATCCCGCTATCGACTGGGCTGATTTTGCTACCGGTTTCCTCGCTACCAAATTGAACCTGCGCCGCTCGCGTTTCACCACACAAATTGAACACTACGACAACATGGCCGCAGCGTTTGATGCACTGAAGCGCACCAATACTATTCTTGTGGATTTGAGCCGCGACATCTGGACCTATATCTCTATGAATTACTTCCGTCAGAAAGTGAAGGAAGGGGAAATCGGTTCCTCTGCTATGCCGCACAAGGTCAACCCCATCGACTTTGAAAACGCTGAAGGAAATCTGGGTATCGCCAACGCACTGCTTGAGCACCTGTCTGCAAAGCTTCCTGTAAGCCGCCTGCAGCGCGACCTTACCGACAGCACGGTGCTTCGTAACGTCGGTGTTCCCTTTGCACACATCATCATTGCTTTTAATTCTATTGAAAAAGGTCTCGATAAGCTGCTGCTCAACGAAGATGCGCTCAAGCAAGATCTTCAAGATAACTGGGCGGTAGTGGCCGAAGCCATTCAAACCATCCTGCGTCGCGAAGGATACCCGAATCCGTATGAAGCACTCAAAGAACTTACACGCGGAAAGACCCAGGTAACTGCGACCGATATCGCCAACTTCATTGAAACGCTGCAACTCAGCGATGCCGTGAAGGCGGAGCTGAAGGTCATCACGCCGAGCAACTACACCGGTATCGATTTACTGGATGCTGAACTGGCCTAACGATAGATGAGTAAACTCCGCGAAATATGGCAGTTGGTGCAGGGCTATCGCACGAGCATCTTGGTGAACTTCCTGTTCAACATCCTCAATGCGGTGTTTTCGCTGTTCACGTTTTTGGCTGTGGTACCGTTTCTCTATATCCTGTTTCGCGTCAATAGCAGTTCACCGTCATCTTCTGCACAAAGCAATGCGCTGTGGCAATGGGCGAGTAGTTCGCTCGACGCCTTTATTGCCGCCAACGGACAAGGCACGGCGCTGGCGCTCATGTGCGGCTTCATCGTTGTGCTGGCCTTGCTCAAGAACCTCGTCAACTACCTTTCCCTACTGAGCATAGCGAAAATCAGGACATCGGTATCGCGCGATTTGCGTGAGAAGCTGTATCAGAAAATCCTCGATTTGCCCGTGGCGTATTTCACAAACGAACGCAAGGGTGATATCATTTCACGCATGACCAACGACCTCATGGAAATTGAGTTTAGTGTGATTGGAACGCTTGAAGCCCTGTTGAAGTCCCCTGTGATGATTGTGATTTCGCTGGCAACACTCATTGTCATCAGCTGGAAGTTGACGCTGTTTGCACTGCTCTTTCTTCCGTTAAGCGGCTTCCTTATTTCACGCATAGCCAAGAGCCTGAAGAATGCGGCCAAGCGCGGTAAAGGCAGTTTGGGCGATTTGATTTCTGTTATCGAGGAGACGCTCACGGGTAATCGCATCATCAAAGTGTTCAATGCCGACAAACAGTTCAAGCAGCGCTTTGATGGCTTGAACGATTCTTATTTCCGACTCATGCATCGCTTGTATCGTCGCGAGTATTTAAGCTCGCCCATGAGCGAATTCATATCGCTCATTGTGATCTCGATTTTGCTCTTTGTCGGTGGACGCATCGTCATTAGCGGTGAGATGGGAGGGGAGTTGCTCATCGGTTACTTGGTGGTCTTTTCCCAAATCATCCAGCCGGCGCGTGCCTTTAGTGACGCCATTTTCAAAATCAGCAAAGGCGCAGCATCGCTCGAGCGCATCAACGAAATCCTTGATGCACCGCTCACCGTTAGTGACCCGGTAGCACCGAAACCATTGGAAGGCTTCAATCAGCGCATCGAATTCAAGAACATTCGCTTTGGTTATTTCGGCGACCCTGTTATTCACGACGTGTCCTTCACGATCGAGAAAGGACAAACCGTTGCTTTAGTTGGCCCGAGCGGAAGTGGCAAGAGCACGCTGGCTTCGTTGCTTGCGCGATTCTATGATCCGATTGAAGGGCAGGTACTCATCGATGGTATTTCGCTGCGCGATTGCCGCGTTGCCGATGTTCGCAACCTGATGGGTTTCGTGTCGCAAGAGTCTATCCTCTTCAATGATTCCATCAGAAATAATATCGCGTTGGGTGAACATGGCGAAAGCGATCTGAATCGCATTGTGCAAAGCGCAAACATGGCCAATGCCGAAGAGTTTATTCGCCCTTTGCCCGAGCAATACGATTACAACGTAGGCGACGGCGGTAATAAGCTCAGTGGCGGACAGAAACAACGGCTGGCCATTGCCCGTGCACTCTATAAAAATCCACCGATTCTTATTTTAGACGAAGCCACCTCGGCGCTCGATACGCAGAGCGAACAACTTGTGCAAGAAGCCATCTATAAGTTGATGGAAAACCGCACCTCACTTGTGATTGCGCACCGTCTGAGCACCATCAAAAAAGCCGACAAAATCATCGTCATCCAATCGGGCACTATCGCCGAACATGGCACGCATGATGAACTTATGAACGCCGGAGGGGTGTATAAGCGGTTGGTGGAAATGCAGAATTTTGGGTAACTACAGTTTGTAGATTACAGATGACAAATGACAAATGACTGATTACAGATTACTTAATGTGTGGTTCATCCGTCATCTGTAATCTGTCATTTGTAATCCGTCATCCCCTTACCTCACCACCAAAATACTCCCTCTGCTTCGCGCCTTACTCAGCGCTTCTTGCTGATTGTAATCGAGCGCCTCAATCTGCCAGGTATAAATACCGTTGGGCAGGAAATAGTCATTGAAGCCGCCGGTCCAAACATCTTCCGGGTCGGAGGTTTCAAAAACCACTTGTCCAAAGCGATTGAAGATGCGCAGCGTGTACTGTGTTAAACCATTGGCGTAGATGCGGAACACATCGTTGAGACCATCACCATCAGGCGTGATTGCTGTGGGCGCATAGATGTAGATGCAATCCACATCAATGGTCACCGTATCGAGTGCCTCGCATGCGTTGAGGTAACTGAACATGACCAAATCGCTCGTACGTGTCGGTGTCGGAATGGTCACGGTATCCCCATAGGTAAGCAGCAAGCCATCCAATTCCCAATACGTTGAATCACCGGTGGTCGATCCGTAAAGAATGGTGTTGTCTTCGCAGTCGCTGTAGAAATCGTCGCCGGCATTCATAACAGGATAGGGACTGAAGTAAACGCTGACTGTATCGGTGGTATCGCAGCTTACCAGATGTGCGGTGACGATGTAAATGCCGGTGTTGGTGACCTTCAGAGTGTCGCCTTCAAAGCCACCATTCCACGTGTACGTCACAAAGTCTCCATCAGGGATGATCAGCACGGTATCGCCTTCACACGCTGTGTCCTTGGATGCGAATGTTTCAATGTCGAGCGACATTTCCAAATCAACCGTGATGGTGTCACTGTAAATCGGACAGAAGCCGTCCATGCTCGCCGCATAGTAATAATCGCCGTCCTGATCCGCTGTAACGGTCAAACCAATCTCTCCAACAATAGGCGTGTCATTGAAGTACCACTGAAATTGAACGCCATTAGACACCGCCAAGATCGGGTGTGTCTCCTGACAAGTAAACAAGGTGTTGTTTTCGGCGTAGGGTGGGGGGGTCCAGCTTGCTATTGTGGCCACGTCGTGAGAAACAATCACAACGTCACTGCTTTGTGTCATACAGCCGTTGTTGGTTCCTTCAAGGTACACCGTTGAGACCTGGTCATAGCTCACGTTCAAGGTGGATCCTGTGCCTAAAGCGTTACCATCTTGATACCACAGGTACTCATCGTGAACATTGACGGAGCTGAGAACTGCCTGATCACCCGGGCAAAAATCCAGTGGACCAGCCGGCGTAATCTCCACAAGAGGATATGCGAATACTTCTGCGGTGAGCGCTATCGGCTCACTGGCGCAAATGCCATCGGTCACCACGAGTTCAATGGCGTATGAAGCCGGGTTTGCTGTGGAAATAGTCAAGGCTTGATTCGTTCCAGCGATAGCTCCGTCGATGGTCCAGCTGTAGGCATTTAGCGGCGCTGTAGCCGTGAAACCCGGTGTAGCTTCAATCGACAGCGATGCATCATTCACACAGGCCTCGAAAATGGTAGAAACAACACTCGCGGTTGGAATAGGGGAAATGGTGACAGCATCTCCCGCTGATGTGGCAGTGCAAATGCCGTTCTGCGCCGTCACAGAGTAATTACCATTAAGTGAGGGGTCAATGGTTATGGATGAGTTTGTTTCTCCTGGCAGTGGATTGCCATCAAGCGACCACTGCAGATTGCCTATGGCTGCTGTTGACAATACCAACGTTTGATCATCGCAAATGTCGAATGGAGCTACAAATGCAGCGCCGTCCAATTCACCTGTAACAGTAACAACAGGTGCTTCATCGACTTGAATGGTGATGGTTACCTGATCTGGAATATCGCCGCAGCTATTGGATACGATAAGCGTGACGTCTTGAGGCCCAATGGCAGTGAAACTCACATTGGTGAGATCCGCACTGGTGGAAATTGTCGTTGAACCGTTTGGAATGATCCATTCTACAGAATTCGCTCCCAAGCTCGCCGCCGAACTGAGATTAACGGTATTGCCCGGAGCAGTTTCGCAAACGGTCGAAATAGAAGGCGTAATCACCGCAACCGGCAAATCACCATTGTTGGTTGTTCCCGGGGTCGGTAGAGGATCATTCATATAAGTGCCCGTGCAATCAACCGCGTTCGACTCGCCTGTAACAACGGTAATCAGTGTCGTGATGGGTGCACCGGGGTCTGCGGCAAAGGACAGGGTAACTGATGAACATCCGCCTGAAGTGGAGGTGTTCAAATCGGGAGACCCGAAACTTCCGCCTCCCCAAACTACTCCCGAAATGGGCTGACCTGCGTCGTCAAAGATGATTACCTGCTCAGCTGCATCTGATAAACTACCGGTCAAGGGAAGCGGAGTGCTGCAATTACACGTTGCCCAGTTCAAATCAGGCGTGAGTCCACCCACTGCAGCACCGATAAGGTATACACTATCCGGCTCGAGTATAATTCCGGAAGGAATCGTTACCGCAAAATCGCCGTCGGAGATGATCATGCAACCAATTGTGATAGGCGCACCAGTGGGATTGTACAACTCTACCCACTCAATGGAGTTGGGAGGTGTTCCATCCGTCCCTGTAGGATCAACCATGATTTCACCAATGATGACCTGTGCAAACGAACCGTTTGTTAAGGCAACGCAAACAAGAACAAAAGCAGTGGTTACGGAAAATATCGACTTCACAAAACTCATATCAGGTGCAACTCAGTTAAAAAATGGTGCGCGAATTTCGTAAATTCAGACCAATTCTGAGCAGTTTGGTTGCATTTAATGCATAAATAGGTGGCTGTGTGACGAAGGTTACTGACGCGGTGCTTCAGACATGATTAAGTTTGCCGCATGAGTTCCAAAAAATCAGCTCTCGCCGCGATGCTGACGCACCAATGTCCCGTCTGCCGGGAACAATCGATTTATGTGAATCCTGCCGTTTATACTTACAGCGAATTGGGTAGCATGTATTCAGAATGTCCAAAGTGTAAAACCAACCTGGTGCCCGAAACGGGGTTCTACTTTGGTGCTGCCTATGTGAGTTGGGGGCTCACCGTTGCCTTGTGGGTTTCGGTGTTGGTGGCATTGAAAGTGTTGGATGCGCTCGGTTGGATTGAGTTCGGATTTTTGACGCATCCCGTAACCTTCCTTTCGGTAGGTATGGGAGCCACCGTTGTCGTCTTCCCTTATCTCTTCCGTTTGTCGAGAAGCGTCTGGGCCCACATGTTCATTAAGAAAAGTGTAGTCGTTTAGGCACCGTAAATCTCACGGGTACTGGTTAAGGTCAGTGCTTCTCCATCCCAAACAGCCCACGATTCACCACTCATCCACTCGCCTAGATTGACGTAGCGCGATGCCGACGTCAAGGCATGATTGATGGGCAAATGGCGGTGACCAAAAACGAAGTAATCGTAATGCTCCCGGTCCAATTGCTCCTTGCAGTACACAATGAGCCACTCTTCTTGGGCGCCCAAGTAAACCTGGTCTTTATGTCCGGTCGTGCTTCTGCTGTATCCCGATAACGAGCGCGCCAGCCAAATACCGAAGTTGGGATGCAGGCGCGCAAAGAGCCACTGACACACCTTGCTGGCGAAAATCCGCTTGATGAATTTGTAGCCGTAGTCCCCGGGACCCAATCCATCACCGTGACCAATCATGAATTTTCGACCGTTCCATTCGCGCACAATCGGCGCTCTATGCAGGGTTACGCCACATTCCTGAGGCAGGTAGTCAAAGATCCACATGTCGTGGTTTCCTGTAAACACATGCACCGGAATTCCCCTGTCCGTTAGCTCGGATATTTTTCCTAATAATCTCGTAAACCCTCGCGGAACCGCTCGTTTGTATTCAAACCAGAAGTCAAAGATGTCGCCCACCAGGAAGATCTCGCTCGCGTCTTTGCTCACCTCATCCAACCAGGCGACAATACGCTTTTCGCGCGCCAGACTCACCTCCGCGTTGGGTGAACCCAAGTGAAAGTCGGAGGCGAAATAGACTTTTTGTTTGGTGGATGTCATGGAGGCGATAGACTACGGATTGATGTTTTTGGCCGCAATGCGGAAAGGATTCATGGTCGCAATGTTGAACTCAAACATTATGGTTTGCCCAAAGTTAAGTTCGCGTGCGTCAACTTCGTCCTTAATGGATTGACTGTAGACAATCGGGATATAGACCTTCAACACGTTGGGAATGATGCTCGCTGAAACACCACCGTTAAACAACCAACGGCGATTGATATTGGTAGCCAAAATCGTCAGCTCATTTTCATTGCCGTCGCCGATGATGTAGCGCTCGTTCTTCAGGGCTGCAACGCCACCATAAAGTGCCAGTGGAAGTTTCACAGGAAGTTCAATTTCCACGTTCAAGGAGAACAGCGAGCGACTTGCTGATTGTGCTGTTGGAGCTGCCAAACCGCCTTGCGTGCGCATGAACTGCTGTGACATTAACCCCGTGGCTTGGTCGCGTCCGAGGAAGAGCCCTTCATACAAGTAGTCGCCTCGCAACGAATTGTACGGGCTATCACTGTTATAGCGCGAACCGCCGAACTGCCCCGCGGCATTCAGGTAAAATCCATCCGAAGAAGCAGCGTAAAGACGCGACTTGATTTTCTTTTTTCCCTTACCGTAGTAGACCCAATCATGTTCCAAAGAATGTTGATGCACAACGCGATTGTCGGTGAAGTCACCGATCTCCACCAGCGAGTTGAATCGAATCACGCTGCGTGTGAATTTCTTTTGGATCGAAGCCTGGCCGCGCCATTGCGCTGCACGGACGCCCTTACCCTGCACTTGATCAATCACCGTGTAATCTGAGAAAATCGGCTTCGGTGTGTCCTTCACCATTTCACCGATAGAGTAGTAGGTCAAACGAGCCTCACCGCTCCAATCCTTACGCACGCGATTGGCAAACAACTTGGCGCGCAGGTAAGGTGCAATTACATCGTAACTGCGCACATACGTTTCCGAATTAAAGGGGAATGAACCATGGGCAAAGCGCTTGAGCTGAACACCGGCGCCCATGCGGCCATTATCGTATTCCATGCTGCCGAAGCCGTTAAGCGTTCCGTTCACAAAGCTGTACATGGGAGAAACCTGCCATTGAAAATGCTTCCGCGGCAAGGTTTGGTTGTGCGCGCTCACGCCGAGCATCCATTTATTATATTCATTCCAACCCACCAGCGGTATCCAGAAGAGCTGCGAGTAGTCGGGATGATCGATGCTGCTGAGGAATTTGAATCGCACAGGCTCAACCGTTTTGAATGCGCCTTCCGTGCGCAGCGTGTTGTTGTTGCGATTGTACTCGGGGATGCCG
>Ga0209617_10001801_pt1 | contig 10053 bp, 9 predicted proteins | sample LakEriepJuly2011_2_FD_187459 | JGI IMG/M metagenome (GOLD analysis project Ga0209617, IMG submission 187459) | Freshwater microbial communities from dead zone in Lake Erie, Canada - CCB epilimnion July 2011 (SPAdes) (version 2) | ecosystem: Environmental > Aquatic > Freshwater > Lentic >... | reverse complement strand
GATCAAAAGGGAAAAATTTATAGCATCACCATCACGCCCGGAAAAGAGTGGCACACTCACAAAGGCTGGATCGTTCACGATGATTTAATTGGTCTACCTGAAGGATCAGTTGTCAGCACTAGCGCAGGGCTGAAGTTCACCGCCTTTATTCCGCTATTGACTGATTACGTCCTTTCTATGCCGCGTGGTGCGACGATTGTTTATCCTAAAGATTCAGCGATGATTGTTGGTTTCGCAGATATTTACCCTGGTGCTCGAGTTTTGGAAGCTGGAGTTGGGAGCGGAGCGTTAACTCTCTCACTGCTTCGCGCAGTAGGTGCTAACGGTCTTGTTCATTCAGTAGAACGACGCGAAGAATTTGCCGAGAATGCTAAATCAAATATTGAGAATTACTTTGGGGGAGCGCCCGCTAATTGGTCGTTAGATATTGGATCGGTGCAAGAGAAAGAGTTCAGCGAAGACTTTGATCGCGTTATCTTAGATATGTTGGCACCTTGGGAATGTGTGGAATTTTCAGCGAAAGTACTTCGTCCTGGTGGGGTTTTTATGGCCTATGTCGCAACGACAACACAATTATCTGCGACAGCCGAGGCGTTGAAAAGCGACGGGCACTTCACTGAACCGGAGAGCTTTGAAAGCATGGTGCGTGGTTGGCATCACGAAGGTTTAGCAGTAAGACCGCAACAAAGAATGATCGGTCACACAGGTTTTCTCATTTTTGCAAGACGAATGGCACCTGGTGTCGAAGTCCTAGCGCGTCGCAGGAGACCTGCGAAAGGTGCATACGGTGTCGCGGAAGACTGAGCGCCTGGTAAATCTGACCATAGCCTTACTTGCTACAAAGCGTTACATCACAAAATCTGAGATTTTTCGTACTGTCGATGGTTATGAAGGCAGCGATGAGAGCAAAGAGCGAATGTTTGAACGCGATAAAGATGATCTTCGAAATCTCGGAATTGAGATTGAGGTAGGCACATTTGATCCGTTATTTGAAGATGAGTCTGGTTACCGAATCAAGCCAGAAAATTATCAATTTCAATTAGGCGAGATAAACGCGCAGGAAATTACCTTGCTCTCGCTTGCGGCAGAAGCGTGGCGAGGAGCTTCAATGGGCCAATCTGCTTTGAGCGCCCTGAATAAACTCCACGCAATCGGCATTGAAAGCGATTCAGAGTTACTTTTAGATCTTGCCCCTGCAATTATTAACCAAGACGAAAATTTAGCGATAGCCATTTCAGCAATTACCTCAAAGACAGTGCTCTCTTTCTCTTATTTAAATGAGGAATTGCAGCCACAAAGTCGCGCGTTAGAGCCATTTGCCGTGACATCTCGTTATGGTCATTGGTACATATTTGGAAATGATCTAGATCGCAAGGCGAATCGCCTCTTTCGCTTAGATCGAATCTCGGGGGATTTGAAGTTGCAAGGAAAATCTTCCGCCTTTGAAATTCCCTCTGATCTCGATGTTGATAACGCTTTTGCAACATCTTCAGAAGCATCTCACGCAATTATTTTTCTCAGAGATGGTCGCGGATTGAATCTTCGTAGTCGTGGTGCGCAGAGCGCTTTGACGAGCGCGCCAGCTGGGTGGCAAGAGTTCAGGATGGAGTTTCGGGATCGCGAACGTTTCATTGAGGAGATCCTTTGGTATGGCAACGATGTAATCGTCTCAGAACCGGAAGAACTACGAATCGAAATACTCAAACGATTGCGAGTGGGGGTTGTGACCTATGGCTAAAACGCAATCCACGCCAGTCGAGAAAGCGGCGCGACTTCTAGACCTAGTGCCTTTCATTACAACACATCAAGGCATCGCTCTCAGTGAGTTAGCAGAGGAATTCAACCTCTCACAGAGTGAATTGTTGAGCGATCTAAATACGTTGTGGATGTGTGGGCTTCCGGGCTACACCCCATTGGAACTTATTGACCTTGAATTTGAATCGGGGTATGTGAGTATCCGAAATGCTGAAGTTCTGCAAAGAGTTCGTCTCCTCACCAAGCAGGAGTTAGTAATTATTCTTCTTGGTCTAGATATTCTTCGAAGCTCGCTGGATCCAAAGCGTGAAGATTTACAAACTGCTATCTCTGGTTTAACGAGAAGAATTAAAGAGATTGTTGGAAATGTGGCGACCGCCTCGCCGATAGTTGATTCGACACATCGCGCCATAATTACACAGGCCATCGGTAGCAGAATGGATTTAACGGTTAAATACCATTCAACAATTCGCGATTCGGTTGCAGAACGTGTGATCACACCGCTTGAGTTATCACTTGATCTTGGATTTGAAGTTCTTAATGCCTACTGTCATAGTGCAGAAGGCTTCCGTACTTTTCGATTAGAAAATATGAGATCTGTCGAATTGGCGGGTTCTTCGGTTAACGTTCCTGAGCCAAGTGATATATCCGATTATCAATGGCAGTTGCTGATCAAGTCACGTTTTCGAACCTCATCAGAGAGATTTAGGTCTACCTATAGGCCGCGAGAATCTTCTGTGGGGGAGCACGTGACGGTGAACTCCTTTAGTCAGGACTGGTTGTTACGCAATGCTGTGAGCACTCTGGCATCGGTTGAGGTACAGCTTCCCGTCTCGGCGAGATCGCTGATTGCCGAGAAATGCCAGCAAACTTTAGAGTTGTATGAAAACTGGGTTTTCCCCAACTAGCGGTGATGCGCTAAGGCGGGCCTATGCGCTACCTTTTAGCCATGCCTTTTCTACGCGAACCGAGTCACATTCTCTTACTTCTGATCGTGGTCATCATTCTCTTTGGTGCTAAGCGACTTCCAGATTCAGCGCGATCACTAGGTCGTTCTCTCCGCATCTTCAAGAGCGAGATGAAAGATATGAAGAACGATGATAAGAATGAGAATAAGGACGATACTGACGGCTCTGCCGCTCGTTAACCGCTATGGCGACCTCCGTCGGCGGTCGTATGCCGCTATTAGAACATCTCCGGGAATTTCGTAAACGAGTAGTTCGTTCCGCATTTGCGATCTCTCTTGGCTCGGTTATTGGATGGTTTTTTTATAACGAGATAATCACTAAATTAGCTGAGCCGGTTTGTGATCTTAGAGCCGCTCAAGTGAGTGGAGCTGAGAATTGTGGGGCTCTCTACATCAATGGTGTTTTAGGTCCACTTAATCTGCAAATAAAGGTTTCTATTCTGGCGGGATTAATCATTACCGCGCCTATCTGGCTCTATCAACTTTGGGCATTTATCGCCCCCGCTCTTCATCGAAGAGAGAAGAAGTACTCAGTTTACTTTCTCATCGCAGCAACTCCGTTTTTTGCAGCCGGAACTTATCTCGGTTATTCAATTCTTCCAGTTGCTGTTCGCGTTCTTTTTGGATTCACACCAGATGCGCTTAACAACTTGGTTAAGTTCGACGACTATTTAGATTTTGTAATGCGCGCCATTCTTCTCTTTGGTATCGCATTTGAACTGCCGGTCTTCTTAGTTACCTTCAATCTAATTGGTTTTCTAAGTGGTATGGCGATTCTTAAACCTTGGAGAATTTGGGTATTTGCTATAACGCTCTTCGTTGCCGGCTTTACCCCGAGCGCTGATCCACTTTCAATGGCTGCGCTAGCGCTTCCATTAATTGGTTTTTATCTAATTGCGGGATGCATCGCATTGTTAAACGATCGCCGCCGAGCTAAAAAGAACGCGCTCTCCGAGGAAATATAGTTTTATGTGGGCGGTTGTAATAAATCCTGTCTCGGGATCGGGGAGAGGCGCGATTTTAGGAACCGAGACGGCAGGTTTCTTCTCCGAGATGAGATTGCCTTATCAAATCATTACAGCAACATCGGCTGATAAGTTAGGAGTTAATCTTGCGGAGTTCCTAGAAAAGAACGTCGGTTCAATTGATGGCGTGATTGCTGTTGGAGGAGATGGGTTAGTCCATTTAGTTTTGCAAATGGTCGTGCCACGAAACATCCCTTTCTCGGCGATACCAGCGGGAACAGGAAATGATTTTGTACGCGCCTTGGGATGGAACTTAGATGAGATTAGAACGCAATTAAACGCTGTTGTCTCCGAACCACCAACAGCAATCGATCTTGGACTCGTGGACTCCGAGTGGTTTGGAGCGGTGTTATCAACTGGTTTTGATTCGGTCGTAAATGAAAAGGCAAATACTTTGAAATGGCCCAGGGGACCGAATAAGTACAATGTGGCTATCGCAATGGAGCTGCCTAAATTCAAACCGTTGAAATATACGATCGAGTTAGATAGCCAGGTTATTGAAACTGAAGCAATGCTGATCGCTGTTGGTAATGGGCGAAGCTACGGCGGCGGTATGAAGGTTTGCCCAGATGCAGTTTTGGACGATGGTCTCTTTGATGTGATGGTGCTTAGACCGGTGAGCAAGATTGAATTTGTTCGGGTCTTCCCAACCGTTTTCAGCGGAAAGCACATTGAACATAAGCAAGTTGATATCTATCGAACGAAGCGGGTGTCACTACATGCCCCTGCAATTGCCTACGCTGATGGAGAAAGAATCGGTGGACTTCCAGTTCGCGCTGAATGTATCGCGGGCGCTGGACTATCGTGGACCCCATGACTACACCCGCAGCCAAATACGCCGCGGCAAAGTCTCGCAGTAAGAATCAAGTCACCTCTGATTTCATTGCCCAGTTTGATTTCGCCTTTGATCAGTTCCAAATCGAGGCTTGCCACGCGGTGGAGAGTGGTCACGGAGTTCTAGTTGCCGCACCAACCGGGGCTGGAAAGACTGTGGTCGGTGAGTTCGCCGCTTTTCTAGCGCTTCGCAACGGAAAAAAATGTTTTTACACAACACCGATCAAGGCTTTATCTAACCAAAAATTCCAAGAATTCGTTGCTCGCTTTGGTGAAGAGAAGGTTGGGCTTTTAACTGGTGATACCAATATAAATTCAGATGCCGACATTTTGGTAATGACGACTGAGGTTTTGCGAAACATGCTTTATGCCAACTCAACCACTCTGGTTAATTTGGGATCGGTAGTTATGGATGAAGTTCATTACCTTGCCGATAAATTTCGCGGAGCTGTGTGGGAAGAAGTACTGATTCACTTGATGGAATCTGTGCAGGTTATTTCTTTATCAGCCACCGTATCCAATGCCGAAGAGTTCGGAGAGTGGTTGGGCGAAGTGCGGGGAGAAACCGAGGTAATCGTCAGCGAGCATCGACCTATCCCGCTCTATCAACACGTTCTTATCAACTCCTCCCTTATTGATCTTTTTAGCCAACCTGGAAAAATCAATCCGGAGATATTGGCGCTAGAACGCGAAGCTTTGCGAAAGGTTCGTATACCGAGGAACCGACGCGAACAATGGGGTGCGCAAGAGTCGCGGTTATCGCGGGCGGAAATTATTGAAAAGTTGCAACGCGAGAATCTACTTCCGGCGATCACATTCATCTTTTCTCGCATGGGTTGTGATGCCGCAGTTAAGCAATGTTTATCTGCCGGTTTAAAGTTAACTAACACCGAAGAGCGTGCTGAGATTCTGGCAACAGCGGATAGGTTTACAGCTAATTTACCCGAGGAAGATCTTGAAGTTCTTGGGTATCGCGAATGGATTACGGCGCTAGAACGAGGGATAGCCGCGCATCACGCTGGATTATTGCCGAGTTTTAAAAACGCGATCGAAGATCTCTTCCAACGAGGGTTGGTTAAGGCAGTTTTCGCCACAGAAACTTTAGCCCTAGGTATAAATATGCCGGCGCGAACTGTGGTCTTAGAGAAATTAACAAAGTGGAATGGTGAAGCCCACGTTCCGATTACTCCGGGGGAGTACACGCAATTAACTGGCAGAGCTGGTCGACGCGGTATCGATATTGAAGGAAATGCAGTTGTGCAATGGTCACCCACTGTTGATTCGGCTACCGCAGCAGGCTTGGCATCAACGCGTACTTATCCACTGCGTTCTTCATTTACACCGACTTACAACATGGCAATTAATTTAATAGCACGTTTTGGACGAGAACGCGCGCACGGCAGCTTGGAATCATCGTTTGCACAATTCCAAGCGGATCGCGCTGTAGTTAGTTTGGTGAGACAGATCAAGAAGAATGAGTCAGCTCGCGATGAATTAATTGAAAGCGCCAAATGTCACTTGGGTGATTTTGAAAGTTATGCGCTCCTGCGTTCTGAAATTAAGGAGTTAGAGAAGTTGCTTTCAAAGCGAGATGGCCGCAAGACTTTCGATAATCGCCAGCGCGCACATATGGAAGGCGAGATTGATAATCTGCGCCGAAGCGCGCGAAATCACGCTTGCCATCCGTGTAATGATCGCGAAACCCACGCACGATTTGCCGAGAGAGCAGAACGTCTGGCTCGTGAATCGGACGGGCTGCGCGCTCGTGTTGAAAATAGAACAAACGTTATTGCAAAAACATTTGATCGAATCTGTGATGTATTGACGCACTTGGGTTACATCGAAGGCGAGAAGCCACTTGCCCAAGGACAGATCCTCGCCAAGATTTATGCTGAGTCTGACTTACTCTTGACTGAAACGATTCGCGCCGGAATTCTAGATAACCTCTCAGCACCGGAGCTTCTTTCTGTTGCATCTTCGATGATTTTTCAATCTAGATCACGCGAAGATTACGCTCCTAAGATGCCACACCAAAACGTGGCTAACGCACTCGCCGAAATCACTCGACTTTGGGCCAAACTTGAAGCAATTGAAAATGATTTCGATGTGAAGACCCAGAAGGAACCAGATTTTGGTTTTGCCTATATCTCCTATAGCTGGGCACAGGGCAATTCACTTACCAATGTGTTAAAGGGTAGCGATATGTCAGTCGGAGATTTTGTCCGTTCAACAAAGCAATTGATGGATTTACTGATGCAGATAGCAGGTGCAAGTGAAGCGCTTCGCCCAGTTTGTAGAGAGGCGATCAAGCGTTTAGATCGCGGGGTGGTTTCATATATGGTTGACGACTTATGACCCTAATGCTGCTCGATAGCGCTTCGCTTTGGTACCGCGCTTATTACGGAATGCCCGACACAATGTTGGCACCTGATGGCACACCGGTAAATGCGATCCGCGGATATTTAGATATGACTGCGCGCTTAATAACTATGTACTCACCAAAGCGAATTGTTGCCTGCATTGAAGGGGATTGGCGCCCTTCTTGGCGCGTGGAACTTTTCCCTGATTACAAAGCCAATCGTTTAGAAGAAGATGGTGAAGGCGAAGAAGAGCCCGACCTATTAACACCGCAGATCCCAATTCTTTTAGATTTATTGGATGAGTTTGGAATTCCCATGGTCGGCGTAGATGATTACGAAGCCGATGATGTAATGGCGACATTTGCCGTAAGGGAAAAGGGTCCAATCCGAATTGTTACGGGGGATCGTGATCTCTTTCAGTTAGTTGACGATAAGCGCGATGTAAAGGTTGTTTACTTAGCAAAGGGTCTTTCTCAACATGATTTAGTTGACACCGCCTGGGTGGCGCGCAAGTACGCAATTCCGGGAGATCGTTACGCACTATTTGCAATGTTTCGCGGTGATCCATCAGATGGTCTTCCAGGAGTTCGAGGAATTGGCGAAAAAGGTGCGGCTCTCATCGCAAATCACTTTGCTGATGTAGACCAAGCGTTGCAGGGTGCCCACGCGGCACACGAAGCGTTGTCGCCAGCGCTGGCTAAGAAAATCATCGCTGGCACAGATTATTTAAAGATTGCTCCTACCTTGGTTCACTGCGCTAAAGATGTCGCTCTTCCATCACTCGATATCGCAATGCCGAAAGCCCCATCTGATCTTTCGAAAATTTATGAGATTAAAGAACGTTACGGTCTGGGGGCTAGCGTAGATCGATTGATAGCGGCGTTGAAATGGTGATGATCGCTCTCTCTGCTTTTCTTGCTAGCGCAGCTTTCGCTCCAATTGGAGTTTGGTTCCTTGGTATTGCTGGATATGTACTTTTTCTTCGAAAGATATCTAGTTCATATCGGCAGTTATGGCACTCATTTGCATTCGGCTTTATCTACAACGCAATTGTTTTACATTGGTCTGGAAAATTTGTCGGAGCCGTGCCTTGGCTCTTGCTCTCATTACTGCAAGCTCTTTTCTACATTCCAGTCGGGGTGGTGACCAAACGCTGGCGATCCATTTGGCTAACGATCGGCGCTTTACTGCTTATGGAGGAGATCCGTTCAGTATTTCCATTTGGTGGTTTTGGCTGGACTCGCATCGCATTTAGCCAAATTGAGTCACCGGCGGCCGCCTTCTTGCCCTACGGGGGAGTGCTCGCACTTTCTGCGCTAACTCTTGTTTTCGCTGCCCTTATCTCCAGATTCAGATTCGGTAGCCTTGTTAAATTGCTTCTAATAATTATCGGGCTCGGTCTTATTCCGGCGAATCCGCAGGGGAGTGGCTCGGTTAAGTTGCTGGCAATTCAGGGCAATACACCTAGCGTCGGTTTAGATTTCAATTCGCGCGCTCAAGCAGTTTTCAATCTGCATCGTGATGCAACCTACAAATACGCAACAGGAAGTTATGACGCGATTATTTGGCCTGAGAACGCAATAGATATCGATCCCGATTTATATCCAAACGTTTCCGCAGATATCAAAAAGCTCACTCGTGAAAAGCAAATACCGCTGATCGCTGGAGTTGTTCTAAAGCGTGATGGATCACCGGTTAATGCATCCGTTTTATACAACTCCGAATCAGGAGCGGTCAGCACCTACATAAAGCGCGGTTTGACGCCGTTTGGTGAGTACATGCCGTTGCGGGGATTAGCAGAATTCATTTCGCCGTTTGCCGCCTCAGTTGTTGATTTTAAGCCCGGCAGTGAACTGACAACGCATCAGGTTGCTGGCGCTGCACTTGGTCCGATTATTTGTTATGAAATTATCAATGATCAACTTGTTGCAGAGATGAGTTCAAATTCCGATGCTCTCATTATTCAGACTAATAGCGCTACCTTTGCCGGTACTTCAGAAAGTCGACAACAATTGGCGATAACTCGTGTTCGCGCCTTGGAGTATTCAAGGAGCGTTTTAAGTGTCTCAACTATAGGAATTTCCGCATTTATCAACAGTAATGGCGAAGTCACTCAGATAACACCAGAGAATATTCAGACTTCCTTAACTGGTGATCTGATCCTTAGTGATCACGCGACTTTTGCTAGTAAATGGGGAGGGGCGGTAAAAATTGCAGTCCTGCTTTTCTTCCTCATTCTAGGCCGCAAGCGGGTATCAGAATGAGAAAGATGGTTGTACTAATACCAACGTTTAATGAGTCTTCCACAATTGGTGAACAACTCAAGAAGTTGGAAACTTTCAGAAGTGTCAGCGAAGATGAGATTAGAGTCCTAGTAATAGATGATAATTCTCCAGATGGAACCGCAGATTTAGTCGACAATTTGCAAATACCTTGGGTACAAGTGCTACGTCGTCCATTTAAGGCTGGTCTTGGTGCTGCCTATCGCGCTGGCTTTACTAAAGTTTTGGCAGATGATGCCTATACACATGTGATAACTATGGATGCAGATGGCTCACATCGCGTCGAGGATTTGCCCTCACTAATTGCGGCAATAAAACCAGGAAGATCAATTACTTTGGGTACTCGTTGGATGCCAGGTGGCAGCGTTATAAATTGGCCTAAAAGTCGTCAACTGATCTCAAAAACCGGCACGAAGTACGCAAAACTTGCATTGAAAATCGATTTAAACGATTTAACTGGTGGATATCGAGTCTATAGCGCGGATTTACTGAACGCCTTAAACCTTAAAGATATGCAAGCAACTGGTTATTGTTTCCAAATTGAAATGGCTATGGCCGCCGATTTAGCTGGCGCAGTTGCAACAGAAGTTCCTATTACCTTTGTGGAGCGGATAAATGGTGTTTCAAAGATGACGAAATCAATTGTCATAGAAGCGCTTATTCAGATAACCCGTTGGGGCGTTGTACGCAGGTTTAAACCTAACGCCGATAAGTTGCATTATGTTAAGTAACCTTGAATTCGCCCATCCCCACGCAACCTGAGCCTGTATTAGGAGCTGTAAGCCTCTATAGGAAGGCAGGAACAGACCAAATTGCGGTCTCCGTGGGCG
>Ga0209617_10001798_pt1 | contig 10059 bp, 3 predicted proteins | sample LakEriepJuly2011_2_FD_187459 | JGI IMG/M metagenome (GOLD analysis project Ga0209617, IMG submission 187459) | Freshwater microbial communities from dead zone in Lake Erie, Canada - CCB epilimnion July 2011 (SPAdes) (version 2) | ecosystem: Environmental > Aquatic > Freshwater > Lentic >... | reverse complement strand
TGGGTTTTAAAACCCCCCCCCCCCCCTCAACACAGTTATGGTTTGGAATTAATAACTTTTGAACGATGCCTTGTCCAATAGAAAACTAAATAGTCATGCATATATGTACTGTATATGGTTGTCCATATAATTTTAAAAATAAAAACAGTAAATCGTGCACCTGAAAGGGTAAGTCAACGCAAGAGATACACTGGATTGCCTGCTGCATAACACCTAGCAGAGTCATCATTTTACGAAACAATCGTTATATGCATGGCCCCATCATAGTGATGGATAGAATGAATCCTGGCACTCCACACAAGCTTTTGGTGACCCCTGGCATGAAGTGTAAATCTGAAGAACGCGTGAGATTTCGTAGTACCTTACACAAGTACAACCAACTTATGGTTGTTGTTGAAAGGAATTGGATAATGGTAGGCAAGGCTGCCAATATCCTTATCTCATTTTGGGATTTGCGGGATGAGCCCTGTCTTTTCAAAGAGCACAATGTAATAGACATGATCCCTTCAGAAATTGTGTCTGAAAAGGAGTTGGGAGAAGGGTGTCGTGGAGAAATTTATGAAATTGACATAAAGCTCAGCAGTGCAATTATGGCAGTCAACCTTGTAATCAACCTAATTCATCCAGAAAAGAAAGGATCCCAATCCCTCACGCTATTATATCGAATAAACACAACAGAGCCTTCTCTGTATCCAGATGTTTTACAGTTTGTGAACACTGTGAAGATTGTGGAAAATTCAACAATTAAGTTTTTTTATCCAGTTATTTTCATGAATGAGAAATACTTGATCTGTCCCATCGTTGGTAATGCTGGCAGGTGGGCTTTGGAGGTAAACGAAATAGACACCCTGCTTTCAGGTGTTGATATTAGAATGGCTCCCCGAAAGGTTCTTCCACTTTTACACGATAAATATATGCTTGAGCCAGGAATGTCCGACCGTCTGGCTGTCTTTGACACTGATAAAAACCTTCTGACAATCCTTGATCTGGTCAGCACAAACCCCATCACAACAGTGGACACAATCCAGTGTAGAATTATAGGCCAGCCCTCGGAGAAATATGACCTACCTGATAAGAAATTAAAAATCACAAATATAGATGGCATCTGGTGCTGTGGCAGCTTCCTAATCCTGCAGAGACTGGAATTACCTAATACATGTAACAATCATAGACGGTGGACATTCAAGCTAAACATAGTGGATCCTGGGACTGGGGAAAAGAGGCCAGAAGTTATATCACAGATAAAAGACATCTTCGCCTCAAAAATTTCTTATCCTAGAGAGAGTGGAGGTGAAAAATGTAACATCGACGTAATGGGAATAGTTTACATGGTGTCGGAAGCGTCCAATGATGTAAATTACTTGACTGTTAACTGTGCTCAATTCCAAAACATAAATGTTGCCCAGGCAAGGTGCATTGGGGCTTTGGATGATTCTTCCAGTGATAACCTTGGTGGATCAAATAATGTGCATGAGGTTGTGAATTGTATGGGGAAGAACGAGGATCGGAGGGGGGATGAAGAGGATGGGGAGGTGGAGGAGGAGACAGAGGGGAAGGAGAAGAAAAATAAGTTTTATCCAGGTAATCTTTTGATCTCATTTACTTTTTTCAGGCAAACACTATCAACACTATAATGCAAGATAACAGGGACAGGCTCACAAGATTTTTTCACCGCTTTCTTCCTTAATCTGCTCATTCTGGTCCTAGGGTTGTTTCGTTTCGATTTTGTCCCCATTTTAATGGATTTTAAGAACAACTCCCTGCCTTCAGTGCTTTGGAAACTCGGGAGTCAGCCAATAAATCTTAGGCTTAGAGCAATTTTTAATCATCAAGCCTATGTGTTTGTATAACTAGCATTATTTTTATACAGTATTTTGATTGAGTTTTGAAACTCGTCGGTTTCCAAAGTACCGGGGCGGTACAACTTGCCTTTTTTTCCAAAGAACCAGCTAGGGAGTTGAAACTTGCTGTATCCAATGAAGGTACCGGCGAGTTGCGACTCCGGTTTTTTGTTTTGATCTCATTTTTTGAGATATTGATCTGAAATTTGTAAAGAGTGTCGAAAACTATATGGCCTGCAAAGTGCAATCAATAAAAATGCCAGATTGATAACACTTATTTTGAGGCCTAGCTGGGGAGACTACGGAAACGGAAAAATGTTTCGCACACTAAAGCAAATGTGTACTTATCTCAATTTTGCAACAATTATACCATGCACTGTAGGTGTTACTCATACTTCAATTATTTTGCAATACAGTAAATTTGAAATTCTCACAGATTGTAGACAACTTTAAGGCCTACATACAGGTGGGCAAGTTACTTTATAAAGTAACCAGCGTTATTTTTAACGTTTCAAGAAGCTGATCACTATTAATGCAACTGTGCTTTACATGTGGCACGTTTTCAGCACAGTTGAATTGGTATTGGAATATGGTTGGGGGGGGGGTGTAAGGGTTGTACTGACACCTGCTAAAAATAATGGGACGTTACATTTTAACGTCCCATTATTTTTTCGTGCTGAACAGCTGTAAAAATAAACACCCATTACTTTACATTATGTATGTACTGCGTCCGTACAAAAAAAGTTTAAAATGTAACAACCCGTGTCCTTAACATGCTTCTAGAACTTGAGAAATGAAACGTCCAATTAATCATCTGAACATCTGAACAATATTTAAATTCCCGGTTTAATGGTTTATGCATATCTTGTGGCTACCGTTAAGATAAATGCTTTATAGTGTAATGGTCCATTACGTATTTTTCAACAAAAAGAAATGTACCGGTATTACTTTAAACCCTTACTGCTTTTCACATATGCCAACAATCTACATGTAAACATATCGGATCAACAGCTCACACGTTAAGTGCAGCACGGATTTATTATTTCGCGAAAAATTCTTCCGTTTCCGAGGTACCGGTCCCGCAAGCCATTAATTTTGATGTTATCAATCTGAAAATCTTACAGATTGTAGGCAATACATATAGTTGTCAACTATGTGGAGACTTGGCCGAGTTACTGTACCTATGTACGGTACCGTATACTCGTACAGTCCCCTAGTTTCGCGGAGGCCCCGCTAGGCCCGCGTGGCGCTGCAGGCGTCGAGTGCTCGGAGCGCCCGGAGAGCAGGAGGCCCATCAGTCCCGGAGAACTACACTCGTACATCAATCTCATTCTGGTTGTGTTCCTGTAAGGACACAGCTCTTACCTTACCTTGCTTGTTATTTACAGTTAAATATAGTTTCATAGAACCTACATCTATAGTATGTTTTACTAGCGCCGATATAGACGTTTTCTATATGGCGATCCTGGCGGTCCACGCGGGCCTAGCGGGGCCTCCGCGAAACTAGGAGACTTTACGAGTATACCGTACATAGGTAACTCGGCCAAGTCTCCACAGCCATCTTACAAAATTTCGGATTAATAACTCGCCCATTTCATCTATCACGGATTTCTCTTGGCTTAGCAATAAAATTGGTGAAGTTACTTACATTCAGGTTGTGAATCTGAGTCACAAAGGGAGAGGAACAATGACCAGCAGCTGCTTAGGAGCAACTTGGAATCCAAATCTGAGGCACCGAGCTTGGTCTTCCAGAGGAAGAGAAAAATCTCCCTTGATTCGTCTTCCAGTTTACAAGATGGGGGGAGACCCAGTAAGCATGCCCGAGTGGAACCTTGCAACCGTGACATAGCTAATCCATCTGTAGTTGTGTGTCCAGGTAACAGTTTAAATATCTTGATGTATGTAGATCTAAGGGAAAAACTTGGCATCTCGTGAAGTAAACATTTAATTTATTTTAATGCAGTGATGCATATTAATGCTTGCAAAATATTTCTGTAATTTTTCTCGTACCACTGTTACCCAATCAGCGTACATACTAGCAGTTGGTAGGATTCCTTTCCTATATGAAAATCGCACACCTTTTATTTGTAAGATTAAAAAATACATCTTTAAAAAAAAATATTTTTTTTTATTATAAAATATCCATTTTAAAACAGTTTTTTCTTTCACAGACGCAACCAGTGAGTCAGCTTCGGATATATTCCGTGCTGAAGAGGCAGAAGATACTCTGGCTGGTGTGCTGGAGCAAGAATCGGAGTCTGAGGTACATACTGCTACCGCTTCACCGCCTACTGGTACTGATACTGCTCCACCATACTGCTCCACCCCTGCTGCCACATCTATCACTGGGTCTGCAGGTCACAAAAACCTACTGAACATTGTTTTCAATTAAGTTACGCACATAGCACAAGAATAAAAAAGATACTTATCAGTTTTCACAATTGGCAGATTTCTGGGAAACAACTATACCGTACTATACTCGGAAATTGACTGGGCAGCTTTACCCGGGAATTACTAGCAAAATAAATACTAGTTCGTAAATATAAGAAAACAAAAAAACACAGTCTAAAACCTTTTGAGGGATTACCCACGGACCGTTTCATGTTTTACATATATTTTCAATCACTTACTACAGCTTAACTTAAATATATACTGAATTCGATTTGATTTTCAAAATTACGAGGAGATCTCTCTCCACTTTTAAAATGTGTATTTGTATGCGATTGGAGCTATTTGGTACGATTGGTACGTGCCAACATATTGAAAGCTGTAACATCATGACATTATTTTTATTAAAGAACTATAAAAAAGGCACTGGTATTTTGCAAAGTAATTTAGCCAGGATAAATCAGCTGATACCCTTGCAAGTTTTTAAAAACTCAAATTGAATCTAACTGCTACATATTTACTATAGAAGCGTGGTTATGGTCAAAATAAAAGAAAAAAAATAAAGGTATTTTTTAAGACTATTATCTTGCGGCAATATAAAAGGTATATAAACGAATTCTCTCAGGGTCTTAAAAACGATACTTTATAATTTCAGGCCATTCTATGTACATATTGTCGCATAACTTTCCTCTTTGATTCGTGTTATGACCCATTTCAGATGGGGCCCCTGTGACATCATCCCCCTTAAAGGCAGCACACACTGAAAAGACGCAGATTCAACGTATTTGACTTTGCAAAGAGTAAACATTATTGTAGAGGCTCGACCCCTATATGGGCAACCAAGAAATTGCGGCAAACGGGACACATTGGGGACATACTTTTTCTGCAAATATGTCAATACATATGGGTTTCAACAGTACCTACAATTCAAAACCCGAATACCAGATTGGCAAACAGTGTCCCCATTTTAAATAATTTGAAAAACTACAGTTGTCCAAAAATAATTTTGTGTGCTTTTCTCTTAATTTTGTTACTAGATTTTATATGGACATGCACTTCTTTTTTCTCATCCATGTTATTTTTATGTTGTACTTTGTGTGGTAAGCTCACTGTTACTTACGTTTGAATGCCTTACAATTCATACTGGATTACATGAGGAAGATAAAGAGGGGACTGATTCTCTCTAATGTATGTGCTGTACACTCCTCAGCCACATTTTGTGTTAATTGTACATATACTGACTACTGAGCCGAGTATATGTAACTAACGTTTCATCTTGCTTCATTATCTTATCGTTTGTGATCTGTAACGTGTTTTATTTTGCATTACATGACCTTTGGGTAGGTAACTTTTATGTAAATGAATAAACCTGCAAAAAATAGGTTTGTTGTGTATGTACTGTTGATACTGTGCAGTTTACACTGGAACTATATATTCTAATTATGATATCTTATAAAGCAAATAGCATACACTAGTTTTATATGCTCACATTACCTACCTTTACATTAAACTAATTGTTTAAATGTTGTTAGCTTACAATTCCCCACTAATATCTCGTTCCGATTTCTTCACATGTAAATCCAGGCATAAAACATAAGTATGGTACTGGATATGTTATGTTTTTAGTTTTCTGTAAACAATCTCTTCTGGAAAAATACTGCAACAATTATGCTGTGCCAAAACGTCTACGAATAAAATGACAACAGGCAGAATGTCTAAAGAAAAGCTTTTAGGTGCCAATTTGTCTCATGGGACAACATTCCAAAGGGTCAACATGTCTAATAGTACAAAACACAAAGTGAAAAAATATACACTGGGACAAGCCAGCAGGGAGTAGTGCCAAATAAAGTTTCAGGTAGGCTTTGGAGTTCCTACCTGGACCTTGTCACCTAGATGTTAGGTATCTGTATTCAGGGGAGACCTGTGTGAAGAGCCTAAGCAGCATCTTGGCGTTGGCCTTTGAGAAAGGACCGCCGTTCGCCAAACATACAGTATGCTGAAGGCACTGAGGCCGGATAAAACGAGAGGTGCTAGCCTAAAACTGCGACCTTGTACATATGTCCAGCGATGGGCTGCATGGCTTGGTTCCATGAACAGAAAGAGGTTAACAGGCACGTACGCAATAATCACCCAGTTGATGCAGGGTACCCAGCGACGGGGGTAAGAGGGTCAGGCCCAGGCTCCAACGCCCCCCCCCTTGGGCAGAATTGCGCTTCAGGGTCTACAATGCGACGGGTGCCAGCAGAAGGTGTTATCTCCACCTGACGTGAAAGAACGGGGATAGACACGGCGGGTAAACTTCCTTGTCGAAAGTGTTTAAGAAACACGGCTGATTAGGGAATCACTTAAAATCCAACCATTCTGGCATAGCGAAACCAGAGCATTCGATTACACTTCCAACCGTCCAGGAACTGGGACAAAATGTCTAATGGGCCACAATGTCTAAGGGGATAAGGCCAAACACGAAAAACGTCTTAAATTAAATTACGTGCATGATTTTAATGTTAGTGTCACAAGAGTTATAGGTGGGTATTGCTAAATCTGACCTTACCTAGCCTTTCATCGCCTCGCATAAAACCTTAAGTTTATTAAAAAAGTTCTTTGTTCACAATTTACATAAAGCAAGCAGGAGCAACCTTGTTCTATGCTATGGTTTCATCCAGACAGTATTAATGGCGGCTTTACATGTGGGTTAGCACAATATTGAAATTTGCAACAGCTTTTCTGAGTAAGCTGATATTTTTATCTTCTCATGTTGGACCGGTCAGGCCTTAATTTCAATGCTACCAATCTTAAATTTTTACATATGTTAGTTCTTAAAGAAGGCTACATTCTATTAAGTTTAAAATCAATATCTTACCAACTGAGGCCAGGATGAGTTTCTTTGTTTGACATTAATTCTTCCGCATTTTTATAGATATTTGCAACATTGAAATTCGCAACAAGCTTCTCTGAATGAGATAATATCAGGAAAATAGTGCGAACCGGTATACACTAAATTGAAATGCCGAAGGGCCTTTATGTGCGCAATTTCATTTTATAAACCAAAGATAAATACTGGCAATTTGGGGGATAAGAACTTTTCCAAGGCATCGTTTCACAAAGATGGGCTGTTGCTCATTGCAATATGGCGCACTGCCGCATTTTCCTCGGATTTTAACATTGTCTGGATAAAAACTAAAATTATATCCCTGGGCAAGGGTGTGTTAGCCTGTTTTTTTGTCAATTGCGAACGGACCCTTTTATAAATTTAAAATTTGATGCGAGGCGAGGATAGGCCTTGCAAAGACCTTTCAATTGATATATTGCAATAACCACCGTATATATTAAATCGTGATACACTCCCTTTCAAATTAAAAATATATATTTGCATTTGCCATTCATACGGGTACATATATATCACTAAATTTTAACATTTAACACGACTACATGTACAGTATACTATGCTTTTTATATACTAACACATCTTTTTAAAAAGGTTTGCAAATTATTACTGATACTTATTTTTCCAGTCTTTCCCCGTAGACCTTTTGCCCCTTTGACATTATGCTATTCTGGAAAAGTGGTGGGTTCGGGTAAACACCTGGTGGCATCCCTCGCATTCCTGTATTAATATTGTTCATTTTTGGGCGGTAGGTAGATTTTTCAGAAATGGGAAATCAGACGGGCATTTATACCATGTAGTAAACTACTGGTAGCTGAGGAATGGAATGGCCCAATGTTTAATTTGACATTGCTTAGCAGAAAAAAAGGGGCAAAACTTTACTGGACTGTATCACTATTGTTTGCTCCACTTTTTACCAAACTGTCCCTGTTGATCATATTAGAGATAACTTAGGACCGTTTTCGGCGAATTTTCAAAAAGTTAATGCACTTTTAAAACGTTTCCCCAATGTCTAGGATACATGTGGAACGAAAATAATTTTGAAGCTAGACACTTTTTAAACATGATTTAAATGAATTTGTATATGTAGTCCAAATGTAATATATGTGGCCTTTTCTTGATATGTTGTTGCTTTAAATGCTTTGGCAATAGCGTTACAATTTTGAAAAAATAGAAAACAGTCTAAAATCGTTTTGATGGTGTAGAACACCGACAATTCCTGATTCACCGGTGTCCTGGACACCGGCAATTCACATGTTATCGGTTTCCTTTACACCGCCATTTAGCATTCCACCGCGGTGGCCCTGACACCGGAAATTCATAATCCACCGGCAATTTGCATTTCACCGGTGTCCCGACCACCGTTAATCGCATTTCACTGATGACCGGCTTTTTTCATGTTACATTCAATTTGCATTTAACCGCAATTTGCACACCAGTGTCCCGGACAGTCTGGTAATACAATGATAAAAACTAAATTACTCGCCTAGATTTATAAAAACATTAAGTACACATACTCTTATAGGACCATGAGTGACAGTTTTCTGAGAAAGACATCAACAAAACTAATGCACTGTCCATTTTAAAGGAGAAAAATGCTTATTTCAAAATTGCTTTGCAGTGAAATATATGTAAATAACACAGGTATATGTAAAGGGGATGGGGGGGGGGTAAGTGTGTTAGAATGCAGTACGCATTAGGCTTAAAAACCCAACAACTCTTTGAAAAAAGGACAAAAACGCGAAAGGGCCCTAGAAAATATATAAAAATCGAAAGGGGTAAACTAGTAAGGTTAAAACCGGAGCAAAATATAATGTACAGCTTATTCACACAGTGGTTTCTTTCTTTCTTTCTTTCTTTCTTTCTTTCTTTCTTTCTTTCTTTCTTTTTCTAATTCAGTCAGTTTTAACATGTAAAAACAGAGAATGCGGAAAAAGCAATTAATCTGTATGCTCTGTACTGAGTAAGCTGACAACTGATCACTAACAAATCTTCCAGACTTCTTACTGTTAATTGCGTTGTCTTTTAAAGACAATCACATATTTTAATATTCTTGTTCATACTTACAGAAAATATGGCATGCACACTTGGTGAGGCGCTTAAAGATGCTGGCGAAGGCTGCACAACCTATACAAAGCCAATTTCCTGGCACCATATACCTTCTGAAATATTGACCATGATTATGAAAAAATTACCCATATCTGAGCAAGCAGCAATGACTATGAGCCGCGTCTGCCAGACATGGCGAGCAGTTATTCACAGCGAAGCCTCAAGAAATTTGAACAACATAACACAGAAGCGCCTGGTAGAAGAGAGCCAGCTGGCAAGCCTAGGGTTGGACGATGACAATCATGGTGTCAACACCTGTATCTGCATGTTGCTATGGCATATGGCAAGAGCCCTTTTTCGCCCAGCACCAAAGCAAAGGGAATTAAGGCATGTACACGATTTGGTATTTTTGCCCTTTGAATAAAATATTGTGATTGTCCCAAAAGTTGGAACGAATGCAGATTGTCGTGGATACAATTGTACTGTACAGTAAGTAAGTGACTGGCAGAACATACCCTTTCAACTGATTACATTTGAACTCAGGGTTGCGGATACGGTCCATTTTCGGCCGGATCCGGATCCTGCTAATCAGAATTTTAAAACCGAATCCGGATCCCAGATCCTGATCCTGCTTTAAAAACATATTTTTCCTGTCCCGAATATTTTTTGCATGGTTTATGACAAAAAACTTTCAACTTTTTTTGGCCCCAAAATGGCACTCGGCTGACGCCTCGTGCCATTTAATGGGCCAACAAAATCTTGGGCCCCTCGAAAATTCTCGATTTTGTGCAAGGGACCATTTTGAATCCATAAACCGGCCCCATTAAGTGATTTGGCAGGGTTGATTTTACAATGCCCCACCACATTTACTGCACACTATCATTAATAGTTATTATG
>Ga0209617_10001797_pt1 | contig 10070 bp, 8 predicted proteins | sample LakEriepJuly2011_2_FD_187459 | JGI IMG/M metagenome (GOLD analysis project Ga0209617, IMG submission 187459) | Freshwater microbial communities from dead zone in Lake Erie, Canada - CCB epilimnion July 2011 (SPAdes) (version 2) | ecosystem: Environmental > Aquatic > Freshwater > Lentic >... | reverse complement strand
CGTCCATTCGCGGTGAAGAAAATTACTTGCGCGCCGATTGCGCGAGGACCGCCATGATCGCCTTTTGCGTGTGTAGGCGGTTCTCGGCTTGGTCGAAGATGATCGAGCGCGGATTGTCCAACACCGCCTGCTCCACTTCCTCGCCCGCATGGGCCGGCAGGCAGTGCATGAACAGCGCATCGGGCTTGGCGGCGGCGAACAACTTTGCCGTGACCGCATAGGGCGACATCTGCCGGATGCGCTCCGCTTTCTCGTCTTCCTTGCCCATGCTCACCCAGACATCGGTATAAACCACGTCGGCGTCTTTCACCGCCTCATAGGGATCGGTCGTGAACTGATACGAATCGGCCGGAAACCCCTCGCGTTCGAGCTGGGCTTTGATCTCGGCGCCGGGCGCGAACTCAGCCGGACCCGAAAGCGCGATCTTCATCCCGAAAAGATTGGCGCCGAGGATCCAGGAATTCGCCATGTTGCACGCGGTGTCGCCAAGAAACGCGATTTTCCGCCCGCGCAACGAGCCCACGAGGTCGTCGTTCTTCGCCCACCGCTCGATCATCGTGAACGCATCCGCGTAAATCTGGCAGGGGTGGAGAAAATCGGTCAGCGCGTTGATCACTGGCACCGTGGCCCGGGCGGCCAACCGCTCGACTTCCGTATGGTCGTAGGTGCGGACAATCAAACCGTGGACGAAGCGCGATAGCACCTGCGCCGTATCTTCCACGGATTCGCCGCGCCCGAGCTGGATGTCGTTTTTGTTAAGAAAAAGCGGATTGCCGCCGAGCTCGTGGATCCCGACTTCAAACGAGACCCGGGTGCGCGTGGAGGTCTTGGAAAAGATGAGCGCCCAGGTTTGGCCACTCAGGACGGAGGAGGATTGGCGACCGCGCGTGGTTTTGAATTCGCGGGCCAGCGCGAAGACTTCGCCCAATTCGCTGGGCCTGAAATCGGTCTCCTTCAGAAAGTGTTTCATCGCGTAAACGAAAACCGTAAAACGTCCGGCCCACGCCGCACGAGAGCAAAAACGCCCCCGGTCAGGCTTTTGCCTTCAGCACCGCGCCGAAAATCTCAACCGAGCGCGCCAACTCTTCCGTCGTGGCGGTGAGCGGGGGCAGAAAGCGCACGACATCGCCGCCGGCCGGTGCCGCCAGCAGGCCGTGCCCGGCGAGCGCAGTGATCCACGGCGCCGTTTCACCTCTCATCTCGATCCCGACATGAAAACCGCGACCCCGCACCTCGACGACGTGGCCGGGGTATCCCGCCACCATCGCTTTGAGTTCGGCGATCCAAGCCGGGCTCACCCGAGTGACATGGGCCAAAAGTTTTTCGCGCTCGATCACGTCCAACACCGCGAGCCCGGCCGCACACGCGAGCGGTGTGCCGCCAAAAGTCGTGCCGTGTGCGCCAGGCGTGAAGAGATCCGCCGCTCGCTCGCTCGTCCAAAGTGCGCCGATCGGGAATCCTCCGCCGAGGCCTTTGGCCATCGCGATCGCATCGGGCCGGATGCCGGCGTTTTCAAACGCGTAAAAGGTGCCGGTGCGGCCGATTCCGCACTGCACCTCGTCGAGCATCAGCAGCAAATTGTGCTGATCGCACAGCTGGCGCAGCCCGATCAAAAACTCCGGGGTGCAGGGATTGATTCCGCCGTCGCCCTGGATGCTTTCAACCATGATGGCCGCCGTGCCGTCATCTACCAGATCGGCAAAACTCTGCACATTGTTGAGTTCACCGAAGACAAAGCCGGGCAAAAGCGGACGGAAGCCTTTCTGCACTTTTTCCTGCGGTGTCGCGCTCATGCCGCCAAACATCCGCCCGTGAAACGCTTTCTTCGCGCAAATGATCTTAAGACAACGACCTTCCTCGCCCCCGGCTTTGCGCACGCCGTGGAGACGCGCGAGTTTGATCATCGCCTCGTCGGCCTCGCCGCCGCTGTTACAAAAAAAGACCCGGCCCGGCCCCGCGTATCCGATGAGCCGCCGCGCCAGTTCGCCTTGGTTCGGATGGCGAAACAGGTTGCTCGTGTGGATGAGTTCGCCCGCCTGCCGCTGAATCGCCGCCACCCAGTGCGGATGACAGTGTCCGAGCGCGCTCACCGCGATCCCCGACGTGAAATCGAGGTAGCTGCGGCCTTGATCATCCCAAACCTGCGTGCCGAGTCCGCGCGTGAGCGTAATCGCCGGGCGACCGTAATTCTTCATGACGTGCGCGTCGTAGAGTTCGGCCGTGCTGGTGCGAATCAGGGAGGGACTGGTCGGACTGTTCATGGGAAGATTACGAAAAAAAGTGGAGCCGACCGGTCACAAGAGCGAATCCGTCCAGCGAAGCGCAGCCGGGTTATAAGCGGAGCAAATCCTGGTATTCGAAAAACGACATTCCGCTCAACCGTGCACGATTTCCGTGCCGATGCCCTTGTCGGTGAAAATCTCCAGCAGCAACGAATGGGGGAGACGTCCGTCGATGAAGTGCACGCGTTGCACGCCCTCGGCCAACGCCCGCACCGCACTGCCGACTTTCGGCCTCATGCCTTTGTCGATCACGCCCCGGGCTTTCAACGCTTCGACTTGGCTGATCTTGAGAGTCGAAATCAGGGTCGAGGCATCGGGCGGAGCGGAAAGCAGCCCCGGCACATCGCTCATATACACCAACCGCCGCGCGCGCAACGCACTGGCGACGCGACCCGCCACCAGATCGGCATTCACGTTGTAGGGTTTACCGTCGTAGCCCTCGGCCACGGGCGAGATCACGGGAATAAAACCTTCGGCGATTTCTTTTTTGATCAGCTTCACTTTCACCTCGGTCACCTCGCCCACAAAGCCGAGATCCACGGTGTTGCCGTCGTCATCGGTCGTGAGTTTTTGGCACACGAGCACGCTGTCGCCCGCGAGCCCCTTGGGCTTGCCCTTGGCGGTGATGATCGCGTCGCACACATCTTTGTTCACGATCTCGTCGAGCGTGCGCTTCACGATGGCCACGGTGGCCTCGTCGGTAACGCGCAGGCCGTTGATGAAATTCGCCGTCAAACCGGAGGACTCCATCGCCTTGGTGATCGCCTTACCGCCGCCGTGGACGACCACGACGTTCACTCCGACCGCCGCGAGAAACGCGATGTCGTAGGCCACCCGCGTGCGGGCGGCCGGGTCCGGATCGTCCATGAAACTTCCGCCGTATTTCACGACGAAGGTGGAGCCACGAAAATCTTGGATATAAGGCAGCGCCTCGAGCAGTACCTTCGCCTTGGCGGTTACTTCGGCAACATTCACATTCATGGGTAAATCAAGCGCCGCTTCGGACGAAACGAAGCGGGAAAAAACAATTTTTTGCGGGCACGGTGTTTGGCGGGATGCAGAGAAGTAGCGCAGTCGGCCGGCGCATTTCCATCACATTCGCAGAGCGCGGAATAATTTAATCAAACTACATTCCGGAAAAAATCAGCTTCACACGAAGGCCCCGCGCGCCCACTTCTCCCTCGTGGCCAGCACCGCCCTTACCTTCACCGACCGCGACGCTCATCGCGTCTGGCTCACCCGCCAAGCCCAACTCCCCGCCGGGTTTCGCGTGGGCACCACTCGGTTTGAGTTCATGCCCCGCGAGGCGCCCAAGCCCGCGAAGATGACCCTCACGTTGATCGCACTCGATCAACCGACGCCCGATTTCGCCGCCTTGTTCACCCGCAACGCCCTGCCCGGCGCACCCATCATCGTCGGTCGGCAACGGCTGCACGAGCCGACGCTCGGCGCGATCATCGTGAACAACAAAGTCTCCAACGTCTGCGCGCCCGGCGGCATCGAGGCATCGGAACGCATCTGCTCCGAACTCGCAAAATTGCTGGGGCTCTCCGCCGGCCAGATTCTCCCGAGTTCAACCGGCGTGATCGGCTGGGGCCTCCCGGTGGACGCCATCGTCAGCGCGCTGCCGCAGACCACGGCCACGCTCACCGGCGCCTCCATTTTACCCGCCGCCGAGGGCATCGTGACGACCGATCTCTACCCCAAGATTCGCCGCGCCCACGTCGGCGCGGGTAGTATCGTCGGCATCGCCAAGGGCGCCGGCATGATCGAGCCCAACCTCGCGACGATGCTCGTCTACGTCTTGACCGATCTCGCGGTGCCCAGGGCCGAGCTGCGCGCCGCGCTCGCCCGTGCGGTCGAAACCAGTTTCAACACCATCAGCGTCGACAGCGACACGAGCACCTCGGACACCGTCGCCCTCGTTTCCTCCGGCCGCGTGCCCTGCCCCGATCTCGCCGCGTTTGAGACCGCGCTCACGCAGGTGTGCCGCGATCTCGCCGAGGATGTCGTGCGCAACGGCGAAGGGGTGCGTCACGTGATCCGCGTCGCCGTCAGCTCCGCGGCCACCGTGCCGCTGGCGCGCGCGATCGGCAAATCGATCGTCAACGCCCCGCTCTTCAAGTGCGCCGTCGCCGGCAACGACCCCAATGTCGGCCGACTCGTGCAGGCGATCGGCAAATACGTGGGCGCCGAAGCCCCTAGCACCGATTTGTCGCAGTTGAAACTGCGGCTCGGCGGGATCGAGATTTTCTCTGGCGGCGTGTTTCAACTTAACCCCGCCAAGGAAGCCGCCCTAGTCGCCCATTTGCGCAGCGCGGAACTCTACGCCAGCGCGCCCCCGAAAGACGGAGTCTTCACCGCGCCAATCGACTTTCCGCCGCACGAACGCTGCGTCGAGATCGAGGTCGTGATTGGCCACGGCACCGCCGAGGCCATCGTCATCGGCGGCGATCTCACCCACGAATACGTGAGCGAGAACGCGGACTATCGCAGCTGAGCCGAGGGCTGTGTCCGCCGTGGCCTGGGCGTCCCGCCTATGTTCCAAACCCAGGGGCGGGACGCCCATGCCACCGCTCGACGCATTCCTCGTCACGACTTTGCCGGCGCCGCCGCTTTGGCTTTCGCCTTCGCGGCCTCGGCGGCTCCCGGCGGCAGATCGTCCCGGAGCGCCACAAACCGCGCCTGCGGCGCACCCGCCGGAGCGTAGCGCAGCCCGTGCTCGATCAGGAGCGCCGCGTTATCGACCGCCCCGCCGTAGAGGCACAGCACCGCCGTCTGATAGACCAGCCCGAGCCGGCGCGGGTAGAGCTGCACTCCTTCCACCAAAATATCCAAAATCTCCGTCTTCGCCGGGTCGGCACTGCGCACGTAAGTCTCCGCCATGAGTTCGTAGAGCTCGTTCATCGTCGGCGGCTGCGTGCGCGCGGCGAGCAACGGGGCGATAATCCCTTGGGTTTGGACCGGCGAAAACTTTCCTTCGGCGCCGCCGGGCTGGTTCTTGGCGGCATCGAAGCGCAGGCGGGCGAGATCCACGTAGGCCAGCGGGCGCACAACTTTTGCCATCGTGGCGGCTTCGAGAAATTTTGCCGCCCGGTCATCCCGTCCCGCTGCCCGCTCGTAGAGCCCAAGAGCCGCCAAGAGCCGCGGATCGCGTTCACCGCGGGCGTAAGGTGCGATGAGCGCGGCCCGCGCGGCCTCGGGTTTCTCGGCCAACAACAGGGCTTCGCCTTTGATCCGGCCCACCTCCGACTCCGTGGCCTCGCGCAGCGCGAGCAGCGCCGGATCGGGAAAGCCCTCGCCCTTTTTGGCGCTCCAGCCGAGCGAGGTGTAACTCGTGAAATCCAGGTAACCGCGCAGCTCGAGCAACATGTCGTTGTAGCTGCTGCCGAAACATTCCTTGAAGAGCGCCTCGGTCGCCGGCTCCCGCGCCGAGCGTGTGATATACGTGACGAAACCTTTTTGGTGCCGCTTGCCGGTTTGATAAAGGCACATGTGGACAAACGCCGTCGCTTGCTTGGCCCAACGGCTACCGATTGGGTTGCGGGCGGTCGGCGAATCGTGCGTCACCGCGAACAATTCTTGGAACGACATCAGGCGTGACCGCGCCAAGGCCGCGTTGAAGTCGCGGTCCTCAGCCGCCGCCGCGATCGAAACACCGCCCTCGCCCGCGGCGGCGCTGGCCTCATTGAGCATGGCGGCATTGGCCTGAGAAATCGAAACGGTGTTGGGATCTTCGAGCTTCGCGAATTCGATCAGCGTGGGACTGAACTTCATGCTCATGAGGAGCTGCGCGAGTCCTTCTTCGAGCCAAGCCGCCATGCGCGGCGTATTGCGCGAGAGCAAGGAATGCACGTATTCGCGGTAAAGTTGCTTGTAAGAATCAACCTCGATGAAGCCGTTGTTCTCGACTCCGCCCGCCGCTTCCAGACCCGCCAAGCCGAGTTCGCGGGTTTGCAGATCGACGATGATCGTCGAGCGCTCGGCATTGCGGAGAAACAAACTGGCCAAACCGACCTGAGGACCGCCATCGGCCTTCACGGGGACGAATGCGTCGAACTTCCCGCCGCGACCGCAAAGAATCAACGTGGTGGGCGTCGGGCTGCGACCGATCAGCGCCGGCCACACCACGCCGATGGCCTGATTGAACTGCTGGAAATCGCGCAGGAGCCGCTGGGTCTCGCGGTCGGAGGCGTTGGAGAGGATTTCAAAATTGGGAATCTGCGCGTGCCGCCATGACTCGGGCGGCGGCAACTCGCGGGAGTCGGTCACCGTAAAAGTCGGGAGCGAAATCGGGGCGTCTTTGGCGACGTCTTCCGCCGCCGTGCCGACGACCGCGAGCAGCAACCAGGAAACCAACGGCCAAAGTCGAAACGAGAGTGAGAATTTCATGGGGCAACGAAGTTTAGGTGGAGAACACACCGGATCGCAAAACACGACCCAGCGTGCGGAGCTTCGTGGCCGGATAAAGTCCGAAAACGAAGCTCCGGGGGTATATCCGGCGTTCGCCGAACCCGTTCGCTACCCGACGACGGCTCACTCGCCCGTTTTAGCTCGGATGTAGGGCCCAGATCATACCGTCCCCCGCGCCCCAGTTGGTCTACCGAGCAACCGAACCCATGTCCATTAACCGCAGCAGCCGACCGCACGGAACTTGGCCGGATTATCTCCGCTCGCTGAATTCCAGCAGCGCCGTCGCGAAGCGGCGGCCGATCTCTAGCGTACCTTTCGCGGTGAAATGCGTGTGCGACGGCGGCAGCGTCTCCGCGCCTTCGGTGTCCACATAGCGGGTGAGCGGATCCATCGCCGCCAACGCTCGCTGCTGCGCGACAACCACGGGCATGTGGGGATTCTTGTCGTTGCCAAAACGCGTGTTCACGCCGACCAACGCGATCAACTGCGGCGCCTCCAAATCCCGGCGCAACCGCGCGAGTATGTGGGCCAAGTTCTTCGCATACTCCGGGGCGGCCGTCTTCGTCGCATCGCTCTCACCTTGCACCCACACGAGCGCGCGCAGGCGGAGCGTGATGCCTTGCGCCCGCGCGGCGGTCAGCGCCGCTTTCGTCTCTGTCACCAACGCCCGGTAACACGCGCCCGTCGGTCCCGCGTCGTCGGGGTTCCAATCCTGCATCAACGCCGTGCCGCTAAAGGCTGCTTTCACTATGGCCAACGGTCGGCCTTCCCGCGCGCGGAGCTCGCGCGCCAAGCCCATCTCCGGACCGAAGCCACCCTCGGCCTTTTTGAAATTTCCATATTGGCGGGGCGACTTCGCCTTCGCCTCCGTCGTGGTCGTCTCCATCGGCATGCCTTTCGGCTGGGGCTGGAGCTGCGTCCACTTACCGCCGCTGGTGACATCGTAGTCGTCGGGCGGCGGATCGCCGACCCGCCACCAAAACATCACGTCCCGATCCGCCGCGTCCAGCGGCAGCTCGGACGCATACGCATCAAAACCCACGGCATTCGACTGACCGGCGATGAGCACCAGATCGCGCGTCGCGTTGGGCGCACGTGAGCCCGGGTGACTGCAGCCGGCCAAAACGAACAGAAGCAGAAGGCACGAGATCAGGCGTAACATGGGCTCAAGAAAGCGAACTACGACGCGCGCGTTGTAAACACCACGTGCGTGGCCTGGGCCGACGGCACGGGCTCGGTGTGCTGGTAGCCGAGCTTCTCACCCGTGAACGAGCAGGCATCTTGTCCCGTCGTTTCCGATTACATGGGCGGGACGCCCATGCCACCCCAATCACTGACTTCACTTCGGGTTACGCTCGATCGTCACCGGCTCGGAATCGTGCTCGCCCGCTCGACCGGACCTCGTCAACTTCCCTGCGGTTCGTCGCTCGGGTGATGGAATGGCAGACATGCGGGTCTTAGAAGCCCGTGCCGTAAGGCGTGCAGGTTCGAGTCCTGTCCCGAGCACCAAAACGCCTCTTCAGCGTGGCGCGACCCCGAGGCGGTCACCCATCTTCGCGTAGATCTCAATGCAGTCGGCACTCTGGGCGAGCACGTCGGCGTCGAGCGCGATCCGGCCTTTTTGGAAAATCGTGATCACGCACGAGCCGCCGAAAGCGAACAGTCCCTTTTCGTCGCCCTTCGCGTAATCGCGGCCGAAGACGAAACTCTGGACGATGCTGCCGACGTTGGTCGCACCCACCTCTAACATCGCAACCTCCCCAAATCCCGGCGCCGTGATTACGGTCAGCGCGCGCTTATTTTCCACCAAATAGCCGATGTTGCGCCGGAGCGCGATGGGGCTGACGGAAAACAACCAACCGTTGATGATCTTCGCGTCGCTGGGTGTGCCGCCGACCGCGAAGTGAAACCGGTGGTAGTCCACCGGGCACAGGCGCGAGATCACCATCGCCCCGCCGGCAAACTTTTGGGCGAGCACGCGTTTTTCCTCGGGCAAGGCCGCTTCGCCGAAAAGTTCGGCGAGGGTAAATTTCATCCCCTTGACGTAAAATCCTTCGACCGTGTCCACATCCTGAAAAGCGAGATGCCGGCCGTCCGCCGGGAAGATCGCTACATGGGGCTCGGGCGCGATCGGCCGGGCCTCCGGCTTCAGGGCGCGGTAGAAGAACTCGTTGAAGGTTTTGTAGTCGAACGGCGACTTCGCGAATTCATCCACGTTGAGCCCGTATTTGGTGATGAAGGGAATGATCTCCAGCGCACTGACTCGCTTGGACATTTTACGCCCATACCACTGCGAAAACCAGGCGCGCTTCGCGAGCAGCCACACGAAGAACAATCCGGCCGGATTCTCATAGGCGAACCGCAGCCAGCCCTCGCCATAAATCTGCTCGGTCTTGAGGACCTTTTCGTAGCGGTCGTAATAGCGGATGGGGGCGGCGGACATCACACAACGGTCACGCATCAGGGCACGGGCGCAAAGAAGAAATCGCGCGATGGAAACAGTGATGCAAAAACGAGGCCGGATCGCCTCGCGAACCGATGCATTTAAAAAGGCGAATTCCGGCGACGGGGGCGTCGCCGCTCCAGTTCTGGAGACGCGACGCCCTCGTCGCGTTCCTTACGTTGGTTTGCCTTGGCCCGGCCGCGGCACTGTCGTTTCCCATGATGGAGCGCCCGCATTTACCCCACCTCCAGCCCTCGATCCGTCAACCGATTGTCTTCCTTACGATCGTCACTCATGAGCGCAGCCCCATTTTAGCCTGCGCACCTGCTTACGAAATCCTGCGCTCCATTTGGGCGAACTCGCCGTCCCTCGATGGTTGGACCGTCGGCCAATATGTTCTGATGCCGGACCATGTTCACCTCTTCGCTCGGGCCGCCACGGACGCCAAACCACTGGCACGCTGGGTTCAAACTTGGAAATCACTCAGCAGTCGCCGGCTGGCGGCGGACCTAAAAATCACCCCGCCTATTTGGCAGAAAAACTACTTCGACCGATTTCTACGTTCGGCCGACAATTATGGAGAGAAATGGAACTACGTCGCAGCGAATCCCGCGCGCAAGGGCTTGGTCTCAACGGCTGAGACTTGGCCATGGCAGGGCAAGATGAAGGATTTGACGTTCTAATCCATCCCGGCGACGGGGGCGTCGCCGGTCCAGATCTGGACACGCGACGCCCTCGTCGCGTTACGCTGTTTTGCTTTAGCCGAACCCACATCGCGCGACACGAATCCGGCGTTCGCGCCTTTGCTTGGGAATCCCGGCGACGGGGGCGTCGCCGCTCCACCTTTCTGGAGACGCGACGCCCCCGTCGCGTTGGCCTCGCCGCGCGGCTCAACTCACCTCGACCGGAAGATCTCGCTGGTGAGGGACTCG